>Ga0056134_10000014_pt1 | contig 47036 bp, 45 predicted proteins | sample WorMetGr2BELIZE2_FD_71115 | JGI IMG/M metagenome (GOLD analysis project Ga0056134, IMG submission 71115) | Marine gutless worms symbiont microbial communities from Max Planck institute for Marine Microbiology, Germany - Inanidrilus... ...
CCGAATTCGAAGCAAAAAATTCCCATTCCCCTCCAGGCGGATCACCAATTCCTAGCATTCTGAAACTACTCATAAAACTGAAGGACTAAAGTCCAGATATATGCAAAGACCTCATGCGGATGTTGATTTATTGCATAAATTATGTTATAATTCCTATTATTGATTATGATGGTTGCCCATCTCTGGGCCAACCCTAACACCAGCCCGGACCGTTCGGGTCAGCGAAATCAAACCGTGAGACGCGAGCAAACAACCGCGAGAACCCGTTTGTTTTTTCCCTTCGATCACAAATGGATAGCGGTGGTTTTTTATTTCCATAAACGATCGTCACCAACAGTCGTCATTTTGCCCTCACCGTCCCCGCTCGTTGATGAATTCCGGGACAGAGTTCAGACGCATACGGCTGCGGCGCGCTCACCCGAAGGCGCGCCAACGGCGTTTGATCTCGTCCTCGTCCATCTCCGGCGTGATCGTCTTCATGGACTCGAACTCCTTGTTCGTGGTCTTGCGCGTGCCCCATGCTTCATCGACCGGTGTCAACGGCCGGTCATCGTTGGCCAAGTGCGGCGCCAGTTCGAGGAACAAATGGAAAAGTTCCCGGTAGGCGGCGATTTCGAGATCGAGGTACCGCGCCCCGACCGGTACGTCGAACCACCGGACCCCGACGATGGCCCCCGAATCGACACTTTTTTCCATGACATGCGCCGTCACACCGAACCGTTCCGCGCCGTCGTATACGGCAAAACTGGCGGCATGGGCGCCAGGGTAGGTCGGCGGACCGGGATGGAAATTGTAGGCCGGCCCGTCGAGCGCATCGAGGACGGCCGCCGGTACGATGATACCGGTGCAGAAAGCGATCAGGCGGCGCCCGCCGCCGGGTGGCGGCCCGGCGTCCAGACAGGCCGCTTCGAGATCGGCCTTGGATTCCGGGCAAACGATGGTGAGAGCGGGATTGTGTCCGGCGAGCACGGCCGGCAGGTGTTCGGCTTCGGCTTCGCCGCTCAGGAGTACGATTTCGCTCGGCATGGCATCACGCTATCATGGGCGGGCGCCTTGGCAACAGGCGCTTGCTTGAGACGAGACGGCACGGGAGAGCGAAGCGGTCATGACGGACGCGGTGGAACAGGCGGTCAAGATCCTGAACGAAGCATTGGAACGCGACCCGGAAGCGGTCGTCCAGCTCATGAACCTGCGCGTCCCCTGCAACGAACGGCTGGCCGGACATGCCGCAATCCAGGCGAATCGCGCAACCGATGGTTACCGTCTCGGCATCCTTGGGTTGTTGAACGGGATTTTATCGGGTGGTACAACCGGCGCTATCGGTGCTCAGGGCACGGTCGAAACCGACAGCGGCCGTTTCCGGCGCATCAACCGATTCGTCGATCTGCGCACCGACAATCTGGACGTCTTGGCCTAAGTGCGCGCATTTTCCAGGTGGCAGGTGTCGCCTGTTCAAATTACCAATTGTTTCAATACGTTTCGTTGTGTCCCATCGCATTGATCGACAGACGTTCCGGGGATAGGGTTCGAGCGAGATGGGAAAACTCATGAAGCGCGAACCTCCTCTGGAGGATTTACTCCGCGATGCGGAAACGGCTCTGGAAGCGGCCAACAACGCCAATCAGGCGCTGCTGGAGACGCTGAGCCACGACCTGCGCACGCCCCTCAATACGATCATCGGTTTTGCCGACATGATGGACCAGGAACTGCTCGGTCCCATGGATAACCCGCAGTACCGCAGTTACGCCGAAGACATCGTCAAGTCCGGACGCAACATGCTCGAGATGCTCAACGACGTTCTCGAGATGAAACGGTTCGAGAACCTGGAAAAGTCGGAGAAGGATTTTCGCCATATCATCGAACTGGCACCGGACCTGATTGCTGTCTGCCGAGAGGGCTGTTTGGTCATGATCAACCCGGCCGGCGCCAATATGCTCGGCATGTGGCCGGTCGACACGCTGATCGGCCGGCGCTTCGACGAGTTCGTGCACCCGGATTACATCGGCATGCTCGACGAGGGATTGGAAGCGCTTGTCAATGAGCAGCTACGCGTACCGGTCAAGTTGAAGCGGCCTGACGGCGTCGAACTCGACGTCGAGATCGCCGCCCTGCCCTATCAGGATGAGGACGCCAAGCACGATGACACGGCGGTGATGCTGATGGCGCGCGACGTCAGCGAGCGCAACCGGGCGATCCGCCAGGTCGCCGCCCGCGAGGAGCATCTCCGCAAGATCATGGACACCGTCATCGACGGCATTCTGACGATCGATCAAAGCGGCCTCATCGAAACGGCCAACCCAGCCGCCGATAAGATCTTCGATTACAGCCCAGGGGGATTGGTCGGACAAAACGTCACCGTGCTGTTCGATGACGAACAGGCCGCCCGATATCAGACTCTGATCGATTCCTTCCTCAATGGCGGTGACGCCATTGCCCTCGGACGGCGCCGCGAAATCGAAGCCCTTCGACGGGACGGATCGCGGGTGCCGATCGAACTGGCGCTGAGCGCGCTCCGGGTCGGTGGCCGGCACGTGTTCATCGGTGCGGTCCGCGACATTACGGAACGCATCCGCAACGAGGCGAAATTGCGCGAAATGGCGACCAGCGACCCGCTGACCAAGATGCCCAACCGGGCTTTGTTCAACGAGCGCCTAGAAGGCGCCGTGCGCGCCGTCGACTATTCGGGCGGCAAGATCGGCATCATCTTCATCGACCTCGACAACTTCAAGAACATCAATGATGCGCTCGGTCACGTGACCGGTGACCGCCTTATTCAGGCGGCCGGCAAGCGCTTGGGCGAGTGTGTCCGGGCCCAGGATATCGTCGCCCATTTCGGCGGCGACGAATTCAGCATCATCCTCGACGGGATCAACGAGGACCTCGAGGCCAGGGGAATTGCCGAAAAGATGCGCGCCGCCCTGGCCGCGCCCTTCCGGGTCGATGGCAAGGAAATCTATACCTCGGGCAGCGTCGGCGTCGTCACCTATCCAGGGTCGGCCACCAACATCAGCGAAATCCTCAAGAACGCCGACACGGCAACGCATCATGCCAAGCGGCTCGGACGCAACAACTGTCAGGTCTACTCCGAGAAACTGAGCGCCGACGTGCAGCGGCGCATGGAGATCGAGAACGGTCTGCGCCATGCCCTTGAAAACGACGAGTTCACGCTCGTTTACCAAGCCAAGGTCGACCTCGAAAGCCGCGAGGTGACCGGTGCCGAAGCCCTGCTGCGGTGGGAATCGCCGGCGCTGGGTTTCGTATCGCCAGAAGAGTTCGTGCCCGTCGCGGAAGAAACCGGGCTGATCGTCCCCATCGGCGGATGGGTGATGCGCACCGCCTGCCGCGAGGCCGTCTCCTGGCAGGCCCTGTCCGAACGGGAAATACAGGTCGGGGTCAATTTGTCGGCACTGCAATTCGTCCAAGGCGACCTGACCGGGTGGACCGAAGAAAGCCTGCAGGTGTCCGGCCTTAAGCCCGAGTTGTTGGACCTCGAATTGACGGAAAGCATGTTGGTCGAAAATCCGGACGAAACGATCGATACGCTGAACGAACTGAAAGGCCGCGGCATCTCCATATCCATGGACGATTTTGGAACGGGATACTCGTCACTGAGTTACCTGACCCGTTTCCCGCTCGACTCTTTGAAGGTCGACCGCGCCTTCGTCATGAAACTGCCGGACGACAAGGATGCCGTCGCCATTGCCAGTTCGATCATCAGTATGGCGCAGAGCCTGGGCCTGCATATCGTCGCCGAGGGTATCGAGACCGAGAGCCAGGTCGGCTTCCTGCATTCGCTCGGCGCCCACGTCGGCCAGGGCTACTTCTTTTCCAAACCGGTGGCCTCCGACAAGTTCGCCATGCTCGTCAGACAAGGGATTTCGGCATTTTAGCCAATGCGGTCGGTGCCGCCGATGCCGCTTGACGGCGGCCCGGTGATGTCTATCATCGGCCGGTCATGAACATCTGGAGTTCCCCAGTCGCCTTCGTCGCGACACGAATTACGGTCCCGGCCTCTCAGTAGAGGACCGGGGAGTATTGCGTGATTCGAGGACACTGGAGGGATTTCTTTAAGCCATGACTGATAAACGCATCTATCTTTTCGACACGACGCTGCGCGATGGCGCGCAAACCCAAGGGGTCGACTTCAACCCGGTCGACAAGGAATTCATCGCCCGCGAACTGGACAGCGTCGGCATCGATTACATCGAGGGCGGCTGGCCCGGCGCCAACCCGACCGACGACGCCTTCTTCGCCAGCCCGCCAAAACTGAAGCGCTCGAAACTGGTCGCTTTCGGCATGACGCGGCGCCCCGGCCGCAGCGCCGAAAACGACCCCGGGCTCAACGCGCTCCTCAACAGCGGTGTGGCGGCCACCTGCATGGTCGGCAAGACCTGGGATTTCCATGTCGATGTGGCGCTCGAGATCGAACGCGACGAAAACGTCGCCATGATCGCAGACAGTGTCACCGCCTCCTTGGGCAAGGTCGAGGAAGTGATGTTCGACGCCGAGCATTTCTTCGACGGCTACAAGGCCAACCCGGAGTTCGCGCTCACCTGCCTGAAGGCTGCCTATGATGCCGGCGCCCGATGGATCATTCTGTGCGACACCAACGGCGGCACGCTGCCGCACGAGGTCGCGGAGATCGTCACCAAGGTGTGCAAGCATATCCCCGGCTCCCATGTCGGTATCCACGCCCACGACGACACCGGCAATGCCATCGCCAATTCACTGGCTGCCGTGCGCGCCGGGGCCCGGCAGGTGCAGGGCACCATGAACGGTCTCGGCGAACGTTGCGGAAATGCCAACCTGATCGCCATCGTGCCCAGTCTGGTCCTCAAGATGGGCTACGAGACGGCACTCGGTGCCGACGATTTGTCCAAACTGACCCATCTTTCGCGCGAGATCGACGAGCGGCTCAACCGTCAACCGGACCGCGGCGCCCCCTACGTCGGCGAGTCTGCCTTCGCCCATAAGGGCGGCCTACACGTCTCGGCGGTCGAGAAGGACCCGACCTCCTACGAGCACATCGACCCGGAGATCATCGGCAATCACCGCCATATCGTCGTTTCCGACCAGTCGGGCCGCTCCAACATCCTGGCCCGCTTCCGTGAGATCGGCCTTACGATCGACCCCAAGGATCCGAAGGTGACACGCCTGGTTGAGATCGTGAAGGATCATGAATTTGACGGTTACGCCTACGACGGTGCCGAGGCCAGCTTCGAACTGCTGGCGCGGCGCACGCTGGGCACTGTGCCCGAGTACTTCCGCTGTACCAGCTTCCGGGTCATCGACGAGCGCCGCTGGAACGTGCGCGGCGACCTGGTGACGCTGTCGGAAGCGACGGTCAAGCTCGACGTCGGCGGCATCCCGCATATGACCGTGGCCGAAGGCAACGGCCCGGTGAACGCGCTCGATGCCGCCATGCGCAAGGTGCTGACGCCGATCTACCCGCATCTCGAGGACCTGCGCCTGGTCGATTACAAGGTGCGTATCCTGACCCCCGGCGACGGCACCCGGGCGGTGACGCGGGTCATGATCGAGTCGGCCGACGGCGACGGCGAGCACTGGTCGACGGTCGGTGTATCGACCAACATCATCGACGCCTCCTACAACGCGCTCCGGGACAGCCTCGTCTACAAACTCTACCGCGACGGCGCCACGGAAAAGGCCGCCTGAGCACCGTGGCGGGAACCGACAAGACCCGCCCCAGCATGGTTTCCGGCGGCCCCGTCTTCATCCTGGTCGAACCGCAATTGGGCGAGAACATCGGCATGGCGGCCCGGGCCATGCTCAACTGCGGCCTCGACCGCCTGCGCTTGGTCAAACCGCGCGACGGCTGGCCCAATGAAAGCGCCGTCGCCGCCTCCGCCGACGCGCATGCGGTGATCGACGCTGTCGATGTCTTCGACAGTACGGAAGACGCCGTCGCCGACCTCGGTTTCGTGCTGGCAACGACGGCGCGGCCCCGCGACATGACGGTCCGCGTTCTAGCCCCACGGCACGCTGTTCGCGAGTTGGCGGATATCAGAAACTCCGGTGCCGACGTGGGGATTCTCTTCGGCCGGGAATCGAAGGGCCTCAAGAACGACGACATCGTGTTGTCCGATGCCATCGTCACCGCCCCGCTCAACCCGGCCTTCAGTTCGCTCAACCTGGCCCAAGCCGTATTCTGCCTGGCCTACGAGTGGCGCCTCCTCGAGGATGAAACGCCAGCCGACGAACTCGCGGTCCCGAAATCCACCCGCCCCGCCAACAAGGACGAGTTGATCGGTTTCTTCGAACACCTGGAGCGCGAGTTGGACGCCAGCGGTTTCCTGCGCGTCACCGAGAAACGACCGGTCATGGTCCGCAACCTGCGCAACCTGTTCGAACGGGCCGGCCTGACGGAGCAGGAGGTGCGCACGCTGAGGGGCGTCGTCGCGTCGCTGACGCGAAACCGAGAAAAGCCTGACGAGTGAAGGGTCGGCTCAGACCCGCGTCGACAGCCAGATGGCGAGGCGGGAGCCGGCCTTGACGGCGCCGGTCAGAAGCTCGTAGGCGGGCGCCTGTTCGGCGCCATGGTCGAGCCCGGTGTCGCGGTGTTCAAGTTCCTCTGCGCGGAATTTCTCGAAGGTATCGCGGAGCCCGTCTTCGCCCTCGCCTTCCAGGTGGTCGACCTGGCCGGCGTAATGCTCGTCGATGACCTCCTCGACGGCAACGGTGCAGGCCATGGCCGCCTTCTCGCCCAATAGCGCCGTGCCGGCCCCTAGGGCGAAGCCGGCCAAATGCCAGAATGGCAGCATGGCGGTCGGCCGCACTCGCCTATCGGCGACCAGTTCGTCGAAGGTCTCCAGGTGTTCCTTCTCCTGCTCCAGCATGTGGCGGATCACCGGACCGGCGCCCCTCTCGCCGAGAACGGCGAGCTGTCCCTGGTAAATGCGCACGGCCCCATATTCGCCGGCGTGGTTGACCCGGAGCATGCGCTCGACCATCTCCTCACGGCCGGGATCGCCGGGGAACCGTTTGGCGACGCGGCCGGGATCGACCTTGGGCCTTTCGTTCATGCCCGTTTCCTCAACTGGTTGGTGGCCCACAGGGTGACGGCCCCGAGGCCCGCCGAATAGGCCACATTGTAGGTGGCCATGGAAAGGCCGAACAGGGTCCAATCGACCTCGTCGCAGGCTTTCTCGGGCTTCGACTGGAGGGCGCTCTGGAAATCGGCGATGGACATCTGAGTGGGCAATTCACCGCCGCAGGCCGTGACCGCCGTCCACCAATGCTGTTCGACGCCAACGTGATAGAAGGCGACGGCGCCGCCGGCCAGGAAGATCCCGCCCGCGAGCCAACCGGCCCATACCAACCAATCCGGTTTAATGAGGGCGGCCACCCCGAGGGCGATCGCCGCGTAGAACGGGACCCGCTGCACCAGACAGAGGATACAGGGCCCCAGGCCCTGCACGTATTGGGCATGAAAGGCGAAGGCGAGCGAGCCGATGCCGACGGCAAGCAGCGCCAGCGGCAGACGTCTCAGCCAATCATCCTCGATCGGTATGGCAACCATGTGAGGGATATAGCCCAGAGATCACAGATTCGCCAGCGCCTGAGGGCCCCTAGTGGATAAACTTTAAGAGAACGAAACCGCCGACCAGCAGGATGCAGAACAGCGTGAACAGGAGCCCCAATCGACGTTCGATGAAGTCACGGATCGGTTCACCGAACTTCCAAAGGAGCGCCGCAACCAGGAAGAAGCGGAGCCCGCGGGCCAGCACCGAGGCGACCGTGAAGACGATGATGTCGAGGTTGGTGACACCGCTGAGGATGGTGATGACCTTGTAGGGGAACGGCGTCACGCCGGCGATGAACACGGCCCAGGCGCCCCATTCGTTATACTTCGCCTGGAACTCGGTGAACTTGGGCGCGTAGCTGTAGAACTCGAGGATCGGCTTGCCGACCTCCTCGAACAAAAGGTAACCGATACCGTAACCGAAGATGCCGCCGAGAACGGAGGCCACCGTGCACACCAACGCGATACGCCAGGCCTTCTCGCGGGCGGCCAACACCATGGGGATCAACAAGACATCGGGCGGGATCGGGAACACCGAGCTTTCGATGAAGGAAACGGCGGCCAGCGCCCACAGGGCATGGCGGTGGGCGGCCAGGCCCATGGTCCAATCGTAAAGTCTGCGGAGCACGCCGGGGTCCTTCGATGGTTGCTTGTGGCGGTGGTTGGGCGTCGGTTGAGCGGTCGTTTAGCAGGGCCGGGCGGCTCTGGCAATCCATCAGGCCGGGGTACCGCGTTGCCGGTTGACCCGGGGATAAGCGTGGCTATGATGGCCGCCTTCCGAACGCGCGCGGGTGTGGCGGAATTGGTAGACGCGCTGGACTCAAAATCCAGTTCTGGCGACAGAGTGTGAGTTCGAGTCTCACCACCCGCACCATTTCGCGGTCCTGAATCATGACGAGGGCTGCCAACTCCCCTAACCCTGCCTACTCGGGCAAAGCCCGACCCGTTGCCAATTTTGCCTGGAATTGGACCTTTCTGTTGAACAACAGGTATCCGCTGTCCGTCCCATCGGGTTTGATCCGAGTGCACTGTTTCTTCTTGTTCTTCGGCCCGAGGGTACGACATAGCAAGGCCTTGTCGTTGATGAACCATTTGTGGCTGGTGATTTTCGTCGCCCCACCAGACTGCATGAAGACCCTACCTTCGCGTGCGAAGTAGACGTGCAGTATCTTGCCGGATTTGGGTGCAGAAAAACTGAGCGTGTTTCCAGTGATGTTTTTTTGGATTTGCTCCCGGGTCAGAGGGCTGCCCTCCTCGCCCAATCTTTTATTGTTTCGACTTCCTCCACTGTTTCCGCCGCCGCTTTTCCTTTTCGCCGCGGCCTCTTCGAACTCCGCGATCGTTAGGAAACCGTCCCTGTCCATGTCGAGTTTACCGAATTTTTTGGGTGGCCCTTTGAATTCGTCCTTGGAGACTTTGCCGTCTTTGTCCCGGTCCATTTTTCCGATGATTTGCGACGGGTCCGGTCGACCATCGGTTCCCGGTTTACCGCCTTGCGGTCGACCGGGCTTGACGGCCCCGATTGCAGTCTTCCGAGCCTGAGGCTCAAAACCCGAGTTCGCCTTTATGAATTCGATGATCGCCCCCGTGACCGTTGCCGTGATGCCATGGAACAAGTGGAACGTCTTGGTGTCACAGACACCGCCTGTCTCGTGACTGCCGCCCGAAAAACTCAGCATCTCTGCCTTGGCCGAAGCCGTGAGGCCGGAGAGGACCTTGGGACCGCCATCCGGCGGCGTACTTTTACACCGGTCCTTTTCGTGACGGACGACCAGGGCCGGAGCCCTGATCTTTCCGAGCGGCAAATCCTGTACGTTCTTCGGGCGGCCCGGGCCGCTCAACAGGGCCCGCGCGCGCTTGTCATTCGTGTGGGCCATCTCGATAGCGGTCAGGCTCGACATCAAAACGACACCGGCGAGGTCCGGACCACCGATGATCCCGGCCGTTGCCGCCGAAACCGATCCTGTACTGGAACCGAACGCCCAAACCCGACGACCGGACAACTTTCTGAGATAAGCCATCGTCTTCACGAGATCGATCTGGTGCTGTTCGGAGAAGCGGTAGGCGACACTTAAGAACTTCCGGTCCGAGGGAAGGCCCATGACCGCAACGGCGATTCCGGCGCGCTGGAGCTGGTAGATGGCCGATAAGGGGTAGTATTTGTAGTCGACGATATTGCCGAACACGCCCCTAAGAAGGAGAACGCTCGCCACCGGATTGTCGGGAATGAAGGTATCTACCCGGACGGTAACGCCCGGCCGCGTTTCGATCCTGCCTGTCGCCGCGCCGAGGGTATAAGGCCAGGTGACAACCAAACACATCAGCAGTAGGGCCAGAATTCTAGACATTCCCGTTAGTGTGGTCATGCGCGCGGACCCTGTCTACCGTCCCCTCGGCGGTCGAAGCCCTGTTGATTCTGTTTAACCCGTCTATTGCGGGTCAATTTGAATATGGTCAAACCCAGACCTAGGGAACGATCTCACCAAGCCGCCGATCGGCCTCTTCGGCCAACCGTCGCGTCAACTCCCCGGCGCCCATCTCATGGCAAAGCCCGGCCGCCTGGCCCGACCACAGGGACGAGAAACCGGCCGACCCGTTCTTTTCGGCTTCCGCCTTGAGTGGCGCCAAGGCACCGCCGGCCGTCGGGAAGGCGGGGGCCTTGTCCGACATGGGACCGACTTCGTGCATGACCCTGTTCATCAAGCCGCGGGCCGGGCGGCCGGAAAAGAGGTTGGTCAGCGCCGTGCCGTCGTCCGTGGCATTGGCAAGGGCTTGCCGATGTAGAGCCGAGATTGTCGCCTCGGGGGTGAACAGATAAGCGGTGCCGATCTGTACTGCCGACGCCCCCAGGGCGAAGGCCGCCGCGATGCCGCGCCCGTCGGCAATGCCGCCCGAGGCGATCACCGGTACATCGACGGCGTCGACCACCTGCGGCACCAGGGCAAAGGTGCCGGCCTGCGTCGTGATGTCCTCGCCCAAGAACATACCGCGATGGCCGCCGGCCTCGGCGCCTTGCGCGATGACGGCGTCGCACCCCTTGTCGGCGAGCCAGCGCGCTTCCGCCACCGTCGTCGCCGAACTGAGGATGGCGGCACCCATCGCCCTGACGCGATCGAGCAGGCTCGGCTCCGGCAGCCCGAAATGGAAGCTCACGACCGGCGGCTTCAGATCCTCGACCATGTCGCACATGGCCTCGTCGAAAGGCGCGCGGTTGACGGACGGCGCTTCGGCCTCCGGGTCGAGACCGAACTCCCGGTAATACTCCGCGAGGCGCTCTTTCCAGGCGGCGGCGCGGGCCGGGTCGGGAGCGGCCGGGGTGTGGCAGAAGAAATTGACGTTGAAGGGTTTCGCCGTTTGCTGGCGGATGACGCCGATCTCGGCCCGGGCCTTGTCGCCCGAGAGCATGGCGCAGGGCAGCGAACCGAGCCCGCCGGCCTCGCTCGCAGCGATGACCATGGCCGACCCGTTGGCCCCGGCCATGGGCGCCTGGATGATCGGCAGGTCGATGCCGAGCTTGTCGAGCAGTTCCCGATCGCGTGTCATGGTTTCCTCCCCCTTTCGTTCCGCTGTCTCTCGACAGACTTAATCCCTGTTGGACCGCGCGCCAATAGATGGGCACGTCAAGGGATTTGGACCTTGGCAATGATCGGGTAGTAGGGTGGCAAGAAAAAGAACGCGTAGATCACAGCCGATATAACGATCACGAGCGACGTAACGAGATTCGCGTCCTTGCGCGTAAAAGCACTCTCGGGAATAGCCTCGAACGCCTTCATCACGAGTGGTCTGATCACGAGGATTACAGTCAGGAAAGCAACGACGCAGAGAACACCGACTTCCGAGAGATTTATCAATTCGAGTTTCGTCAGTCCCCACGCGAGTTCCGGGTCCGGGACATTACTTGATCCAGAAGAGGTTGGCGGACTTTGTCGATCGATCACGGGGTCCGAATGATCGAGTCCATAATAAGGAAATAAGACGGTAATGGCCGTCGACACCGCAGTAACGACGGCAAGCCCTATTCGTTTTCGGCTTTTCGAAAAGGGCTTGGCCCGGTTTTGCTGAGAGTCTGCGCCGGACATTGTATTACCGATTAAAGCCCCTGATACGCTTTGTGCCGTACTTGGTAGTGTATCGAAGGCCATACGGATCAAGGGGTTGACGACCATCTTGATGACCAATAACGCATTCAGTGCCAACAAAAAGACTTCGATAAAACGGATGACGTCAAACTTCGTGAATCCCGATATCACTTCCGTCTCGCGGATCGCGGGATCGGCTTCGAGCAGGGCGTCTGCTTCCAAGAACTCAACCGGTGTGAACTTAAACAACAGTCCCCACAAGATAAGCTGGAAGCCCCCGAGCAGGACAAGGATCGGGGTTGAGATCGGCGGGTCGGAACCGTCGATCTGGCTGCGAAGCAAGCCCATATAGGGCCGGAGAAAGGTGTAATAGGTCACCAAGAAGAGTACGAGGAACGCGATGTAGTTGGCGAGATAAGCCAACTCGATCCCACTCAATTCTAAGAAGAACTGGATCATGGCCTATGTCTCGGATGACGCGGAGCGGATGCAGTTAAAGAGACAAGCTCGCTCATAACGCAAACTCGATCTTGGCGAGAATCGGGAAGGTAGCTGGTACTAACAACACGGCGAACGTCAGACACCAAAGGCAGGCGGCGCTGTAGACCGCAACCTTGGTGTCCTTGAGTGGGAAGAAGTTGGGAACGTGACCGACGGCAACTTCTCTCTCGGTCGCCTTTTCGTTCTGTGACGGGCTTTTCCCGGAATGAAGAGCCTTGATGAGCATTGGCGAAACAACAAGGAACATGACCCCCACCAATGCCAAGAGATAGACGACTTGTTCGAGCAGCCAAAAGAACTCCGGCTTGGTCAATCCCCAAAGGACCTACGGCTCGACGACGTCTACGCCGAAACCGCTCAATCGGTCGCGCGCATACTCCAGACCTTTGAATGACGTCCCCCTGACATATCGTTCAAATGCCAAATAGCCTGCAGGTAGCAGGCTCCAGACGATCGTCAGGGCGGTCAGGATCGCTCTTTTTTTACCTGGCGGCATCGGCGTCTTTGCCGGTAGCGAAGGCGCCTGCGCGGTCGTGTCTGTGTTTCTAAACAAATACTCCGACAGTATTTGTGCGCCGAAAGGCACCGTATCGAAGGCAAGCTTTATCATCGGATTAACGAACCCCAGTATGGTGGCAAACGCCACACCGCCAAGGACAATGGCGTCGAATATCCCGATGACCTCCAGCTTCGACAAGCCGAGAAACAGGTTGCCGAAGGTGATGGTCGGGTCAGCCTTTTCCAATTCTTCGAGCGTGATCTCTCGACCCGGCATATAGCGGAAATAGAGACCCAAGAGGATGAGCTGAATACCGGCGAAAATTAGTATCGACGGAATTGAGATTGGCGGCGCTTCGGCCAGAATGCGCGCACGGATCCAGTGGATCAAAGGTCTGCAAACCAGCATGAAAACGAGCACGAACAGAACCAGGGTTGCGCCCATGTTGGCGAGGTACTGCACCTCGATCGCACTCAGTCCCCGAAAAAACTCGATCATCTGCCTCTCACCCGTTCCGTGGTCGGCAGCCTAGCCTGGGCCTTTCCCGTACTGCAAGTGAGGGAACCCGATTTGCAACCCAGGCTCCCGGGCCCGCAATGATTGCACCCACCCGCGCCTTCGCCTATGGTCGCGGCGCTGGCAAGACGAAAGAACAAGGGAACGATCCGAATGCATAAGATCGAACTCACCGTCCATGAGTTCATGGCCGTCATGGGGGCCCTCGATGAGGCGCGCGGTGGCGCCGCCCCGACCGGCGACGGCCTTTATGATGAATGGTACATGCAGTGGAAGGCGCTCGACGAGCGGCTCGAAAAACTCGGGCCCATGGATCGCGCCGACATGCTGTTCGACGGCAAGGTCTCGATCAACGCCATCGCCGAGAATCATTTCCGCGAACTGATCGAGGCGGTCAAGGTCCAGGTGGCGCTGCACAAGGGCCTGATCGAGGCCGGCGATGAGGACGGCGACCCGGACGACCTGGAGATCTGGGAGAACCGCCTCGCCGACCTAACGGCGATCCACGATTCCACCGATTGGCTCGACCAGGACTGATCCTCCTCCTCACGAACCCCTGACGCGAAGGTGATCGGCCGGCCATTTACGGGAGCGGCGGAAGGCTCTATGTCGGTCATAACCTGACCGAGAGGATGCCGATGCGCCGTTTTTTTACCCGAACCTTCGTTGCCGCAGGGCTGGTGTTGACGCTGGCCGGCTTCACGTCGCTGGAGGCCCTTTTCGCCCCGAAAGCGGAACTCTGGCCCCGGTGGCAGGCCCATTCTTCCGGGTCGACCGGTGCCGTCGATCACGGCGTTTGGCGGGCTTTCCTGGAGCGCTACCTTAAACCTGGCGCCGACGGCATCAATCGGCTCGATTACGCCGGTGTATCGGCGGCCGATACCAAGGCCCTGCACGGCTATCTCGACCATCTGCGACGTACTCCCGTCGATCGGCTCGACCGGCCGGAGCAGCTCGCCTATTGGATCAACTTCTACAACGCCATCACCGTCAAGGTGGTCGTCGACTACATGAGGCAGAAGGGACCGGTCGGCAGCATCCGCGACATCGACCTGTCATCGGGTTTGTTCAGCGACGGGCCCTGGGCGCGGAAACTCCTGGAAGTGGCCGGCGAACAACTCAGCCTCAACGACATCGAGCATCGGATCCTGCGACCCATCTGGAAGGACCCGCGCATCCATTACGCCGTGAATTGCGCTTCCATCGGCTGCCCCAACTTGGCCGCCGAGCCCTACCGAGGTGAGACCATCGAGGCCCAGCTCGACGACGCCGCCAAGGCCTACGTCAACCATCCACGCGGCGTGATGATTGACGGCGACCGCTTGGTCGTCTCCAAGATCTACACCTGGTTCGCCGACGATTTCGGCGGTGGGGAGAAATCGGTGATCGCGCACTTGAAGCGTTATGCCGGTCCCGAACTGGCGGCCCGATTGGGTCGCTTCGAGGCCATCGACGGTTACGAATACGACTGGGGCCTCAACGGGGCGGCGTCGCGCTGAGGGCCCGTTTCCGGTGACCGACGACGCTCCGAGTCGTAAAGCCAGGCCAGGAGTCGCGGGCTGAAGCCCAGATAAAACAACAGGTGGATCTTGATCCAACCCCAGATGATGGCCCCCTTGCGCCGCCCGACGAAGCGCCGCGACGAGGTGGTCAGGGCCGGGTCGCCGATACAAACCGTCGTTCCGGCTTTCTCCAGGCGGCGGACGAAGTCGTAGTCCTCCATGAGGGCGATCGGTCGGATGCCGCCGAGGTGGTCATAGACGGCGCGCCGCACGAAGATCGCAGAATCGCCGTAATAGATGCCGTGCGCACGAATGCGTGCATAAAAGCCGTCGAGCCAGCGGCTGAAGTCGTCATCGCCATCGAAAAAAAGGCGGAAATTGCCACCGACGGTCTCCGGCGCGGTTTCCAGCGCCCGTGCGACGGCGGCGAGGCCGCCTTTCGGGAAACGGCTGTCGGCATGCAGGAACAGCAGGATGTCGCCCGATGCAGCGTCGGCGCCCACCACCACTTGTTGACCGCGACCGCGCGGGGCCGACAGGACATGGACCTCTGCGGCGGAAGCGATATCGACGGTGCCGTCCTCGCTGCCGCCGTCAACGACGATGGTCTCATGGGGCACCAGCTCTCCGGCCAGACGATCGAGGAGGATGCCCAGGTTCTCGGCCTCGTTGAGGGTCGGGATGATGACGGATAAGAGAGGCGCGGTCATGGGCCGGTCGCCTCCGTCAAGCCGACGTCGGCCAAGGCTTCCGCATGGTGCTGCCAGCCATCCGCAGCCCAGCGCCGGCGCAACGCCCGGCTGAAGAAGCCGGGAACCCGGTAACCAGAGAGGATGCCATCGGCACAGGCGTCCCAGATTTCCCGCAGGTCACGCATCAATCCGGCCTTTTCGGCGGACGTCATGTTGGGGATGACGGATTTCAGATAGAGCCGGCCGAAGGCGATGTGCCGGGCTTCGTCGCGGGCCGTGCGCCGGCTGATTTCGGTGAACAGCGGACAGGTAAAGGTCCCGCGCAGGTCTTCCAGGGTGCGCATGGCCTCGCCCTCGAGGATCACGTGATAGGCGAGCATGGGAAGGACCGGCGGGCCCGGGTGATGGAGTGCCGCCGACAACGATTCGGCCAAAGCCGGGTCCGGATCGACCGCGCCGCCGATGGACTCGAGGTAGCGGAAATAGACATCGGCATGGCGGATTTCGTCCGTGGCCTGCAATTCGACGCAGCGTTTCAACACGGGATCGCCGAGTTCGTCCGCCAACCGCCGGCACAGTTCGACGGTCATCCGTTCGCCGTATTGGAACTGACTGATGATCGAGCGGTAAAGCCGTTTGGGCAGCCACCTTGGGACCTGGGGTCCGCGCGACCAATCGATATCGTCCATAGACCATTGGCCGCCCTCACCCTTGACGGCAAGCCTCTCCAGTCGGCGGCGGGTCTGCGAGGGCAAATCAGCGCGCATCGGACAGGGCCTGGGTTCGATCGGTCGTGGCCGTAAGCCTGAGATCGGCAATACGCCCGAGGCTGACCGACCCGGTGTCGTCGGAATCGGAAGAGACGGCGATGAATTTGGGCTCCCTCGCCGGTTCACCAAAGGCGCGCCGGTAGTCGGAGAGGACATCGACGGATTCCGAGAACCATCGGTTTTCCGCCGTCCCCGACGGCCGCAGAACGATGATGGCACCGTCCGTTTCCGGATGCGGGTTGGCGAGGCGGTCGCCGCGCCGGGCGTCACCGCCCCAGACGTAGGTCAGAGTCCTGCCGATCGGCGGAAAGCCTATGGCGCCCAGGGCCCAGGCATAGAGCCGGCGCGACCAGCCGGCGGACTCGCCGGCGTCGGAAAACCAGACATGGACGGCGAGGTCGCGGTCATCGGCACCCCGTTTCCCGAGGTCCGTCGCCGGCACCGAGCGCTCGACAAGCCAGCGCCAGGTCAGCCGGCGGCCCTGCCGGTCCTCAACATCGAGCTCTTTATAGAGGAACGATACGGCGGCCCGCGATTCGATCGCGATCACACCGTCAGGCTGGACCGTATAGGTGTTCGGCGCCTTGCCGGGAATCTCCAAGACCTGCCATTCTTGCGAGGGACCCGATTGCGCGAACACGGGACCTGACGATACCACGAGAATTGCCGTGCAGGCGGCCAGAGCTGTAAGTTTCGCAAACATGATCGATTGCGACTTAAGGCGTTTCGTCCGGATCGCAAAATCACTTTGCCGTCAGGGTGGCGTGATTAGAGGTCGATCTCCAGATCCGACGTCGGGCGCGCCGAACAAATCAGGATTTCATCTTCGCCGTCGGGCTCGAAGATATCGTCATGGGTATATTCGAAGGTGCCGCTTTTGACGGTACACAGGCAAGTGTGGCAATTGCCCGATCGGCAAGAACTGTCCGGGTTGAGCCCGGCACCTTCGGCCAATTCGAGAATATTGTCGCTGAGACCGTTCCACGCAGCCGAGATTCCGGAGCGTGAGAACGTCACCTCGAAATCGCCCGCTGAGTCCGTCTCGACGGCGGTCTCGCGGCGGGGCCCGTCACCCATTTCGGCGAGGGACTGGGCCGGTCCGAAAAACTCATAGTGGATGTCGGTCTCCGGCACCCCCCAGGTGAGGAGACCGTCGTAGAGATCCTTCATGAAGGCCGTCGGACCGCACAGGTAGAAATCGAAATCGCGTCCCGGCAGGGTTTCCATGAGATAGTCGACGGTGACATGGCCGGCCCGGTCGAAATCGGTACCGGGTCTGTCGCCGCCGTCGGGCCGGCTATAGAGGACCCGAACGTTGACGTTCGGATGACCAGCGGCAAGTCCCCGCACGTGATCACCGAAGGCGTGTTCCCGGCCGTTTCGGGCACCATGCATGAACCAGACCTCGCGGGGCGTTTCTTCGTCACAGATGTGGCCCAACATGCTGATCATCGGTGTCAGACCGACGCCGCCGCTCAGCAAGACGACCGGCCGGCGGCTCTCCGTGTCGAGATGGAAGTCGCCGCGCGGTGCACGCACGTCGATGACGCTGCCTTCACCGACGTCGTCGTGAAAGTAGTTGGATGACACGCCGGGCGGCAGGTCCGGCCGGCCGGCGCCGGTTCCCGCTTGATGCTGAGGCGATAATAGGTCCCGACGCCCGGTTCTTCCGAGATCGTGTAGGTGCGCCGCACCGGTTCGGATTGTCCCGGAACGTTCAATTTGAAGCCCAGAAACTGGCCCGGCAGATAGGACGCCAGGGAACCGTCGTCCACCGGCACCAGATAAAAGGACGTGATTGTGTCGCTTTCCGGTATTTTCCGATCAACCCGGAATTGGCGCAGGCCCTCCCAAGACGTTTGCTCGCTCATGTCCCTCTCTTTTCGTTCTTGTCCATTGACCGGAATTTGGGGCCGATCGCTTTCCAAGACAAGGACCCGTTTCGTCACCACCCTTGGACGCAATCCCGGCGGCTGGTATCCTTAACCCTTTGGTGCAGGTGCGGCCAAGGCGAGCGGACAATGGCCCCGACACGAAACCGGTCGACGGACAAGGAATGGAACACCTACGTGACCTGGTGCGAGGATCGCGGCCTGCAGGCCGTTCCCAGCCATCCCTGGACCCTGGCCGCCTATGCCCTTTCCCGGGAAAACCGGTGCAAACCGGAAGATATCCGCAAGACCGTAACCGACGTCGGCAAGGCCCACTCGGAGCGCGCCCGAAGCCGTCCGGACCGCGCCGACCTGGTCTCGCGGACGCTTGCCATCATCGAGAAACGGTCCGAGGTCCGGGCCCAGGGCGCCGAACAGTTCGAGGAGGACTGCTCTCCCGAACAACCGGAGGCCACCACTCGCAAGAAAGAAAAGAAAAACGCAAAGCCGGATCAGGCCGGATTCTCGCTACGCTCGGAGCCGAAATTGGTGTCCCGCCGGCGGCTCGAGCGCTAGAGCGCTATTTGAGCGTCACCGTCTGGCGGACAACGAAGGTTTGGATTTTGCCGTCGGCGAGCTTGCGGGTCAGCCGCGCTTCACCCCGGTATTCTCCGGCGGGCCAGAAGAGAGACTTCTTCTTGCGGCCGGAAAACAGGAACTGACGCGCCTTGTTCGACTTGATCTCGTTCGAGTACTGATGAAACCGCTGACCGTCGGGCCCGGTTATGGTCAGCGTGAGCTTGTCTCCGCGATAGACCCAGAACGCATCGACCCAAAGGACCAGGACAGGGGCGTTCCGAGGAAGCGCCCGGTCATTGTGCCGCCCGGCGCGCGCCGCACGCGCGGCTGGGGGTTTCGCCGCAAACCCGATGGAATAAAGCGCGCTTTCGGATTCGTACAAAGCCCGCGGCACGTCGGCGGACCACATGGGCGCACCGCGTGACCCACAGGCCGTTTTTCCGTCACCGGCGTTCGGTCCCAGAAACGGATCGACGACCCGACCGCGATGGCGCACCGACAGGTGTACGTGAGGGAATTGGGCCATTCCCGACATGCCAACGAAACCCAAGCGGGCGCCTCGCTCGACCTTTTGGCCTTTCTTCACGGAGATGCTGCCCTTGCGCAGGTGGCAATACTGCGTTTCCCATCCGCCGCCGTGGTCAAGAACGACACCGTTTCCGCATTCAACGTTTCTGACGCGGTGACCCCCGATGACGCTGACATCGACATCCCGCATTCCGTCGCGGATGGCCTTCACCGTGCCGGTCGCCGACGCGACGACGGGGACGCCGCCCCTCATCGTCCGCGAATCTCGAATGGCGAAATCCGTGCCCTTGTGGCCATTGTAGCTATGAGAGCTGCATTTATAGTCGATAATGTCAGGGCCCTGATCGAGGTCCACCAGATTGACCAGCCAGCAGTTTTCGGAAAGGCGGCACGTGATCGGCAAACCAAGTGTCGGGGCATTCTCGGCGGCCCGCGCGCCGTCGCTCAAGCTGCAGCCCCATATCGCAACCGCGAAGTCCAAAATGATCGTAAGGCCCACCAACGTTTGATTTCTACTTCCTTGAAAAAACATCAAAAACCAACACTTGTTTGCGATCAAACCGTGCTATAATATTGCACCGCACAAGACGGCCCGGAGATGCCGTGGTTTGAATTTCCGGTTCTACACAAAGGATAAAGGCGAATGGATAAGATGACCAACCCCCTCGACAAGCTCCACGGCTATTATTTCGAGGACATGGAAGAGGGCATGAACGACGTCTTCGCCAAAACCATTACGGACGCCGACATCATCACCTTCGCCGGTATATCGGGCGACACCAACCCGGTCCACCTGAACCATGAGTTCGCCAGCGAAACCATGTTCGAGGGCCGCATCGCACACGGCATGCTGACGGCGAGTTTTATTTCGACCGTGATCGGCACCAAGATGCCGGGACCGGGCTGCATCTACGTCAATCAGAACCTGCGGTTCAAAGCGCCGGTGAAATCCGGCGATACGGTTCTGGCGACGGTTACCGTCGTCGCTACCGTGCCCGAAAAACGGTTCGTCGAACTGAAGACTGTGTGCACGGTCGGCGACAAGGTTGTCGTCGATGGGGATGCTTTGGTGATGGTTCCGTCGTGCCTGAAGAGCGGCGCCTAACCGCCAGCCGGCTGGATCGGCCCAACACACCCGAACCCAGCGGAAACACAGGTTCCCCGGCGTTGGGAATTCTCCCTTGACCCATCGCCGGGGCACTGACACTTTCCCCGCCATGCGGATTTTTCGCCATTACGAGACGCTGCCTGAAGAGGCCCGAGGCGCAACCATCGCCGTCGGCAACTTCGACGGTGTCCACAAGGGCCATCAGACGGTCATCAACGAGGCCGGATTGATCGCTCGTGACGCCGGCATGCCATGGGCCGTGCTGACCTTCGAGCCGCATCCCAGGAGCGTGTTCAAGCCGGGTTCGGAACCTTATCGGCTGACCTCGTTTCGGACCAAGGCGCGGGAGCTGGAGAAGCTGGGGGTCGACGCCATGATCGTCCAGCGCTTCAACCGGGCTTTCTCGCAACGACCGGCGGAAGATTTCGTCACCGATGTCCTGGTCCAAGGCTTCGGGGCGCGGCACGTGGTCGCCGGGTACGATTTCGTCTTTGGCCACGGTCGGGGCGGCAACTGTGAACTGCTGTTGGCAATGGGCAAGGAACACGGGTTCGGATTCACGGCTGTCAGTGCCGTCGAAAGCCCGGACGGGATCGTTTATTCGTCGACGGCCGTGCGTGAACGGCTCGAAGCGGGCGACGCCAAGGGCGCCGCCGCTATCCTGGGCCGGCCATACGCCATCGAGGGGCGCGTCGCCCATGGCGATAAACGCGGGCGGACGATCGGGTTCCCGACAGCCAACATTCACCTCGGGCAATGGCTGCGGCCGGCGCGCGGCGTTTATGCCGTGCGTGTCGAAATCCTCGATGGCCACAACACAACAACGGTCGACGGCGTCGCCAATATCGGCAACCGACCAACCATCAACGGGACGGCCGACTTGCTTGAGGTCTTTTTGTTCGGCTTCGATGGCGACCTCTACGGGAAGATTTTGAGCGTCGGCCTGATCGACTACATTCGGCCGGAACGCAAGTTCGACGGCCTCGACGAACTGAAAAGACAAATCGCCGAAGATACGGGCCGGGCGAGAGAAGTATTGAGCGGATGAAAGCGGAAAAATGACTGTGGATTATAAATCGACCGTCTTCCTGCCGAAGACGGATTTCCCGATGAAGGCCGGTTTACCCAAACGCGAACCGGACATTCTGAAACGATGGGAAGACACGGACCTCGAGGGCGCCATGCGCGAGGCTGCGGCCGGGCGGGGAAAGTTCGTCCTCCACGACGGTCCGCCATACGCCAACGGTCACCTTCACATCGGCCATGCGCTCAACAAGATCCTCAAGGATGTCATTAACCGCTCGCAGGAGATGCTCGGCAAGGACGCCTATTACGTGCCCGGTTGGGACTGCCACGGCCTGCCCATCGAATGGAAGATCGAGGAAAAGTACCGGGAACAGAAAAAGGATAAGGACGAGGTCCCGATCGTCGAATTCCGCCGTGAATGCCGCGAGTTCGCCGAACACTGGATCGACATCCAGCGCGACGAGTTCAAACGGCTCGGTGTCATGGGCGACTGGAGCGACCCCTACACGACCATGACCTACGAGGCGGAGGCCAAGATCGCCGAGGAGTTGGGCCGCTTCCTCATGGACGGATCGCTCTACAAGGGCGCCAAACCGGTGCTCTGGTCACCGGTCGAAAAAACCGCGCTCGCCGAGGCGGAGGTCGAGTATTACGACCACACCTCGACGACGATCTTCGTCCGCTTTCCCGTCAAGGCCACGTCGATCGAAGCCATCGAGGGCGCTGCCATCGTCATCTGGACGACGACGCCTTGGACCATGCCCGGCAACCGCGCCGTCGCCTACGGACCGCATATCGATTATGTCCTGATCGAGGTGACCGAGGCGGCGGAAAGTAGCCTCGCCAGGGTCGGTGAAAAACTGGTGCTGGCCGAAGCCCGTCTCGGAAACGCAGCCAAGGAATGCGGTGTCGAAGGCTACGAAATCCTTGCCCGTTTCAAAGGGGAGGACCTGCAAGGCACCATCTGCAACCACCCGCTTAACGGCCAGGGATACGACTTCGATGTCCCGGCGCTTTCCGCCGACTTCGCGACCACCGAGGAAGGCACCGGTATCGTTCATATCGCACCGGGCCACGGCGCCGACGACTGGGAACTGGGCGTCAAGAACGAGATCGACATCCCGCAAACCGTCGGCGAGGACGGATGCTTCTACGAGCACGTTCCGCTGTTTGCAGGTAAGCATGTCTACAAATGCAACGGCGAGGTCGCCGACACCATTCGCGAGGCCGGCGGACTGCTGGGTCAGGGCAAACTGGTGCACCGCTATCCGCACAGCTGGCGCTCCAAGAAACCGCTGATCTTCCGCAATACGTCGCAATGGTTCATCTCGATGGAAAAGACGGGGCTCCGCAAGAAGGCGCTCGACGCCATCGCCGAGACGCGGTTCTATCCGGCCTCGGGACAGAAGCGGCTGCACGGCATGATCGAGGAACGGCCTGACTGGTGCGTATCGCGACAGCGCGCCTGGGGCGTGCCGATCACCGTTTTCGTCAACAAGGAGACGGGCCAGCCGCTGCGCGATCAGGCGGTCATGGACCGCATCGTCGAGATCTTCCGCAAGGAAGGGGCCGATGCCTGGTTCGACTCGCCGCCGCAACGCTTCTTCGGCAATGATTACGCGGCCGGCGATTTCGAGCAAGTCACGGACATCCTCGACGTCTGGTTCGACTCGGGATCGACCCATTCCTTCGTTCTCGAGGGTCACTGGGATCTCAAATGGCCGGCGTCGCTTTACCTGGAAGGTTCCGACCAGCACCGCGGTTGGTTCCATTCGTCGCTGCTGGAAGCTTGCGGCACGCGCGGCGCCGCTCCCTACGAGGCCGTCCTCACGCACGGGTTCGTCATGGCCGAAGACGGTCAAAAAATGTCCAAGTCGCTGGGCAACATCGTGTCGCCGCAAAACGTCATCGACCAATACGGTGCCGATATCCTGCGCCTGTGGGTTGTCGGCTCCGACTATTCGGAAGACCTTCGTATCGGTCCGGAGATCCTGAAACAACATGCCGATGTTTACAGGCGGTTACGCAACACACTCCGATTCGTGCTGGGGAACTTGAACGGCTTCGACGAGTCCGAGCGGCTCCCTTACGAAGAAATGCCGGAACTGGAGAAATGGGTTCTACACCGCATCTGGGAGATGGACCGGTTCCTGCGGGAATCCTGCAACGGTTATCAATTCCATACGCTGTTCACGGAACTCCACAATTTCTGTGCCACGGACTTGTCCGCTTTCTACCTCGATGTCCGCAAGGACAGCCTTTATTGCGACCGCCTGGATTCGACGCGGCGCCGGGCGGCGCGGACTGTTCTTGACGAACTGTTCCACTGCCTGACGGCCTGGTTCGCGCCTTTCATCTGTTTCACGGCCGAGGAAGCCTGGCTGGCTCGCAACCCGGATCAGAAAAAGGGAAGCGTTCATCTGCGCACCTTCCCCGAGATTCCCGAAACTTGGCGCGACGACGAATTGGCCGCCAAGTGGAAACGCATCCGTAATCTGCGGCGGGTCGTCACCGGTGCCCTCGAGATCGAGCGGGCGGAAAAACGGGTGGGGTCAAGCCTTCAGGCCAACCCTGTCGTCCATACGACCGGTGAGTACCAAGCGCTCTTCGATGGTCTCGACGCCGCAGAGCTGTTTATTACGTCCGGCGCCGAATTCTCGACCGAGCCGGCCCCGGCCGACACCTTCCGCCTCGACGATGTCGCCGATGTCGCCGTTGATCCCCGCCTATCGGGCGGTGCCAAATGCGTCCGTTGCTACCAGTTCCTGGATGAGGTGGGTGATGACGACGAGCACCCGGAGATTTGCGGACGCTGTGCCGACGCCGTGCGCAACCATACGTCGGAGGCTGCATGATCTCGGCGTCTGGTATGGAAATTCCCGCAAAGGTGTCGAACCTGAAAAAGGGCCTCGGCCTGGCCGTACTGGTCATCGTATTTGACCAGATTTCGAAATGGTGGATCATCACCAGCGTCATGAACCCGCCCCGGGTCATCGAAGTCCTGCCGTTTTTCAACCTGGTCCTGGCCTTCAATCAGGGGGTCAGCTTTGGACTGTTCGATACGGGGGCGGGGACGGGCCAATGGCTTCTCGCCGGTATCGCGATCGCCATTTCGATCGGCCTCGGTGTGTGGCTGGCCCGGGCGGCCCATGTCACCGTCGTTGTCGCGCTCGGCCTGATTATCGGAGGCGCGATGGGGAACGTCGTTGACCGGTTTGCCGTCGGTGCGGTCGTCGATTTTCTCGATTTCCACGCCTTCGGCCACCACTGGCCGGCATTCAACGTTGCCGACACCGGCATCACAATCGGCGCCGCGATTCTCATCCTGGAGTCGTTTTTCAACCGAAAGACGACGCATAGCTTGTTGAAAAACCATAGGGTTTGACGTAAATTTGGGAATCTCCAGATAAGATGGCCGCTATGAAAAAAACCGGTTTCACGTTAAGCCTCCTTGCCGCCCTCGTCATGCTTTCGGGCTGTGAATCGGCGCGAAAAGCGTTCGGCAACAAAAAAACCCCGCCTGACGAATTCGTCGTCTACAAGCGCCCGCCCCTCAGCCTTCCGCCCGAATATGGCCTGCGCCCGCCGGAACCCGGGGCGACGCGCCCGCAACGCGTTTCGCCGACGGACGTGGCCCGTGCAGCCGTCACCGGACAGAAAGAACCCACCCAACCGAGGGCGAACCAGACCCGAGGCAGCGCTGGATTAAACGCATTGCTGCGCGATACCGGCGGCCTGACGGCTGACCCGACCATTCGCAACACCATCGACCAGGAGACTTCGATCCTTTCCAATGAAGACCAGCGTTTCGTCGACAAATTGATCTTCTGGGTGGACGACAAACCGAACCCGGGCACGGTCCTCGATCCGGAAGAGGAACAGAAACGCATCCGCGAAGCCCAAGCCTTGGGCAAACCATTAACCGAAGGTGAGACGGTCCACGTCAAACGCAAGCGCGGGAAAAAGGGTCTTCTCGACTTCTAACGGTCTTGCCCGAAGGGCGCCACATTCCATATCTAGATTTCCAACTGTCACGTGAATGTCAGGTGCATGGGCGCATGATCACGTTTCATAATCGCGTCTGCCCGTGTGGTCGTGAAAAGAAAGGAACCGGAGTTTGAGAAAAAATCGCGGGATGCTCTACTCGGCTGTCTTGTGTCTAGTGACCGCCTTTGCGCTGATACCCAGGGTGGGTTCCGCAGGCGTGTTCAATCCGGAGACGTTCACCCTGTCGAACGGGATGGAGGTCGTAGTCGTCTCCAATCATCGGATCCCCGTCGTTACCCATATGGTCTGGTACCGGGTCGGATCAGCCGACGAAATGCCGAACGAATCGGGTATTGCCCATTTTCTCGAACACCTGATGTTCAAGGGCACGAAAACCCGGGCGCCGGGCGAGTTTTCCGACATTGTCTCAAGAGTTGGTGGTCGAGAGAACGCCTTCACATCGACCGATTACACGGGCTACTACCAGACCGTCGCCGTCGAACACCTGGAAACGGTCATGGAGATGGAAGCGGATCGCATGACCAATCTGGTCATTACCGATGCCGAAGTGGAACCGGAACGCCAGGTGGTTCTCGAGGAGCGGCGGTCGCGGGTCGAAAACGACCCGGCCAGCATTCTCGGAGAACACGTCAACGCGACGCTCTTCCTCAGCCACCCGTACCGGAACCCGGTTATCGGTTGGCAGCATGATATCGAGGCCCTCGACATCCGGCGAATCCTCGACTTCTACAAACGCTGGTACGCCCCCAACAATGCCATTCTCGTCGTTGCCGGCGACATCACGGCGGCGCAGTTGAAACCGCTGGCCGAACGCTATTACGGCGCCATCCCAGCGCAACCGCCGACCGTGCGTGCCCGCGCGGCCGAACCCCCGCAAAAAGCGGCGCGATCGGTGACCCTGAAGGACCCGCGTGTCCGACAGCCTTCCTGGCGCCGGGTTTTCATCGCACCGGGATTGAATTGGGGGGACAGGCGTCATTCCTATCCGCTCGAAGTTCTGTCCGATATCCTCGGTGGCGGCGCTTCGAGCCGGTTGTATCGCGCCCTGGTCATCGAAAAGAAACTCGCCGTTTCGGCCGGCACCTACTATTCCGGCGACGATCGCGGGCCCGGGCGTTTCGGGGTCTACGCCAGTCCCCGTCCGGGTGTCGATATCGAATCCCTGGCCCGAGCTGTGGAGTCCGAATTGGAGAAGGTCGTCGCCCAAGGCGTTTCGGGGGACGAACTACGCCGCGCCAAGGACCGCATGCAAGCGGAGGCCATTTACGCCCGCGACTCCCTGTCTGCCGGTGCCCGCGTGTTGGGTGCGGCCCTCGCCTCCGGATTGAGTGTCGAAGAGGTGGAAGCCTGGCCCGAGAGAATTGAAGCGGTCACCGCCGACGGTATTAGGGACGCCGCCGCCGAGGTATTCAAGCGTTCACGATCGGTCACGGCAACCCTGCTTCCGGACCGCAAGATTTGAGGCCGATCATGTTCAGAAACCGAATTTCCTACATGACCCTGGCTATGCTCGTCGTATTGACGAGCGCCCTCGCTGCCCCGCGCATGGCAGCAGCGATCGACGTCGAGCGCGTCGTCAGTCCGGGCGGCATCGAGGCCTGGCTGGTTCGCGACCATTCCAATCCCATCGTCATCATGAATTTCGCCTTTCGCGGCGGAGCGGGACTGGATCCGAAAGGGAAGGAAGGACTCGCCAACATGGTCGCGTCGACCCTTGACGAAGGGGCCGGCGACATGGACAGCCAGACTGTCCAAGGCACGCTGGAGGACCTAGCCATTCGCATACGCTTCACCACCGGAAAAGACACCTTCCGCGGCCGCCTGCAAACCCTGGTCAAGAACCAGGACACGGCTTTTCGACTGTTGCATCTGGCCCTCACCGCTCCCCGTTTCGACGAGGAGCCTGTTGAGCGTATCCGCGACCAGATCCTGGTCGGATTGAAACGCGACCTGGAAGACCCGGACTCGATCGCCAGCCTCAGGTTGTTCGAAGTATTGTTTCCCGATCATCCTTATGGACGCCCGACAGACGGCACGCTCGAAAGCGTCAACCGGATCACGGCCGCGGACCTGAAGGCCTTCGCCTCCAACCGGCTGGCCAAAGACAATTTGATGATCGGGGTCGTCGGGGACGTAACGGCCGAAAGGCTCGAGACAGTCCTCGATCGTACTTTCGGCGCCCTGCCGGACAACGCGGAACCATGGGAATTGCCGGAAGTGAAACCGGCGACGCGCGGCCAAACCATCGTCATCGAGAAAGCTGTCCCCCAGAGCACCATCCTGTTCGCAGACGAAGGGTTGAAACGGAAACACCCGGATTATTATGCCGCCTACGTCATGAACCACATCCTCGGCGGCGGCAGTTTCACCTCGCGCCTTTATCAGGAAGTCCGCGAAAAGCGTGGTCTCGTCTATTCGGTCGGCACGTCGCTTTATCCCTACGATCATACGGCTTTGTTTTTTGCCAGTGCCGGCACGGCAAACGAACGGGTCGGCGAGACCCTTTCCGTCTTCGCCACTGAGTGGGATCGCATGGCCTCATCCGGTGTCACGGAAGACGAGCTGGCCGATGCCAAAGCTTTCCTCACCGGTTCCTTTCCGCTTCGATTTACGTCGAGCCGCCGAATCGCCGGAATCCTCGTTGGCATGCAGGTATCCGATCTCGGTATCGACTACCTTGACAAGAGAAACGGCTTCATCGAGGCGGTAACCTTGAAGGATATCGAACGTGTCTCCAGGAATCTGTTGCGCAAGAATAACCTGGTCACCGTGATCGTCGGAAAACCGGACGGCTTTTCTGCCTCCAACTGATTTTCGTCGGTCTGGCGCTGGTTGGCGGCCTGCGACTTTGTTACTGTTCCCGTGAACCTTACCAGCTTTGCGGTGCGCCATGGCACTCCCTCCTCCCACCCAATCTCCGGCTTGGCAGGCCTTGATCGAACATGCCATCAGGCTGCGAGACGGCCATATGCGTGATTGGTTTGCTTCCGACTCGGCCCGGTTTCAGCGGTATTCGCGAGAGGTCGACGAAATGGTCTTCGACTTCTCGAAGAACAGGATCGACGACGGCGTGCTCGGCTCACTATTTGATCTCGCCCGGGACCGGGACATCGAAGGACTGCGAGACCGTATGTACTCCGGTGAAGCCATCAACAGCACCGAGGGGCGGGCGGTCTTGCATGTCGCTCTCCGCGACCCAACAGGCGCTTACTGGGTCGGGGGTGAAGACGTGTCGATGGGTATTCGCTCCGTCAACGGTCGAATGGCTTCGTTTGTCGACGCCATTCACTCGGGTGCTTGGACCGGAGCCACGGGCAAACGAATTCGCACCATTGTCAGCATCGGTATCGGCGGTTCGCATCTGGGCCCGCAAGCCGTGACAACGGCGTTGGCGCCTTACGGAAAGCCCGGCATTGATGTCCGTTTTGTCTCCAACGTCGATGGTCACGACCTCGAGGGCACGCTTTCCGCGGTGACCCCGGAGGAAACCGTTTTCCTCATCGCCTCCAAGACCTTCACCACGCAAGAAACCATGACCAACGCCACCTCGGCGCGCGCTTGGATTGTCGACAAATTGGGCGACGACGCCGTCGCCCGGCATTTCGCCGCGTTATCGACCAACACCGACGCCGTCGTCGCTTTCGGGATCGACCCGGACAACATTTTCGAGTTCTGGGATTGGGTCGGTGGGCGTTATTCACTGTGGTCGGCGATCGGATTGTCAGTCGCCCTTGCCATCGGTTGGGACCGTTTCAGTGAGATGCTGGCCGGCGCCCACGAGATCGACGAACATTTCAGGCAGGCGCCACTTGAAGATAACTTCCCCGTTCTGATGGCCCTCATCGGCATCTGGAACATCAATTTCCTCGGCTTTAAAAACCTCGCCGTCTTGCCCTATGACCAGCGCCTGCGGCTGTTGCCGGCCATGCTTCAACAGCTCGACATGGAGAGCAACGGAAAGCAGGTGAGGATCGACGGAGAGGCGGTCGATTATGCGACGTCACCGGTCGTCTTCGGCGAAGCGGGCACCAACGGGCAACATTCGTTTCACCAGCTGGTGCACCAGGGGACCGACGTGATCCCGGCCGACTTCATCGTTGTCGCTGAGCCCGCCCATAGCCTCGACGGCCACCAAGACAAACTGTTGTCTCATGCCCTGGCACAGTCACAAGCCCTGATGGCCGGCCGCACGCTCGAAGAAGCCGGCGGTAACCCGCACCGGGTTTTCCCCGGAAATCGGCCCAGCAACACGCTCATCCTCAAACGGCTCGATCCCCGCTCTGTCGGCAAGTTGATCGCCCTATACGAACACAAGGTATTCGTTCAGGGCGCGATCTGGGGGATCAACTCGTTCGATCAATGGGGCGTCGAACTGGGCAAGGAACTGGCCGGACATCTGCTCGGCGAAATGACCGGGGAAAGCGGTACCAAGGAAAAGGACTCCTCGACGGCAGGTCTCATGGAGACGCTCCGGTCCTGGCGGAGCTGACGCATGGCGCTCCGGCTTCTTCCCGAAACCTTGGTCAATCGTATCGCTGCCGGCGAGGTCGTCGAGCGCCCGGCATCGGCGGTCAAGGAGCTCGTCGAGAACGCTATCGACGCCGGAGCAACACACGTCGACATCACCATCGAAGACGGCGGGCGTAAACTGATCGCCGTCGCCGACGACGGTCGCGGCATGACCGTCGATGAGCTCAATCTCGCCGTCGAACGCCATGCAACGTCGAAGCTGCCCGATGATGACCTCCTCAATATCCGTCACTTGGGCTTCCGTGGCGAAGCGCTTCCTTCGATCGCCGCCGTCAGCCGCATGGAAATCACCAGCCGGTTAAAGGATGGCGAGGAGGCCTGGGTGCTTCGCATCGAGGGCGGGACCAAATCCTCTCCGGCGCCGGCCAGCCATCCGCCAGGCACGCGGATCGAGGTGCGCGATCTTTTTTTCGCGACGCCGGCCCGGCTCAAGTTCCTGAAATCGACCCGTACCGAACAAGGCCGCGTGGTGGAAGCGGTCAAGCGGTTGGCCATGGCCCATCCCGCCACCGCTTTCAGGCTGGCGGATGGTGGGCGCCGGCTGTTCGACTATCCGGCTTCCAACGGAACTCTCTTCGATGCGCGTCTAGAGCGGCTCGGTGCCATCATGGGCCGCGACTTCGCCGACAACGCCGTTGCGATCGATGCCGAACGGGAAGGCATCCGCCTGACCGGATTTGCCGGGTTGCCGACCCTCAATCGTGGCAATGCGGCCATGCAGTTCCTTTTCGTCAACGGGCGCCCGGTCACCGACCGCATGCTGTTCGGCGCTTTGCGGGGCGCCTATCGCGACTTTCTGGCCTCCGATCGCTATCCTCTGGTCGCCCTCTTTCTCGATCTTCCCTGCGAGCTTGTCGACGTCAACGTCCACCCGGCGAAAACCGAAGTGCGCTTTCGCGATCAGGGTGTCGTGCGCGGATTGATCGTTGGCGCCATTCGGGACGCGCTCTCGGGTGCCGGCCACCGCGCCTCGACTACCGTATCGGAGGCGGCCCTTGGCGCCTTTCAGGCGAAATCGGGATCATTCGCACCGGGGCGCGGCGGAACCGCCTACCCGTCCACGCCTCCTCACGTACCGCGCGGCTTGGCCGAGACCGCCGACGCCTATCACGCACCGCTTCCGGGCCTAAGGTCGGACCCGGCAGCGCGCGCCGACGATCCAGCCTCGCTCGGCGATCCACAACCAGCGGCAGAGCAATTTCCACTTGGCGTCGCCCGCGCCCAATTGCACAAGACCTATGTCGTCGCCCAGACCGCGGACGGGATCGTCATCGTCGACCAACACGCGGCCCATGAAAGGTTGGTCGAAGAGCGGATCAAGCGAAGCCTCGAGAATGGTGGTGTCGCCAGCCAGGGCTTGCTCATCCCCGAAATCGTCGAACTCGACGAAGACGCCTGCCGGCGGCTGACGGAACGGGGGAGCGAACTCGCGGATATGGGACTGGTTCTCGAGCCCTTCGGGCCGGGCGCCGTCGTCGTCCGGGAAACGCCGGCATTGCTGGGTGAGGTCGATGTCTCCCGGTTGGTCAGGGACCTGGCCGACGGATTGGCGGAACTCGATGACACCATCGCGCTCAAAGACCGGATCGGCGACGTTTGTGCGACCATGGCGTGCCACGGCAGCGTTCGCGCGGGGCGTCAGCTCAACGCCGATGAGATGAACGCCCTGCTGCGCGAAATGGAGGCAACGCCGCACTCCGGCCAATGCAGTCACGGGCGCCCGACCTACGTCGAAATGAAACTGGCCGACATCGAAAAACTGTTCGGCCGACGTTAGGCACGGAGGCGGGTGTAATGATCGGTGAATGGCTCAGCCATCTGACGACACCGTGCCACCAACCTTTCCGCCGAATGGGGTATTTGCGAGAACTCATTGCTATCCGCGAACGCCACCGGCGCTGCCGGACGGCCTGGCGGATCCATCTGGCGGCCAGCCGTGCCCTGATCCTGGACGCCATCGAAAGCTGCTCCGGCCGCGAACGGGTCGCCGTCCTCGGGTCCGGGCTCTTACTCGACATCCCCCTTACCGAGCTGGCCGGTCGGTTCAAGACGGTCGTGTTGATCGACGTCTGCCATTTGCGGACGACCCGGCGAAAGGTGTCGCGGTTCGCCAATGTCGACCTCGTGGAAGCCGACGTGAGCGGCGTCGCTGAGGCCCTCGGGTCACGCCGCGTGAACGATGGAACGCCCTTGCGGGAACCGGAACCCGATGTAGACCCCTTGTCAGGGGCTGATCTCGTCATATCCGCAAACCTGCTTTCCCAACTGCCGCTGGTTCCCCTCGACTATCTGGATGTGATCGCTCCCGATCTCTCGAAAGAGGAACGGGATCGATTTGCCCGGTCCGTCATCGACCATCACCTCGCCATGCTTCAGGCCCAATCGGCCACGGTTTGCCTGATTACCGAGACCATGCGCTCGATCTCGGACGGCGAGAATCCAATCGAAAAGATCGATCCCCTTTTCGGTGCGCCGTTTTTTTTCGAAGGCCGGGAATGGTGGTGGGACATGGCACCGCGCCCGGAAATCAATCGCACCTACGATGTCCGATTGCGCGTGCGGGGGATTCCGGATCTCGCCAACGCCACCGTTACCCGGATTTGCCGAAATACAGTCTAGGCGACGACCCGTAAAAAGGTGATGCGTGCAGCGCCATAAATGCGTTCGTCGATCAGTTCGTAGGCCCGCGGAACGTCGAGGGGTTCCGCCGCCCCAACTTCGCAGACGACGACACTGCCAGCGCCGACCCACCCCTTGTTGACGAGCCCCAAGAGCGACGGTCCGGTCAAACCCTGTTCATAGGGGGCATCCAAGAAGGCTAATCCGCAGGGTGCTTTTGCCGCCAAGGGCGGCGGCGCCAGCCGGGTGGCATCGAGATTGAGAAGCGTCGCGTTTCGCCACTCCTTCAGGTGAGCGGCATTTTCCCTGGCGGCAGCCAGGGCCTTGCGGTCCTGGTCGATGAAAGTCGCGTGGGCCGCACCACGGGACAGGGCCTCCAGCCCGAGGGCTCCGGTGCCGGCAAAAACGTCAAGGACGCTCACGCCATCGATGTCGAACTCATCGATGCCGTGAAGAAGAATGTTGAACACGGACTCGCGCACCCGATCGGACGTCGGCCGCACGTCCCTTCCCGGTGGCGCCTTGATCGCCCGTCCTTTGTTTCGGCCACCGACGATCCGCATCACCGCTTGTTCCTGTTTTTCTGTCGGCTGGGTTTTATGCCAAGATTCTCTCGCAAAGCCTTAGGCGGAATCTCGGCAATGGCGCCGCGCGCGAGCTTTCCCAATTGGAACGGTCCATAAGAGGTGCGGATCAATCGGTTGACCTTGAGGCCGACGTGTTCCATGAGCCGGCGGATTTCTCTGTTCTTTCCTTCACGAATAGAAACGGTCAACCAGGTGTTGGCGCCGCTACCTTTGTCGACACTGGCTTCAACGGGCCCGTACCGTATGCCGCTGATTGTTACACCCCTCTTGAGGCCATCGAGTTTGTTTTCGTCGACGGCACCGAGCACACGCACCCGGTAGCGCCGGATCCACTGGTTGTCGGGCAACTCGAGGCGGCGCGCCAGACTTCCGTCATTGGTCAAAAGCAGAAGCCCTTCCGAGTTCAGGTCGAGGCGGCCAACCGATACGACCCGCGGCAGATCACGAGGAAGCTTATCGAAGACGGTGGCCCGGCCTTGCGGGTCGCGGTGTGTGGTGACGAGACCGGACGGCTTGTGGTAGCGCCATAGACGCGTCTCCTCCCTTGCGGGCAGGGGTTTCCCGTCAACGGTGACCTGGTTGGCCGCCATTACGTTGAAGGCTGGTCCGTCCAAGACCTTGCCATCGACGGCAACACGACCGGCGGCAATCCACCGCTCTGCCTCGCGCCTCGAACACAACCCGGCCCGGGCCAGGACCTTGGCGATCCGTTCTCCTTTTTCGTCAGCCATGCCGTGCAATCTAGGAGGGGACCCGTTGGCGGGCAAGCACGAGCCTTGACCCATCCTGTTCACCTGGGCAGGTTCCCAGGATGAAGATGCCATCGGCGAAATTTATGGACCTGGCATTCGAAGAAGCCAAGGCGGCCGGCGATCGAGGTGAAGTGCCGGTTGGTGCGGTGATCGCATCGGCTGCAGGCCAAATCCTCGCTGCCAACGGCAATCGGTCCGTGGAACTCCATGACCCGACGGCCCATGCTGAAATGCTGGTGATCCGGACGGCGGCGGGCGAAGTCGGCGACGGTCGTCTCCAAGACTGCGACATCTTCGTGACGCTTGAACCCTGTGCGATGTGTGCCGCCGCCATTTCGTTTGCGCGAATCAGGCGGGTATTCTTCGGCGCCTATGACCCGAAAGGCGGTGGTGTCGATCACGGTGCCCGCGTCTTCGACCATCCGACCTGCCATCACCGCCCGGACGTGATCGGCGGCGTGATGGAAGCAGAAGCGGCGGAGTTGATGCGAAGTTTTTTCCGGGAAAGGCGTCAGCCATAATTGCTTAAGGGACCTCTCCCGTCGGCTGATTTTCCCAGAGGCGAGACGTCTCAAAGTCGACTACAATGGTTCGCGGAGGTGGAATGACGATCATTTGGCGCGAAAAGATGGCGGTTGACGACGGTATTATCGATCAAGACCACAAACATCTTATCGACATCATCAATCGATTTGAAAACACGGTCAAAGAAGGGCTGTCCTTGGAAGCAGCCCTGGAAATCCTCTACGCCCTCAAGTTCTACGCCTCGACCCATTTCCAAAGGGAAGAGAAGCTTCAAACGCTGATCGAGTTTCCTTTTTGCGATGCCCACAAAAAGGAGCACCAGGAATTGCTCGAGACACTCGATACGATCATCTCAGAAGTTAAGTTCTCGAACGATGAATCGCACAAAAAGACCGCTCGTGACACAGCCCTATTGCTTCGGGATTGGCTGGTCGATCATATCCTGCACAACGATCTCAGGATGAGGCCATTCGTCGACGCATTGCACCGGGAAGGGCGCCACATGAAGGCTTTGGCGAGTATCCTCCCAAGCTGATCCCGGCTATTTGTGCCCGCTGATTTCGGCGTGCAGAGGCTTGGTTTCTTCGAACCGGCGCTTTTGTTCTTCGGACGCCGGTGCCTGGTGCTTGTCCTTCCACTCATCATAGGTCATGCCGTAAACGATTTCACGGGCTTGATCGTAATTCATGTCGATGCCGTGATCCTTGGCGGCGGCCATATACCATTTGGACAAACAATTGCGGCAAAACCCGGCCAAATTCATCAGGTCGATGTTCTGAACGTCTTTGCGTTTGCGGAGATGGTCTACCAGTCCGCGAAATGCAGCCGCTTCCAGTTCCACACGGGTCTTGTCGTCCATGAATTCCTCACTGTGTGTTGAGATTAAGGCCCGCCTTATATGGGTCCTTGGCTGCGGAAATCAAACCAAGGATGATCCCTATCAACCTAGCGATCGATCGCCCGCCACCCGATGTCGCGACGGCAGAAACCCTGCGGCCAATCGATCTTGTCGACCGCCTTATAAGCGACCTTTTGGGCTGTCTTGACGGTCTTGCCCAGTGCCGTCACGCCGAGAACGCGACCACCATTGGCAGTGATGCGCTCGCCATCTGCCTTGGTTCCCGCATGGAAAACAACGACATCATTGATGGATTCCGCGTCGTCAATCCCGCCGATTTCCGATCCTTTCTCGTAGGAACCGGGATACCCCTCGGCCGCCATAACGACGGTCAACGCGGCTTCGCTGGCCCACTCGAGCTTGATCGTATCGAGCTTGCCCTCGGCCGACGCCAATAACATTTCCAGGGCATCCGAGCGCAAGCGCATCATCAAAGGTTGGCATTCCGGATCGCCGAAACGGCAATTGTATTCGATCAAGCGGGGACCGTCGTCTTCGATCATCAGACCGGCATAAAGTACGCCTTGGTAGGGCTTGCCTTCCGCCGCCATGCCATCGATCGTCGGCATGATGATTTCGTCCATAATGCGTTGGGCCATCGCGTCGTCGACGACAGGTGCCGGCGTGTAGGCACCCATCCCACCCGTATTGGGGCCTTCGTCACCATCGAAGACCGCCTTGTGGTCCTGCGCGGCAACAAGAGGGAGCGCGTTCTCACCATCGACGAGGGCGAAAAAACTGGCCTCCTCACCGACCATGAACTCCTCGATGACGACTTCACCGCCGGCGTCGCCGAACATGCCTTCGATCATCATGTGGTCGATCGCCGCGTAGGCTTCATTTTCGTTGCGGCACAAGATCACGCCTTTACCGGCAGCCAACCCGTCAGCCTTGACGACAATGGGTGCGCCTTTGACCCGGATGTATTCCTTCGCCGCATCGGGTTCGTCGAAGCGCGCGTAATCGGCGGTGGGGATACCGTATTTGGCGCAGAGGTCCTTCATCATTCCCTTGGAGCCCTCGATCTCGGCGGCGGCGGCGCTCGGTCCAAACGCCTTGATTCCTTCTTCACGCAGGCGATCGGCCAGCCCCGCGACCAGTGGCGCTTCGGGGCCGATAACGACAAAGTCGATCTTTTCCCGCTTAGCGAGGTCGACGATACCTTGAACATCCTCTGCCCCGACGGCGACACACTCGGCCACAGAAGAAATGCCCGCATTGCCCGGGGCACTGAGCAGCCGCTTGCACTTCGGAGACTTGGCGATCGCCCAACAGAGCGCATGTTCCCTGCCGCCTGACCCGACCACCAAAACCTTCATCGCCAGTTCTCCCGTCCCTTATTCGGACCTTGTTTTGTCATCGCGAAATGTATCATACATAAGTCGATGATGACCGACGATACATCTAGCCCAATCGCCGCGCACAACCAACCCGTATTCAGCGTTGGAGAGATTTCGACGGCATTGAAGTTGACCGTCGAAGAGACCTTTGGCCACGTGCGGGTCCGTGGTGAAATTTCCGGGTTCAAGAGAGCCGCATCTGGTCATCTCTATTTCGCGCTCAAGGACAGCGAAGCCGTGCTCGACGGTGTTTGCTGGTGGGGATCGGCAGGCCGTTTGGGACTCGAGCCGGAAGACGGCATGGAGGTCATCGCGACGGGTCGCCTGACAACCTATGGCGCGCGATCGAAATACCAGATCGTCGTCGAACGCATGGAACTGGCCGGGGAGGGCGCGTTACTCAAACTGCTCGAGGACCGGCGCAAGAAACTGGCCGGCGAAGGTTTGTTCGACGAGGAAGACAAACAACCGCTGCCATTCCTACCGGATAGGATCGGCATCGTCACGTCACCGACGGGCGCTGTCATCCGGGACATCCTGCATCGTCTTTCGGACCGATTTCCGCGGAACGTCCTCGTCTGGCCGGTGCGGGTCCAAGGTGAGGGAGCCGCGGAAGAGGTCGCCGGCGCGATCCGGGGATTCAACGACCTGGCGAAATCCGGCCCCGCGTCCAAACCCGATCTCATAATCGTTGCCCGCGGCGGCGGCAGCCTCGAAGACCTCTGGGCTTTCAACGAGGAAATCGTTGTCCGTGCCGCCGCCGGGTCGGAAATTCCCTTGATCTCCGCAGTCGGGCATGAGACCGACTGGACGCTCGTCGATTACGCGGCCGATGTCCGCGCTCCGACGCCGACGGCAGCGGCTGAAATGGCGGTACCGGTCCGCCACGAACTTACGGCCCAGATCATGGACGATGGCGTTCGGCTGATCTCAGCCGTCAGTCGCCATCTCCGTGAAAAACGCTCCGCGGTCGATGGTTTGTCTCGCGGACTTCCGGACCCCAAACGGATCCTCGAAGACGGACTTCAACGCCTTGATGATTGGTCGGAACGGCTTGGCAACAGCCTCGGCCGCGGGCTGGCGGCGCGGCGCCAGGACGTGGCGACGGCAACCGGCGCCTTGCGTCCGCCGAAACACCGGATCGAAGCCGGCCAGGATCGGATGTGGGTCGAAGCGCGTGCGCTTTCCAGGGCTATGGAGTCGACAATCAAGGATCGCCGGACCCGCTTGTCGCAAGCCGGTTCCTTGTTGGAGAGTTTTTCCTACGAACGGGTCCTGGAAAGAGGTTTCGCTTTGGTCAGCGACCCCGATGGAGGCTCCGTCACCTCGGCCGATCAGATCTCTGCCGGCGATCAAGTCGAGGTACGCTTCCACGATGGCTCCCATCCAATGACCGTCGACGGCGGCGGGCGCCCGACGAAAAGGCCGGCGAAGAAACCGTCCAAACCGAAGTCGCCGGACGACCGCCAAGGAAGTCTTCTTTGATAAGGGCCGTCGTCGCCGCGTTCATCTGTCTCGTCGTTACCGCCCCTTGGCAATCGGCGACATCCGCTGAGCCGCTGATCCTTTCAGGAGACACTGCGCAGGGGGGTCTGCTGGTTGGGGAGACCTTGCCGGGGGCCGCTGTAACCATCGACGGCAACCCTCTTCCCGTGTCACCGGAAGGCTATTTCCTGGTCGGATTCGGGCGTAATGCCAAGCCGAGGTCCGCCTTGAGCATTCGATTGCCTTCCGGTCGGACGATTGCGCGCCAACTCGATATCGCCCAAAGGCACTACAAGGTCAGCCGGATCGATGGGCTTCCTGAACGCAAAGTGACGCCGAACCCGGAAGACCTTCGCCGCATTCGCGACGACAACGCGAAAATCGCGTCCGTTCGAAGACGAATCGGACCGGGGACCGGATTCCTCGGTGGTTTTTTACGGCCGGCGGAAGGACGGATTTCGGGTGTGTTCGGCAGTCAGCGGGTTCTCAACGGCAAGCCCCGACGCCCTCACTATGGCCTCGACATCGCGGCTCCAATAGGAACTCCGGTCTATGCGGCGGCAGACGGCACGGTGGCGTTGGTCGACTCCCACATGTTTCTTACCGGCCAGACCGTAATGATCGATCATGGACTCGGGCTGACTTTGGTTTACATCCATATGAGCGAGATCACAGTTACAGCGGGCCAAAAGGTGATCCGGGGTGACCGCATCGGCGCCATTGGAATGAGTGGGCGCGCAACCGGTCCGCATTTGCATTGGGGTGTCACGCTGTCGTCGACACATCTCGATCCGGCGCTGTTGGTCGACGAACAGTGAGAGCGCTGTCATCGGCGGTAGATCAGTCAGGCCAGCGGTTGTGCAGCCACAACCACTGGCTTGGGTTGGCCCTGATCCAAGTTTCGATCCTCGTATTGACTGCCGTCATCAGGGCCAGAACGTCCTCCTGCCGGCTGCCGCTTTTCACGACCTTCAGGGGTTCCTCGACAACCAGGCGAAAACGCGGACCGTCGAGGCGAACGACGCAAGCCGGTACGACCGGGCAATCGAACCGCAATGCCAACTCGGCAAGCGCTGGGGCAGTCATGGCGTCGCGTCCAAAAAACGGGACGGGAATACCGTTATTCATCTTCTGATCGACCAACAATCCCAGATGTTTGCCGTCCTTGAGCGCCTTCAACAAATGCCTGGCGCCTTTCGGGCCCTTGGGAATCAATGCGCCGTCGACCGCCGACCGTCCCTGTTGAAAAAGCCATTCGACAAGAGGGTTGTTGGCGGCCCGGTAGACCCTGTCCAAGGGGAGGCCTCTTTGGGTCGCGCCGAGGGATATGATCTCCCAGTTCGCAATGTGAGCGGAGAAGAAGATCCCCGGTTTGCCGTCATCGCGCAGTTGATCGACGGTCTCGGCACCGACGACCTCGACCGGGCCTTCCACCGCATAGACGTCGATATTAGACAGATGTGGGTACTCCCCCGCCAAACGCCCGAGGTTCTCCCACATGCCGGAGACGATAGATGCGATTTCCGACGGACCTTTCTCGGGAAAGGCGCGCTCAAGGTTGCGTACCGCCCTTCGCGATACAGCCAAACGCGGTCCGATCGACCGCGCAATCCAGCCTCCGACCGCAGAAGCGGTATCGAACGAAAGCAGGCGGAAGAAAGAAAAGACCAGAAACGCCGCCAGCGCCTGCAAAGGATGAAAAACGTACCGATTTAAAGGGGATTGAACAGAGGTCATGCGGCGGCTAGTCGAAGAGCGTTTCCAGTAGGACGTTCAGGTCGGCTTCGTTCTTCCACTGCAAGCCGATCGTAATAACTTCAATACCGTCCCGGCGGTCGGCCGGCAGGCGAACGATATCCTTCTCGGTCGTCACCAACAACGCGTTCTCCCGCATCGCCTCGTTCTTCAGTCGTGTAATCTCATCCGGATGGTAGGCGTGGTGATCCGCGAACTCGTGGGTTCGAATGACGTCCCAGCCGGACTCATGGAGTGTGTAAGCAAACTTCTCCGGCATTCCAATACCGGAAAAGGCGATCGCTCGTTTTCCCTTTTCATGTGCCGACTGGTTGTCGGGGCGAATACGCGCTTTCAGCACCGGCAGGTCAACGGACCAGCGCATCAGTTCCGTTTCGACGCCCGCTTCATCCGGCCCGAGAATCGCGACGGCCCCGGCTCGCAACAACGCAGGGCCGACAAACTCACGAAGCGGCCCTGCCGGAATCAATCGTCCGTTACCGAAACCGTAGCGGCCATCGACGACGACGATGGATAGATCCTTGGCGAGACCGGGATTCTGAAAACCGTCGTCCATCACGATGGTATCGGCACCGTCTTCGAGTGCGGCACGCGCGCCTTCCGCCCGGTTCCGCGAGACCCAGGTGGGCGCCGTTCGGGCGAGAAGAAGGGGTTCGTCACCGACCCGTCCCGACGGGTCTTGCCGTGTGTCGACTAGGTGCGGCCCCTGTTCCCAACCGCCGTAACCGCGGCTTAGGAAATGAGGGTTGTGCCCCATCAGATTGAGGCGTTTACCGATATCGCGGGCGACCGGTGTTTTACCAGCGCCGCCGGCGACAAGATTACCGATACAAATGACGGGTACTGGAGCTTTCCAGGGGGTCGCGAGTTTCGTCCGACACCAACCCGCCACGCCGTAAATCCAACCGACCGGAGTGAGGATCGCCGGCGTTAGGCCGACACTGTCCCGTTTCCAGAACTCAGGCGCTCTCACGAACTCGTTCCCCGGCAGTCAGCTTGTCGAGATGGGGAGTGAGCTCGTCCATCAAACGTTCCAATGCGCCGGCTTCCGATTCCGCGAAATGACGGGCCGCCGTCGCCAGACGTAAACGTTCGTTTTCGTCGGCAAAGAGTTGACCGAGGGTCGCGACGAGAGCATCACCGTCTTCGACGCACCTAATCGCATTCGCTTCCGTCATTCGATTGACCGCATCCTCGAAATTCCACATGTGCGGGCCGTGGAGAATAGCGCATTCGAGGCGCGCCGCTTCGATCAAATTCTGCCCGCCCAAGTTGACCAGTGACTTCCCCATAAACGCTATCCCCGATAGTCGATAGAAGAGGCCTAACTCACCCATCGTATCGGCAAGGTAGATCTGGGTCTCCTCCGTTATCGGTTCGTCACGCGAACGCATGGCCAAACGGGCGCCAGAAGCCCGCAACTCGGCCGCAATGGCGTCGCCACGATCAGCATGTCTCGGCACGATGATCGTTAATAGCCCCGGGACCCCCGTTTCTACATCTTCGTGAACCCATCGGGCGACCACTTCTTCGCCGGCATGGGTGCTCGCTGCGAGCCAAAGCGGCCGGCTTCCGATCGCGGACTTAAGGCGGTCGGTTTCCCGTTTGTCAGCAGGCAACGGTGGAGCGGCAAACTTCAAGTTTCCGACACATTTTGCGTCTTTCGCTCCCAAAGCGTGAAGGCGTTCCACATCGATAGGCGTCTGTCCAAGACACAAGGAAAACGCCGACAAAAGTCGTTCCGCCAGACCCTTGAAACGCCTCCAGTTCCGGTACGATTTCGGCGAGATTCGGCCGTTGACGAGAACGATCGGGACACCGCGGGACGACGTTTCAAGGAGCAGGTTCGGCCAGAATTCTGACTCAGCCCATAGCGTGAGGTCGGGACGCCAATGATCGAGAAACCGCCGAACACAGGCGAGTCGGTCAATGGGGATAAACTGATGAATGACCTGGGCGGGAAGGCGATCGGCCATGATCTGGGCTGACGTCACCGTTCCCGTGGTCAACAGGACTTGGATGCCGTCGCGTTCATCGACCAACCGTTCGACCAGGGGAAGCAGGGACAGGGATTCGCCGACACTCGCCGCATGAATCCAGATCAAGGAACCGTCAGGCCGCGCCCTTCCAGGGACGCCGAACCGTTCGCCGAAACGCTCCGGGTCTTCTTTTCCCCGATCACGCCGCCGGGTCAGGATGTGCCTGACAACAGGGGCCCCGACCATACCGGCCAGCCTGTAAAGCGAGAGGATCACAGCGCCTCCTCGGCTTTTCCCACCGGCGGCGCATCGGCGATTTCGGCAGGTTCGACAGGCGACCGTCCGACAAGCTCGTCGGCTTCGCGCGTTATGGCGTTCAATTCATCCTCGATGCCCAAGCGGTAGGATTCGATCGTCTTTTCATCGGCATCACGCGGCACGGTGATCGGTTTTCCCCAAACGATAGCACCCCGGCCGAAAGGCCAGGCAACCAAGAACCGATCCCAACTGCCGAGGATTCGCCCCCGAGACGAACTGTAGGTTGCCGGCACGACGGGTACGCCCGACAGCCTTGCAACATGGACGATCCCGTCGCTGGCCCGCATACGCGGGCCGCGGGGCCCATCCGGTGTGATGCCGACGTATTCACCGGCGGCGATGGCCTTGACCATGGTGCGAAGCGCTTTCGCGCCACCGCGGCTGCTTGAACCCGCGGCGGTCTTGATCCCAAAATGCCCCACCGTCCTGGCAATCAGCTGTCCGTCACGATGTTCCGAGATGAGCATGTGGATCGTCTTCGACAGGTCCCAACAATAGGGCATCATCAGCAAACGACCGTGCCAAAAACAAAGAATGAACGGTTTCCCCGAATTCCAAAACTGAGCCGGAACCTCACTCCTCACAACCTGCCAGCTGCCCGTCGAATGAACGGTCCGGATATACAAGGAACCGATCCAGCAAACGGTCTTGCGGAAAGTGTCGGATTTGAGGACTGCCTTTATCGCCTTCACCGGCCTCGGCCCCGTCGCTACCCGGCCTCCAAGGCACGGGCCTCGATGGTGGTATCCTCATCTCCGGCGAACTGCAGTTCGTAGAGGTTTTTGTAAGCGCCTCCGCGCGCCAGCAATTCACCATGGGTACCACTCTCGACGATACGGCCCGCATCGACGACGAAGATGACATCGGCATCGATAACCGTCGACAGCCGGTGCGCGATGACGATCGTCGTTCGACCTCGCATGAGTTCGTGCAAGGCCGCTTGGACTTTACGTTCCGATTCCGTATCGAGTGACGATGTTGCCTCGTCGAGCAGCAGGATCGGCGCGTTCTTCAACATCGCCCGTGCGATGGCCAGCCTTTGGCGCTGGCCGCCAGACAACTTGACCCCTTGTTCCCCGACCAAGGTGTCATACCCGTCGGGTAGTTGCGAAATAAAGTCGTGGGCGGCCGCGTGGCGGGCGGCACTTTCCACTTCTTCCTGCGACGCGCCACCCCGACCGTAGGCTATATTCGCGGCGACAGTGTCGTCGAACAGGGTGATCTCTTGACTGACCAGCGCGATGTTGGCGTGCAGGGAGGCCATGGTCGCGTCGCGCACATCGACACCGTCGATCGATACGCGACCAGACGCCACGTCATAGAACCGAGGAATGAGGTTGAGAATGGTTGACTTGCCGGCCCCGGAAGCGCCAACGAGTGCCGCGGTTCGGCCCTCCGCCACAGCGAACGTTACATCGTCGAGTGTGTTCGTCTCGCCCGTGTAGGTGAAATTCACACCGTCGAACTCGACCTGTCCAGCGACGTCCTTGAGCGGCACTGCCCCGGGTTTGTCGCTAATTGAAGGCTCCCGGTCGAGAACGTCATACAGGCGCTGCGCACCTGCCAGGCCCTGTTGGATACTGGAGTTCAAGTTGGCCAGGCGTTTCATCGGATCGTAAGCCTTGAGCAGGGCCGTAATGAACGCGAAAAACGCGCCTGGTGTCGTCGTTTCCTGGATGACCTGGGTTCCGCCATAGATGATCACCACGAAAACCGCCGCACCGCCCAGTGCTTCCATGATCGGTCGCGATAATTCACGGGTCCGAGCGGCCTTCATGTTCAACCGGAAGATGCGGTCGACCAGCCCGGCGATGCGCGACCCTTCGTAAGTCTGCATACCGAACGCCTTGACGATGCGGATACCCTGGAAGGTCTGATTGAGCACGGTCATGAATGTACCGAGTTCTTCTTGCGTGTTGGCCGTCACCTTGCGCATGCGGCGGCCAATCCGGACGATCGGAAAAACGGCGACTGGAAAGACGAAAAACGAGATCGCCGCCAACTGCCAGTTCATGTTGAACATGAGGGCAACGAGAAAAATCAAGCTGAGAAGGTCCTTGCCGAAGCCGGTCAGGCCGTTCGACACGGCGACCTTCATCATGTGGATGTCTTGGGTGAATCTCGAGATCAGTGTTCCCGTCGGATTGTCGTGAAAAAACTGAAGGTCCATTCGTGTCAGGTGCGCGAACAGCCGGTTCTGCATATCGGCGATGATTTTCAGACCCACGAAGTTCATGACCATTGACTGGCCGTAGTTGGCGAACCCCATCAACAGGAAAGTCCCGATCACCATCAGGCCAACCGGCCACAACATGTCCTCGTTCTTGGCGAAAAAGACATCATCGACGATCGGTTTCATCAAATAGGCGGTAAAGGCATTGGCCGCAGCCATGACCGCCATCAGCAGAACCGCGAGAACGATCCAGCCCAGATAATGGTGAATGCTGTCACGCCAAAGCCGGCCCATGAGGTAGGCCGTTGACTGCGGCGCGCCGGCGGACGATTCAAGTCGCTGACTCAATGTGTTACGATCCGTTCTTGAACTGACGCACCATACCACGGGCTCGCCTGTGAACCAATGCGTGCAATCTGTCTTCTCCAGTGCACGGCCGTTGTCACTTCCCGGCCACGGTCATTCCGTCCACCCTTAGGGTCGGCGAGTTGGTGCCATAGCGAAATTCCAGGTCGTCCGCCGGGGTAATATTGAGGAACATGTCTTTCAGGTTGCTGGCAATTGTCACTTCGCTGACCGGTTCGCCGATGACACCATCCTCGATCCAGAACCCACTGGCACCACGGCTGTAATCGCCGGTAACACCGTTGACGCCCATCCCGATCAATTCGGTAACGTAAAGGCCCTTGGCAATCGAAGAAACAAGGGCGTCTCTGGTCTGATTACTGGGCGCCATGAAGAGGTTCGTGGTCGACGGAGAGGGTGGCGATGAAGTCCCGCGGGCCGCGCGTCCCGTGGTTTCGAGACCCAGTTGTCGTGAGGTGCGCATGTCGAGTATCCACGACTGCAGAACGCCATCGCCGATGATGTCGAGCGATTGGCAGGCGACGCCCTCCCCGTCGAACGGTTTTGATCGCAACCCCCGGCGTCTAAGGGGGTCGTCGGTGACGACAATCCCGTCGGGGAATATCCGCTCCCCCATTTTGTCTTTCAAGAAGCTCGTCCCGCGGGCCACCGAAGATCCGTTGATGGCGCCGGCCAGGTGATTGAGCAAACTGTTGGCGACCCGCGGGTCGTAGATGACCGGTACCTGAGCCGTTTCGACCTTTCTCGGGTTCAAACGCCTTACCGCTTTTTCACCCGCCGAACCACCCAATTCTTCAGCATCGCGAAGATCCTCTCCATAGACCGACGTCGCATAGTCGTAATCCCGTTCCATGGCCGTTCCTTCACCCGCCAAAACGGAGACGGCGATAACGTGGCTTGAGGACTCGCGCATTCGGGCGAACCCATTTGAGGCGGCAATCGCTACGCGGCTGCGGCTCCATCCAGCCTCCGCCCCTTCGGAGTTGGTCACCCCATCGATGGAAAGGGCCGCCTTCTCGGCCCGGGCCGCGCGCGACTCCAGGGCTTCCGTCGACGGTTCAACGGGGTCGCATCCATCGAGTTCAGGCACCTCTCGGGCCAACTTCTCTTCCGGCGCCAGACCACAGTAGGGGTCTTCCGGCACGGCTTTCGCCATGGCGATCACGCGATCGACCAGTTCTTCGAGCGCCGGCGACGAAAAATCCGAGGATGAGACGATCGCCTGGCGTTTACCGATGATCGCCCGCAGTCCCAAATCCCGGCCTTCGGATCGTTCGAGCTTTTCCTGCTCCCCATTTCGCCATGCGACGGAAAGAGACGTTCCGTCGACGAACACCGCGTCGGCGGCGTCGGCGCCCTTTTGCGTCGCGCGATTGACAAGTTCCGTAACGAGTTCGAGCGGTTCCTGGTTGGCGGTCATCTCATGTCCCTTGCACTTCGTTATCTCGGCCGATTAGAAATAAATAACCATAAAATTATTATGCGTTCACAAATCTTTATTTACAAATTCCGAATATAAAGAAATTCCTTCTTTAATATTTCAATGACGACAAAAGACACTATATTTCAACCGCCCTTCATGGAGATTCATGTTCGGCCGCCGTTCCGACGGCGCATTTTCGATGATTTTCTCGGGAACACAGATGATTTTCTCGGGAACACAATGGTGGCGACGGCGGCAATTTCACGGGACGCCCCGCACGGGACCAATCGACAGGACCTGGAATCGGCGGTCGTGCGGTTTGGCGGCGATTCCGGCGACGGCATGCAGATCATTGGCGGCCAGTTTACCGAAACGGTCGCGTTTGTCGGAAACAATCTCGCCACGTTTCCCGATTTTCCGGCAGAAATCCGCGCCCCTACCGGAACGACTTACGGTGTGTCGTCCTACCAGATCAATTTTGGTGCACGGCCAATCAAGACTTCCGGGGATGCTTTCGACGTCTTGATCGCGATGAATCCGGCGGCCCTGAAAATGGAGATCGACGGTTTGCGGCCGGGCGGGATTCTCGTCGTCGACCAGGGGGCGTTTAGCGAACGCAACCTTCGCAAGGCCGGATACGATGCCAATCCGCTACACGACGAAAGTCTTGATCCGTTCCAGGTCACGGAAATCGATATCTCGCACCTGACCTTGGACTCTGTAAACGAGTTGGGCCTGACAAAAAAAGACGGGCTCAGGTGCAAGAACTTCTGGGCGCTCGGATACGTCTACTGGATGTTCGGACACGACCGTCAGTTGACGATCGACTGGTTGCGCGATAAGTTCGCCAGCAAACCCGGGATCGCCGATGCCAATATTGCCGCTCTCAACGCCGGACATGCGTTTGCTGAAACTTCGGAGACGCAGGAAGGTTTTCACGGGTATTCCGAGGTCTTTGCATATATCTGGACTTTAGTCCTTCAGTTTTATGAGTAGTTTCAGAATGCTAGGAATTGGTGATCCGCCTGGAGGGGAATGGGAATTTTTTGCTTCGAATTCGGTGT
>Ga0056134_10000020_pt1 | contig 43516 bp, 37 predicted proteins | sample WorMetGr2BELIZE2_FD_71115 | JGI IMG/M metagenome (GOLD analysis project Ga0056134, IMG submission 71115) | Marine gutless worms symbiont microbial communities from Max Planck institute for Marine Microbiology, Germany - Inanidrilus... ...
TAAGGATCACCTGGGCGAGATGGTGCGCGGGACGGTCGAGGAAGCGTTGAACGCGATGCTCGATGCGGAAGCAGACCGTCTTTGCGGCGCGGCGCGTTATGAACGCAATGAGGGCCGCCACGAGGTAGTTCCCGCCGGTCAATGCACCGGCCGACGTCAAGGCGGCCTGGGAGGAGGCGACCCAGGGTCTCACCGACATGGAGAAGATGCTGAAAATGGCGCCCTTCATGGCCAGGGTCGCCGGCGCCAACCTGCGCTTCGACGCCACCGGCACGGCGGTCGGCATGGCCGAACCGGGGGATCCCGACTTCCGCAACATCTTCTCGGAACCGGGCTTTTCCTACTCGCAGATGACCCGCGATCTGCTCGCCGAACTGGAGCGCTTCAAATACACGCTGTCGGCCGCCGACTACGCAGAACGCAAGGGGTTTCTCGAGAGTTTCCTGACGGCATTGGAACGGCGCGGGTGGAGCGCCGCCTGACCGATCAGGTCTTGTTCTCTTTGAGGGATGCGGTCTTCTTCTTCAGTTCTTCGATGAGACCGGCCACTGAACCGCCCTTTTGGCGAACGATCGACCCGAAGTCGGAGCGCAGCGTCGTCGACATGGACGTGCCTTCGACGATGACGTCGAGGATCTTGTAGACCTTGCCATCGGTGCCGGTCAGCCAGTTGACGCGGATCGGCTTGGCGCCGGCGGGGCGTTTGATCTCCGTGAACACGGTCGCCGTGTTCGTCTTCTCGGCGCGGGATTTCCGGATCTCAAGGGTCTCGCCGGCATAGCGCGCAAAGCGGTCGACGTAGGAAGCCACCATCAGGTCCTCGAAAAGGGCCAGGTATTCGGTCTTCTCGTCGTCACTGGCCTTGCGCCAATAACGCCCGAGAACAAACTTGCCGATGGACCGTACGGCGAAGGCGTCGTTGAACAGGACACGGAACCGGGTGACGCGCTCTGAGTGCGACACCGATTGGTCGGTCAGTGATTGAATGGCCTGTTCGGCGAGCGAACGGATGAATCCCTCCGCCCCTTCTTCCAACTCGCCGGCTTTCACCGGCGCGAACCAAAGACTAACGATTGCGAGGACGGCAATCGCCCTTGCCACGGACCTTCGGTTGAACATGATATTCTATCTCCGGGACAGTTCTTCCTGGGCATCCGGTTCGGGGAAGATCGGGGCTTCTCCCATCCCGGGCGCCGGCACGTTGGCCGTTCCCTTCCCGTTACTTATTTCGTCATTGCGCCGTTGGCGGTACAAGCTACGGATTGACGCGTAGAAATCAAGAGATGACTTCTCGATATCGTCGATCAAATCCAAATTTCCGGCCCGCCGATCGACGGCATCGGTGCCGCCGCGCATGAGCGGTACGGCGTCCTTGCCGGCATCAACATAGAGCACATTGACCGGGTCGGCGAGAAAATCAACGACCATGCCGACCGTATCGCGCGGATTTGATGGCCCAAACACCGGCAGCATCAAGAACGGCCCTTCCGGCAACCCCCATACGGCAAGCGTCTGGCCGAAATCTTCGCCGTGGCCGGGCAGGCCCATTTCGCTGGCCATATCGTTGAAGCCGCCGGCGCCGATGGTCGAATTCACGAAGAAGCGGACGAAGGTCTCGCCGGCCCGTTTCCATTCTCCCTGCAGGAGATCGTTGGCGAAGACCAGGGGCGCACGCATGTTCTCGAGAATATTGTGGATGCCGGTCGTCAGAAACTCGGGCAAGTAATCCCGATAGACCCGCGCCACCGGCTGCAGCACGGCCTTGTCGAGGCCGCGGTTGAACGCAAAGATCGTCCGGTTGGCCGGTTCCATGGGATCGTTGATCAGCGCCAATTCCCGCGCCGCCTCCGGGTCACCCGGCGCCTGCGGTAGGGCACATCCGCTCACCATCACCAAGACCAGGAGCAGTCCGGCAATGAACGGCGAGCGCGGATCTGGGGTCGTTCGCTCTCGCATGGGCGAATTTTGCGCGGCAATTCTTACGATCGTCTTAACGATTGGCACCACGCCGCCGCAATGCATGGAATCAGTGCCGGAACCGAACACAAAATCTTGACGCCCGAGGATTCTATCCGATTCGCCCGTTAACCATGGGCGTTCCGTGTTTCGTACCCTTACCAAGTTCCTCATTGCCCGTCCCTTTTGCCAGCCGACCCGGTTCTCCGATTTGTCTGCCCGGAACAAGGCCCTTTGAAGACCGTTTTTCGGCAATCCTGGGGTCATCGCCGGCGGCGTGGAACGCCCGTTCGCCGGTCTGTGGCCCGGCTAAGGACCGGCAAGACGAAGTCGTCTCGCCGGCTACCCTAACATGACAACATAAAGATATCTTGATATTGTTATTTTCCTGTGGAATGATGCCCCAATGCCGCACGGCACCAAATGGGGAAGGCCTCGATGGAACCGCTGCTCAATGCCCTGAAGGCGATCGCCGAACCGACGCGACTGCGCATCCTCGCCTTGTGCCTCAGGGGCGAACTGACGGTCAGCGAACTGGTCCGCATCCTGGGCCAAAGCCAGCCTCGCATATCCAGGCACCTGAAATTGATGACCGAAGCCGGTCTATTGGAACGGATCCGGGAAGGCAGTTGGGTCTTCTTTCGCCTCTCCCAGTCCGGAATCGGCGCCGAGACAGCCGACCGCGTGGCACCGTTGATCCCGCTCGTCGACGACCAGCTCCGACGCGATCGCCAACGCCTGAGCGAGGTTAAACGCGACCGGGCGGAAGCGGCGGCGACCTATTTCCGGGAAAACGCGGAACGCTGGAACGAAGTGCGCTCGCTACACGTCGATGAGACCGAGGTCGAAGCCGCCATCGCCGAAATGCTGCCGGCGACAGGTGTTTCTTCGCTCCTCGATATTGGCACCGGCACGGCCTGTATCCTCGAGCTGTTCGGACCCCGTATCGAAAAAGGCGAGGGCATCGACCTGTCTTCCGCCATGCTCGCCGTTGCCCGCGCCAACCTGGAACAAGCCGACCTCGGGCATTGCCGGGTACGCCACGGAGATCTTTACCAGTTGCCTTATCCGGAGGGCGGCTTCGATGCGGTCACCATCCACCAAGTGCTCCACTTCGTCGACGACCAGGCCCTGGCGGTCAGCGAGGCGGCGCGGGTCCTGGCGCCGGGCGGACGGCTCTTGATTGTCGATTTCGCACCGCATGCCCTGGAAAGCCTGCGAACCGACAATGAACACCGCCGCCTGGGTTTCGATACGGATGAGGTTGTCGGTTGGTTGGTTCTCGCCGGCCTCGAGTTGAAGGCGGCCCAGCATTTGCCGGGCGACCCGTTGACCGTATCCCTGTGGCTGGCGGAAAAACCGGCGGCAGCGGCTGGCCACCCGCAAGAAGAACAAACACTCGCCGCCCAATGACGGGACCGTGCGGACGGCACTGACGGCTGAAGACGAAGGAACGACCATGAAACGAAAAAGCGAAGCCGGGGACATCATGAACGTGTCGAGGCGCGGCCGCCCGCCGTCGCCGGAACTGGCCATCGCCGCGCCGTTGCCCGAGGATGTGGAAGTGTCCTTCGAGTTTTTCCCGCCAAAAACCGAGGAAGGCGGCACCAAATTATGGGGCGCTCTCCAGAGGTTAGCGCCGTTGGGCCCGTCCTACGTGTCGGTCACCTACGGAGCTGGCGGCACGACGCGCGAGAGAACCCATGCGATTGTCACCCGCATCCGCCGGGAAACCGACCTGGAACCAGCTGCCCACTTGACCTGTGTCGGCGCCAGCCGCGATGAAATCGGCGCCATCGCCGACGATTATTGGCAGGCCGGCGTCCGCCACATCGTGGCGCTCAGGGGCGATCCGCCGCAAGGCAGCAAGCGCTACCTTCCGCACCCGGGTGGATATGCCAACGCGTCCGATCTAGTCGCCGGTCTGAAAAAGGCCCACGACTTCGAGATCAGCGTCGCCGCCTATCCGGAAGTGCACCCGGAAGCTGCATCCGCCGAAGCCGACCTCGACAACCTGAAACGCAAGATCGATGCCGGCGCCACCCGGGCCATCACCCAGTTCTTCTTCGACACCGAGCTCTTCCTGCGATTCCTCGACCGGGTGCGGGCCGCCGGCATAGCGGTCCCGATCGTTCCCGGCATCCTGCCGGTGACCAATTTCAAGCAGGTGGCCCGATTTGCCAACGGCTGCGGCGCTTCGGTGCCAGGCTGGATGGCGGACCTGTTCGAGGGTCTCGACGACGATCCCGGAACCCGCAAGTTGGTCGCTGCCAGCGTCGCCGCAGAACAATGCCGTGTGCTCAACGCCAACGGCGTCGGCGAATTTCATTTTTACACGATGAACCAGGCCGACCTTTGTTATGCGATCTGTCACATTCTCGGCGCCCGCCCCAAGGCGGCCTCGAAAGCAGCGTGAGACGGCCATGACTGTCATCAGACCCTTTGAACGCAAGGCTGGCGAAGACCGCCCGCTCCATCGTCAACCGGACCGGACCGCCGAACTCCGCGCAATTCTGGGCCGGCGGATCATGGTGATCAACGGCGCCATGGGCACCATGCTGCAGGGCCTCAAGTTGGAGGAGAGAGACTTCCGGGGCGAGGCCTTCGACACCTGGAACCAGGACCTCAAGGGCAACAACGATCTCCTGTGCCTGACCAAGCCGGATGCGGTGCGCTCTGTTCACGAGGCCTACCTCGCGGTCGGCGCCGACATCGTCAGCACCAATAGTTTCACCGCCACCTCCGTTTCCCAGGCCGACTACGGCTTGGAGGGCCTGGCTTACGACCTCAACTACGCCGCCGCCCGGGTCGCCCGCGAAGCGGCGGACGCGGCCACGGCCCTGACACCCGAGAAAAGGCGGTTCGTCGCCGGATCACTCGGCCCAACCAACCGAACGGCGTCGATCTCGCCCGACGTCGAGGACGCCGGCAAACGCAACGTCACTTTCGAGGACCTTCGGAGCGCTTATTTCGAGGCGGCTTCGGGATTGGCCGACGGCGGCGTCGATATCTTCCTGGTCGAAACCGTGTTCGATACCCTCAACGCCAAGGCCGCCATCCACGCCTTGCTGACATTGTTCGAAACGGAAGCGATCCGCCTGCCGATCATGATCTCCGGCACCATCACCGATGCCTCCGGGCGGACGCTCTCGGGGCAGACCCCGGAAGCCTTCTGGAACTCGGTGGCCCACGCCGAACCGCTGGCTATCGGGTTCAACTGCGCCCTCGGGGCAGCCGAACTCAGGCCCCACATCCAGGCCGTCGCCAGGCTCGCCGGCACCCATGTCAGCGTCTACCCGAACGCCGGCCTGCCCAATGAATTCGGCGGCTATGACGACACGCCCGACTACATGGCCGAGCAGATCGGCGAGTTCGCCGAGAGCGGTCTGGTCAATCTCGTCGGCGGATGCTGCGGCACGACGCCGGACCATATCGCCGCCATCGCCGACGCGGTCGACGGCGTAGAGCCGCGCCCGGTTCCCGATGCACCGGACCTGTTGACGCTGAGCGGCCTTGAAACGCTGGTCTGCGACGACGTCACCGGCTTCGTCAACATCGGCGAGCGGACCAATGTCGCCGGCTCGGCCAAGTTCGCCCGCTTGATACGCGAGGGCGAATACGAGACGGCGCTGGACATCGCCCGCGGCCAGGTCGAAGGCGGTGCCCAGGTCATCGACGTCAACATGGACGATGCCATGCTCGACGCCAAGGCGGCGATACAGACGTTCCTCCGGATGATCGCCGGCGAGCCGGACATCAGCCGGGTTCCAGTGATGGTCGATTCGTCGAAATGGGAGGTCATCGAAACCGGCTTGAGGAACATCCAGGGCCGGGGCATCGTCAATTCGATCAGCCTCAAAGAGGGCGAAGAGGCGTTCCTCAAGCAAGCCCGTGCCATTAAGCGCTACGGCGCCGCCGTGGTCGTCATGGCCTTCGACGAGACCGGCCAGGCCGACACCTTCGAGCGCATGGTCGAGATTGCCGAACGCTCGTTCCGCCTGCTTACGGGCAAAGCCCGTTTCGACGCCTGCGACATCATCATCGATGCCAACGTCTTCCCCATCGCCACTGGCATCGATGAACACCGGAACTTCTCCAAGGACTTCATTGCCGCCGTCGCCGAGATCAAACGGCGCTGCCCCGGCGTCAGCACGTCGGGCGGCATCTCCAACATGTCGTTTTCCTTCCGCGGCAACAATCCGGTCCGCGAGGCCATGCACGCCGTCTTCCTTTACCATGCCATCGACGCCGGCCTTGATATGGCCATCGTCAACGCCGGCCAGTTGGCCGTTTACGCCGATATCCCTGAAGACCTGCGGGCAAGGATCGAGGACGCGGTGCTCAACCGCCGCGACGACGCCACCGAACGCCTGTTGGAGGTTGCGAGTGAGTTCACGGCGACGGCCCGCGATGAAACGAGAAACGCCGCGTGGCGTGAGGCGCCGGTCGCCGAAAGGCTCAAGCACGCCCTTGTCGCCGGCATCACCGAATTCATCATCGAAGATACGGAAGAGGCACGCCTCGCCGCCAACCATCCGATCGAGGTCATCGAAGGGCCGTTGATGGACGGCATAAACGTGGTCGGCGACCTGTTCGGCTCGGGACGCATGTTCCTGCCGCAGGTCGTCAAATCGGCCCGCGTCATGAAACAGGCGGTCGCCCACCTGATCCCCTTCATCGAAGGCGAAACCGGCGAAGGCCAGGGTCGTTCCACCAAAGGCAAGGTGGTCATGGCGACCGTCAAGGGCGACGTCCACGACATCGGCAAGAACATCGTCTCCGTCGTGCTTCAGTGCAACAACTTCGACATCATCGACCTCGGCGTGATGGTGCCCTACATGGACATCCTGGAAACGGCCAAGACCGAAGATGCGGATATGATCGGCCTTTCCGGCTTGATCACGCCGTCGCTCGACGAGATGTGTACGGTCGCCACCGAAATGCAGCGCCAGGGCCTCGACGTCCCGCTCCTCATCGGCGGGGCGACCACATCGAAAGCGCATACGGCGGTCAAGATCGCGCCCTGCTACGAGGGTCCGGTGGTCCACGTCAACGATGCCTCGCGGGCCGTCGGTGTCGCCCAGAACCTGGTCAGCGACACCAGAAGGGATGCCTTCGTCGATCAGGTTCGGGACGATCAGGAGACCTTGCGCGACCGCCATGAAGGCAAGAACGACTCTGCGCCGCCCCTGTCCCTTTCCGAGGCCCGTGACAACCGTATTGCCATGGACTGGACCGGATATCGGCCGCATCGCCCGAGCTTCTTGGGCGTCCGCGCCTTCGACGACTACGACCTCTCGGACCTGACAGCGCGCATCGACTGGACGCCGTTCTTCCGGACCTGGGAAATCAAGGGAACCTTCCCGGCCCTGTTGCACGAGGGCGACAGTGCGGAAGCGGCCCAGGGGCTTCATCATGACGCCATCGCCATGCTCGAACGGATCGTCGACGAGAAATGGCTGAAAGCTCGGGCCGTCATCGGATTTTTCCCGGCCCGCGCTACCGGTGACGACGTTGAGGTTTTCGATCCGGAAGGTTCGGAAGAGGTCAGCGCCCGATTCCATTTCCTGCGCCAGCAAATGAACAAGACCGGCGGGCGTCCCAATCTCTGCCTCGCCGACTTCGTTGTGCCCGAGGACGGTGGCGACGTCGATTACATCGGCGCCTTTGCCGTGACGGCTGGAATCGGTACCGAAGAGCGGGCCCGGGCCTTCGAAGCCGAGCACGACGACTATTCGGCGATTCTGTTGAAGGCACTGGCCGACCGTCTGGCCGAAGCCTTTGCCGAACGCATGCACGAACGGGTCCGCAAGGAGTTCTGGGGATACGCAGCCGACGAGAACCTGGAAAATGACGCCCTTATCCGGGAGTCCTACCGCGGTATACGCCCGGCGCCCGGATATCCGGCCTGCCCGGACCACACGGAGAAACGCACCCTGTTCCGGTTGCTCGATGCGGAAGCCAATGCGGGCATGACCTTGACCGATAGTCTGGCCATGACGCCGGCCGCGTCCGTCTCCGGCCTCTATATCGCCCACCCCGACGCCCGCTATTTCGGCATCGGACGCATCGGCGACGACCAGTTGGCCGATTATGCGAAGCGCAAGGGGATCGACATCGACGAAGCGTCACGCTGGCTCGCCCCGAACCTAAAGACGTAACCGGCAATTGCGGTTCGATCTGAGCGCGTTTGGGAACCGGAGATCAGGTAACGCGAGCCCGTCGTTTCCTTCGCCATCGCGTCACCACCAAATTTGAAGTTTTTACGAAAAATAGTCTAAAGTCCTCTCAAGCATCTGGGTAAACAAGGGTGCTCCTTCACTGTCACAGGGAAGTATTGAGGTAATTTATAAACTACTAGTTAAGGTTGAATACTGTGCCTGTGACAGATCGAGAGAAAAATGGACGGCGCCGCGAACAACGGTAAAGGGATCGTCGTCGACTACGATCGGAGCGATATCGCCTCTTCGCTCACCCCCGATGCGCGGCTTTGCCTCGATTATTGGAGTGATTTGCGCGGAGACCGCTTGGCCCCGGCCTGGCGGGAATTCGATTGGCTCCGGATTCCACCCAAGATCATTCCATTCTTCGGCGTCGTCGACGTGACCGTCGATCCACTCGAATTCGTCTACCGATTTTGGGGATCGGCCCACGCCCAGGCCCATCACCAGGAACTGACCGGAAAACCTGTGAGCGCCATACGGCCGCAAGCGGAATCCGTTTTCAACCAATACAAGGAAACACTGGACGCCCGCCGGCCGCTCTTGTTCGCCAATACCATCCGCACCGGCCTGATGAAGATCCCGGCCACGGAGATTTCGCTCAGACTACCGTTTTCCAACGACGGTTCCGGCATCCACCATATCGTCGCCTTCTCGGATATCCGCAAGGACCTCGACCGGATGAAAAAGGCGTTCACCGACCTCACGCCCGACGATTGACTTCATATCCGCCAAGGGATCAATGATTCCGCCTCCTTCGCCGTTTACGCAAAGGTGCCGGCCCCGGGGGGATGGGGCCGGCGAGTTTGACAGGGAGGTATCAGAGGCGCGCTAGAAGCGCGATCAAAGGGAGAGAGAAGTGCCTCTGACAGCTCGCACTATGGCAGATACATGTAAACCGGGTATTTTTCTTAAGTTGCGTGTTTGTGAACGTATGTAACCACACGTTTCGTGCGGTTTCTGGTCCGCTTAACGCGCATGTGATGGGAAATACCGTCGGCAACGCCCCATACTGGCCGAACAGCAGCAACGGTACCGCCGTTGCTGAGTTTGAAAACCTGTGGCCTTGGAAAAAGATGAACCGTTGGATCGGCGCGTTAACCGTTCTGTTCTCGGCGACACTCTGTGCCGGTCCCTCGCTGGCGTCGGAGCGGGACGCTGACCATTCTGTCGCCACCCAATTCATCAGGCCGGACGAGATCCCCTACCCCGCCTACAACCCGCCCTCCGAAGCTAAAATCGAACTGGGCCGGCGGCTCTTCTTTGAGCGCCGCCTCTCGGGTGCCGACAGCCTGTCCTGTGCCACCTGCCACGTGCCGGCGTTCGCCTGGACCGACCGTCGCCCGTTGAGCCGGGGCGAAACCGGAGCCCCCTTAGCGCGCCGCACGCCGCCCCTGCAGGACGTCGCTTGGAACCAGATGTTTGCACGGGATGGGCGGATCGAAACCCTGGAAGGGTTTGTCCTCGGCCCCGTCCGGCACCCCAAGGAGATGAACCAAGACCTAACCCGGTTGCCGGGCGAGTTGACGGCAGTTGCGGACTACGTTGCCCTTCATGAAAGGGCTTTCGGGGGCGGTGTTGTTACCCTTGACGGCATCGCGTTGAGCCTTGGCGCCTATGTCCGCACCCTGCGGTCAACCACGGCGCCGTTCGACCGTTGGATTGGCGGCGACGAAACGGCACTCAGCCCGGCTGCCAAAGACGGGTTCGCGCTGTTCACCGGCAAGGCTGGATGCGCGGATTGTCACGGCGGCTGGCGGTTTACCGACCAAGGCTTCCACGACATCGGCTCGGATACAAACGACCGGGGCCGCGGCAACCTGCTGCCCGACGACATCGCCATGCAGTTCGCCTTCAAGACACCGTCGCTTCGCAATGTCGCCATTCGCCCGCCTTACATGCACGACGGATCGTTGGGGACATTGGCCGCTGTTCTTGACCACTATCAGTCGGGGCCTCGACCACGACCGTCGTTGTCGCCCCGGATTCGGACCCTCGATCTCAGCGCTCAAGAGAAGGTGAACGTGATTAAGTTTCTTAAGAGCCTCACGGATGATATGCGGATGAACCACCTGCCTGATATGGGATCAGGCCTGCAGAACTGAGCGGACGATCATGTTGCAACAAAAAACCGAACTCGCCATTGTCATCGCCCTGATCACGGCGATCTTCACCAGCCCGGGACCGGCCGATGCCGCAATGACGCCCGACGGCCAGATGATCGTCGTGCCCGAATACGTGCAAGCGGAACAAGCGGTCAAGGCCGGCACCTTCAAAGCGGCCATACCCTATCTCAACGAGACGCTGCGCAAGTTTCCGGCCCATGCCAACGCCTGGAACCTGATGGGTTACGTCCACCGGCGGCTCGGCAAGTTCGACGAGGCGGAGAAGTATTACGACGCCGCCTTGACCATCAATCCGAACCACACGGGCGCGCTCAACTACTTAGGCCAGCTATTCATCCAGACCGGCCGCCCGGACAAGGCCAAGGCTTTGCTCGGGCGTCTGCAGGAAGCCTGCAGCACCGGTTGCGAGGATCTCGATCATTTGCAGAAGGCGGTGACCACGGGGGTTGCCGGGAACTACTGAGCGCAAGGCCGGACCGGCGGCTATTGGGGGGCGCTTGAAGACCATTCGGATTACCCGTCGCGGCGTTCACCTGACGGCCGGCTTGACGATGTTCGCCTATGTCGTCTGCCACCTCATTAACCACGCCTTCGCTGTCGTTTCCATCGAGGCGGCAAACGACGCCCGTGTCTTCTTCGTATCACCGTGGACCAATCCGACCGGCACCGTCGTCCTGACCGTGGCGGCGCTGACCCATATCGGCCTCGCCCTGTGGACGACATACGCAAGACGCAGCCTGCGCATGCCGGCCTGGCAATGGGCGCAACTGGCCCTCGGCCTGGCCATTCCGGCCCTGCTCGTCGAGCATGCGCTGGCGACGGGCGGCGGCATTCTGCGCGTCGGACTGGTTCCCAAATACGAATACGTCCTTGCCGTCTTCTGGCATTTCTCACCGGTTAAGGGCTGGCTACAGGTGGTCCTATTGGTCGTCGCCTGGAGCCATGCCTCGATCGGCATCCATCACTGGCTCAAGGTCAAGCCTTGGTATCCGGATTGGCAGGTCCACCTCTACGGGATCGCGCTCGTTGTCCCCGTCGTCGCGACAATGGGGTATATCGCCGGCGGCTATGAGGTCCTGGACAAACTGAAGAACCCGCTGTGGCTCATTCAGATGCTCAAGGACATCCGCTATCCAGGGCCTGATTTCGACCGCGCGACCGAAATGTTGCGAGACGCCTGGTTGGCCGGCTACGCGGCCCTCGTCGCCGGCGTCTTCCTGGCCCGCCAGATGCGTATCTACATTGCCGCGCGCAAGCGGGGAATCCGTGTCACCTACCCGAGCGGGCGGCGGGTCCTGATCCCGGAGGGCGCGACGCTTCTCGAGACCAGCCGGGTCGGCAACATCCCCCATGCCTCGGTCTGCGGCGGCCGCGGACGCTGCTCGACCTGCCGGGTTTTGATCACGGCTTGCGACCCGGGTTGCCTGGAACGCCCGGAAGCGGTTGAAAAGCGGGTCCTCGACAAATTGGGCCTGCCGCCCAACGTACGCCTCGCCTGCCAGGTGCGTCCAAAAGGCAACATCGAATGCGAACCGCTGCTACCGCCCGACGTGTCGGCCAAGGAGGCGCTCAACCCAAGCCAGTTCATGCACGGCCAGGAAGTTGACATCGCCGTCATGTTCGCCGACCTGCGGGGATTTACAGAACTTTCGGAGAGCAAGCTGCCCTTCGACGTGGTCTTCATGTTGAACCAGTATTTCCGGTCCATGGGTACGGCCATCGAAGACGCCGGCGGGCGCATCGATAAGTTCATCGGCGACGGCATCATGGCGTTGTTCGAAGGAACCGGGCCCGGCGAACACGCCGGCACCCGCCAGGCCCTCGCCGCCGCCAGAGAGATGTCGCATCGCCTGCAACAAATGAACGAGCAGTTGAAGAACGACCTCGCCCAGCCGCTGCGTCTGGGAATCGGAATCCATTGCGGTCAGGCCATCGTCGGCACCATGGGGCATGGGGCCGCGACCCAGATCACGGCGATCGGCGATACGGTCAACACAGCCTCCCGCCTCGAGTCCCTGACCAAGGACATGGGCGTGCAATTGTTGGTAAGCGCCGCCGTCGAACAATGGGCCGGCATCGATCTCGGCGCCTTCGAAGAGGCAGACGTCACCGTCCGCGGCCGAACGCAATCGATCCGCGTGCGAAAGATCCCCGTGGCGAGCGACCTGACAATCGAACCTTAACGATCATCCGCATAAGGAACGCTGGAGGGAATGTCGGCCTTTACAGGGGCTAGACGAGAATTCTCCATTCATAACCTCCCGTTGAAATTCTTCTGTCGTGTATTGTAACAAGCTGAAACACACAACCGCACTCAGAATGGTAGAATTCACCTGATTTCCTTGGGAATTCCATCTGAAAACCCAGGCACCCGGCGTGGAACGACGATCCGAATATCGAGCCGGATAATAAGGACTCAAGGAAGAACACCATGGAGTACTACCACAGCCCGTTGCCCGGGAACCCCCGCCAATCGACCGCAACGCTGCGTTATGCCGTCATCGCGATATTGGGATGGTCCGCCCTCGTCGCAATCTCCGCCTATTGGAACTTTGCCAACCTCCAGGACCAGATCGTCCACTTGGCCACTTCGGAAGCCCGGACGAATTGGAACAAGGACCAATCGTTCCGCCGTTGGGCCTCCCGGCACGGCGGCTTCTACGTCCGCCCCAACGACCGAACGCCGCCCAGTCCTTACCTGTCCCATCTCCCCAATCGGGACGTGGAAACCACCAACGGGATCGAACTCACCCTGATGGACCCGGCCTACATGATGCGCCAGATGACCGAGGAGTTCGAGGAACTCTATGGCACCAAAGGCAAACTGACCGGCCAGATCGTCCTCAACCCGGCCAACGAGGCGGACTCCTGGGAACTCGAAGCGCTCATAAAGTTCGACAACGGCGTCAAGGAAGTGATCGAGCGCGCGGAGATCGACGGTGAGCCTTATATCCGCTTGATGCGGCCCATGGTCATGAAGAAAAGCTGTGAGAAATGCCACGGCCGCCTTGGTTACAAGGAAGGCGACATCCGAGGCGGCGGCAGTGTCTCGGTCCCATTGGCGAAATATGAAATGGCCGTGGAGAAAAGCGGAAATGCGATCGTGGCGACCCACGGCGGCGTCTGGGCCATGGGGGTTCTGGTCATCGGCTTCGTCGGGTTCTGGCGCGATCAACGTGAAAAGGAACGGGCCAAGGACAAGTCCGCACTGGAGGAAAGCAAGGACAAATACCGGGCCCTGGTCCAGAGCCAGTCGGAGCTCATTTGCCGGTTCCTGCCCGACACCACGCTGACCTTCGTCAACAGCGTTTATGCGCGTTTTTATGGTCGCGATGCCGATGACCTGATCGGCAATCAATTTGCCGACCTCCTGACCCGCGAAGAGCGCGAAAAGGTCGCGCCCTATTACCTGTCCTTTACGCCGCGCAATGCCATCCGCGAGAGGGAGCAAAGGGCGGTTGCCGCGGACGGAAGCGTCCATTGGCATCTGTGGAGCATTCAGGCGTTTTTCGGCGACGACGGGTTCCTTCAATCTTTCCAGGCGACCGGCACCGACATCACCGCCCGCAAGCTCGCCGAAGCCGATGTCCAGCGCCTGGCGGCGGAGGAAGCCGCATTGGGCGCATTGCTCAAACTCGCCCTGCAGGACATCTCGATGGAAACCTACCTCCAGCAGAGCATCGACAACCTGTTGACGGGTGTGCCGTGGCTTAATCTCCTGCCTTCGGGCGGCATTTTCCTGGTTGAACGGCATGGCGCGAAAGAGACGCTCAAGCTGATGGCAAGCCGCGACCTTGCTCCCGACTTGTTGACGAAATGCGCGCGGATACCGTTCGGCACCTGTTTGTGCGGCCGCGCCGCGCTGACGCGGCAAATCCAATATGCCGCCTGCCTCGATCACCGCCAGGAGATCACCTATGACGGCATTACCCCGCACGGGCATTACAACGTCCCCATCATGCGTGACGAAGAGGTGCTCGGCGTCATTGTTTTCTACTTGCCGGCGGATCATCCGAAAGACGAGCACAGCATGGCCTTCCTGGCGCGGATCGCCGACGTTCTCAGCATGGGGATTACGGCGCGGACGACGGCCCAGGCGCTGAGCGACACGGAAGATCGGTTCCGGTCGATTTCGAAGTCATCGACCATCGCCATGATCGTCGCCGTCAATCAGGAGGGCCATATCGTGTCCTGGAACCCGGCCGCGGAGCGAGCCTTCGGATACAGCGAGGCGGAAATCCTCGGCCGGTCGTTGACCGACATCATGCCCGCCCGATACCGCAAAGCGCATGAAGAAGGATTCCGACGGGCCGTGGAGAGCGATGACTACCGCATCATCGGCCGCACCGTCGAGGTGCATGCGGTGTGCAAAGGTGGAGAAGAGTTCCCCATCGAAATGTCACTCGGCACCTGGAAACAGGAGGGTCGGAAATACTTCAGCGCCGTCATTCACGATATCACCGACCGCAAACGGGCCGAGGCGCAACTGATGGCGGCCAAGGAAGAGGCCGAACATGCCAACCGGGCCAAGTCGGAATTCCTCGCCAGCATGAGCCATGAACTGCGTACACCGCTCAATGCCGTCCTCGGCTTCGCCCAGTTGATGCTGCACGATCCCAAAAACCCGCTTCCGCCGGTCCAAATGGATCACGTGGAGAGCATTTTGGACGGTGGCAAACACCTGCTCGGACTGGTCGACGATATCCTCGACCTGGCGCGCATCGAAGCCGACCAGCTTGACCTGTCGGTTGAAGAGGTCGACGCCGGCAACCTGGTCCTCGATTGCGTCGCCCTGACCACGGCCCTTGGGTCGCCAAAGGGGATCGCCCTGGACAATCAGTTCGCAAACAGCCCTTCCGTCGTCATCCGCACCGACCCCCGACGTCTCAAACAGGTCCTGCTCAACCTGCTGTCCAATGCGGTCAAATTCAACAATCCTGGTGGGTCCGTCGCCATTGGCGGGCGCATCACCGATGACGGTTTCCTGCGCCTGTCGGTCGCCGACACTGGGATCGGCATCGCCGGCGAAAACCAGTCCGGGATTTTCCAGATGTTCCACCGACCCGGCGCCGGCGCTTTCACGGCCCACGAGGGGACGGGCATCGGCCTGACCGTCAGCAAGCATCTCGTCGAAAAGATGGCCGGGCGGATCGGTTTCGAAAGTGAGGAAGGGATCGGCAGCACGTTTTGGATCGAGATACCGCTGGTCTCAAACCACCAGGTCCTGATCTGGACCGAGGACATGCGCATCGGCATCGATGCCATCGATAAGGATCACCAGCTTCTTATTACCCTGGTCAATCGGATTTCTCGTCATTCGGTCGGCGACGCAGATGTCGACGCGGTTCTCGGCGAGATCCTCGACTATTCCGGCTACCACTTCCTGCGCGAAGAAACGGCCATGGAAGTGTGCGGATTTCCAGGCCTCGAGGAACACCGCGACAGGCACCAGCGGCTGATCGCCCGGGCCAACGACATGGCCGACGCCTGGCGCCAGCAGTGCAACCCGCAAACGCTCGGCGAACTCCAGAAGTTTCTCAAGGACTGGCTGCTCGACCATATTCTAAATGCCGACACCGAGCTCGCCAGGTTCGCCAAGAGCCGCAACCAGGAAATCCGGCGCGCTCTCGCGCACATGAGCTAGTGGGGCGAGGTCTTGTGCTTGCCTGAAGCCGGCAGGCCATCGGAATTCAATTGCCGGGAACAAGGGAAAGCCCCGACCACCTGCAGGTCAGTCGGGGCTTTTTTCCGGAAGCAGGCCCGCCTTACCTGATTTTATCGCCCCGTCGGGCGCCCATTGCGCGGATCAAGGGAACCGGAATATCACTGGAGATTATTCCACCACATCTCTGTTAACACATTACGATCATGTGTCTTTTTGTGTCCAAGTGTTACAGACGCGATGCAGCCCGTGTTCCGGCTTCCCGCTGATCAGCCGTCGGTCAACCGGGAGGTCCCAAGGTGTAAGTGCCGTCCTTGGCGAACTCCATGGTCGCGTTGAGGAAGTACAGTTTCAAATCCTCGCGTTCCGGCTTGACGATGTCATAGGCCTCGCCGCTGCGCGCACCGGTCGAGCAGAAGAAGACGATCGGCTTGTCGCTGGGTAGCGTCGCCACGTTCTCCTCGACATCGTCGACCGTCATGTGGACCGCCGTCGGCAGCGACCCGGTCGCGAACTCTTCCGGATCACGGACATCGATCAGATGAACGCTGGTCGGCGCTTCGGCGACGAGCTTGCGGAACGAGTCGAACGTGATCGTATCGGGTTCGTCACCGGTATCGATCATGACGGCCGTCTTCTTGGCCTTGGGCGGCATCGCCTTGCCGGCCGTCGGGCCGGCGCCGTAGGCTTTTTTCCATGCCGGATAGCCGGCCTGGAACAGCATCACGTTGGTGTAGCCGTGCTCGATGGCCTTGGCCGCGCCTTTCGGGCTGAGCGGGCACTTGAGGCCGCCGCAGTAGAAGATCAGCGGCGTCTTCTTGTCGGCCGGCAGCAGGTGAACCAGCTTGTCGAACTTGCGCGTCGGGATGCTGATCGCGGTCGGCACATGGCCCTTGTCGTATTTGCGCGCCGTCGGCCGGGCGTCGACAATGACCACGTTGGCCTTCTTGTCGATCAGCTTCTTGACATGCGCCGCACTCACCGAGCCCAGGTTGCCGGCTTTGATCCAGTCGGGATAGCCGGCGGCGTAGACCGCGACATTGGTGTAGCCCAGCTTCTCAGCCTTGAAGGCCGACTTGTGACTGAGCGGGCACTTGAGACCGCCGCAATAGAAAACCAGCAGCTGCGATTTATCTTCAGGCAGCATCGCCGTCATCTTGTCGAACTTGCGATCGGGGATGCTGACCGCCGTCGGGATGTGGCCGCCGTCGTATTTACGCGCCGTCGGCCGCGCGTCGATGATGGTCACGTCGTCACGCTTCGGGATTTTCGCGTACTCCATGACGAACTTGACGTCGACGACGTTGGGATACTTCTCGAACGTCGTCTCCGCTCCGGCCGGCGTCAGGCCGCTAGACGCGAACCAGGCGACCGCCAGCAGGATAATGAGTTTTCCAAAAGCTTTCATGCTCTTGCCCTCCTAATAATGGACCGCGCCCAATGGGGCCGGTCCCCAGTCAATCTTTCGTCGGCTCGAACCCTTCGACCAGGATCACCTGCAGGACCTGTATGGGTCTCAGGCCGTGAGCGTCTGCGATCCGGCGTAGAGTGTGGGTCGTCTCCGCTTCCAATCCGTTCGCGGCGAGCCTCTCAACCGCGGTCTCAGGATCGATACCGGCAACGGCGATCATGTCGGTCAATCTGCGCCGTCCGATGCCGGTTCCTTCAAACTGCGCTTCAACGCTTTCCGGCGTACGGGCCTGGACGCCCGCCTTTGGGGCTTCGGCCTTGCCAGGCCGCATCACGGCGTACACCGCCATCGGCGTCAAACCGTTGCGCCGCGCGATCGCTTTCAGGTTGTCGCCTTGTCCGTTGGCAGCAATACCGTTTTCCATAAGGCGCACCAGTGCGGCGTCCAGGTCCATACCTGTCCGCCGGGCCAGGGACCGCAACGACGATTCCTCGGCATGGCCGTAGGGCGGTTCCAAATCCGGGCTGCTGACCCAGGACTGCTTGACCGTTTCGTTGAGATCGAACAACCAGCTCACCGGCGGCACTTCGGCAATGGCAGCCGCCAGGATCAGGACCGTGGCACCTGTGGCGATCACGACCTCGCGTTTGACGTGGACGTGGCCGGCGGCGCGGTCGGCGAGGTATTTCTTGAACGGCTTCCAATTGAAATAGAGATGCAGGATGCCGGCGATGATGAAGACGGCGCCGAATACGATATGGATTCCACCCCAGGCATCCTTATCGAGACCGGCCAGCGCCCAATCGGTCCAATAGGCGACACGCCCCTTGGGCACGATGTAGAGGACAGTCCCGGACACCATGGCGACGGCGAAGGCCCATGTCACGACGAACGCGGTAAGGGCGCGGACGTTGAGCGCACCCTTTCGGCGGCGGCGTCGCGCCATCGTCCCGGGTGGTGGGCCTTTGACCGCCGCGTGGGTCATCCAACGACCTCCATGGCGGCACTGGTTTCGTAGACCTTGCCGCCGTCCTCGAACCACTGGAACCGGTAGACACCGCTTTTTTCAGCCTTCACGAAGAAGGCGAAATAGGGGTCGGCCGAGACCCCGGAATGGAGGTCGGCGCGCATCATCTCCTTGTTCCCCTGGGTGCAGACGAACTGGAAGATGCGGTTCCTGGGTACCACGGCGCCGGCTGCGTTCTTGCGCCAGCCGGTTTCCATGGGGTGTTTCAACTTGGCCCTGAACATTACGGTCTCGCCCTTCTTGGCGCGGGCCGGAACTTTGACGAGGGGAATGATTGTCATGATTTTGTCCTCCCGCCCGTCAACCGCAACCGCCCGCACCGCGGTCGACCTTGGTGCGGGCCCGGCCGAGATAGACCGATCCGTCGCTCATTTCCGCTGCAACCAGGACGTTCTGGCTCTTGACCAGGCGGATGCGCGTGGCGATCCGGGCCTCTCCGTTGTGCGGGCCGAAATAGAAGGACGCCACCTCGGGGACCGTATTGCGTTCGGCGACGATATGGACGGACTTTACGTAGTCGTCCTCGGTCATCGGACTTTCGACGGCAATGACGATCCGGGTGAACGGGCCGCGTTCGGTGAACTTAGGCATCGCGACGTGGACGCGTCCTTTCTGCAGATCCTTGCCACCGACCAGTTCGGCCAGCTTGGCCTTGGCGTCCTTGGGCGTGGCGCCGGCCTCACCCGGCATCAGCGCCAGAACCGTCATGGCGGCCACGGCGGCGCCGCCCATCGCCAGGACCCTGCGCCGAGGGATAACCAGATGTTCGAGACGAAGGTCTTTCATGGCTTTTGATCCTTCCATCGCGCGATCACTCCTCGACCTCTTCCCAGCCGGTGATCATCGACTTGATTTTCGAGAAGAGCGTGTGCCCCGTCGTCGTCAGATAGACGTGGGCGATCAGGAAGATCACCAGCAGGAAGGCAGCGGCCGTGTGGATGGTTGCCACAATCCAGAGATCGAGACCGCCCAGTCCCCACGCGGCCCAATCGCTATAGAACAGATAGAGCAGGCCCGAGATCCAGATGGCCGGCGCCATGAACAGCTTGAAGCCGAGATAGGCGAGACGCTGCAATGGGTTGTGTTTGCGCTGCAGGGTCGGTTTGAAGGGATGCGGTGCATCGGTGAAGATGTCGATGGAGTAGTATTTGACCATCGCCACAACCTTCTCGGTGGTCGGGATATATTGCCGCCACTCGCCGGTCGTGAAATGCCAAAAGATGGCGAACACCCAGAGCCCGATCAACGCCCAGGCCGCCGTCGTATGCCAGTCGACGGCCCGTTCGAACCCGAACAAACGGTAGGTGCCGTGGATCTCGAAACCGGTCAGCGCCATGAAGATGATCAGTGCCGCCTGCGACCAGTGCCAGAACCGCTCGAAGCGCTTGAAGACGTAAATCCTTTCGGGCGCACTCATGACGGCCTCGCTTTCCTGAACTTGAAGAACACGCGCAGCAGTCCGTGGCCGATAACGCCGAGGAGCGTCAACAAGGCCAGGGTCCATCCGGCCCAGTCGAGCAAGCGAAGCGAATCGCGGCCCGGAATATAGACGCCCTCCACCCCTTCCAGGCGTCCGCCCGTGGCATGGCAGGCCTCACATGCGAGCGCCTGTTCCTTGGGCGCCACCATGTGGGTGATCGGCCAGTGCATGGTCGTTTCGACGAAGCCGAACTCACCGCTGAATGGCACGCCGGCGGCGGCCATGCCCTTGGCCAGGGACGGTTTCCAGTCGAAGGTCTTCCAGTAGCCGTCCTTACCCGTGGTGTGGGGAACGGCCAGCGACAGGCTGACTTTGTCGTAGGGCTGCTTGCCGCGCATCACCTTGACCGGCCAAATGCGCGCATCCGGATCATCGGCCGCGCCGCCGAAGCGGTTGATGGGGACGATTCTGCTCGGGTCGACGGCTTCGCCAAGCAGCGTGTACTCGACGGTGCCGTTGAACCAGACGTAACCGGGGACGACGTTTTCCCGCCAGATGAAGTCGCCCTTCTTGGAATTGTAGATCTCATGGCCGTTGGCGTCGGCTTTCGAGAGCGGTGTGTTGTCGGGTGCCGTCCTGCCAGCCGTCGACCAATCCCACCATTCCTTGGAGGCGAAGTCGCCGCGCGAGTACTCCGGGATATGGCAGGTCTGGCAGGCGATGGTGTCGGTGTGATCGTTGAGCTTGGCGTCATCTTCGTGCGGGTCGGCACCATGACACGACCGGCAACTGGCACGGCTGCCGTCGGTACGACCGGGAACGTCGATGCCGTGTTTGTCGGCCGCCGTCGGCGCGTAGCGACTACCGGCCACCGCGTGCTGGTCGGTGCGATGGCAGGTGGCGCAGGTGAAGTTGAGGCCGTCGGCATCCATATGGACGTCGACGAACATGTCCGGTTCGACGAGCGTCGGGTCGAGGTCGCCGTGCTTGACGGCAGCGCCGCCGCCGCCCTTGAAGTGACATGAACCGCAGGACGCCCGGCTGGTCGGTCCGACATTGCGCGCGACCTTGCCGAAGTTCGGTTTCTTGCGTTTCGGGTCCTTGGTGTAAGCACCAGTGGTGTCGTGGCAGACCAGACAGTCGACCCGCTCCTCCGACGTGAAGTCGAAACTGGCGTCCTTCCAGCCGTAACCGACATGGCAGGTCGAACAGGCCGCGATGTTGGACGGCGTGCCGATGCAGAAGTTGTTGACGATGTGTTTCTTGCCGAGCTTCTGACCGGTCTTCGGGTTTTCGAATTCCCAGGTCCAGTGGTTGGTGGTGTGCACCTGTTTGGCGGCTTCCGTATGGCATTCCAGGCAGGCCCGGGTCACTTCCGGTCCGCTCTTAAACTTCTTCTTAAGTTGTTCGAATCGCCCGTGGTCGGCGGTCGAACCCGGCGTGGTGCCGGCGCCCGTTTTAGCCTGCAGCGCCGAAGCACTTATTGCCAATAAGAAGGCCGCCGTAAGGGCGACCACGCTGGACATCCAGGAGGTGGCCGATCTTCAATATTTTTGGGGTTTGTCGATTTTCATCGCCGGTCCCTCTCGTGAAAAAAATCTACGAAACCAGCCTGACCATCATATTCGAATAGTGAGAACTGTCTTTGATTTGGCGCAAGGCAATTCGCGGTATAGTTGAACGGCGGGATCAAGCGAATTGAACTGACGGAATAAAAGCGCTCCCGCCCAAGGCTTTAGCACCCTTTTGCCCGGGACCGAGCAAACAACGGAAGGATGTGGGGGCTTCCCTATCGGTACCCACAATCCCCGTGCTAGTATTCGCCGCCATGGAAATCGAGCTTACAGGCGACGCCGCCGAGGATGCGGCGCTGTTTCCGAGGACGGCGCGCCTTTTTGATTACTGGCGAAGCTTGGCACCGCCTCCGTGCTGGGGCGGCGTCGACCTCATGGTGCTTTACGACATCGCCCCGCAGATATTCGTCGCCGATGTCGGGACGGCCGGCGACGCCCTCACTTTTACCTATCGATACGTTGGCACCAGGATTGTCACGGCTTTCGGTTTCGACGCAACGGGCATGACCGTCGAGCAAGCCTTCGAAGGCGAATACATGGAGCAGATCCGGGACGCCTATCTCTATGTCGTATCCGAGAAGTCGCCCCAGTTCGGCGTTCGCCAACAAGCCAATGAAAATCGGGAGTATGTGCGCATGGCGGTGTTGACCGTACCCCTGTTCGGTGCCGGCGGGCGCGTCGAGAAAATCATGGGCTTGGCCGATTTTTCGGTCATGGAGGAGAAATCTCCCCGCCATCTTTTTTCGCGCTGACCCCGATTCCGCTAGGGCGCACGGGAGTGATGATGCGAAACGAGAGAGCCAGTTGTTCGCACCCTATTCCGGCAGGATACTGGAAAGGGCCTTCATGTCCCGACCTTGGTCGCGGAGCGCATCGACAAAAACCTTCATACGCAAATCGCTGTGAAGGACATGATCGACCAGCCATTCTCTCAGCAGGACCGCGGTATGACGCGCGACAGTGTTATAGGAGCTTTCTTGCGACATTTTGAGCTCGTCGATGATCTGGGAGAGCTTTTCGATGAGCTCTTCGTGCTCGCGTTTGTGAGAGTCGTAGAACGGAAAATCGATCAAGCGCTGTAGTTGTTCCTCGCGCTTGAAATGGGTCGAGGCGTAGAACTTGAGGGCGAACAGGATTTCCAACCCTTCACTCAAGGTCAGCCCATCTTTGGCGGCGTTTTCGAAACGATTGATGATGTCGATCAGGTGTCTGTGGTCCTGATCGATAACACCATCGTCGATGGTCATTTTTTCGCGCCACTGGATCGTCATAGAACCCCTCGCCGCTCATGGTAATTCGACGGACGGCAACAGGAAAGCCGCCTGTCTGGTTTAAGTCTTGGCCAGGCAGCGGTCGACCGATTCGACCAGTGCTTTATGGGTGAAGGGTTTCTGCAAGACCTCGTCGGCGCCGAGTGTGGAAGCGGTGGCGGCATAAAGCTCGCGGCGTTCACGGTTGCCGCCGGTGATGGCAATGACCTTTATTTCGGGAAATCCGGACTTCAGTTCGAGAATCGTCTGAATGCCTTCCTTCTCCGGCATGACGATGTCCGTGACGACGAGATCGAATGCGCCGACCGTCACCAGGTCCATGGCTACGGCGCCGTTTTCTGCTTCCGATACGTCGTGGGCTTCATCCTCCAACGCCGCGCGCAGACTGAAGCGGACTTTTTCTTCATCATCAACAACGAGAATCCGAGCCATAAGAAACCCTAGGAGTTGTACCTTACAACCACATTACCGTGTACTGTCCGATTCGAGCCGGCCCAATAGACCGGTGACGGCATTTCCGCATTACGCCGATCGATCCGGAGAAGCCAGAGGAATAAACACGTCAAACCGCGTTTCCTCACCCGGCGTACTTGTCGCCGTGATGGTGCCGCCCAAACGCGTGATGATGCCGTAAGCCGTCGACAACCCGAGCCCGGTGCCTTCACCAACACTCTTGGTCGTAAAGAATGGGTCGAATATGCGGTCCAAAGCGTCCGGCGCGATTCCCTTACCGTCGTCGGCGACGGTGAGGACGGCAAAAGGGCCATTTTGCATACCGGTGTCCGGTATCCGCTCGATGGGTGTCGATTGCGATCGGGACAGACTTATGGCGAGCCGGCCGTTGTGTCCGTCGATGGCGTCGGTCGCGTTGTTCACCAGGTTCAACAAGACCGTTTGCAACTCCGTAACGTCGACCACGGCTCTACCGACATTCTCGTCGAGCGCTGTGTCGAGTTGGATCGACGAGGGGACGATCGGCGCGATCAGATCCAACTCTTTCCTGACGAACGCGAAAAGATCCACCGTCTCCCGGTGGAAGGGCGCCTCGCGGCTGAATTCGGAAATGCGGGATACCAACTGGCGCGCATCGTCGCAGCATTGAATAACGACATCCATGCGTTGGCGTTCCTTGCTGTCCGCAGGCAGATTATCTCGAACCATCGGCGCCAGCACCTGGATCGGCTGCATCAGGTTGTTGAAGTTGTGCGCGATGCCGCCGACCATATCGTCCAAGGCGCTGACTTTGTGATGCTGCGCCAGTTGGACCTGAAGCCGGTCGCGTTCGGCGATGTCCTGCGCCATCTCCTTGATTGACAGGGCGAGGTCGCCGATCTCGTCGGACCGGTCTTCGGCGACACCCACGTCATAGCGGCCTTTACCGATTTCGCGCGCCGTATCGGCGAGGGCGACAATGGGCCGGCTTAACCAGCGCCCGAGAATGAGTGCCGATATGATGCCGACACCGATGAGAAAGACCGTCGCCGACGCGGCAATGAGCACGAGATTCTTCATTCCCGCCTCGCTGATGCTGGAAAGCTGCGTCTCCGCCTTGCTGATCTGGTTGGACACGGTCGCCAGCGAAACGCCTATGCGCACGCCGCCGATGATCTCGGACCCCAATATGATCGGCGCCGCGACATGGTAGATTCCCGAGCTCAACAGGACTTCGTTCGTCGATCCCGAATGAAGCACGGAGGAATTCGAATCGGCAAACCAAGCAACCGTGCCATTCGATTTCATGGTTTCCCGCCACTTGTCGTCGTTCATATCCAAACCGTAGGCCTCCATCGTTTCGGTGCCGTCGTGAACGATGAGGCCGGATGCATTATGAACATAGACGTAGACGACGCCGTGCTGGTTCTTGGCCGCGGCGGCTACATCCCGAATCAAATCCATGCGAAAGAAATACAGATGGTTGATTAGGTTTTCGGCAAGGGTCGAGGCCAGGGCCTTGCCCTCCCTTTCGATCTGGTCGATCAGCGCCTGCTCGACGACCGTCTTATTGGTGTTGAGGATCTTCGTCGACGACAGTTGCGCCTGATAGAGCAAGCCGCCGGACAACACGCCAACCAGGACCAGGATCAATGCGACGATCAGCAAGGAAAACCGCGTCTGGAGGCGAAGCTTCATTCAGTTCACTTCCTACCGGATCGTGTTGCGGAGAGTCCGGACCCGCTCGAGGCTCGTTGCCGCCTCACCCGTGATCTCGTCGTATTTCTTGACTTTGGAGTAGGCTTTGAGAACGTCGCGGCCGTCGGCATCTAGATGCATCTTGAGGAGCAAATCCTTGATTCGGACTTTTCGATCGATCGGTATGTTCCCGCGTACCAAGATTACCGATCGAATTATCGGTTCCGTGCTGTAGAGCAATTGTAAGTCCTTTTTTATTCGTTCGGGTGTCCGAAGCGCTTCCTCGAAGTCCGTGTTGCTGAACGCACCGGCGGCGGTGATGCCGTAAGCCACCCAAGAGACGATATTGAGTTCGCCGCGGGCAAAGGCGTATCCGATCTTGTCCGGCGGCGGTGTTTCCCGCGGCGACGACAAAAGGACCAAGTCAAAACCCTCACGCCTGAGGACCGTCATCGGCACCAGGAACGCGCTGGTCGAACCTTCGTCCTCGAACGCGACTTTTCTCCCGACGAGGTCGGCGAGCGATCGGATGGGGCCATCTTTCCGAACAAAAAAGACCGTTCGATAGCTGGCGATGCCCTTCTTCCATTCACGCAAAAGGATTTCGGCTCCTGCCTTCTCGGCCAGTTCGAGGGCCGCAAACGGCGTTTCGGAAATGATGTCGACCTGATCGTTGCGGAACTGGCGGATCATTTCGGGCAGGTCCGGCGCGACGACGGCTTTACCCGTCTGGCTGTTGTCGCCGGTCAGGCGCTTGGTCAGGTAGTCGGCCATGCCCTTCAGGCGCGAGAAATGCTTTTTTGCATCTTCGGAGATACGTCCAACGACAATCGCCGGCCGTTCGGGATTGGTCGCCGTTTCGGATTTTGCGGCTTCCGGGTATGACGCGCCCGACACGAGGCTTACGATCGAAGCGACCAATAGGCCGAAGATAGAGTTTCATGACAATCATGCCCTCACCAAGATCAACGGCCGGCGCGCCCGCCAGGCCGCTGCCTATGTTCCCTCGGTGACACCCTTCCGACAATTAAGGTAGCGAAGTTTCGACCTGGAGGAAATCGTTTCGCTGGTCCACTCGGACCGGCCGGCGTTCCTCAAGGTTGTCAGCCGGTTCCGCCGACCTTCGCACTATGTTAGATTTTCCTGTCCTTACCGAGCGAACTGGGAACCCACGTCATGCCCCTTCTGCTTAGCCTGGTTTTGGCCTTCGCCCTGGCGGTCTTTCCCGCCATTGCGCAAACCTCGTACACGCCATGGAAGAACCCCGATGGCCCTGCGCCCGGCAGCGGCGAAAAACTGCAGACCTTCGTCGACAAATTGAACGCGTTGGTCGACAAGGCGGAAAAGGCGCGGGCCGCCGATCCGCAGTTTCTGCGTGACCTTCGCGACCTGGCTCGTGGGTTCGACCGCCCGTGGCGGCGGATCGTGCTCCAGGATTCGTTCATCGATGGAGATTTCACGGCCAATCCGACGTGGACGGTAACGGCCGGGGAATACTGGGTCGAGAAAGGCTGGGGCCTGAGGAGTGCCATCGAGCCCGGCGCCGCCCAGCCGGCGCAACCTTCATCCGGGAACCAAAAGCTGGAAGGTAAGGATGCCGCCGTCGCCATCATCGGTTCGCTGCTCAACCAGGCGCTTACCAATCAAAGCGGTGGCGGACAGGCAACGCCTCCCTCCGCTCCCGCGCCGCCGGCGCAAGCGTTGATCCACACCGGTTCGGCCCTTACCAATGCATTCGCCATCGAGTTCTCGATGAGCTCCTGGGCCGCCCAGGGCCGCGTCGAGGTCGCCGTCTTTCAGGGACGGTACGCAGGGCCGGAACGGTCCGCCGGCTACCGCCTCGTCTATCAGCCGGGCGGGCGTCTCGAACTGCTCAGAACGTCATCTCGCGGTACCGGTGTCGTCGACAGCTCGGCCGAGCCGCTCAGCCTGGAAGACAAGAAGTTCCATGCCTTTGAATGGCTGCGTTACGCGGACGGACGGATGACCGTATCCGTCGACGGCCGCGAAGTCCTATCCACAGTTGACCGAGGGTTCCGCGATTCCTTCGCCGGTATCGCCATCGCCAATCGCGGCGGTGACTACATCATTAAACAGGTGACGGCGTCAGCTGCGAACTGACCGAAACGCCGGCATTTACTCGATCCGCCGGTAGAAGTCCGCGTCCAGCAGAGCCTCGATCGAGAGGGTCCTGACGCGGCTTTCGTAGCCCTCACGTACCACCTGGTAGTGGGGAACCGGCGCCACGGCGCTGCCTTTGCCGGCAACGACCCAAACGGTTTTGGGATCGTCGATCTTGACGAATCGGTCGCCGATTTCGACGGCGGTCTTATTTCTTTTGAACAACGGTATCGTCTCCATTCGGCGGGGGCCGAATTCCAGTCGCTGAGGCCATTCGATACGCCCAAATGGCCGTCTCTTCAACCCGCTAAATGGGGTGGTCACAGCCTTTTTAAGGCACAACAATTCTAAAGAGAGTTATTAATATAAATAAGTATTATAGTTAGTATTTTCGATGAATCCGGCCTGTGCTGGGCCAGTTTCGCCACAATTCCATCAAGGACAATCGGCCCATCCGGCGCTTCTAATCGCCCGGCTGCGGCAGTTCCTGTCGAGGATATCCTCGATGCGGCGACGTTCCCGTTCGCGACGCTCCTCGCGGCGGCGTTCCTGGATGCGCCTTTTGCTCTCGCGGCGTTCCGCCTGGCGCCGTTCGATGCCGTCCCAATCGATGGCGTTGCCGGTGCCGCGACGGTCCCCCAGCCGGCGGTCCTCGCGGCGCCTTTCCGTTTCGCGGCGGTCTTCGTCGCGACGCTTATCAAGTTGGCGGCGTTCGCGGTAACCGTCTGTCGGAATGTCGGGAACCTCAGGATCGTCGGCCATGGTCATTCACAACGGGGTATGTCCGCCGTCCATACTGCACCATCAGAACGGGCGGGGGAACGGCGCCGGTGGGAGACGGATCAACCGACCGTCTCTTCCGCATAGTGACAAGCGACGGAGCGTCCGTCGATCTCGCGGAGCGCGGGTATCTCTTGGCGGCAGCGGTCCTTGGCGAACGGACAGCGGCCATGGAAGACGCATCCCGACGGCAGCTCGGCGGCGCTCGGAATCTCGCCTTTCATGCGCTTCAGCCCCATGTCGCCGCCGTCCATGCGCGGAATCGCCGACAGCAGCCCTTGGGTATAGGGATGGCGCGGCCGTGCGAACAGGGTCGCCGTTTCCGCCAACTCACAGACCGTGCCCAGGTACATGACCGCGACCCGGGTGCCGAAATGCTCGACGACTGATAGGTCGTGGGTGATGAAAAGATAGGTCAAGGACCGCTGTTCACGGGCCTCCATAAGCACATTCAACACCTGCGCCTGGACTGAGACGTCGAGCGCCGAGATCGGTTCGTCGGCGACCAGAAACTCGGGGTCGACCATCAGGGCGCGGGCGATAGAAATGCGCTGGCGCTGACCGCCGGAGAATTCGTGCGGAAAGCGGTCGCCCCAGGCCGGATCGTTACCGACCGATTCCATGACCTCGACGACCTTGGCGCGGACATCGCCGTTGGACAGGTCCGGGCGATGGAACCGGAGCGGCTCCTCGAGCGCCCTGTTGACGGTCATGCGCGGATTGAGCGACGCATAGGGGTTCTGGAAGATCATCTGCATACGCCGCCGATAGGGCAACCTGGCGGCCTCGCCCAGGGTATCGATGCGCTCGCCGTCGTAGGCAATGGTGCCGGCGGTTGGATCGTCGAGTCCCATGACGATGCGCGCCAGCGTCGACTTGCTGCAGCCCGATTCGCCGACCAGGCAAAAGGACTCACCCTTCTCGATGCTGATGCTGACGCTGTTCAACGCGTGCAGTTTCGGTTTCTCACCCTCGAACCAGCCGCTGCGGCCGAGCGAGAACGCCTTATAGACGTCGTCGACCGCGACCAATGTGTCCGGAGCCGGGGTGCTCATGGCGTCTCTCCTCCACCGATCGTCCCGGTGACGCTGCCATTGATGGCGGCGAGCGCCCGCTCCACGTGGTGGCAGGCGACGCGATGCGAGCCGAAGGGCCGGGCTGTCGGATTATCGCCGCGGCAGGTGTCATCGGCGAATTCACAGCGCGGATTGAAGGCGCAGCCCTCGGGCACCGCCTCCAAGGTCGGCATCGAGCCGGGGATTTGGTTGAGCCGGGCCCCGGGCTGGTTGGTCTGCGGCAGGGCACCGAGGAGACCGCGCGTATAGGGGTGTTTCGGCTCCTCGATGATGCTCCGCGTCGGTCCCTCCTCGGCGACGCGCCCGGCGTAGAGCACAACCACGTTCTGGGTCACCTGGGAAACGACGGCAAGGTCGTGGGTGATCAACATCAGGGCCACCTTATGGTCGACGCAAAGGTCCAACATCAGGGCCATGATCTCGGCCTGGATGGTGACGTCGAGCGCCGTCGTCGGCTCGTCGGCGATGATCAGGGCCGGGTCGGTGAGAAGTGCGATGGCGATGACGACACGTTGGCGCATGCCGCCTGACAACTCATGGGGATAACTGTCGAAGCGCTTGGCCGCCGATGGGATCTTCACTTCCGTCAGCTTGTCGATGGCGATGCGCTTGGCATCCTTCTCCGAGATGTCCTTGTGGGCGAGCAGGCATTCGACCATCTGGGTGCCGACGGTCAGCACCGGGTTGAGGGTCATCATCGGGTCCTGAAAGATCATCGAAATATGGTTGCCGCGGATGTGGCGCATTTCCTCCTTCGACACATGGGCCAGGTCCGCGCCGTCGAACAGGATCTGACCGCCGGTGATGCGGCCCGGACGGCTGATCAGGTTGAGGATCGAGAAGGCGGCGATCGACTTGCCGGCACCGCTCTCACCGACGATGCCGAGCCGTTCGCCCCGATCGACGCTGAAGCTGACCCCGTGCAACGCCCGGAGCGTCTTACGGCCCAAGGGGAATTCGACTTCCAGGTCCTTGACTTCGAGAAGCGCCATGGTCCGGTCAGTCCTTGTACAAGCGCGGATTGAGGACGTCGCGCAGCCAGTCGCCCAAGAGGTTGATGCTGAGGATCAGCACGATGAGCACGATCGACGGAATGATGGTGATCCACCAGGATCCCGAAAAAATGAACTCGAACCCGGAACTGATCAGGGATCCCAACGAAGGCCTGTTGACCGGCATGCCGAGGCCGAGAAACGACAGCGCCGCTTCCGAGATGATGGCGTTGGCCACCTGCACGGTTGAGATGACGAGGATCGGCGACAGCGTGTTGGGCAGCACGTGACGGAACATGATCTGGCCGCGCCTGAGCCCGATGACCCGCGCCGCGTCGACATATTCCTTCTTCTTCTCGGCCAGCACAGAGGCGCGAACAGTACGCGCGTACTGCGGCCATTCGGCGAAACCGATGACGGCGATCAGCATGAAGATCGCCACCTCCTCGTAGAGTTCGGTTCCGAAGGCCGCCTGGAAGACAGCCAGCGCGATGATCGCCACCATCAGGGTCGACAAGGACAATTGGATGTCGGCCAGGCGCATGAAGAAGCTTTCCACACGCCCGCCCACATAACCGGAGATCAGGCCGATGGTGACGCCGAGGAAAGCCTGCATCATCACCGCGAAAACGCCGATGGTCAGCGAGATGCGGGTACCGTAGAGGATAGTGCTCAACATGTCCCGGCCCTGGGCGTCGGTGCCGAAGAGGAAACGCCCCTCGTTCTCGCTCTCCTGCCAGACCGGCGGGATTTCCGAATCCATGATGTCGATCTGGGTCGGATCGTAGGGATCGTAGGGCGCGATCAGCGGTGCCAGGAAGGCGGCGATGGCGAAAACCAGGAATATGAACAGGCTGCCCTGGGCCACCGGATCGCGCCGGAAGCGGAAGACGAAATCGGAATCGAGAAAGGCGGCGATGCGGTTCATGGGCCCTGTCTCATAATCCTTGGCCTCACGTTCCCTGGCCGACGACGCGGACGGTCGGATTGACCGCCATGTAGATGAGGTCGACGATGGTGTTGGTGACCACGAAGATGAAACCGACGACGATGATGTAGGCGATGATCAGCGGCGTATCGACCCGGTTGACCGCCTCCAAAAACAAAAAACCCATGCCCGGCCACTGGAACACCGTCTCGGTGAGGATGGTGTAAGCGATCATGGTGCCGATCTGCACGCCGCCGACCGTGATCACCGGCAAAAGTGTGTTCTTCAAGGCGTGCAGGAACCAGACACGGGCCGACGACAGGCCCTTGGCCCAGGCGAAGCGCACGTATTCCGTCTCCAGCACCTCCATCATTTCGGCCCGGATAAGGCGGATGAACAAGGGCAGCATGATCGAGGCCAATGAGATGCTGGGAAGGATCAGGTGGACGAGGCCGTCACCGGTGAGAAAGCCTGTACGCCACCAGCCGAGCGCCACCGTTTCGCCGCGTCCATAGGACGGCATCCAGTTCAGTTCGACGGCGAATATATAAATCGAGAAGATCGCCGTCAGGAACACCGGTATGGAGATGCCGACGATGCTCAATGTCATGACGATGCGCGAGATCAGCCCCTTCGGATTGATGGCGCAGTAGACGCCGACCGGTACCGAGACGAAGACGATGATGATCGTCGCCCCGATGACCAGTTCCATGGTCGCCGGGAACTTGTCAGCGATGACCTCGAGGGCCGGGCGCTTGAAGAAATAGGAGTTGCCGAGGTCGAGTTGCACGGCCTTGGACAGGAAGCGGCCGTACTGGACGAAGAAGGGATCATTGAGTCCCATCTTGGTGCGCAGTTCCTCGCGCACCTCTTCCGACACCGACTGGCCGACCAGTTCGCGCAGCGGGTCGCCCAGGTTGTCCTGGATCGAGAAGCCGATCAGGCTGATGACCAGCATCACCAGGATGGCCTGCACGGTCCGTTTGGCGAGGAAACGTAGGTAATCCAATTGAGTTCACCCGGCACTCAAGGTTTGGGGCCATCCCGAAGGATGGCCCCGTCTACCTTAACCCAAAAACGGCGTCAGTCGATGACCAGATCGCCGAGATAGGGGAAGTTCATGACATTGACGACGTCCTCGATGTGGACGCCCTTACGAGCAGCCCACGAATGGTTCTGCCAGTGCAAGGGAACGAACGCCGCATCGTCAAACAGCATTTTCTCAACCTCTTGGAGCATCTTCACCCGCTTGGCCGAGTCGGTTTCGCCGTTGCTGGCCAGCACCATCTCGTCAAGTTTCGGGTTCGAGTAATTGCCGCTGTTGTATTGACCGTAACCGGTTTCCTTATCCGGCGTCATCACGAGGAATTCAGAGAAATTAGCCGAATCCTCTGTGTCCGAGTGCCAGCCGATCATCATAATGTCGGCAGCCCGTTCGTCGAACTTCGGCCAGTACTGGGCCTTCGGCATGGTTTTCAAATCGACCTTGATGTTGATCTTGGCGAGCATGCCAGCCACCGCTTCGGCGATCTTGTAATCGTTCACGTAGCGGTTGTTGGGCGCCATCATCGTTACTGACAAACCCTTTTCGAGCCCCGCCTCCTTCATCAAAGCCTTTGCTTTGGCCAAATCGTATCGAGGTTTGAGCGCGGGGTTATGTCCGGCGTATCCCTTCGGACTTTGTTGAGCGGCCGCAGTCCCAAATCCCTTCATGATCTTCTTGACGATACCGACGTTGTTAACGGCATGAACAATCGCTTGCCGAACACGTTGATCCTTGAATGCCTCGACCCGGTTTTGATTAAGTTGGAACGTGATAATCCGGCTCCCGCTCATGGTGACCAGATTCGTTTTCGGGTTTTTGTCAACGCGACTATGGTCCGTTGGTGGGACTGGCATAATGTAGTCAACATCACCGGACAAAAGAGCGGCGACGCGGGTCGGTGCTTCCTTGATCGGTGTAAAGACGATCTTTGTGACGTTTCCCTTCGAGCTATTGTCCCAATACCCAGGAAAACGCTGCAACTCGCTCCGGACACCCTGCTCGCGGTAGGTCACGAGAAAGGGGCCTGTTCCCGAAGCGTGGCTAGAGGCAAACGAGTCGCCATGTTTGACCAATTCGGCCTTGTCTCTGCCGCGTTCATCCTTGCCTGAATAGTACTTACTATCCATCGGAAAGACGTAGGTCGCCATTGCGAGGACCAACCCGTAAGGTTTCTTGGTGACAAGGTCGACCGTGTGGGAATCGATGATCTTGACGCCCTCAAAAGGCTCAAAAAGCCCTTTAAAATCCGGGCTTGTTTTCAAACGATCGACCGTCCACCTCACATCCTCCGCGGTAAAATCGTTGCCACTGTGAAACCGGACACCCTTGCGAAGGGTGAAGCGCGTTGTCAGATTATCGATGACCTCCCACTTTTCAGCCAACCGGGGCTCAAAACCCCCGTCCCGGGTCCAGCGAATCAAAGGATCGAACGCTAGGTGGGAAAACTGCAGCATCCCTGCAGAAAGTTGCTCATGCGGGTCCAGTGTCACCGGGTCCGCGTCATAAGCCATTTTCAAGGTTTTGGCGGACGCGGGCGTCACCGCGAACCCGCCGAAAACAACGGCGGCAGCGGTCACGGCGGCCAAGCCAAAGGTTTTGATTTTCATGTTACTCCTCCACTGAATTGATCTGCGGACCCCGCATTGACGACGGTGGTTCCGCCCGGAACGCGGTGCGTGAACTCCCCCACGCCAGCGTCCTCGGGAGCCGATTATAGGCACAAGACCTGTGACCTGACAGATGAAAATCATGTGATTGTTCGCGGGGTCGACTGCACCGGCGCCGACGCGAAAACCCCGCCAGCAAGGGCGGGGTTTCTAATAACTCGGTGCTTCTCGCACCGCCCGATCACATAGGACCGAGCCGAAATTCAAAGGGTCAATATGTCCTTGGTATCGTCCGGCGGTGTCATCTTTTTACCCTCCTCTCTCGGCCGCACCTTGAAGCCTCATACGCGAAAGCCGGGGAGCGGTCTCTGGGGCATCGAACGGACCACGGCACTGTCCGCTTCCGCTGGCCGGCATCCTATTCGGTAAGGACTTCTCGGGCACTGCCCTAAAAAACCGATCCTCCCTATGCCGGAAGGTATTATAGAGGAAACCGCATGGCGAAGCAGTAGGAACAGCATCGCAAGCGGATCAAACTATCCTAACAGGACGATCGAATTCGCATCGGAAACACAATCATTAAATGTACGCATATCCGACGTAACGGAACCTCCCGGTCTTGATCCGAACGCGCCGCTCCTATACTCAGCGCAAATGCCCTCGACACCGACGGTCCATGGTTACCTTCCCGACGCGCCGGCGCTCGTCGCCGGGTTCCGTCACGCCTTGGTGCTGTCGCCTGGCGGTGAGATCGAGGAGCTCGAGAAACCGGCGCTGGAGCGGCGCGTCGAGGCTGGCATGCAGCCGATTCTCTGCCATGCGCGGCTCACCGCGAGACGCTTGGAGACGGCACCGTTTCCCTGTTTCGATGTCCTGGAGCTGTTTGCCTTCGTCCGCCCCGGCCGTTTCGTCCTGCCGACGCCCAGGGGCCTTGCCGAAAGTCTCGACCTGCCGATCCCGACGTCACCGGAAAAAGAAGCCGAGACCCTGATCTTGGCCAGCCTGGCCCTGCTCGACGAGCTCGCCGCCCGGTCTTCGCCGGATGCTCCCGGCATCGCCTCGGCCATGGCCCGGGGCGGCTGGTCCTGGGGGGGCTCGGTGATGGCGTCGCTCAATGTCGGCGACCTGCGCCACTCGCGGAACCTGACCGGCGCGCTGTCCGTATGGTCGAAGCTGCCGGACTGGGAGGACGGTCCGCCGCCGGCGCCGCCGGGCAGCCAGCCTATCGGCGCCGGGGAGGCGAGGGGCCGCTTGCGGGAAATCCTCGGTTCCGCCGGCGAACGCCGCGACGAGCAGGCCGCCTACGCCGACACCTGCACCTATGCCTTTCAAGCCGCGACCCGGGCCGGCGAGCCGCACCTGGTCCTCGCCGAGGCCGGCACCGGCGTCGGCAAGACCCTGGGCTACCTGGCCCCGGCCAGCCTGTGGGCCGAGAAGAACGAAGGCACGGTGTGGATCAGCACCTTCACCCGCAACCTACAGCGCCAACTGGACGGCGAACTGGACCGGGTCTACCCCGACGCCGCCGACAAGGCGGACCGCGTCGTCGTCCGCAAAGGCCGCGAGAACTACCTCTGCCTTCTCAATTTCGAGGAGGCGGTGCGCCGCATTCCGGCCGGCCGTGGCGGCGATGCCGTCGCGCTGGGGCTCATGGCCCGCTGGATCCTGGCGACCCGTGACTGCGACATGGTCGGCGGCGACTTCCCGGCCTGGCTCTTAGGGATTCTCGGGCGCAACCTGACCGTGGACCTCACCGACACGCGCGGCGAATGCATCTATTCGGCCTGCGCCCATTACGGCAAATGCTTCATCGAACATTCGGTGCGGCGCGCCAAGGCGGCCGACATTGTCGTCGCCAACCACGCCCTGGTCATGGTCCAGGCGGCGTTAGGCGGCGACGGGGCGCTGATGCCGACCCGTTACGTCTTCGACGAGGGCCACCATCTCTTCGATGCCGCCGACAGCGCTTTCGCGGCCCATTTGTCGGGCCGCGAAACGGCGGAACTGAGGCGCTGGATCGTCGGCGCCGAGGAAGGCAGTCGCAGCCGTTCGCGCGGCCTGAAGACACGGCTCTCCGACCTCATCACCGGCGACCCCGCGGCCGAGGAAGCGCTGGCCGATCTCATCAACGCGGCCCGTGCCCTGCCGGGTCCGGCCTGGGGGCAGCGCATCGCCGGCGGAAATCCGACCGGTGCCGCCGAGGCCTTCCTCGCCATGGTGCGATCGCAGGTCTACGCCCGCGACCCCGACCCCAATGCGCCCTACGACCTGGAAACCGAGACGGTGCCGCCGGTTCCCGGCCTCATCGACGAGGCCCGCAAGCTGCACGCGGCGCTGACCCGCATGGTCCGGCCGATGACGGTGCTGGTCAAATCCCTGGCGACGCTTTTGCACGAGGAGGCCGGCGACCTGGAGACGGCGCAGCGAAACCGCATCGACGCTCTGCTCCGCAGCATCGAACGCCGCGGTCTCCAACAGGTCGGCGCCTGGCAGGCCATGCTGGCGGCCCTCGAGAGCGAGACCGCCGATGGGTTCGTCGACTGGTTCACGGTCGAACGCCTGATGGGCCGTGATTTCGATGTCGGCTTCCGGCGCCACTGGACCGATCCGACCCGGCCCTTTGTCAATGCCGTCGTGGAACCGGCGCAGGGCGTCCTCGTCACCTCGGCGACACTCTGCGATGCCAGCGGCGACGCCGAGCATGATTGGCAATATGCGCGCCAACGGACCGGTGCCCCGCACCTGGCTGCCGACGTGCTGTGCCGCTCGCAACCCTCGCCCTTCGACTACGGTGCGCAAACCCGCGTTTTCGTCGTCGGCGATGTCAACCGCAACGACCCGGACGCCGTGGCCTCGGCCTACCGGGAGCTGTTCCGGTCTTCCGCCGGCGGCGGCCTCGGCATCTTCACGGCGATCTCGAGATTGCGCGCCGTTTACGAACGCATCGCCGGGCCGCTCGAGGAAAGCGGTATCGGGCTCTACGCCCAGCACATCGACGCCATGGACACGGGCACCCTGGTCGACATCTTCCGGGCCGAGGAGGATGCCTGCCTGCTGGGCACCGATTCCGTGCGCGACGGCGTCGACGTGCCGGGCCGCTCGCTCCGCCTGATCGTCTTCGACCGGGTGCCGTGGCCGCGACCGACGATCCTGCACAAGGCGCGCCGCCAAGCTTTCGGCGGGCGTGCCTATGACGAGATGCTGACCCGTTTGAAGCTGAAGCAGGCCTACGGGCGGCTCATCCGCCGGGCCGGCGACAGGGGCGTCTTCGTCATGCTCGACCGGGCCCTGCCGAGCCGGCTCCTGGGCGCCTTTCCGGGCGGTGTCGAGGTCACGCGCTTGGGGCTCGCCGAAGCCGTGGCCGAAACGCGGATTTTTCTCGGTGAGGACTGAAGACCTTCAGCGCCCGCGCCCGCCCGCCCCCAACAGCAGGACGCCGGCGCCCATCACCCCGACGGAGATCCACATGACCGTCGGCGAGTAGGTTGGCACTTCGCCGAAGGTGGTGCCGACGAAGTTGCCGACCTCGCAGCTCATGGTCGTGCGATAGAAGCACTCGCTCGCTTCCTTGACGCTTTGGCCGAGCAGTTGTTCGAAGAACATGTACCACCAGGCGGTGGCGCCGGTGAATCCGACGCCCCCCAAGGCCAGCAAGGCCTTGGCAAGGATCGAAAGAATGGGTCTGCGCTGCGTTTTTGCCATTTCGTCAACCGGAAGAACTCATCCCCGGCAGCATGAATAAAGCCGATACGGTGATCACGGCAAGAGCCGTCGAGATCAGGATGGCCGCCGATGTCCGTTGCACGAACCGTCCGTACTGCTGGGCCAGGACGAAACAGTTGGCGCCGGTCGGCAGGGCGGCGAGCAGGAGACCGACCTTGGCCCACAAGGGATCGATGTCGAACAAATGGTAGAGGAACAGCCACGTCGTTACCGGTAGCAACAGGAGTTTCAGGACGACCGCCGCGCCGACCTCGGCCGCGCCTTCGTGAAGCGGCTTGCCGTAGAGGAACAACCCGAGGGCGAACAGCGCGCAGGGACCGGCCGCCGCGCCGAGGATGTCGCAGAAATTCTCGACCGGTTCGGGCAGCGCTACACCCGTGAACGCCCAGGCCAGGCCGAGGGCCGGGGCGACGATCAGCGGGTTGCGTACCAATGTCGCCAACAGGTCACGGAGGATGCGTCCGCCGGCCTCCTTTTCCTGGACGCCCCATTCGATGAACACGATGACCGGCACGATCAGGATCACGCCCTGGGAGATGCTGGCGACGATGGCCGGTTTGAGCGCCGCGTCGCCGAAGGCGATGAGGCTGATCGGTATGCCCATGTAGACGGTGTTACCGAAGACGCTCGACATGCCGGCCAGCGCGTTCTCGGGCAAGGGCCGCCTGAAGACGAGCCGCGAGACGACCATCGCCGCGCCCATGATGACGATGGAACTGCCGGAAAAGGCGATGATGAAGGGTCCGTTGAAGAACTCGCCCGGGTCCATGCCGGCGACCGCGTGAAAGAGTAGCACCGGCATGGCGACGAAAAAGACGAAGCGGTTGAGCGCATCGGTGCTCTCTGAGCCAAGGATGCGGAAGCGGGCCGCCAGGTATCCGCTGAGCACGATCGAGAAGACCGGGATGACGACGTTGACGATCGCTTCCATGACGCCCTTTTGCGAGACCCTTTCCAATATGCCCGTTGTTCCCCGGGTCCCCGTTTCCTAGTCTTTGGACAAGGGGCGGGCAAGGACTATCGCCCCCGGATATCATTGGGGTCCCATTGGATTTCCTCTGGATACCCGGAACGAGCGGAGGAATGACGTGACAAATCTCGAAGGCTGGACCATCGGTTTCATCGGGCTGGGACTCATGGGAAGACCCATGTGCCGCAACCTGCAAAAAGCAGGTGCACGGGTCATCGTCCACAACCGCTCTCGGGCGCCGGTCGACGAATTGGCGGCCGAGGGCATGGAGCCGGCCCAAGGCCCGGCCGACGTCGCCGCCAAGTCGGACATCGTCATCATGATGCTGACCAACACGCCGGCGGTCGAGGCCGTGCTGCTGGGTGACGGTGGCGTCATCGAGAGCGTCAAGCCCGGATCCCTGGTCGTCGACATGGGCACGACCAAAGTTCTGTCGACCCGCGACTATGCGGATCAGGTCCGGGCCAAGGGCGGTGATTGTATCGACGCCCCTGTATCCGGCGGCGCCGTCGGCGCCGAGGCCGGCAACCTCACCATCATGGCCGGCGGCAGTGACCCCGCCATGGCCCGCATCCAGCCAGTGTTCGATGTCTTGGGCGCCAAGACCACCCACATCGGCGCCGTCGGCGCCGGCCAGATCGCCAAGGCGGCCAATCAGGTCATCGTCGGGCTGACCATCGGCGCCGTTGCCGAGGCCTTTACGCTTGCCCGCAAAGCCGGCGCCGACCCGGCCCTGGTCCGCCAGGCCCTGCAGGGCGGTTTCGCCGATTCGCGGATCCTGGATTTGCACGGCCAGCGCATGATCGACGGTGCCTTCGAACCGGGCGGGCGTTCGGGCGTGCAACGCAAGGACCTGGACCAGGCCCTGGAACTGGCCAACACGCTGGACCTGGAATTGCCGGCCACGTCGCTGTGCCGTGATCTCTTCGACAAGTTGATCGAAGCCGGCCACGGCGACCTCGACCACTCGGCACTGATCAAGGCGATCGATCCGGAGGCGTGAGGGCAGAGACAGCCGTCAGCCCATGTCCCCCGCATCCGCTTCCGGCACGATGCACCCTGGATTGAGGAGGTTTTCCGGGTCGATGACGCGCTTGAGGCCGAGCAGCATGTCGCGGTGCTCCAGTGAGATCCTGGACAGGAAGGCGTCGCGCTTGGACCGGCCGATCCCGTGTTCGGCACTGATGCTGCCGCGGTAGGCATCGACCATGTCCAGGATCAATTGGGCAGCCGCTTCGACCCGCTTTTCCTTTTGCCCGTGCGGCAAATCCACCGGCGGCAGGACGTTGAGGTGGATGTTGCCGTCGCCGATATGGCCGTAGGCGAGCGACAGGCAATCGGGACAGCGGTCCTTGAGTCTCCGGGTCGCCTCGTCGACGAACTCGGCGAGGTCCGAGATCGCCACCGAGACGTCGGTGCGCAGATGGTATCCCCGCAGGGCCTGCCCTTCGACCAGGCCTTCGCGGATCGACCATAATGTCTCCGCCTGGGCACCTGTCGCCGCCAGGGTGCCGTCGAGGACGAGGTCGGCCTCCATGGCGTCCGCGAGAAACTGCTCGATCAGAGTCCGGAGGTCGACCAGCCCGCTGGCACCGGCTTCCAACAGGACATAGACGGGACAAGGCGTTTCCAGGGGGTCGGCGAGGTCCGGTATTGCGTCCTTGGCGATATCGACACAGGCCGCCGGGATCAACTCGAAGGCCGTCAACAGATCGCTGCATTGGCGCCGGGCCCGGTTGTAGAGCGCGATGGCGTCGGCGACGGTTGCGAGCCCGACGAAGGCCGTTTCCGTCTTCTCAGGCCTAGGGAAGAGCTTCAGGGTGACGGCGGTGATCACGCCGAGGATACCCTCGCTGCCGATGAACAGCTGTTTGAGGTCGACCCCCCGGTTGTCCTTGCGGAGCGCCGTCATGCCGTCCCAGATGCGGCCGTCGGGCAGCACCACCTCCAGGCCCAACACCAGTTCACGCATCATGCCGTACCTGAGCACGTTGATGCCGCCCGCGTTGGTCGCCACGTTGCCGCCGATCTGGCAACTCCCCTGGGCGCCGAGGGAGAGCGGAGAGATGCAATCGGCGGCCTCGGCCGCCTCCTTGACCACGCTCAGGATACAGCCGCCCTCGGCGACGATCGAGAAGTTGTCGGCGTCGACCCGGCGGATTTGGTTGAGCCGTTCCAGGCTGAGCACCACGTGGCGTTCGGAGTCACCGGGAAGGGCGCCGTTGACCAACCCCGTATGCCCGCCCTGGGGCACCACGGCCAAACCCTTGTCCCGGCACTCGAGAATAACCTGGGCCACCTCGTCCGCGCTCGAAGGCCGGATGACGGCGAGGGCCTGTCCCTCGTAGTCGCCCGTCCAGTCGCGGCAGTAGCGGGACAAATCCGCGCTTTCGCGAAGCACGTGGTTTGCCCCCAGAATCTCGACGAGGCCGTCGAGAACGGCGGGTGTTGCGGGTTCTGGGTTCACATTGGGCTCCCTGGTTTGGGTTCGCAGCGTCCGTCATTGAATGGCCGGAGCGGCGAAAAGGCCAGCAGGGAATGGGGCGTCCGACAAAGGCCGATCCGGCGGCGGGCATTGGCGCCATGGCCTCCCTGGGCCGGGCCGGCTTGATGCCCCGCTTTCGGGTTCGATCTTTATGCTCAACCGGGGACGGGTGTGCCCGGTTCGACCAGGGGCTGGGGGACAACCTCGCCCTTGAAGAACCGCCCCTCGCCCTTGAATTCCAGCTTCGTCCCCAGGTCCGAAAACCGGGTGTCGAGCAAGGCGACACCGATATTCATGCGCCGGCGCGGCGAATGGCAAACGGCGCGGACCGTACCCGCGATGTGGCCGTCGACGCGGGCCGTCCATGGGTGCTCGTTGAAGGTTACGGGGTCGCCGTCGAAAACGATCCCGACCAGTTTGCGCGGCGGTCCCTCCCTGGCGATCCGGGTCAGAGCCTGCTTGCCGACAAAGTCGTCTTCCCGGTCCACATCAACCATCTTATCGAGGCCGACCTCGAAGGGCGAACCGTCCGGGTGGGTATCCGCACCGAAGGACAATAGGCCGCTTTCCAGGCGCTCGATGTAGTTGGGCGCACCGGGGCCGATACCGTAGGGCGCGCCGGCCTCCTTGACCTTGTCCCACAATTCCGAACCCCGCGTCCCGTCCCGCAGGTACAATTCGTAGCCGCCCTGCTTGGACCAGCCCGACCGCGCGACGACCAGGGGAATGCCGTCCAGTTCCGTCTGTCTGAACCAGAAGTATTTGAGGTCGCGCACCCAGTCGCCGAACAGGTCGGCGACCACGTCAACCGCCTTCGGACCCTGAACGGCCAAGGGGCTGACATCGGGCTCCCGCACGACGACGTCGTAGCCGCCTTCCTTGGCGATGGCCCGAACCCACAGCAGCATGTCGCTATCGGCGATGGAGAGCCAGAATTTGTGTTCCTCCAAACGCAGCAACACGGGATCGTTCAACAGGCGTCCGTCGTGATCGCAGATGGGAACATACTTGCCTTTACCGACGGCGCAGTCCTTGAGGTCTCGCGGCGTCAGGTAGCGGACCAGCCGTTCCGCATCAGGGCCCTGAACTTCGACCTGCCGCTCGCCGCCCACATCCCACATCGCGACGCCTTCCAACAGGCGGTTGTATTCCGCGACAGTATCGCCGTAGGACACGGGCATATACATTTGATTGTATATGGTCATATGCGTCGCACCGGCGGCGACCGTGCGGTCGAAATACGGGGATTTCCGCTCGCGCGGACCCATGGCGATCTCATAAGGCATGACAACTCACAATCCGGTCGATGTCGGCACGTGCGCCGTAGCTACGCCCGAGGCAAGTCCGGCGCAAGTGGAAACAATATGTGGTTCCGGGAAATGTGTTCAAGGTATGGATAACGCCGTTCGATGCGTCACCGATCACGGTCGTCCAGCGCCACTCAGCCGTCACCGCAACCCGGCCTATTACCCCTGTTACCGCTGAAGGAACCTGGCGACCGGCTCACCGAGATGTCGACTTGCTCCCATTTCCGAGGAAACGGTGGCTTCGCCGAAGATCTCGACTACCGGTAAAGGCCGATAATGCGTTCTATAGTACCGTCCGCTTTCATATTGCGCAGTGCGATTTCTAGCTCCTGTATAGATTGAGCCAACTTGGATTTCTTGGAAACTGCGATGAAGGAGGGCTGCCCAGGCACTTTGAATGCGGCTTTTCTCAAATCGAATGCGTTGGTCTTGTTGATATAGTCACCGAGCAGTTCGGGCATGACCGCTACATCTATACGGCCCTTTGAGACCATCCGAAGGGCGGTCGAATAATTGCCCACAGCGTACTTTCGCAGCTTCTTGTCTTCGTCGAAGCGTTTGATTGTCTTCGTCGAAGCGTTTGAAATATTTGGCGCCACGTAATACACCAATGTACATGGACTCGAGCTCTTCATATCGCGTGATGTCGGCCGCCTCCGGAGACACATAGAAAGCTTTGCCTTCACGCGTGAGCTCGACATCGAGGTAAACCATGAACGATTCCCGTTCGGGTGTTCTGTTTGGCCCGGTCATAATGTCTGCCGAACCATTTTCCATAAGTGCAAGAGCGCGGCGAAACGGAACCTCGTGAGATTTCAAATCGAGATTTCGCCGTTTGGCCAGTTCACGAACGAAATCTACATAAAAACCGGTGTATGTCTTTATTCCTGCCTGTTCATCAATGATGCGATAGGGAGGTGCGTGGTTGAGCACCACCTCGTAGGTGTCGCCATAAGTATTCAGGGGCCACAAGCCACTCAAAAAAACGACGAGGGCTACAATTGAAGGCTTGCGGATCAGATGACCTCGAATCGAGCGTGGGTTCATGGTTTCCATGGTACGGAAATGTGAAGGGCCCCTCAGCGCCGCCAACTAACATTCCATAACATGATAGGCTCGCAACACATAGTAACCCCCACTGCTCTAACGCTTAGAGAGCAGGAGGGACGATTAGGTCGTTTCAAGGCCTCGACCTTCAATGGCGGGGCGGATTTCGTTGCTTGTGAGGTCAATAGTACCGGGTTGCATCAGCGAGCACCTCAGCCCATTCCTCATGACTGGCTGGGAAAAGCTGATCCCTGCTATTGACGGGGCTCGGTTCGTCTTCGTGGTTTTCTTGATGGCGCTCGGGTAGGGATTAATGTTCCCGGACATAACTTGATCCTTTCCATTAGGGCCTAGGTTACATCTGACGATACGCACGTCTTCACGATTTGGATCACTCAGCACCGATATTCTCCCGCCGGCACGGTCCGGCATCCAGGGGTTCAGACGATCTCGGTTCACAAATACACTGGACGTGACTATTCACTGACAGGCGGCAAAACCGACTCGAGTTCTGCAATTGGGGGATACTGTTGATAAACCCCTGTTGATCGGTTTCTGAGATCGTGATTCCGTTTCCCGAGTGATTCGGTGGAGGGCGGAACGATGATGGGGCGGTTGTCGGACGACCAGGGCAAGT
>Ga0056134_10000025_pt1 | contig 37181 bp, 35 predicted proteins | sample WorMetGr2BELIZE2_FD_71115 | JGI IMG/M metagenome (GOLD analysis project Ga0056134, IMG submission 71115) | Marine gutless worms symbiont microbial communities from Max Planck institute for Marine Microbiology, Germany - Inanidrilus... ...
AGGCCGCCTCCGAAAAACCCAACTGACCCGTCAGACGATGCGACATCACAACCCCCGATCAACCTCTATCCTCAATCGAAGGAATCACACCAAACGGATTTATGCAAAGCTCTCGCCTCGACGGCGCCGACGGCCTTTTCGTCGAGCGCCGACGTCGGCTCGTCGAGCAGGATCACCCGCGGTCCCTGGATCAGGGCCCGGACCAGGGCCAGGCGTTGCCGTTCGCCGGTCGACAAACGGGCGATCTCGGCGTCTAGCATGTCGGCATCCAAGCCGATTTCAACCATCAGTTCGGCGGCGCGGACATGGTCGGAAAAGTGGGCGCCGGCGCGCTCTGCCCACCACACCGGCTCGGCCGATACATAGGTGACCTGACGGCGCCATTCGGGGGCCGGAAAATGATCGCGTTCGCGCCCGTCGAGGGTCAGGTCCCCGTCGTTCGGGTTGAGGTCGGCGACGGCCCGCAGGAGCACGGTCTTTCCCGACCCGGATGCACCCGATACCCAGGCGCATTGGCCATCGGCGAGATCGAGATCGAGGGCGCGCAGCAGGACCGTATCGCCGCCGCCGTTCCCTGATCGCTCTAGTCGATGAATCCTGAGCACGGTATTCTCCCACCTGAATATTGCGGGATGCCCACGGGACAGGAAAGAAAATATGCGATCCGATAATACTGCGAACCCACAGGGCCCCTCGTCGCTCCGAGAGGATCGTCCCTTATCACTCCACGAGGAGCCGGTGATCGCCGATTGGGTCGACTACAACGGGCACATGAACGTCGCCTATTACGTGCTGGTCTTCGATCACGCCACTGACGCTTTGCTCGACCACCTCGACATCGGCGAACGCTACCGCAACGATACGGGCGGATCGGTGTTCGTGGTCGAGACCCACGTGACCTATCTGCAGGAAGTCATGCTGGACGACCGGCTCAGGGTGACGACCCGGATCATCGACAGCGACGAAAAACGCCTGCATGTCTTCCACACCATGTATCAAGACGGTGCCGACGATGTCGTCGCTACCGGCGAGTTCATGATCCTGCACGTCGACTTGGCGACACGACGCTCATCGCCGTTTCCGGCCCATGCGCAAGACATAATGAAGACCTTGTCGGATAAACACCGTGCCGCCGACGCCCCGCCGCAACTGGGTCGGTCGATCGGCATTCCCGCCAAGTCTTAAGAAATCTTCCCTATTGGACTCACGGCGTCCTTGACTATCCTAACAATCGAAATTGGGACCGGAAATGAACCGGGCTCGTCCGGCGCCGGGCCGGTTAAGGGGGTAGCGTGTTCACGGGAACCGAAAAAGACGCGGTCAGGAATGCCGAAGCGGCTCTTTCGGCCATGAAGGAGCGCAACATTCCGCCAACCGCCGGCAATTCGACAAGGCCCTTGCCGTTTCGTCGCAAGAGGCCAGTAACAACGGAGCGCCGCTGAGCCTGATCATGATCGACATCGATCATTTCAAGAGGTTCAACGACACTCATGGCCATCAGATGGGCGACCAGGTCCTCAAACTTCTGGCCTCCGTGTTGTCGGATACGGTCAAGGGCCAGGACACGCCGGCCCGCTACGGCGGCGAGGAATTCGCGATCATCCTGCCGGACACCGGCCTCGATGGCGCCGCGAGCTTGGCCAACACCATCCGCGAACGGATCTGCCGCAAGCGCATGGTCAATCGCGCCAACGGCGAAGACCTTGGCAAGATCACCGTTTCGGCCGGTGCCACGACATATCATGCCGGCGAGTCGATCGAAGATTTTGTGGCCCGTGCCGACGAGGCCCTCTACCTTGCTAAGCGAAGCGGCCGCGACCGCGTGATGGCGTCCCAAAAAGCCGCCTGATAACGGTGTTCCCCTTGTTGCTCGAATTAAGCATGACCGCAGGTCGATGACGCAACCGCTCGAAACGATTTTCCAGAACCTGCCGGACCCGATCTTCCTCATATCGGAGAACAGAAACGTCGTCTTCGCCAACCGGGCGGCGACGGAGGTGTTCGGCGACGTCAGATCGAACACCGACCTTGCCATGACGATCCGCCACCCGCAGGTGTTGAGCGCCGTCGATGCCGCCCTGACAGAAGGCGAACGGGAGACCGAGGAGTTTTCCATCCGCGGATCGGTAACCATGGTGTTCGATCTCCATGCCGTTCCATTGGGCCGAGGTGTCGAACTCGAAGACGGCTCGATGGTGCGGGCCCTTATTTCTCTTCATGACAAGACGGGCTCTGTCCGCTCCGATCAGATGCGCGCCGACTTCGTGGCCAACGCGTCGCACGAACTGCGTTCGCCCCTGAGCTCGATCCTCGGCTTCGTCGAGACCCTGCGCGGCTCGGCCGGCGAAAATGCGGAAAAACGGGAACGGTTCCTCCGCATCATGCAAAACGAGGCCGAGCGGATGAACCGGCTCATCGACGATTTGATGTCCTTGTCCCGGGTCGAGATCGATGAGCACGTGCGTCCGCGCCAGGACGTCGACGTGTCGACCGCCTTGACCGGCGTGCGCGAACTCCTGGTCGCCCGCGCCAACGCCCGCAATATGACGATCGATGTGACGGGCACCGATCAGGCGCTGGACGTCATCGGCGACAACGACCAAGTCACCCAGGTGTTTCGGAACCTCGTCGAAAACGCCATCAACTACGGCCACCCTGGTACCACGGTCGAGGTCACGGCGGAGACGGTCGAACGCATACCGGGTTCGGGAAAACCGGGGGTCGCCGTTCACGTCGTCGATCACGGGGAGGGAATCCCGCGCGAACACATTCCACGGCTGACGGAACGGTTTTATCGTGTCGACCAAGCGCGGTCGGCGGGATCCGATACGGGCCCGGTCAGCACGGGATTGGGGCTCGCCATCGTCAAACACATCGTCAACCGCCACCGCGGGCGGCTGCGGATCGAAAGCGAAATGGGAAGGGGCAGTCGTTTCTCCGTATTCTTGCCGCGGGCGTGAAAAGAACCGGTTCGGCGCGCCGGTTGGGGCCTGTCACAAAAGCTTCACGGTTTTGACACATTATGGAAGTCGGACCTCAATAGGTTGCCGCCCGATATTCGGGCCGGCGCTGGAACTTGACTCGGGCCGAACCCGTTCCAAGAACCTAGAACTCGAGGAGAAGTCCATGCTTCGCAAATCCTTCGCATTTGCTGCTACCGCTGCTGTCGTCATGGCGACCGCCGGCGCAGCCGATGCGCGTGACCAGATCCGTATCGTCGGATCCTCTACCGTCTATCCGTTTTCCACCGTTGTCGCCGAACAGTTCGGCAAGACCACCAGCTTCAAGACGCCGGTCGTCGAGAGCACCGGATCGGGCGGTGGTCTTAAGCTGTTCTGCGCCGGCATCGGCACCCAGCATCCGGACATGACCAATGCGTCGCGGGCCATCAAGAAGTCCGAGATCGAGCGTTGCGCCAAAAACGGCGTCACCAAGATCACGGAAGTGAAAGTCGGCTACGACGGCATCGTCATCGCCAACGCCAAGTCGGCGCCGCTGATGAAGCTGACCAAAAAACAGATCTTCATGGCTCTCGCCAAGGACGTTCCGGGCGCCGACGGCAAGCTGATGGCCAACCCGCACCAGAAATGGAGCGACGTCGACGCGAGTCTGCCGGCGACCAAGATCGAGGTCCTCGGCCCGCCGCCAACCTCCGGTACCCGTGACGCCTTCGTCGAACTGGCCATGGAAGGCGGCTGCAAGAAGTTCCCGGACATCGCCGCCATGAAGAAGAACGACAAAAAGAAGTACAAAGCAGTCTGTCACTCGATCCGTGAAGACGGCGCCTTCATCGAAGCCGGCGAGAACGACGTTCTCATCGTGCGCAAGCTCGAAGCCAACCCAAACGCCTTCGGCGTCTTCGGCTTCAGCTTCCTCGACCAGAACGCCGACAAGGTTCAGGGCAGCGTCGTCGACGGCAACGGCCCGACCTTCGACAACATCGCCAGCGGCAAATACGGTGTCTCGCGTCCGCTGTTCTTCTACGTCAAGAACGCGCACGTCGGCACGGTGCCGGGCATGCAGGAGTACATCGCCGCGTTCACCAGCGAAAAAGCCTGGGGCCCGGACGGATACCTGACCGACAAAGGCCTGATCCCGATGCCGGACGCCGAGCGTAAGAAATACGCCGACGACGCCAAGGGACTGAAGCATAATCTCTCGATGTAATCTCAAGATGGTAAGCCGAGCGGCAATTTCGCCGCCCGGCTCGGCTCATTTGTTCATATTCACCAACTGATCAGCCGATCAATCAGGCCCTCGAACCGCGATGTCACTGACTTATCTTTACCTCGTACTCATTGCCCTGACGGTCGGCGGATTTTACATGGGCCGCTCGCGGGCCCTATCGATTGCTGAGGGCCGCGCCCGAAACCTTCATTCGCGGCCGAATTATTACGGCTATTTCGTCGCCCTTTGGTGCGGCCTTCCGGCACTCGTTGTCTCGGTCCTGTGGATTTCCATGGAATCGGGAATCATCCAGTCCCTGGTTTTGTCCGGCCTTCCCGAGAACATTCGAAACCAGGATGAAGCCGCCTTGTCGTTGCTCATCAGCGACATCAAGAACCTGGCCACCGGCAATATCGCCAGCCGTACGGACCAGCCCTGGCTGACCGAGGCGGCGGCTCACTATGAGGACCTCAGCAACACCAGCCTGATGGCGAAGACGGTCGTCGTCCTCTGCCTGGCCATCGCCGGCATCGCCTGGGGCTCGAAATCCATCCACAGGGAGCTGGGTACCCGTGTGCGGGTTGAGCGGGTCGTCCGCATCGTACTGTTCCTCTGTTCGGCCGTCGCCATCCTGACGACCATCGGCATCGTTCTGTCGCTTTTGTTCGAATCGATCCGTTTCTTCGGCAAAGTTTCGCCGGTCGATTTTCTGTTCGGCCTCGAATGGAGCCCACAGACGGCGCTCCGCAAGGATCAGGTCGGCAGCACCGGTTTGTTCGGCGCTGTACCGCTGTTCGCCGGAACGCTGTTGATTTCGTTCATCGCCATGTGCGTCGCCGCACCGGTCGGCCTGATGTCGGCCATCTACATGTCGGAATATGCCCCGTCCAGGGTGCGCAGCACGGTCAAGCCGATCCTCGAAATCCTGGCCGGCATTCCGACAGTCGTCTACGGCTTCTTCGCCGCCCTAACGGTGGCGCCTTTCTTCCGCGAGCTCGGCGCTTCCGGTGGTTTCGTCATTTCCTCCGAGTCGGCGCTCGCCGCCGGTGTCGTCATGGGGATCATGATCATCCCCTTCGTCTCATCGCTTTCCGACGACGTCATCAAGGCCGTACCGCAGGCCATGCGCGACGGCTCATACGGCCTCGGTGCGACGCAGTCGGAAACCATCCGCCAGGTGATCATTCCCGCTGCCCTTCCCGGCATCGTCGGCAGCCTGTTGCTCGCCGCATCGAGGGCCATCGGCGAGACCATGATCGTGGTCATGGCGGCCGGTCTCTCGGCTAACCTGACCGCCAACCCGTTCGAGGCGGTGACCACGGTGACGGTGCAGATCGTGACGCTCCTCGTCGGCGACCAGGAATTCGACAGCGCCAAGACGCTGGCTGCCTTCGCCCTCGGGCTGATGCTTTTCTTCGTGACTCTCGGCCTCAACGTCATCGCGCTGGCGGTCGTCAACAAATATCGAGAACAATATGAGTGACGCCACCACCATCAACGGACAAGACCCCAGGAAGGCCACCTCATCGGACCGGATCGCCGCCAGCCTGGCCAAGCGATATGCGGCCGAACGCCGCTTCCGCGCCTTTGGTATCGCGGCTGTCGTCTTCGCCCTTTTCTGCGTCGCGCTTCTGTTCACGACCATCGTCTCCAGCGGCTGGCCGGCCTTCATGCAGACCATGGTGCGACTCGAGGTCACGCTCCATCCGCAGAACATCGATCCGGAAGGGACGCGCGACCCGCAAACGCTGTCGACCGCCAACTACCGGAAACTGATCCGCCAGTCGACGCTCGACCTGTTTCCCGACGTCACGTCGCGCCGCGACAAACGTCAGGTGCACGACATGATCAGCCCAGGTGCCGCCTTCGCCTTGCGCGAACTGGTCATGGACGATCCGTCGCTGATCGGCAAAAGAGTCAGCTTCCTGTTCCCCATGTCCGACGACATCGACCAGTTCAACAAGGGCGTCATCAAGGCGGAGACGCCGGAAAGCGGCCGCCGGGTCAGTGACAAGCAGATCGCCTGGTTTCAGCGGTTGAAGGACCGCGGCCTCGTCGAGACCGTCTTCAACACGACCATGTTCACGGAGGGTGATTCGCGCGAACCGGAACTGGCCGGCATCTGGGGTGCCGCCGTCGGCTCGTTCTACACCTTGCTGGTGACCCTGATCCTGTCCTTCCCGATCGGTATCGCCAGCGCCGTCTACCTCGAGGAGTTCGCCCCGAAGAACCGGTTTACCCAGATCATCGAGGTCAACATCAACAACCTCGCCGCCGTGCCGTCGATTGTTTTCGGCCTCCTCGGCCTGGCCGTCTTTCTCAACTTCTTCGGCCTGCCCCGTTCGGCCCCGCTGGTCGGCGGCATGGTCCTCACCTTGATGACCCTGCCGACGATGATCATCGCCGGCCGGGCGGCGCTGAAAGCGGTACCGCCATCCATTCGCGATGCGGCCCTGGGCATGGGCGCGTCGCGCATGCAAATGGTCAGCCATCACGTCCTGCCGCTGGCCATGCCGGGCATGCTGACCGGCACCATCATTGGCATGGCCCAGGCCCTCGGCGAGACGGCGCCGTTGTTGATGATCGGCATGGTCGCCTTCATCGTCGAAATCCCGGGCGGCGTGACCGACCCGTCTACGGTGTTGCCGGTACAGATCTACCTGTGGGCCGACAGCCCGGAACGGGCCTTCGTCGAAAAGACCTCCGGCGCGATCATGGTCCTGCTGGCATTTCTCGTTTTCATGAACGCGCTCGTGGTGATCTTGCGCAATCGCTTCGAACGCACTTGGTAATGGTAAGGATAGTAGATTGATGACCATGGAAAAGCCTGCTCCCATACCGGAAGCACCGAGCAAGGCGATCTCGAGGTCCCAGGCGCCGGCCAAGTTCGTCACCAGGAACGTCTGTGTCTTCTATGGTCAAAAGCAGGCGTTGTTCGACATTGACCTTGAGATCCCGGAAAATCGGGTGACGGCGTTGATCGGACCATCTGGTTGCGGCAAGTCGACCTACCTGCGCTGCCTCAATCGCATGAACGACACCATCGAAGGCTGCCGCGTGGCCGGCGATATCGGGCTCGGCGATCTCGACATCCACGATCCGAAGGTCGACGTCGTGCACCTCAGGGCCCGCGTCGGGATGGTCTTCCAGAAACCGAACCCGTTTCCCAAGTCGATCTATGACAACGTCGCCTACGGGCCGAAGATCCACGGCCTTGCGGAAACCAAATCGGAACTCGACGAGATCGTTACCCACAGCTTGGAGCGGGCCGGCCTGTGGGAAGAGGTGAAGGACCGCCTGGACACGCCAGGAACCGGTCTTTCCGGCGGCCAGCAGCAGCGCCTGTGCATCGCCCGGGCCATCGCCGTGACGCCCGAGGTGATCCTTATGGACGAGCCCTGTTCGGCCCTCGACCCGATCGCCACCGCGAAGATCGAGGAACTGATGGACGAGCTTCGCGAGAACTTCACCATCGTCATTGTCACCCACTCCATGCAGCAGGCGGCGCGGGTGTCGCAGCGGACCGCCTTTTTCCACTTGGGCAAACTGGTCGAGATCGGTGATACCGAACAAGTTTTCACCAACCCAGGAGAAGAGCGAACACAGGGCTATATCACCGGCCGTTTCGGCTGAATACGTAGCCGGGTTCGAAACGGAACGAACGTCACGGGAGAACCATCGGATGCAAAGCGAACATATCGTCAAGTCCTTCGACGACGACCTCAATCGGCTCGACAACATCATCGCCGAGATGGGCGGGTTGGCCGAACACCAACTGGCCAATTCCATCGACGCCATGGTCAAACGGAACGAAGACCTGGCCGAACAGGTGATCGCCAGCGACAAGCGAATCGATACACTGGAAGCCGAAGTCGTCGATCTGGCCATCGCCATGCTCGCCCTTCGCCAACCGATGGCCGATGACCTGCGAGTCGTCATCACGGCGCTCCGGACGGCAGCACTGATCGAGAGGATCGGCGATTATGCCAAGAACATCGCCAAACGGACGGTGGCGCTTTCGCAAACGCCGCCCATGGGTCCGTCGAGAATGGTCGGGCGCATGGGGCGCCAGGTCCAGCGCATGATCCAGGACGTCCTCGACGCCTACGTCAAACGGGACGTCGATAAAGCCGAGGACGTGCGTGAGGCGGACGCCGAGGTCGATGCCCTGCACACCAGCCTGTTCCGTGAGATTCTCACCTACATGATGGAGGATCCGCGGGTCATCACGTCCTGCACCCATCTCTTGTTCGTCGCCAAGAACATCGAGCGGATCGGGGATCACGCAACCAACATCGCAGAAAACGTCTATTTCCTCGTCCACGGCAATATGCCGGCGGACAAACGCCAAAAGGACGATGAATCGAGCTTTCTCGTGGTCGACACCACCAAAGAGATCGAACCCAATACCGAGGATACCTGAAGAAAATGAAACCTTATGTCTTGATCGTCGAGGACGACCGTTCGCTTACCGAACTCCTGGCTTACAATTTGGATGACGCCGGTTTCCGAACCCAAGTCGTCAGCAACGGCGAGGAGGTCGTGCCGACGATCTCCGAGGAACCGCCGGATCTCGTCATCCTCGACTGGATGTTGCCCAACCTTTCCGGAATCGAGATCTGCCGCCAGATCCGCCGCAATGAGATCACCAAGGGCATGCCGGTCATCATGCTGACCGCCAAGGGCGAAGAGGCGGACCGAATCCGCGGACTCGACACCGGTGCCGACGACTACGTGGTCAAGCCGTTCTCGCCCAGCGAACTGATCGCCCGGATCAAGGCCGTCCTGCGCCGCACCAACCCGGAAAAGTCGGCCGACATGCTGGAGTTCGAGGACATCGTCATGAACCTGGAGGAACACCGGGTAACCCGCAACAACCGATCGATCCACCTGGGCCCCACCGAGTTTCGCCTGCTCCGTGTCTTCCTGGAACGGCCGGGCCGTGTGTTCTCCCGCGAACAACTGCTCGACCGGGTGTGGGGCCGCGACATCTACGTCGAACTCAGGACTGTCGACGTCCATATCCGAAGGCTGCGCAAGGCCCTCAATGCGAGCGGCGGCGGCGACCTGATCCGGACCGTGCGGGCCGCCGGATACTCGCTCGACCACGCCATTAGTTGATAGGTTTTTAACACCAGTTCACTTTATAATCGTGACCTGACGAGCCATGAACAGGTCACGATTCTCCTATCACCGAATTCTCTCGCAGTTGCGCCGTTTGCTGCGCAACGACCACCTCATCCTGTCGGTCCTCGGAGGCGTCATCGGCTGCCTGACCGGCGCCGCCATCATCCTGTTCCGCGAACTGATCCTGTTGGTTCAGCTGGGTCTCTTCGGCTCCGCCTCCGAACGCCTGTTTCAACACGCGGAGACCATCCCCTGGTGGCACATCCTTCTCATTCCGGCGGCCGGCGGTCTGTCGGTCGGCATCCTGGTCTACCACCTGATGCCCGACCGCCGTCCCGAGGGTGTTGCCGACGTCATCGAGGCCAACGCTTTGAAGGGCGGGCGCATGTCGACGCGGGCCGGCTGGGGTGCTGCGTTGATCAGTGCCGTTTCCATCGGCTCCGGGGCATCGGTCGGCCGCGAGGGCCCGGCGGTGCATCTCGGCGCGGCGCTCAGCAGCTGGGTCGGGCGGCGCCTGCACCTGAGCCGTTCCCTGGCCCGCACGCTCTTGGGCTGCGGCGTCGGCGCGGCCGTGGCAGCCTCGTTCAACGCCCCCATCGCCGGCGCGCTGTTCGCCAGCGAGGTCGTCGTCGGCCACTATGCTCTCAAGGCCTTCGCCCCGATCGTCATCTCCAGCGTCGCCGGCACCGCCGTGTCGCGCAGCGTCTTCGGCGACTTCCCGGCCTTCACCCTGGAGACCCAGATCATCGCTTCGTTCTGGGAATTTCCCGCCTTCGTGCTGCTCGGCCTGGTTTCCGGCATCGCCGCCATCGTCTTCATGCGTTCCATTTTTGTCGCCCAGGAGATCGCCGAGCGTTTTTCCGTCCCGCCGTGGACGCGGCCCGCTTTCGCCGGCTTCGCCGTCGGTCTCATCGCACTCGCCTTTCCGCAGGTCCTCGGCGTCGGTTACGGCACCACGGAGGCGGCACTACTACAGAAATTCTCCTTCTGGCTTCTGGTCGCCGTCGGCACCGCCAAGATCCTGGCCACGGCGCTTAGCATCGGATTCGGTTTCGGTGGCGGCGTGTTCAGCCCGTCGATCGTCATCGGCGCCATGGTTGGCGGCGCCTTCGGTATCCTTGCCACGGCGGTCTTTCCGGAGCTGTCGTCGGGCCCCGGCGCCTACACCATCGTCGGTATGGGCGCCGTGGCGGCCGCCGTCCTCGGCGCACCCATCTCGACGACCCTTATCATCTTCGAGATGACCAGCAACTACGCGCTGACGCTGGGCGTCATGATCGCCGTCGTCGTCGCCTCCGAGATCACCCATCACTTCTTCGGCCGCTCCTTCTTCACGGTGCAGCTGGAGCGCCGCGGCATCAACATCAAGGAGGGGTTCGAGGCCGAGATCATGCGCTCGGTGCGCGTCGGCCGCGTGATCGCCGGAGACGCCGAGACCGTCAACTGGGGGGTCAGCCTCGGTGAACTGCGGACCAGCCTGCAAAAGTCGATCGTCGGCGAAATCTTCGTGCTGCGCGGCGACGCTGAACTCTATGGGACCGTGACCCTGGCCGACCTCTCAGAGGCCGCGTTTGATCACGACGTCGACGACCTCATCAACGCCGGCGACGTGGCCCGGCTGCACCCGCCGGTGCTGACCCCCGATGACGACCTGGAGACGGCACTGGCCCTGATGCGCGACACTCACGAGGAGCATATCGCCGTCGTCGACGACGTCGAGACCATGACCTTCCTGGGCTGCGTGCATCACCGCGACGTCATGGGCGCCTACAACCGGGCGCTTTTGGAACTGCGCCACGAGGAACATGGGGACTGATCAGAGGCCAAATTCCGGCTCTATTCGGCGCCGGGGTTAGGACGCCGTGAATTCAGTGGTGTCGACCAAGACCGCATCGATCAGCGCCAACATGGAGAGTTCGCCGCTTTCCACGTTGTTGGCTGACGAACCGTTTTCCTGGAAATAGTAAACGGCCGTGTCGGAGGCGCCGTGGGCGACGATCAGGGCGTCGTCGCCGCTGGTGCTGGTCACGCCCAAACTGTTGATGGCGCTGGTCACCGAACTGAGATCGAGGAGATTGGCGTCGCTCAAGCCGGTGACCTTCAAGGCTTCATGGGTGGACGTGAAATTGGCCGCCGCATCGCTGACGAAGGTCAGTGACCCGTTGGTGCCGAGGTCGTCGAGCAGGGTATCGAGGGCACTGGCGACATTGAAGATGTCCGTCGACGTCGAAAACCCGGTGATGGTGTCGTAACCGGTGGTGGTCCCGGCGCCGGCGCCATCCGAGGAGGAGACATAGCGCACCGTATGGGCGGCGCTGGCATCAAGCGCCAGGGTGTCGCCGCCGGCGTTGCCGGTCAGGGTATTGGCGACGGAACCAGCGGTGGTGATCGAATCGGCGCCGGTGCCGCCGACGACCGTCTCGACCGCCGTCGCGGTGATCACGTTGGTGCCGTTGGCCAACGTCAGGGTGTCGGTACCGGCGCCGAGATCGATGGCGCCCGTCGTCTGCGCCGCCCCCAGGGTGACGTCGTCGGCGTCGCCGCCGCCGGTGATCGTCTCGGCACCGGTGACGGTGACCGTGTTGCCGCCGGCGGCCAGGGTCAGGCTGTCGGTGCCGGCATCCATGACAACGGAAAGCCCCGACTGGGCGTTGGTCAGGGTCACCGTATCGTTGCCGCCGAAGGATTGCAGGACCTCGACGGCGGTCAGGCCGAGCGAGTGGGTGCCCGTCGTCAACTGCACGGTGTTGGTACCGGCGCCGCCGTTGATCACGATACCCGAAACAGTGTTCTCCAGCGACACGGCGTTATCACCGGATCCCATGGTCACCGATTCCGTGTTGAGGATCGACAATACGTTGGTGCCGCTGTTTAGCAGGTTCAGAGTATCGGAACCGCCGCCGAGATCGACCGTCGAGCCGGTGGTGAACAGGGCCAGCGCCGTCACGGCGTCAGCGCCGCTGCCGCCGGTGATGGTTTCGGTGTTGGTGACGTTCAGCGTGTTGGTGGCGTCGGCCAGGGTCAGGCTGTCGGTACCGGAACCGAGGTCGACGGTCTCGCCGTCCGTGAAACCGGTCGAGAGCGTCACCGTATCGCCGCCGGTGGTGCCGGTGATGCTCTCGATCTCGCCGACAGGGCGGTCGGTCGAACTGCCCGAGGTGGCGCCCGAGATGGTGCCGTTGGCGCCGCCGGAGACGATGTTCTCGGCGGTCGAGCCGGTATCGTCCAAAGGCCAATAGCCGACCAGGTTGGGTTCGGTGCCTTGCAGGGTGATCTCGAAGTTCTGCTGGATTTCGGTGGAGTCGCGGGCGTCGTTCCAGAACCGCACCTCGCCGATCTGGCCGTTGAACCATTGCGAGCTGGCGCCGTTCTGGCCGATGAAGATCTCGTTGCCGTCGATGTTGGGGCTGTATCCGCTTTTGGTCGCCGCCACTTCGCCGTCGACATAAACGGTCAAAGTGCCGCTCTGCATGACGGCGGCGACATGGTGCCAGTTGCCGTCGTTGACCGTAACGGTCGAGCTCTGGCCGGCGGTGCCGTTGAGCGTGGCCGAGATCGTGCCGTCCGAACCGACGGTGATGCCGCCGGCCTGGTCGTTCATGGCGCCGGCGACGTCGCCGAATTTGATGATCTTCATCCCCGCCGAGGTCGAGGTCTTGAAGATGGCTTCGTAGGTAAAGTCGCCGCTGCCCGTGGCGACGCCGGTCTGGGTGATGGAAATCGAATCGTTCGAGCCGTCGAAGGTCAGCACGTTGCCGAGGTCGAGGGTGATGGTGCCGTCCGTGAACTCGATGTTGTGGATGCCGCGGAGCGTATCGGTGCCGTCGTCGCCGTCGGTGCCCGACGCCGTGTCGACCACCTGCTGCGAGCCGCCCGTCTGCCCGATGGAATAGCCGGTCATGGCGCCCAGCATGACCGCTGTGTCGGCGCCGCCGCCGCCGGTGAGGATGTCGTCGCCGGTGTTGCCCTTGAGCCGGTCGACCCCATGGTCGCCCAGGATGTCGTCGTTGCCGGCACCGCCGTCGATGGTGTCGGCGCCGTCGCCGCCGTCGAGGGTGTCGTTGCCCGCACCACCGGTGATGATGAGCTTGCCGTCGAGCTCATTGACGCCGTCGATCTCGAGGGCGTTGGTCGCTGTCGTCACCGCGGAGGCGTCGATGGTGAGTGTTTCGCCGGAGGCCACGTTGGCGTCGTTGAGCTCGATGTCGTAGGCGGCGTCGGTGCCCAGGACCCAGGTCTCCCAGCCGGAAACGTTGGCGAGATTGGCCGAGGTCAGCGTGGCGCCGCCGATGAACTGCAGGGAATCGGTGCCGTCCCCGCCGGCGTAGGTACCGCCAGAGATGTCGGTGGAGTTCGACACGATGGTGTCGGCGCCGGTGCCGCCGGTCAGGCGCTCCAGGTCGGTGAAGGTGATGCTGTTGGTGCCGTTGGCCAGAACCACCGAATCGGTACCCCCGGCGAGGCCGTAGGTGCCGCTGGTCAGCGCCGCGGTCAGGGTCACATTATCGTCGTTGCCGCTGCCGGTCAGGTTCTCCACCGACGACAGCGAGATGGCGCCGCCGGAGCCGGCGATGGTGATGGTATCGGTGGTGGAACCGCCGATCACCGTCTCGATGGCCGAGACGGTCATGGTGACGCCGCTGTCGGCGAGGGTCACGGAGTCGGTCCCCGAGCCGCCGACCATGGTCTCGACGGCCGATACACTGCTGACCGTCTCATTGCCATCAGCCAGCGTCACCGTGTCGGTGCCGGATCCGCCCAAGATGGTCTCGATGCTGGTCACCGTCACCGACTGGCCGCCGGCCAAGAGCGCCAGGCGGTCGGAGCCGCCGCCGAGGTCGTATTGCCGGGTGCGGCTGCCGCCGAACTGGGTGATGTCGTTGAAGAACTAGGAATCGGCCGTCACCACCTCGTTGCCGCTGCCGCCGTTGATGACCTCGATGTCCTCCCAGGCGCTGAAGGTATTGCCGCCGTCGGCCAGGTTGACCGTATCGGTTGAGCCGCCGCCGCCCATCCTGAGCGCCACGCCGGAAATGGTGTTGGCGATGGTGAAGGTGTCGCCGCTGGCGGCACCGGTGATCGATTCGATGTTGGTGACGGCGAAGGTGGTCGAGCCGCCGGACAGGTTGATGTGGTCGGTGCCGGCGCCGCCATCGACGGTGTCGGCCGACGTGCCGGTGCCGCTGACGGTGAGCGTGTCGGCGCCGGAGCTGCCGAACAGCAGGTCGGCGGTGCCGGTGAAGGTGTAGCTCGCCGTACCCGAATAGTTGACCACCGTATCGCCGCTGGCGGTGACCAGGAAGTCGCTGGCACTTAGGGTGTCGGACAGGCTGGTCAGGCCGATCTCCATGTCCTTGTTGCCGTCGCCGCTGGTGTCGATCTCCAGGATGTTGTCGGTGGTGTTGAAGCGGGCCGAGGAATTGCCGCCGCCGGTGAATCCGTCGCCATAGGTGGTAACGTAGGAGAAAGTGCCGGTCCTGAGGCCGTTGAGGTAGATGGTGTCGGTGCCGGCGACGAAATCGGTGATCTCGTCGTGGTTGGGGTCGTTCGGTTCCGAGTCCGCGATGGCCGTGTATTCGAAGGTGTCGGCACCGCTGCCGCCGGCAAGGGTGTCGCCGCCGTCGCCGCCGATGAGGGTGTCGTTGCCCGATCCGCCGGTGAGTGTATCGTTGCCGTCGCCGCCGGAGAGATTCACGGCGGTGCTGTCCGTCACCGTCACGGTGTCGGTGCCGCTGCCCCCCGTTATCGTTTCGATAGCAGAAATATTACTGAGGGTGGCGCCGTTGCTGGACAGGACCACCGTATCCGCCGTCGAACTGCCGGTGATCTGTTCGATGGCCCCTTCCAGGGTCACGGAACTGACCGTCCCGGAGAAGGCGACGGTGTCGTTTCCCGTTCCGCCGATGATCGTTTCGATACCGGACACGTTACTGATGGTGTTGGTGGTTCCGTCTCCAAACGTTACGACATCGGTACCACCGCTGCCTTGCAAGGTAGAGAATGTTCCGGACACGTTCACGCTTTGCCCGCTGCCACCCAGCCGCACGAAGTTACTGCCGCCGCTGGTCGAGCCGGTCAGGAATTCCACGTTGGTCAGCGAATTGATGGTGGTGTTGGCGCCCGAGGCGCTGACGGTCAGGTGATCGGTATCCGGCGCGTTGCCGCCGACCACCGAGGCCCAATAGACCGACGACGAGCGCATTCCCGTCTGGCCGATGGTGAAGGTGTTGGTGAAGTCGGCCAGGGTCAAGGTGCCGCCGGTCGCCGCCGTCGAGATGGTGACGCCCGATACCGCCCCCTGGAAGGTCAGATCGCCGCCCTGGTCGTGCACGTATTCGACGTTGGACAGCTCCTGGACCGTATCGTTGCCGGAACTGAAGGTCACCGAGTCGTTGCCCGCGGCGCCCTCGATCTCGATCTGCGCCGTCGAGCCGTCGATGGCGGCGGAGATGGTGAAATGCTGGTCGTTGACCTCGCCGATCGAAGACGTGCCGTCGATGCGCGTGGTGCCGGTCTCGCTCGGCGATATGGTCACCGGGTCGGGGCCGTTGACGAACAGGTTGAAGATGCCGCCGCCGACGTCGGGCAGGTAGATCTGTTCGACGTGATCGATGGTCAGGGTGTGGCTGAAACCCGTCGAGCCGCTGTCGAAACTCACCGAATCGTTGCCGCCGGCGCCGTCGACGGAATCGCCCAGCTCGGCAATACCGAACAGGGTCAGGTTGTCGTCACCGCTCGAGCCGGTCAGCGCGTCGGCGGCGAAATCGCCGAGCACATAGGAGTCGATACCGGAGAAACCGACCGTGTTGGTGATCGGGCCGGTGTCCAGCGGTGGGGGCGGGGGTAGTTCTTCGTCGTCGGGCGGCCCGAAGTCGTCAAAAAAAGGATCAAAAGGATCGAACGGGCCGAAAGGATCGAACGGTTCGAGAGGATCCCCGGGACCGGGCAATGGATCTCCAAATCCCCCTCCCGTGATGACTTCGATTATATCCTGAATACCTTCGTCGCCTCCTGGGCCTCCGGTGCCGGGGTCGAGCGGGTCGCCTGCTGAATCGCCGAGCCCCCCCATGGCGATGCTGACGATGCCATTCATGACCGACTGAATGGCCCCGGCCGAACCGAAGGCGTTGGGATCGGCGGCCAGGGTGTTTTGGATTTCCGTCTGCGCGGCGGCGCCGGCGGCGGCGGCAGGATGGCGCGGGCGCTGGCGTAGGCGCGGGCGATGGCCGCTGCGGGCAGGACGATCGGGCGCGTCGGCGGCGAGAAGGGGCTGGAAATCTGGGTCGTCTCGTTGATGCGGCTCAGGGTCTGTGATCCGACCTGGGTGACGACGTGCATCTCGCCGAAAAACGGCGGCGGTCCCGGGGCCTGGGCCAGCAGGGTGTCGGACAGGGCCTGGCCTTTGATCCCGGCTTCGGCTCGCGCCGTTTCCTCGGCCAGCAGGGTGTAGGTGTCCGGCCCGTCCGTGCCGATACGCACGGCGCCCGAGGTGCCGCGGATGCCGATGGTCGCTGTCGGCGTCGTGATCTGCATGCCGTCGACGGCGGTCTTGGCGATCTGCCCGGAGGCGAAGGTGAAGACGCCCGAAGCGACCTGGAACAGCGCGTTGCCTTCCTGGGTGCCGGGGTCGTAGATCATCTCGTCGATGACCATTTCCCCCTCTTCGGCCAGCGAGAAGGTGGAATCGTCGGCGAACACGATGCCGACGGCGCCGTCGCCGGTGGTCGACACCGTATCGCCCTGGAAGATCTCGGTGCCGGCCTGCACGTCGACCTTGGTGCCGTCCGTGCGCGTGATGGTGACCGTGCCCTTGGCCGATTCGACCCGCCCGATGGATTCACCGGCCTGGGCCAGCTCGATGGCGGGCTCGCCCACGGGATCCATAGGCGCGACGTCCAGCGGGGTGTCTGATGGTGTTGAAGCGGGCCCTTCGGCGACTTCGACCTCGTAACGGAGGGGGACATTATCGACGTCGAAGCGGAGGCCGAAGGCGTTGTCGGGCTGGGGCGCCCGATCGGCGGGGTCGGTCTCGAAGAAGGCGGCGGCACCCGGAGTCTGGCCGAACGGCAACTCGACCGCCGGCTCCCCCATCAACGCCCCTGTCAACGAAAGTGGCGAACCGGCATCAACAGCCGTATCCGTCATGGCCCCCGGTTCGGAAACGTCGACGCTCCCGCCGGGCGGAATCATGTTCATGCGGCCACCCGCCTGAAATGTTCACCCCAAACTCTACCATAGAGTCGAATCGATTTGGGTAAATCGGTGGTTAACGCCTGAACTTATTTTTCGAGCAAAGCGGCGGCAATGGCGTCCCACTCGTCGCCCAGGGCATCACGGCAGACCTCGCGGGCGGCGCGGCGGTACCAATAGGCGGCATTGCCGAGGTCACCTTCGACGCGGTGCAGATAGGCGTGAACCCAGGCGCTGTCGGCGCCGCTGCCCTGCTGGGCGAGGCCGTGGGCGCCGTCCCAATCTCCCTTGGCGGCCCGCCACAAGGCCTCGAGGGTTCTCGACAAACCTTCAGGCGGCTCATTTTCGGAGAGGGTTTCCTTGAACTGGGTGAGATCCATTGAAAGTCCGCCGCGTTGCAGGATGGCTGCCGGATCGAGAACGAAGGAAGAAAACTGGCGCGCCCGGGAGGACTCGAACCCCCAACCTCCTGATCCGTAGTCAGACGCTCTATCCAATTGAGCTACGGGCGCAGGCCGAAATTCACCGGTTTTCGGCGAATCGTTCCCCCGCCATCGGCGAGGATGGTGGAAACTACTAAAGACGGGTCCCCTTGGCAAGGTTCCTGTTTGCAGCTGCAATAGGGTAAAAACGGCTAAAACCCAAGGAAAAATAGGAACTTGTCGGGGCCCGAGGCTTTGAGTAGTATCTCTCGCAATAAAAAAGAGAGACTTCTGAGCGGCGAATGATTCATAATCAAATCAGAAGTTTCCGACAGGGGAACCGAATACTACAAAGGCTACCAAGCGATATGGTTTCAAACGGATTGCGGACCCTGGCGCTCGGCGCCATTCTTTTACTGCCGGCTTGTTCATTCACCGACGATTCGTTGTGGCCGTCTTTGACCGGTGACGACCCGGCCGGCAAGGCCGAAGCACCACCGCAAGGGCAAGCGCAAGGCGCCGCCCAGGCCGAAGCCCAATCGCAAGCCCCTGCACAAGCCGCGCCCGTTACGGTCTCTGGCGCCCAACCGGCGCTCGGTACCGGCGATTTCCAGCCGACCGGTGTCACTCCGGGAGATTCCACTGGCACCTTCGTCGGCCAAAAAGTGGTCGAATTACGCGAGGAACTGCGCCGCCTGCAGGCCCAGATCTCGGGTCAAAACGGGACCTTGCAGCAGGTTCGCGGCCAGCTCATCGGCAATTCGCAGCGCTATCACGGCACCATCGCGGCGGTCAACGCGCGCCTGCAGGTGGGTACGACGCCGGGCAACCCGATTCTGGTCCAGCAGTTCACCAGCGCCCAGGCCGACTTCGACCGCCTGGCCAATAACGTCGCCCAGATGAACAACCTGGTGACCGGCGTCACCAGTTCGTCGACCATGTCGTCGTTCCTGCTCGAGTCGACCAAGGCCGCCTTCACCGTTTCGGGGGCCATCGACGAGGACCATCGCCAATTGGCCATCCTCGAGGACGAGGTCAACGGCACCGACGTGTTGATCGACCGGCTCCTGAAGGAGGTGACCAACGACGTGCGCCGCCAGACCAACTACGTGTCGACGGAGCGCGCCAACCTCAACCTGCTGTCGACCGGCATCAAGTCCGGTCAGATTTACGGCGGCAGCCTGATGAACATCGCCTTGGCCTCGGCCGGCGGCGGCACCGGTATCGCGGCCGGCGCCCCGGTGCCGACGGCCGGCAAGCGGCCTTTGGTGGTGATCCGCTTCGACCGCCCCGACGTACCCTATCAGCAAGCGCTCTACAACGCCGTCAGCCGCGTCCTCGAACAGCGCCCGGACGCCGTCTTCGACCTCGTCGCCGTGGCCCCGACCTCGGGTGGCGAGGCCCGCGTCGCGCTTAACTCCAACAAGGCGCGGCGCCACGCCGAGAACGTGCTCCGCGCCCTGATCGAGATGGGCCTACCGCCGGCGCGCGTCGCCGTTGCCGCCAAGACGTCGGCACAGGCGCGCTCCAACGAGGTTCACCTCTATATGCGCTGATTGGCAAACGCCAATACATGCGCTGATTGGCAAATGCCAATATTTGCACTGAACGGCATAGGATCGTTCGTTCGACCGGCGCCCGCAAGAGCGCCGGTTTTTCGTTGCCCCATTGACACCCCGCGCCATTGACGCCCCGCACCTGCCGTTGCAGCGGACCGGCGGATGGTCTTTAATCCCTGACGCTCAAGCCTAGGAGGAAACGGAACGATGGTGCAGTTACGCGACGATATCATCAATCACGTCGTCACCTGGGCCGAAGTGCACCGCGACTCCAAATACCTGGTCCGCAAGCTTCTGCCCCTGGGTCCGTGGAAGGGCATCGTGGCGCTGACCCGAGGCGGCCTGGTGCCGGCGACGATCATCGCCCGCGAAATGGAGATCCGCGTCGTCAACACGCTGTGCATCACCAGTTACGACGAACAGGTGCAGGGCTCCGTCTCCATCCTCAAGGTGCCGGAACAGGCGGCCACCGAAAACGGCCAGGGCTGGCTCCTCATCGACGACCTGGTCGACACCGGGACGACCGCGAAGGCGGCCCGCGAGGTCATACCCGAGGCCCATTTCGCCACCGTTTACGCCAAGCCCAAGGGGCTGCCCTTCGTCGACACCTATGCCCATGACGTCGAACAAGAGGTCTGGGTGTTCTTCCCCTGGGACACGGAACCACAGTACGTTCGGCCGCTTGCCGATCCCGCTGCAGGAGGTGAAGCGTGATGCCTCTCTTCCGGATCCTCGTACGGCCGGTCATCGCCCCTGGGGTGCCGGCTCTACCGGCTCCTTAAGCCGGCGCGAAAGGACCGGGAGCGATACCCGCGATTCGGCACCGGCTGACCGGCCGCCAACCACATTTCGTCGTACAGGTCTTCCCAGTCGGCGGGATGCTGTCTCAGATTTTGATAGGTGATGATCTTGTCGATCCTCTCTCCGTCACCCGACAAGGGAAAACGGAACGTCAACTGCCGCGATGCGGCGGCGCTCGACAGGTAGGTCGCGTTATAGACGATGGCGAGCGGCTTTCGTTCGGCAAGGACGGCGCCGTATTGCTCGAAACCGATCTTCCGGCCCTCGCGTGTCGGCGCCTCGCTGAGCCGCTTTCCGGTCATTTCGAAACCCTTGCGCACGACGCTCTCGGTCCCCCAGAAGCGGTAGAAATAGTCCTCGCCGCCGCGCAGGACGTCGACCACGGTCAGCGACGGGATGATATCGACCGGCAGGTCGTCGAGGTGGAAGTCCCGACCGAAAGCCGGCGCGAACCGGTCCCCGCGGGCCCGGTTCCAATGGGTGAGGACCACAGCGGCGCCACCGTGGCAAACGGTATCGACCTCCACGTATCGGATTCGTTTCTGCATGAAAATGAAATTCTTAATGGTTTGAGTGCTTAATGATATTCAACCTGGACTTTTAACGCCCTGGAACCGCGTTGTCATCCCTTTCCCCGACCGCGCCGCGTTTTTTTGCCGCCAAGGCGGCGCCGCCATGGCCCCTTGACCTTCCATCAAGGGGAGGTCCTAAAAACGGGCTGACGGTTCGATTGGGGAGGAGACCGGAAGATGATGAAAGGGACGACGGCGACTGCGCGCGGGGCACTTTTGGGGACGGTTCTGCTGCTGGCGGCGGCGTCAGCGGTGACGACGGCGGAGGCGGCGGAACCGCGCGACCCGGCAACGGTGAAGCTGCCGGCCATGACGCCGGCCCTCAATCTCGGCAAGCTCAATTACGAGGCCAAGTGCGCCCAGTGCCTCGGCGCCAACGCCGCCGGCACCGACAAGGGTCCGACGTTCCTGCACCGGGTCTATCATCCCAGCCACCATGGGGACGGCGCCTTCTATCTGGCGCCGAAACGCGATGTGCGGGCCCACCATTGGCCGTTCGGCAACATGCCGCCCGTGGACGGTGTCGCCGACGGTCAGATCAAATCGATCATCGCCTACGTCCGGGCCTTGCAGAAGGCCAACGGTATTTTCTAGTTTGGTTCCCCAACGTTGACAGAGACGACCATGGAACAGTGCATCGTCCGCTTGTGGGATCTTTATATCGCACCCCTGTCTCTTCTTGCCGTCGCCATCTTGTGGCTGGCCTGGCCGGCCCTCGCCCATGGCCCGGGTGGCAAGGGATCACCGGCCTTCGAGGCCTATGAGAAGGGCCAATTGCCGGGCGCCTTCAAGGGGCGCAGGAACCCGCTCGATCAGACGGAGGAAACCATCGTCGCCGGCCAGCGTATCTATCAGGAAAACTGTGTCATGTGTCACGGCGCCAACGCCGAGGGCAAGGGACACATGGCGACTATGCTGGACAAGAGGCCGGCCGACCTGCGCCAGATGTTCCGCCACTTCCCCGACGTCGACGACTATTACCGCTGGATCATCCTCGAAGGCGGCGAACGATTCGACCTGCCCATGCCCGGCTTCGAAGGATTGCTGACCGACACCCAGGTCTGGCAGGTGGTCACCTGGATGCAGTCGGGCTTCCCCGGTGCCGGAACCGAGGTTAAAGACATCATGCACCATGACCATAGCCAGCCCGATGAGACCGGGGGCGGCCACATGATGGAACGACCTCACCAACCGATGATGCCGCAGCACCAGCGCGCGATCAAAAGCCTGTCGACCGACGACATCGCGGAACTAAGGCGCGGCGGCGGCTGGGGTTTGGCCAAGGCGGCGGAACTCAACGGCGTGCCGGGGCCGGCCCACCTGCTGGACCTGAAGGACGAAATCCCGCTCAGTCGCGACCAGGTGGCGGCGATCACCGACCTCTACGAGGACATGCGTCGTCGGGCCGTCCGCCACGGCCAACGGCTGATCGAACTCGAAGAAGACCTCGACCGTCACTTCCGTAACGGCACCATTACCGAGTCCATCTTGCGCCAAAAGCTCACGGCGATCGGCCGGGCGCGGGCGGACCTGCGCTACGTGCATCTGGCCACCCACCTGGAAACGCCGAAGATCCTGTCGGACCGGCAGACGGCCCGATACAACCGGCTCCGCGGCTATGCCTCGGACGATCCCTGTGCCGCCCCGCCCGAGGGCCACGACGCCGAGATGTGGCGGAAACACAACGGATGTGAATAGAGGGCGCGGGGTTCATCCTCGATCCCGGGCGACCCGTCCCCGTCCGGTAGCGCCGCGTCGAAGGTGTCGAGAACCATTGCCAGCAACGTGTAGTACCCGCACACCGTGACCAGCTCGACCAGGGCGTCGGGTCCGAGGTGACCGGCAGCCCGGGCGTAGGCCTCGTCGCCCGGCCGGCGATCGGCCAGGATCTCCCGGCAGAAACGGTAGACCGCTTCCTCGTCGGCAGCCCTGAAATCCGGTATCCGGTCCTGGTCGATGGCGTCGATGACCGCTTGGTCGAGCCCTTCCCGGGCGGCGATCGGCGCATGGGCTCGCCATTCGTAGGTCGAATTGTTGTGGCGCGCCGTCAGCAGGACGGCAAGTTCCCGCAAGCGCCCGGGCAGCACACCCTCGAAGCGGAGCGCCGTGCCCAAGGCCTGGACCCGCTCAGCCATCTCCGCGTGGTGCAGCAACACGGCGAAAGGCCCGCGCACGGTACCCCTCGGTCCGCCGGCGATGCGATCGTAGATCTGCCGCTGGCGGTCCGTCAGTTGCGTCGGATCGACGGCCGACAAGCGCCGTTTCCCATCCGTCATCTCAACCGAGCCCGAGGATGGCCCGCGCTTCCGTAGGCGTGGCGACGGCGCCGCCGAAGCTTTCGATGATCTGCCGCGCGCGCTCGACCAGGGCCGCATTGGATGGCGCCAGTTCGCCGGGGCCGAGATAGATGTTGTCCTCGAGACCAACCCGGGCATGGCCGCCCAGAAGCACGGCCTGGCCGACCATGGGGAACTGACTCCGCGAGATGCCGAAGGCCGACCACTGCGAGCCTTCCGGCAGACGGTCGCGCATAAACATCATCGCCTCCGGCGAGGCCGCCGCGCCATAAGAAATCCCGAGGCAGAGCTGGAAATAGGCCGGTTCCGGCAGCACCCCCTCGTCGATCAGCTGGCGGGCCAGTTCGATGTGGCCCGTATCGAAGACCTCGATCTCCGCCTTGACCCCGGCCTGGGTGATGCGCCGGGCCATGTCGCGGAGGACATCCGGGGCGTTGAGGAAGACCGAATCGCGGAAGTTCATGGTCGCCATGTCGAGCGAGCAGATCTCCGGTTTCAATTCCTCCACGTGCCGCACCCGGTCGGCCGCTGTCATCAAGAGCGTGCCGGCGCCGGCCACCGCCGGGTCGGCCTCGCCCGGCACGAACTTGGCGCCCGGCCCGGTGGTCAGGTTGATGATCAGGTCGGAGCCGCTGCCGCGGATGCGTTCGACGACCTCCCGGTAGTGCTCGAATTCGATGCTGCGCCCGCCGGTCTCCGGGTCGCGCACATGGATGTGGGCGATGGCCGCCCCGGCCTCGGCGGCGTCGATGGCCGAGTTCGCGATCTCCTCCGGTGTCACCGGCACCGCCGGGTTCTTCTCCGGTGTCGGCGCCGAGCCGGTGACGGCGCAGCTGATGATGGTCCTGTCGTTCATGGGCTCTCCCCCTGCCGGAGCCGGATGTGGTCGTCCGGCTCGAACATAAGGGCGAACGCGGTGGGAGGAAACGTTGGTTTAACCGGAAAATGTGTCTAGCCGCTCCCGCCGACATCGGGGATGATCAGACATAATACCGTGTGCAACGCGATTGACCTTGGAAGGCCTGAACGTGACGGATGAAACGACGAACGCTGACCATCGGGCAACCCTGCCGGCGAGCACCATCCTCGGCGTCTTCCTGCGCCTCGGCCTGACCTCTTTCGGCGGCCCGGTGGCGCACCTGGGTTATTTTCGCGAGGAATTCGTGGCGCGGCGCAAGTGGCTCGACGAGCGCGCCTATGCGGACCTGGTGGCCCTCTGCCAGTTCCTGCCGGGACCGGCGAGCAGTCAGGTCGGCATCGGCGTCGGGCTGTCCAAGGGCGGGCTGATCGGTGCTGTTGCCGCGTGGATCGGCTTCACCCTGCCTTCGGCCTTGGCCATGGCGCTGTTCGGGCTCGGTGTCGTCGCCATGGGGGATTCGCTGGGCGGCGGTTGGTTGCACGGGCTCAAGGTGGTCGCCGTCGCCGTCGTCGCCCAGGCCGTCTGGGGCATGGCCAAGAGCCTCTGCCCGGACGCGCCCAGGGCTTCCGTCGCCGTCGTCGCCACCCTGGTCGTACTCGCCTGGCCGACGCCCATCGCCCAGGTCGGCGTCATCGTCGCCGGCGGTATCATCGGCCTCCTGCTCAGTGTCGGCGACGAAAACGGCGAACACGTCGACCTCGGCGCCGGCGTTTCGCGGACCTGGGCACTGGCGGCCCTCGCCGCCTTTTTCATCCTTCTCGTCGGCTTGCCGCTGGCCGTCCAGCTGGTGCCGAACCAGGGCCTGGCCCTGGTCGACAGCTTCTACCGCTCCGGATCGCTGGTCTTCGGCGGCGGCCACGTGGTCCTGCCCTTGCTGCAAAGCGAGGTGGTGCCGCCGGGCTGGGTCGGTAACGACGCCTTCATGGCCGGATACGGCGCTGCCCAGGCGGTGCCGGGGCCGCTCTTCACCTTTGCCGCCTACTTGGGCTCGGTCATGGGGCCCGTGCCGAACGGCTGGACCGGCGCCGTGATCTGCCTGCTCGCCGTGTTCGCGCCGTCGTTCCTGCTGGTCATCGGCGTGCTGCCCTTCTGGGATCAATTGCGCCAGGTCGGCGCCGTGCGCCGGGCCCTGGTTGGCGTCAACGCCGCCGTTGTCGGTCTGCTACTCGCAGCCCTCTACAATCCGGTGTGGACCAGCGCCATCTTCAACGCCGCCGACTTCGGCCTGGCCTTGGCCGCCTTCACGCTCCTGGTCATGTGGAAGGTGCCGCCGTCGCTGGTGGTGATCCTGTGTGCCGCCGGCGGTGCCGGTCTGGGGGCGTTGTAGGCGTTTCAGAACTCCAGCGGCGCGTTGTCGGTGACCTCCTTCATGACGAAGAACGTGCGGGTCTGACGAACGCCGGGCAGGGCGATCAGTTTCTCGCCGTGCAGCTTGTTGAAGTCCGCGATGTCGCGGACCCGGATCTTCAGGAAGAAATCGAAATCGCCGGCGACCAGGTGGCAATCCAGAATGAAGCTCAATTCCTTGATCGCCGCTTCGAAGGCGGCGAAGCTTTCCGGCGTCGAACGGTCCAAGACGACGCCGACGATGACCAGCGCCCCGCGATCGACCTTGCCGGGCGAGATATGGGCGCGCACGGCCTTGATATATCCCTCTTCGAAAAGCCGCTGTGTCCGTCGGTGGCAGGTGGCCGCACTGACGTTGACCCTTTCGGCCAACTCCGCGTTGGTCAGGCGGCCGTTGGCTTGCAAGTGGCCGAGGATGCGGCGGTCAATACGATCGATGTCGGTCAACATGTAAGAATCTTCCTTAAAATATCTGATTATCGGAAATTATCATCATTTCTCGAAAGCATGAAACTGGTTTGAATGGCTTTTACCCTCAGATTAGAGAGCACCTTTCTCAATGGATTTGCTAGCGTTTGAATCCTCGACAGCAACCGGAAAACCCTCGCCATGAACCTGGAGAAATTCGAACGTTATCCGTTGACCTTCGGCCCGACGCCCATCGAACATCTGCCGCGCATGACCGAGGCCCTCGGCGGCACGGTCGAGATCTGGGCCAAGCGCGACGACTGCAACTCGGGGCTCGCCATGGGCGGCAACAAGTTGCGCAAACTCGAATACATCGTCCCCGACGCCCTGGCCTCCGGCGCCGATACCCTGGTCTCCATCGGCGGCGTGCAATCCAACCACACCCGCATGGTCGCAGCCGTCGCCGCCAAGATCGGCATGAAGTGCCGGCTCGTGCAGGAGAGCTGGGTGCCCCACGAGGATGCCGTCTACGACCGGGTCGGCAACATCCTGCTGACCCGTCTGATGGGCGCCGACAGCCGCATCGTCGACGACGGCTTCGACATCGGGATCCGCAAGAGCTGGGAGGATGCTCTTCAAGAAGTCCGCGACGAAGGCGGAAAGCCCTACGGAATTCCAGCCGGCGCCTCCGTCCACAAGCTCGGCGGCCTCGGCTATGTCGGTTTCGCCGAAGAGGTCCGCGCCCAGGAAGCCGATCTGGGGTTCACATTCGATTACGTCATCGTCTGCGTCGTCACTGGCTCGACCCAGGCCGGCATGATCGTCGGTTTCGCCGATGACGGCCGCGCCGAGCGCGTCATCGGCATCGACGGTTCCGGCACGCCTGAGCAGACCTGGGCCCAGGTCCGCGCCATCGTCACCAACACCGCCGAACTGGTCGAGCTCGGCCGCGACGTGCGGGACGACGAGATCGTCATCAACCCGGACTACGCCTACCCTGCCTACGGCGTGCCGAGCCATGAGACCAACGAGGCGATCCGCTTCGCGGCGCGCACCGAGGCCATGATCACCGACCCGGTCTACGAGGGGAAATCCATGCAGGGCATGATCGACCTCGTGAAGAAAGGCTTCTTCCCCGAGGGCTCACGGGTCTTGTATGCCCATCTCGGCGGCGCCCCGGCCGTGAACGGGTACAGCTATACCTATCGGAATGGCTGAAGGAGTCCCCAACATTAGATTGCGAGGAGCATGAACCTTACGATGGATCGTCGCCGATTTGGGTCAGGCGAACGGAAAACTCGCCGGGTCGCCATTCGTCGGTTCGGACTCGGAACCGTGCCTCTTCTCGCGGGATGAAGCAGGGTTGAGGGTTCGAAATGGTCAGATGGATGGTCTCGCCGGTGAACCGCCAGAAGATATCGACGACATGTCCGTCTTTGGTGAAGACGATATTCTGGAAACGCCCCCAACGGGGCGGCGGGACCTTTCCATCACACATGTAAAAAGAGTCGCCCCACTCAAAGGACACTTCGTCCCAGTCGAATGGGAAAACTTCGGCGAATTTGATCTCATGGGGCGGCTCGTGAGTCAGACCCGCGAAGATGGCTTCACGAAAGGCGCCTGGCCATCCAAGCCCCATGAGCCCGGTCCGGTACCCGAAATGATAGGCCCCAAACACCAAAAGCCACAAGACGGCTGTGGCGGCCGCCAAGCGCATCGGAATAACGCGGACAAACAAGACAGTACCGAGGAACGCGAAGGGAATACCGACGGCCGTCAGGACCATTCCGCCGAGAATGTACAACCCCAGAACCTCGGAGTTAATCGACTGCCAGTTGGGAAGATCCGCAACCAAAAAGGGAGCACTGAACCCGAAAATGAGACTGACCAATGCCCCCTTGGCGAATATCCGGGCGTAGCTCCGGTTTTCGACGCCGGCACCCGTGATCATCCACGCCGCTGCCCCGGAGACAAACCCAATCGTGCCCGCAATATGAAATCGGAAGGGCAACATGAAATAGGCGACCATGGCGGCGAAGAGCGCCGCCCAAAGGCCATAACAAACGATCGTAATCAAACGGTTATTGATAGCTGCCACGAGCATGTTCGAGCGCCTTTTGAGGTGCCGTGGAACGTTAGCCCTTGGGCAGCGATGATGAAAGCCTACCGCCCCTTCCACTCGGGTTTCCGCTTCTCGGCAAAGGCCGTCGCCCCCTCCACCATGTCCTCGCTGCCGTAGAGCCTGTCCACGGTCTCGAACTCGCGGGCATCGACGCGGCGGATGGCCTCGTGGAAACCCATGGTCTCGGTGCGGCGCAGGACGTCCTTGATGGCGGCGAACACAAGCGGCGGGCCGTCGGCGAGGAGATCGGCGATCTCGGCGGCACGGCTCATCAAGTCGGTTGCCGGCACCACTTCGCTGACCAGGCCCCAGTGCGCCGCTTCCTCGGCCTCCATCCAACGGCCTGTCAGCAGGACATCCATGGCGACGTGATAGGGGATGCGCTTCGGCAGTTTGAGGGTCGCGGCGTCAGCGAGGATGCCGACGTTGATCTCCGGCAGGGCGAACCGCGCGGTGTCGGCGGCGATGATGATGTCGGTGGACAAGGCCAGTTCGAAACCGCCGCCGACGGCCATGCCGTTGACCGCCGCGATGACCGGCTTGTTGAGGTCGGGCAGCTGCTGCAGGCCGGCGAAGCCGCCGACGCCCCAGTCGGCATCCGCCCCCTCGCCGTCGGCCGCCGCCTTCAAATCCCAGCCGGCGCTGAAGAACTTTTCCCCGCCGCCGGTGACGACGGCAACGCGCAAGTTTTCGTCATCGCGGAAACCGGCGAACACCTCGCCCATGCGGCGGCTGGTCGCCGCGTCGATGGCGTTGGCCTTGGGCCGGTCCAACGTCACGGTGAGCACGGCGCCCCGGCGTTCGGTCTTGATGGCGTCATCCATGGTCTTTCCCTTCCACGGTTCGGATGTAGGCATCGACGGCGACGGCGCCCAAACCCCGGGGCCGCACCATCAGCGGGTTGATGTCGATTTCTGCAATGCGGTCCCTGTTGTCCTCGACGAAGCGGCCGACGGCGAGGACCGTGTCGACGACGGCATCGACGTCGCCCGGCGGCCGGCCGCGGTATCCTTCGAGCAGGGCCGACGTGCGCAGGTTGAGAAGCGCCTGCTCCACCTCGCCGCGATCCAGCGGCGGCAGCAGGATGCGACTGTCGGAGATCAGCTCGACGGTGACGCCGCCGAAGCCGACGACCATGTAGGGGCCGAACTGGGGGTCACGGTCGACGCCGACGATGAGCTCGGCAACGGCGTCGGTGACCATGGCCTCGACCAGCACCTGGTCGGAAACCGCCAGGAGCTCTTCGGCGGCAACCGCGACGGCCTCAGTGTCGTGCAGGTCGAGGACGACGGCGCTGGCCTCGGTCTTGTGGACAATGGCGGCCGACACCGCCTTCAGCACCACCGGGTATCCGATGCGCTCGGCCGCCGCCATGGCCATCTTGGCGTCGGTGACGATCTCGGCGGCCGGCACGGTGACGCCGATGGCGGCGAGGGCCTTCTTGGCCTCGACCTCGTCCCAGGTCCTCAGCGGGCCCACCGGCGAGGGTCCGGCCGGAAGCGGCGCCGGCGATTCCCTTTGCCGGGCCTGACCCATGGCGGCGGCGGCCTCGATCGCCGAGAGCGCCCGGTCGAGGCCGTGCAGGGGGACGACGCCATGGGCCAGCAGATAGGCGCCGACGGTCTCCGGCATGTTCTCAGGCAAAGTCGAGACGACGGCCGTCCGCCTGCCGCTGGAGCGGGCGGCGGCGGTGATGGCGCGGAGCGTCGGCCACCAGTCCTCGATGTCGCAGCGGTCCTCGCGCGGCACGTCGAGGCTAAAGAGCGCAGTGTCGATGCCGCCCGACAGTACGGTCTCGAAGCACCGCGTCATCTTCGCCTCGTCGCCCCAGATGAAAGTGTGGAAGTCGAAGGGATTGGTGGCATGCACCGTATCGCCGAGCAGTCCTTGCAGGTCGCGCTTCTGGTCCGCCGAGAGAGCGGGCAGGTCGAGCCCGGTGTCGGCGGCGAGGTCGGCGAAGATCGATGCCTCGGCGCCGGAGCAGCTGATGGTGGCGAGGCGGTTGCCGTCCAGGGGGCCGAAGGCGGCCAGCAGCGTCAGGGTCTCGATGAAATCCTCCGCTGTGCTGACGCGGGCGACGCCGAGGCGGTCAAAAAGCGCATCGCAAAGCCCGTCGGCTCCGGTCAGCGACGCCGTGTGGCTTAAGGCCAGCTTGGCGCCGGCCGCCGAGCGGCCGGTCTTGAGGACGACCAGGGGCACGCGGCGCTCCCGCGCCCGGTCGGCGACACGGACGAAGGCGGGCAGGTCGGTGAAGCCTTCCACATAGAGACCGACGGCGCGGATGCGGGCGTCTTCCAAGCAGGCCTCGAGGACCGGCTCGATGCCGACGGCGGCCTGGTTGCCGACGGTGACGATTGCGGCGAGGGGCAAGCGGCGGCGCTGCATGGTGAAGTTGATGGCAAGATTGCCGCTCTGGGCGATGATGGCGGCTCCACCGTCGACCCGCTCGCCGCCGTGCTGGTCCGGCCACAGGGCGACGCCGCTCATATAGTTTAGGAGCCCGTAGCAGTTGGGGCCGATCAGCGGCATGGACCCGGCCGCCGCCACCAACCTTTCCTGGCGCGCGGCCCCGTCGGCGTTCCTTTCCTTGAAGCCGGCCGCGTAGCAGACGGCGCCGCCGGCGCCGATGCGACTCAGCGCTCCGACGACGGCGATGCTGGCCTCGGCGGGGACGGCGCCGGCAGGTCGTCGACGGACTGGAAACAGGCGAGGCCGGCCAGGGCCTCACGCTTGGGGTTCACGGGCCAGATCGGCCCGTCGAATCCGAGGCGCCGGCATTGCTCGATGACCCGCTCCGCCTCGCGCCCGCCGATGACCGCGATGCTGGCCGGATCGATCAGCCGGGCCAGGGACGCTTGGCGGTGCAGGCCCCCCACCGGTTCATTCCTCCAGGGGCCGCAAGAGGGCGCGGGAGATGATCAGCCGCTGAATCTCGCTGGTCCCCTCCCAGATGCGCTCGATTCGGGCGTCGCGCCAGATGCGCTCCAGGGGCAAGTCGCTCATCAGGCCCATGCCGCCGTGGATCTGCAGGGCCTCGTCGGCGATCAAAGCCAGCGCCTCGGAGGCGTCGAGCTTGGCCATGGCCGCGTCTGCATCGGTCATGGTGCCCCGGTCGTTCTTCCAAGCGGCCTGGTAGGTGAGCAGTTCGGCCGCTTTGAGGCGCACCGCCATGTCGGCCAGCTTGAAACCAACGCCCTGGAACTTGCCGATGGTCTGGCCGAACTGCTTGCGGGTCGCGGCATATTCGGTGGCCAGTTCCAGGGCCCGGTCGCAACGGCCGAGGCAGATGGCGGCGACCTGCAACCTCGTCGCGCCGAGCCAGTCGTTGGCGACATCGAAACCGCGGTCGACGTCGCCCAATACCGGGGACTCCGGCAACCGGCAATCGTCGAATTCTAAAATGAAGTTGTGGTAACCCCTGTGCGAGACGTTGTCGTAGCCCTCGCGCACGGTGAAGCCCGGCGTGCCCTTGTCGACCAGGAAGGACGTGATGGTCTTGCGTGGGCCGCGCCGGGTCTCCTCCGTACCCGTCGCGGCGAAGAGGATGACGAAGTCGGCAAGGTCGACATGGGAGATGAAGTGTTTGGTGCCGTTGACGACGAAATCGCCGCCGCGCTTCTCGGCCTTGCAGGCCATGGAGCGCACATCCGATCCGGCGCCCGGCTCGCTCATGGCGATGCAGTCGGTCTTGTCGCCACGGATGCAGGGAAAGAGGTAACGCTCGCGCTGTTCGCCGGTGCATGCCTGCAGGATATTGCTGGGCCGGGCGACGATGTACTGGAGCGCCATGCTGGCGCGGCCGAGCTCGCGGTCGAGCAGGCACATGGAGAGCGTGTCGAGGCCGCCGCCGCCGATCTCCTCGGGCATGTTGGCGGCATAGAGGCCGAGTTCGATTGAGCGCGCCTTGATCTGTTGGACCAGATCGGGACGCACCTGGTCCGTCGCCTCGACTTCCGCCTCGTAAGGATAAAGCTCGACCTCGACGAACCGTTTCGCCGTCTCGACGATCAGCGCCTGTTCTTCGCTCAAGGAGAAATCCATGGCCGTCTCCTAATGGGATGGACCGGCTGCTTTTTCGGCAGGTTAGTCTGCAGAGACTTAAACCTGCATTTCGAGAGGAGCAGCAGCCATGGCGACCCGGCATCCCGAAGCGACACTGAACTTCACCAGCATCGGCATCGATATCGGCAAGGACGTCTTTCATCTGGTCGGCTTCGACGGCGACGGTCAGATCGCCTTGCGCCGCAAAATCAGACGGCTTGAACTGGTCAAGACGTTCGACAAGCTGCCGCGCGGTGTGGTCGGCATGGAAGCGTGCCTGAGCGCGCATTTTGTCAGCCGCACGCTACGCCGCCTGGGCTTCGAGCCGCGGATCATTCCGGCGAAGTACACGAAGCCGTTCAACAAGGGCCCGAAGAACGATTACAACGACGCCGAGGCGATTGCCGAAGCGGCGCTGCGCCCGAACCTGAAGGTGGTGGCGGAGAAGACACAAGATCAGCTCGACCTGCAGGCCCTGCACCGGGTTCGCTCACGCCTGGTCTCACGGCGCACGGCGACGATCAACCAGATCCGGGCCTTTCTTATCGAGCAGGGGATCACGGTGCGCACCGGGGCTCGATCCTTGCGCAACTCCCTGTTCACGATCCTCGACAACCGCAGGGACGAGATCTCACCGCGCATGGAGCGGATCATCGTCGGTCTCTACGAAGACTGGCTTTGGCTGGACGAGCGCATCGAGGGCACGACGGACGAGATCGAGGTGATCTCCAAGCACGAAGACAATTGCCAGCGGCTGATGACGGTGCCGGGCATCGGTCCGATGATCTCGACAGCAGTGGTTGCGGCCGTCGGCACCGGCGAGGCCTTTGATCGGGGTCGGGACTTCGGTGCCTGGCTTGGTCTCGTGCCCCGGCAATACTCGACCGGCGGCAAGCCCATATTGGGGCGCATCTCGAAGCGTGGCAGCCGCTATCTCCGCGCGCTGTTCGTGCAGGCCGCCCATGTCATCCTGATGCGGCCCCACAACTGGAAGCGCTTCAGCTTCGGGCCGTGGCTGGAACAGGCCGCCGAGAGGATGCACAAGAACAAGCTCGCCGCGGCACTCGCCAACAAGCTTGCCCGCATCGCCTGGAGCGTGCTCCGGAACGGCACCACCTTCGATGCGCACCGCCAAGAGACGCCGGCGATCTGATCCGTCGGTATCGGACCCAAGTTCGCGATTGAGATGACGGTATGGAACGGACCAAGAAACGCACCGAAAGTCTGATGACCCTAATGGCCGCTCACCGGCCTGTCCGCTAAGGAGACCAAGCGTGCGTGCGTATTCCCATCATGGCCACGGCCCGCGAGCCGATCAAACAGGCCGGATACATATCAGCGACTTCCGATATCCACCGAAATCACAATTGCAAACCGCAGCCGGTCCATAATAGGGTCACCGACCGCCCGGCCCAGTCGGGCGGGGCCTTGTCGACCAGCCCGGCAAGGTGATCCTGCACGGCTTGCGGCATCGGCCGCGTGCCGCCGGCCTCCGTGTCCACGTGCAGGACCATCAGTTCCTCCGTCGCCCGCTCGACCCCCTCGACGCTGAGCACATGGCCGAAGCGGATGCGTTTCTCGTCGAAGCCGAAGATGCGGGTCTCGACGTCGAGGGTGACGTCGGGCGGCACCTCTTTCAGATACCGCACGTGGGCCTCGACCGTGTAGAGAGAGAGTGAGTTTTCCTCGCGGTAGTCGGGTCCCATGCCCAGGTGGTCGTAAAGAGCATCGGTGGCGTGGCCGAGGACAAGGACATAGTAGGCCTCGCTCAGGTGGCCGTTGTAGTCGATCCACTCGGGCCGCACCGGTTCCGAATGGAGGCGTAGCGCCGGATCGGGACCGGTCGCTTTCGGTTCACCGGCTTGGCGTAGGTTCCTCTCGTAAGCGTGGAGTACGGCACCGGCGCCGTGGTCGTGGTCGTTGAGGCCGTGGATGACGGAAACCAGGCAATCGTCGCGCAGCCGCTCCAGGTCCCGAAGACCCGTATCGCCGGCCTGGGCATCAGACTGTTCGGCGATGCGTTCGATCAGGCCCTCGGTCAGTTCCGGTCCCTCCATCTTGCTCCACGGCAGTTCGAGCGTCGGGCCGAACTGATGGAGGAAGTGGCGCATACCGGCCTCGCCGCCGGCCAGGCGATAGGTCAGGAAAGTGTCCATGAAGGACCAGCGCAGCCCCGGCCCGTAACACACCGCCTGGTCGATCTCGTCGGTGGTGGCGATGCCGTCGTCGATCAGGTGCAGCGCTTCCCGCCACAGGGCCTCCATCAGGCGGTCGGAGAGGAAGGCGTCGATCTCCTTTCTGACGATCAGCGGATGCATGCCAAGGGACCGGTAAATGTCGGCGGCGCGTTGTTTGGTCGTCTCCGCCGTCTCTCCACCACCGACGACCTCGACCAAAGGCAGCAGGTAGACCGGGTTGAAGGGATGGCCGACGCAGAGCCGTTCCGGATGGGTGCAGTCCGCCTGCAGGCGGCTCGGTAGCAGGCCTGAGGTGGAGGACGCGATGATCGCCGCCGGCGGTGCGGCGCGGCTCGCCTCGGTGAGCAGCGCCCTTTTCAGGTCTTCACGCTCCGGCGCACTTTCCTGGATGAAGTCGGCCCCGGCCGCCGCTTCTTCGACCGTGTCGACGACGCGGACGATGCCCGGCTGCGGCAGCGGTGCGCGAACGAGTTTCTTGAGGGCGCGCCGGGCGTTTTCCATGACCGCCTCGATCTTGCGTTCGGCTTCCGGGTCCGGGTCGAAGACGGTGACGTCGATGCCGTTCAAGGCGAAGCGCGCCGCCCAGCCGCCGCCGAGGAGGCCCGCTTTCCTGATCGGTTCCATGACCGCCTCAGCCCCGCTTTTTGAGTTTGAGTTTTTCACGGACCGCGTCGGGCCCGAGGATGCGCACGTTCATGGCCGTGAGGATGGCCACGGCGCGCTCGACGAGCTGCCCGTTGCTGGCGAGCACACCCTTCTCCAGATAGAGGTTGTCCTCGAGGCCGACGCGCACGTTGCCGCCGGCGAGCGCCGCCATGGCTACAAAGGGCAGTTGGTTGCGGCCGATGGAAAAGGCGGAGAAGTGGGCGCCGTCGGGCAATCGGTTAACCAGGGCCATCAGGGTCGAGGGGTCGTCCGGGGCACCGTAGGGGATGCCCATGCAGAGCTGGATCATCACCGGATCGTCGATCAGGCCTTCGCGTATGAGCTCGTGGACGAAGACCAGATGTCCGGTGTCGAAGACCTCGAGCTCAGGCCGCACACCCAGTTCCTGCACGCGTTTGGCCATGGCCTTCAGCATGCCCGGCGTGTTGGTCATCACGTAATCGCTCTCGGCGAAGTTCATGGTGCCGCAATCCAGCGTGCAGATTTCCGGCAGCAAATCCTCGACGTGTTTGAGGCGCTCCAGGGGGCCGGCCATGTCGGTGCCTTTCTCGTCGAGCGGCAGCGGGTTCTCGCCGGGCCCGAAGACCATGTCGCCGCCCATGCCGGCGGTGAGATTCAAGATCACATCCGTGTCGCGCTCACGGATGCGCTCGACGACTTCGGCGAACAGCGCCGGATCGCGGCCGCCCATGCCCGTCTCCGGATCACGCACGTGGATATGGGCGATGGCGGCACCGGCTTCGGCCGCCTCGATGGCGGCGTCGGCGATCTCGGCGGGTGTAATCGGCAGGTCCGGATGGCGCCCGGCCGTGTTGCCGGAGCCCGTGACCGCACAGGTGACGAAGACCTCCCAGTTCATGCGCTCCTCCCCTCGCATTCGCTTGTCGGTGCGACCGACTGTATAGGAACGGGCTCGATTAAATTAACATTTATCGATGCTGATTTACCGATTATCGTCAGAACGTGGCGATTTCGCTCTTCGAACCGCCGGAAATCCTGCCCCAGGAGATCGGCATCCTGCTGATCCCGGAATTCTCGCTGATCTGCTTCTCCTCGATCATCGAGCCGCTTCGCGCCGCCAACCGCTTCGGCGACGGCCTCTACCGCTGGCGACTCTTTTCCATCGACGGCGCCCCCGTGCGCTCATCAAGCGGCTTCGACATCGCTGTCGACGCGTCCCTCGATGACGCCGACGGCCCGGTGCTGCTGGTCTGCGCCAGCTACCATCCGGAGCGCGCCTTCTCGCCCCGCCTCGCCGCCCGCCTCAGGGATCAACGGCGCCTGGGCACGCTCTTGGGCGGCCTCGACACCGGCTCGCAGATTCTGGCCCGGGCCGGGCTCTTGGACGGTTATCGGGTGACCGTCCACTGGGAGGACCTCGACGTCTTCGCCGAGCGCTTCCCCGGCGTCACCGTGGTGCCGGACCGCTTCGTCGTCGACGGCGATCGCATCACCGCCGGCGGCGGCACCACGGCCCTGGACATGATCCTCGCCGTCATCCGCGCCCAGCACGGTCACCTGCTGGCGCTGCAGGTGGCGAGCCAGTTCATCTACGACCAGGAGCACCTGCCCTCCGATCCGCAACGCGCCGTCGCCATCCGCCAGGTCCGCGCCCAGGCACCGGCCGTGGCCACGGCGCTCGAGATCATGGAGGAGACCATCGAGGAGTCGCCGTCGATGGCCGAGATCGCCAGTCGGTCCGGGGTTTCGCAGAAGGAACTGGAGCGGCTCTTCAGGAAGGTACTGAGGACGACGCCGGGCCGCCATTTCCTTGGGCTCCGCTTGGCCACCGCCGAGCGCCTGCTCGCCCAGACGGCGCTGCCCATCGCCGAGATCGCCGTCCGCGCCGGCTTCGCCTCGGGCCCAGCCTTCTCCCGGGCCTACAAGACCCGCTTCGGGAGGCCGCCCCGAGCGGCGCGGTAGGCGGAAGCCCTTTCCCCGAGCGTCAGTCGGATGCGATGTCTCGGATGGCTTGTTCGACGAGCGGCAGACGATCGTTTCCCCAGAAGACCTGACCGCCGACGACAAAGCTGGGAACCCCAAAGACCCCATCCTCGATCGCACCGCTCAGCGTCGCTTCGTGTTTGGCCGATATGTCCGGCGCGTCGAGGGCGGCGACAAGCCCGGAACCGTCCAACCCGATCTCGGCGGCGAGTTCCCCGAGAACGGTCCTGGTGATTCCGCGACCGTCGACAAACAGCGCATGGAAAATCTTCCAACTCATATCTGAGGTCTTTGCATATATCTGGACTTTAGTCCTTCAGTTTTATGAGTAGTTTCAGAATGCTAGGAATTGGTGATCCGCCTGGAGGGGAATGGGAATTTTTTGCTTCGAATTCGGTGTT
>Ga0056134_10000029_pt1 | contig 34974 bp, 34 predicted proteins | sample WorMetGr2BELIZE2_FD_71115 | JGI IMG/M metagenome (GOLD analysis project Ga0056134, IMG submission 71115) | Marine gutless worms symbiont microbial communities from Max Planck institute for Marine Microbiology, Germany - Inanidrilus... ...
ACAAGGCCGCCTCCGAAAAACCCAACTGACCCGTCAGACGATGCGACATCACAACCCCCGATCAACCTCTATCCTCAATCGAAGGAATCACACCAAACGGATTTATGCAAAGCTCTCGAATCGTCACGGTCGGTCACGGAATGCAATTGCATTGTGCATTTGGGGCGATCGGGTCAAAAATGTGACAATTATTTATGGAAATTTAACAAACGCCTTGCGTTCGCTTAACATCGGGCGCCTAAGGTGGATGTCTGAAAATGGACAATTGGGCGAAATCCGTTGGCGCGGGGTAATCAGCATGGCACTCGTTGACCGTATTGAGCAGTTGAAGAAGGCAATCGACGTTGGAAAGAAAGCGAAACTCAAAAAGGTTGCCGCATCGGTGAAGCGAAAGTTGGCTCGGATCGAGGTTAAAAAGCAGGACGTCGAAAAGAAATTGTCCGACGGCGCCACCGGAAAAGAGCGCAAGAAGCTGGAACGCCAACTCAAATACCGGAAAGCTCAAATCGCCAAAGGGCAAAAAGCCCTGGCCGCGATGAAGTAGATCGGAGGCGCCAAGATGCCCCTGGAGGCGGAGGCCAAGGAATTCAGCGGCAAACAGGCTGTCGTCGTCGCCGTCGATTTCTCACCGCAATCGGAAGCAGCCCTGGTCTGGGCGTGCCGCTTCGCCAAACGGATGAAGCTGCCGGTGATCGCCTTTCACGCCGTTCACGAACCCGTTGACCAACCGGGGTTCTACAGGCGCGACAAGAAGAACCAGCTGACGCCACTCAAGGACGTGGCCGCGAAGATGATGGATGCGTTTCTCAAGCGCGTCCGTAAGAACAATCCCAAGGTCCCGGGGATTTCCAAGGTGAATTCCGCCCTCGCCAAGGGGCTGCCCGTCGAACGTATCTTGACCGCAGCAGACAAACTGGAAGCCAGTCTGTTGGTGCTGGGGTGCCGGTACCGAAAGACTCTGGCGGAGCGGATAATCGGATCCGTCGTCGAACAGGTTGTGAGGCAATCACCGGTTCCGGTTACCGTCGTCAAATCACCGGAAGACGAGAAAAAAAGCAAGAAATGACATTCCTGGTCCGGGTGCCGATCCGAAGGCATCGGGACTGGATGTTGGTTTATCGCAGGAGAGGCGTATGAAACGGACGAAGTTATCGCACCCCTTGCCTGATTGGTTCTCGCCACGCGGGATCAGAGCCGTGGCAATCGGAATTGCCGTCGGCGCCTTGATCCTCGGGACCCCGGCCTTCGCCGCATCCAGCGCCGGCAAGGGGTTGGACTGGTTGGCCATGGCCATACAACTGGCTGGTGGGCTGGCCATCTTCCTTTATGGCATGGACAAGATGGCGGAAGCCCTGAAGATGGTCGCCGGTGACCGCATGCGCGACATCCTCGGTCGGTTGACCACCAACAGATTCATGGGGGTGTTGACCGGCGCCGGCGTGACCGCGGTGATTCAGTCCTCCTCGGTCACGACGGTCATGCTGGTCAGTTTCGTTGCCGCCGACCTGATGTCCCTGACCCAAGCCATTGGCGTGATTTTCGGCGCCAACATCGGTACCACCATCACCGCCCAGATCATCGCCTTCAAGGTCACCAAATGGGCGCTGCTTCTGGTCGCCGTCGGGTTCGTCATGGAGTTCGCCGGCAAGAAAGAGAAGATCCGGACCTATGGGGCGCTGATCATGGGGCTCGGGCTGATCTTCTTCGGGCTCGCCGTCATGAGCGCCGGCATGAAGCCGCTCCGCACCTATGAGCCGTTCATCGAATTGATGCAGAACGTCTCCAACCCGGCGGTGGGCATCCTGATCGCATTAATCTTCACGGCCCTCGTCCAGTCGTCGTCGGCGACGACCGGCGTCATCATCGCGCTGGCGACCCAGGGACTGATCACCTTGGAGGCCGGTATTGCGCTCGCGTTCGGCGCCAACATCGGGACTTGCGTCACCGCCGGCCTCGCCGCGATCGGAAAGCCACGCGAGGCGGTGCGCGTCGCGGTCGCTCACGTCACATTCAATATAGCGGGCGTCCTCCTGGTCGTCTGGTTCATCGAACCCTTCGCCGATCTGGCGCGTTGGATCTCGCCGGTTACGCCCGGATTGACGGGAATGGATGCGCTGGCCGCCGACGTGCCGCGCCAAGTTGCCAACGCCCATACCATGTTCAATGTCGGCGCGACGATCGTGTTCCTGCCCTTCGCGGCTATCATTGCGCGGTTCGCCGAGTGGGTCATTCCCGACCGGCCGATATCCGCCGAGGAATTGGAGATCACCGTCAAACAACCGCGGTACCTGGATGACGGTTTGTTAAAAACACCGTCCCTGGCACTGGGCCGGGCCCGCATGGAAGTGGGACGCATGGCCGATTCAGTCAGTGACATGATGGCGGCGATCCTGCCGGCGATCTTCAATGGCGATTCCGCCGGTTTGCGCGACGTAGCGGAAATGGATGCCGATGTTGACAACCTCTACTCGCATGTAATCCCGTACCTCAGAAAAGTGCGACTCGAGGGGTTGAGCGAAACCCAGGGTGAGCAGTTCACGGAGATCATCGAAGCGGCGTCGAGTTTGGAGAATATCGGCGATATTATCGAGACCGATATGGTCGCCATCGGGCTCAATTGCATAAACGAGAAAGTGGTGATCAGCGATGCGACCCAAAAGGTCATCAGCGGTCTTCATCGCGCCGTCAGCCGGTCCGTCGAAATGGCGAACCAGGCGTTGACGGCGCACGACTACGAGGCCGCTGTCGCCGTATTGTCGATGCGGACGGAGGTCAACAAAATCGCCGACGACGCGGCCGCCCATTGCGCCGAAAGGCTGGTGACAGACGATCCCAATCGCATGAATACCTATGCCCGCGAGATCGAGATCATCGAAAAGTACCGTCGCATCTATTACTTCGCCCGGCGAATAAGCAAGGCGGTTACCGCGATCACGCGGGAAGAGGAAGAGATCATCGTCGAGGCCGCGGACTGACGGATCGGATACGCCTCGGTAATCGACTGGGTGCAGATTGCATAGGGGCGAAAGCCTGCGGAGCCGCTAACCTGGAACCGACGGAACCGAGTTGCCGTCGACGGTGTTGGTCCGGATCAAAGGGGCGGTTGTGAGCATGAAAAGAATCTCCTTGGTTGCCGTGTTCCTGTTGTTTGTCGGCCATTGGGCCGTTCCGGTTGCCGCCGACGCGGTCATCAGCGGTCCAGCCTGCGTCATTGATGGCAACACCCTTCAAATCGGCGGCAAGACCAAAAAGGGCGAGTGTTGGGGCGGGATCGATGTCCGTCTATACGGTAGCCTGGCACCGAAGTTGGCGGACGCCTGCAAACGGATCGATGGCACGACCTGGCCTTGTGGCGCAATGGCCAAGAAATCGCTCAGACAGCTGATCCGGCTTCATAGCATCACCTGCTATCATATCGATGGCGAATTCGACGACGGCATCCCCGCCGTGACATGCCTGTCCGGTCGCCGCGACCTGTCTCTGGAGATGGTCACCATTGGCATGGCGAAAGCGCCGCACGACAAGACCCGGCGTTACGAACTCGAGGAGGCCGCAGCCAAGCAGGCCCGGCGCGGAATCTGGGAATAGCCGGAATCAGCCGGCCGACCGGCGCCCCACCGTCGCAATTGGTTTGGCAATTGCGGCCATCCATTGACCTTATTCGTCTCACGTGCACCCGTGAGGATCATCACACCCTTAGGGCGTCGAAACAGGTTATAATGGACGCATCACAATGGAGAGGTGAAACGTGAACGATACAAACCCGAAGCCCTTCACAACGACGTTGACCGATTTCGGTGCCGAAAAGACGAGACAGGCGGAGCCGATAAGGCCGCCCGCATCGGCGAAACCGTCGACAGATCAAGCCAATGACGCGGAACCGAACACGGGTGTCCCGCAAAAGGCTGCCTCGGCGGATGCCAACCCATGTAGCCCGGTCTATGATCCGGTCAGCGGCGATACGGAGTCCTTTGTCGAGAAGCGGGCGGAACAGCGGGTCATGGTAAAGGCACCCGCCGTTCTACAGTTGGAAAGCGGTACCATCGAGGGCACGACGTTCGATCTTTCCAGCGGCGGTGTGAAACTGAAATTGAGTCATGACCTGTTCAAGAATGTCCGCATCAATATCGCCAATTTCGGGGAGATCCGCGGTCAGATCATCTGGCGTGACGACGACTACGTCGGTATCGAGTTCGACGAGGATCAAACGGAGATCGTCCGTGCCCTGACACGCGTGGCTTATTGACCGGGCGAACGTTCGCCAAAAATGGTTCGAAGAAAAGCCGGGTCGCGGAAGGACCACGCCCGGCTTGCAGTTTGATCTTTGCCCAATGCTTATTCAGCGGCTTCCGCGTGGATGTACTCTTCGTCTTCCAACGGTTGTTCGTCTTCGTCACCCGAGGACATATTCTGTGCCTGGGCGACACCGTCGAGGAAGTCGCGAATCGTCTTTTGCAGGATCTCGGATTGTTGGGCCACTTGCCCCGAGTTGTCGAGGACTCCGGTGGCCAACGTTTCTGTACGGTTCGCAACATCGCTGACTTCGCCGAGATTGGACGATATCTGGTCCGTCGACTGGGCCGCTTCCTCAATGTTCCTGGCGATCTCGCGGGTCGCGGCACCCTGTTCTTCGACGGCGGCAGCGACGCCGGACGTGGTGTTATTGATCTCGGTGATCGTCGCCGTGATCTTCTCGATCGACTGGACCGCACCGGTGGTCGCTTCCTGAACGCCGGCGACCTGTGCGGAAATCTCCTCGGTCGCCTTCGTCGTCTGGTTGGCCAGGTTCTTGACCTCGGAGGCAACCACGGCAAAACCTTTGCCGGCATCGCCGGCGCGGGCGGCTTCGATCGTTGCGTTCAGCGCCAGCAGGTTGGTTTGCTCGGCAATGTCGTTGATGAGCGCAATGACGCTGCCGATCTTCTCGGCGACAATGGCGAGATTCTGGATCGTCTTATTCGTCGTGTCCGCCTCCTGCTGGGCGCGCAGCGACACTTCGTTGGTATGGGTCATTTGGCTGCTGATTTCGGTGATCGCCGCTGACAATTCTTCGGCGGCGGCGGCCACGGTTTGCACGTTGGTCGTCGTCGATTGTGAGGCACCGGCGACCACGGATGTGCGTTTTTTGGCGTCTTCGGCCATGGCCGACAAATCGGTCGACGATTCATGAAGCCCGTCGACGGACTTGGTCACTGTCCCCAGCACGTCGGACACGGAACCCTCAAACTCCTTCGTCAACTCGTCGCGACGCTCGGCAATGCGTTCGCGAAGCACCTGTTCTTCCTTCTCCCACTGCGCCAGAGCGTCCATCTCAACCATGTTTTCCTTGAAGACCTGCACGGCGCTGGTAATGGCGCCGATCTCGTCCTGGTGTTTGCTCTCCGGTACGGCGACCTTGAGATCGCCCTTCATCAACGCATCGAGCACTTCGACGAGCAGGCGAAGCGGGCGGAAGTTGTTTCGCAGGTAGGCGTACATGCCGAAGATCAAACCGATCAGGGCAATAAGCAGCCCGCCGTAGGACGTAAAGTCGATGGTTTTTTGGGTGTTGTATGCATCGGTGAAGACCTTTGCCGTAACCAGCCGGCCGAGCGTTTCGCCGGTCAGTCCGGTAATGGGCTGGGAGATCACTTCATAAGCGACCTCGCCGAACAATACGACGGAGCGGAAGGGCGCATCCTGGTCCGGCAGTTCGGCCGAAATCGGGCTCCAGATGTCCGGCGCCGTCGAAGCGGCGGTCTTGCCGCTGGCGTCAATGAAGAAGACTTCCATGTCGGCGTTTGTCTTGAAACTGTTGGCGAGTTCACTGAGATCTTTCGAGAAAACGCCGGTGCCAAGCAATTTGCCGCGCGACATCAATGGCATCGCCGCCGATACAACGACATTACCCCGATCGTCCTTGATCAACCCGTGAACGAGTTTTTGTGTTTCAAGGGCTTTCGAGATGTTGGCTTGTTTGGATTTCCCCGACGGGCCTTTTGGGTGTACGGCGACGAGTTCGCCTTCCTTGTTGGTAATCGTCAGAAAATCAATGGCACCGCCGACACTCAAACGGTTGTAGGTTCCCTTGACCAATTCCTGAACACCGCCGGTTTCCCCCGATTTCATCATCTTCCGCAAGTCGCGGTTGCGGGTCAGGGCGGAATACTGCGAGGCAAACCCCTCGACGATGGTGGCGACGCTTTTCTGGAATAAGGCCCGCTGCAGGGTGACGGCCGTGTCGGTGGCCCGTTGTTCGGCGTTCGACAACGATATGCGCCCGACCACTCCAATCGCAACACCGACCAATACCATGGCGGCAACGGCGCCGATGTTAATGCGGGTTCTCAGCAACATGTCCCGGTTCTCCCCAAGAAAAGATAAAAGGGTGGCGGCCCTGTCTTGTTGTCGCGGCCACCACCCGAGTTCGATACACCCCGATTTCTATTCGACGGGATATCCGGCCGCTTTCCACTCCGGGAAACCGCCGCGGAAATACTTGACGTTCGTATAACCCCAGGCCACTGCCTTGGCGCAGGCTTTCGGCGAAAGGCCACACTTGGTGCCGTTGCAATAGAAAACGACAGGGCCACCCTTCTTGACCAGCGCACCGAGGGAGGCGTCGGTCAGCTTGCTATCCACGTGCAGGTGTTCGGCCTCGGGAATACGGCCGGCGTTATAGTCCGCGTCGCCGCGAACATCGACGAAGATGACGCCCTTATCGAACAGGGCCTTGGCTTCGGCAGCTGTGATCCGTTGCGCGCCTTCGACTTCCATCGGTGCGCTTTCTGCGGCGTAGACCGGTGAGACAAACAATACCAGCACCAACGTGGCAACGGCGGCTTTCGCAAATTTCAACATTTCCTACCTCTCACTCCTGAGATCTTGATTGCAGAATTACCTAGTTCTTTAGCACCCAGGAAAATGTTACGGATAATTCCGCGTCTCGTGCGTTTCCCTGTGTTTCAATCGTTTACGCAAGATTACGCGGCCTCCGCAGCGATCAACTTTCGAGGGAAATAGCGGAATTCTGCCGTTTTTCGTGGATTGGCGACCGAAAAGCCGAGTGATTTAGTCCGACGAAAGATTTCGTTTTGCCGCGCTATCACAACTGATTATTGTTATTTAGAAATATTACAGAAACATAATATTTCCCGTTTGGAACGGGTCTCCTATGCACGGTCTGGTCGTACGGCCTTGGCATCCCGTGGGAAATTCCCGCCCGTCCGGTGTTTCCTTTTCCCGTTTCGCGATCTATAGCTAGCGCCATGTACGAGCCCGACTATCCCTTCGCGGGAACACCCGACATCGGAACCACAACGGAAGTCGCCCCTGGCGTCCATTGGTTGCGCATGCCGCTGCCATTTAAGCTCGACCACATCAATCTGTGGCTGCTCGAAGACGGCGACGGATGGACCATTGTCGACACCGGCATCTGGCGCGACGAAGTGATGGAAGCGTGGCAGGCCATTGCCGCGGCACGGTTTACGGACGCAAAACCTTTGAAACGGGTCATCGTCACCCATTTCCACCCTGACCACGTCGGTCTTGCCGGTTGGCTCTGCGAACGTTTTAACGTGCCGCTGTGGATGACGCTTACGGAGTGGACCTTCGGCCGCATGACCCGGGCCGATGCGCCGGAAGTGCTGCAGGAGAATTTCGAGAAATTCTACCGGGCGTCCGGGTTTGACGACGAGATGATCAAGGCGGTCGAAGGCCGGGCCGGACGGTACGGGCGGATCGTTTCACCCATCCCGGCGGCCATGCGGCGCCTGTGGGATGATGAGGTCTTCACCATCGGCGACAACAATTGGCGGGTCATCGTCGGTACCGGTCATGCGCCGGAACACGCTTGTCTTTATTGTAAGGATTTGAACGTTCTGATCTCCGGAGACCAGGTTTTGCCCCGGATTACACCGAACGTCGCGGTCTGGCCCCAAGAGCCGGAAGCCAACCCCTTGGATCTCTATCTCAAGAGCCTGGACCGGTTCCGCGACTTGCCGGAAGAGACGCTGGTCCTGCCCAGCCACGATTGGCCATTCCGCGGGCTCAGCGGCCGCATCGACTACCTGACCGATCACCACGAGGAACGTTTGGTCGACACATTGGCCGCTTGTGAAGATTTGGTCGACGGTGTCGGCGTCCTGCGCCGGCTATTCACCCGCAAACTCGACGATCATCAGTTGTTTTTCGCCATCGGTGAATCATTGGCGCACGTTCATCACTTGATTGGCCAAGGGCGGGTGCAACGGGAAACCGGCGCTGACGGTATCCATCGGTTCCAGCGCGTCGCTTAGATAGACCGAGATTGTCAATCCTCCGGCCCGATTAGCGGTCCACCGACCTTGCTCCAGGCTTCGACACCCCCGGCCAGGTGTGAAGCGGCGCCAATACCAGCATCCTTCAGAATCTTGAGCGCCAAGGCGGACCGTTCGCCATAGGCGCAATAAAGCAGAGGCGGCGTTCGGCTTTGTGCGGCCACGGCAGCAAGCAGGCCACCCGGCCGCACGGCTTCCTCCAGCGATCCGTATGACGCGTGGAGGGACCCGGGAATGACACCGGTCTTCGTGCGCTCACCGGCTTCACGGAGATCGATGAACAAGGCGCCATCTTCCTCGAAACGCCGCAGCGCCTCGATGGCTTCGATGGTGTGGGCGTGCAGTTCCGGATCATCCGGATGGTATCCGATGGAAAGATTGGCCGGCACCGCTTCATCCATCATTTTCGGGTCCGGCAGGTTGAGGCCGTTCATGATCTCAGCGTACTGGTCGGCCGACGACACCTGCAGGCGGGGATTGTAGGCCTTCTCCTCACCGATGGTGCTGACGGTCTCGCCTTTGTAGTCATGGGCCGGATAGACGAGGGTTTCATCAGGCAATGTCAGGAGCTTGCCAAAGATCGACTCGTAAGCTGTGCGGGGATCACCGTTCTGGAGGTCGGTCCGCCCGGTTCCTCTGATCAACAGCGTATCGCCCGTAAACAGCGCGCCGTCCGACAAAAACAATAGCTGTCGTCCGTGTGCCCCGGCGTATAGAGCACGTCGAGACCGATGTTTTCGATCTCGATCCGGTCGCCTTCATCGACCCGCATGGAAACGAGATCGACGTCGGTCTTGCGGCCCATGACGGTGATACAGCGGGTCCGGTCGCGCAACTCGCCGAGGGCCGTTACGTGATCGGCATGGCAATGGGTGTCCACGGCTTTGACCAGTTTTAAATCCAGTTCTTCGAGAAGGCGGATGTAAAGGTCGGTTTGCTCGAGTACCGGATCGATGAGCAATGCCTCGCGTCCGACGCCGCTGGCCAGCAGATAGGTATAGGTGCTGGATGTGTGGTCGAAGAGCTGCCGGAAGATCATTGGTTTCGCTGTCTCTGCGGTTTCGGAGCCGGTTACGGAACTTAATTGGGGCGATCGGATCCGTTTTCAACTGTCTGACCCGACGCGCGTCCTGATTTTCAACAGTTCGTGAGAAGGCGGTGCTGTTGGCTGCCGGCCGTGCCATTTAATCCGTTAAGACCTATGCTATGAACAACCCGAGGGGGAACCGCCTGTGAACCAAACCGAACTCGACTTGAAGGGCTTGAGTTGCCCGTTGCCCGTTCTCAAGGCCAACAAAGCGCTGAAGCAGATGACGCCGGGTGACGTCCTCACGGTTCATGCAACGGACCCGGCGGCGCCCCGGGACTTCGAGGTGTTGTGCGAAAACACAGGCGACCAACTGACATCGTGCACCGACGACGGCAAGGTGTTCACCATCGTCGTCACCAAAGGCGCGCCCCGGTCATAAACGGGTCATTCCGCCGGCTTGCTTTCGAGCATGGCACCGGTATGGCGTTTCCGACTTTCGATCGTGCCGACGAACAGGGACAGAAGCGGCGGCACGATCAACAGCGTCAACACGGCCGACAGGGCGAGCCCGCCGAGCACCACCGATCCGAGACCACGGTAGAGCTCCGAGCCCGCACCCGGGAAGAGAACCAACGGCAACATCCCGAAAACGCTGGTCAAGGTCGACATGAAGATCGGCCGGATGCGGTTCTTGGTCGCTTCCAGGGTCGCCTCCGCCACTTCCATATGCTCCTGGCGCACGTGGAACAGCGTCTGATGGACTAACAAAATGGCGTTGTTGACGACGATGCCGATAAGGATGACGAAACCCAACAGGGTCAGCATGTCGAGCGGTTGGAAGATATAGAGGTTGACCAGGGCCAGGCCGAGCACGCCGCCTGCCGTGGCCAGCGGCACCGACAGCATGATGATGAAGGGGTAGATGAAACTCTCGAACAACACCGCCATGACCAAGTAAACGATGGCTATGGCCAACAGGAGATCAAGAACCATGGCGTCCCAGGTCACGGTCAGTTTGTCGGCGGTACCGCTCAATGTCAGGGTCACGCCTGTCGGTAGACCGCCTTCCTTAACCACGTCGATGACGTCACGCTGAAGTATCTCCAACGCTTCCTCGAGCGGCATCTTCTCGGGCGGCCGGATTTCGAGAGTCACCGTGCGTTCCCGCTCGATATGGCGGATCTGCGTCGGACCGGCGGTGACGACGACATCGGCCAACGAACTGGCCGGCAGGATCTTGCCTGAGCGCGTCACCACCGGCAGGAAATTGATGCCCTGGGTTTCCTGGATGTCGTCGAGCGGGCCCATCAGCATCATGTCCATGCGCGACGAGCCGACCGTGATTTCGGCGACGCGGAGCCCGTCGTTGAAGGCGTCCAGCGTGTCGCCCAGTTCCCGCGCGGTGACACCATTGTCGGCCAGTTTGACCCGGTTCGGAAAAACGCGGACTTCGGGGGCGCCCAGTTCAAGGCCCGGCTGCGGGCGGATCTGGGTGCCTTCCGACTTGGGAAGGACCTTGCCGATCAGGCCGACGGACCTCAAAGCGACGCCGAGGATGTTCTCGAGATCGGGCCCAGAGACGTTGAGGTCGATGGCCCGCTGACCGCCGATGCCGCGCCCGAACAAGGATCGCTGGCTGACCAGCCCGAAGGTGCCGGGCTCCTTGAAGGCGGCGTCGCTCAAGACGGGGATCAATTCGGCGACCCGGTCCGGCTCTACGGAAGCGGCGCCCAGGAACGTGCGCCCGCGGGAAGCCACGAAGAAGAAGCGTTTGATCTTCGGCGGTTCTCCCGGCTCCGATTGTTCGCCGGTCACCTCGGCCAAGTGCGGGCGGATGTCCGCCTCGAACTTGTTGGCGATGTCGCCGGTTGTTTTCAGGTTGTAACCCGGCGGCGGCACCATGACTCCGAAGATCAGGTTGCGGTTGCCGTCCGGAAGGTAATCGAGCTTCGGCAACAGGGCCCAAGTGACGAAAGCACCGGCGCTGCAGATGGCGGTGACGACGGCGAAGGCAAGCCCTCGATTGCGAGTGACCAACCGCGTGAATCCGACGGCGGCGCGCACGAACCAAGACGCGAAATTATCGATGATGGGCAGCCGTAAGTGAGATTCGGTGTCCGAGAACTTTTCCTTGAGCAGACGGTTCGACAGTGCCGGGATGACCGTGATGGCGACGATGAGCGACAGCAGCACCGAGACGGACAGCGCCACGGCGATATCGCGGAACAACTGGCCGACCTCACGCTCCATGACCAGGATCGGGATGAACACCATCGCCGTGGTCAAGGCCGAGACCAGGATCGCCGACCACACCTGAGCGGCGCCGCGATAGGCCGCCTCGCGCCGGGTCATGCCCTGTTCGCGGAACCGGTAAATGTTCTCCAGGACGACGATCGCGGCGTCGACGACCATGCCGACCGCGAAAGCGATACCGGCCAGCGACACCACATTGAGCGAGCGTCCGAGGGCCGCCATGGCGACGAAAGCACCGATCACGGAAACCGGGATGGCCAGCGAGACGACCAGTGTCGCCCGGCCGGAACGCAAAAAGATCAGCAGCATCAGGGCGGCCAGTGCGCCGCCAACAAAAATATTCTGCTGCACCAGGTCGATGGACGAATCGATATAGACCGTCTCGTCGTAGACCTGCCGGAGCTGGAGACCGGAATCGGGGAGGGGCCCGTCGTTGAGTTCCTTGATGGCGGCACGAATGCCGGTCATCACCTCGATAACGTTGGCGCCGTTTTCCTTGATGGCGTTGATGGCCATCGCCGGCTGACCGTTGAAACGAATGCGAGACACCGGTTCCTTGACGTTGAACTGCACCGTGGCAATGTCGTCAACGGTGACCCGCCCGATGCGGCCGCTGGCGTCGTCCGTGCTTGAACGCAGCAACACGGCGCGAACGTCCTCCAGCTTCGAAAACTCGCCCTCGGTCCGGACCACGTAGCGGCGTTTGCCCTCATCGACATCACCGGCCGATATGGAGGCATTGGCGGCCCTCAGGGTATTGACAACTTCCGTCACGGTCAGGCCGTACCGCGCCATGCGCTCGGGGTGCACAATGACTTCCATCTGGCGTTTCGAACCACCGTAGACGTTGACCCGCGAAACGCCGTTGACCCGTTCGATGCGGTCCTGGATTACGTCCTCGGCGAAATCTCCGTAGGTGTGGATATCCCGCGTATTGCCGTCGGTCCGCAAGAGCACGATCCAGGTGATCGGGTTGTCGTCGGAGCTCGACGTTCGGATGGTCGGCTGCTTGACCTCGTCCGGGTAGCCGTCGACCCGGTCGAGACGGTTGGCTACCAACAGCAGCGCCTTGTCCATATTAGTGCCGATCTGGAATTCGAGTGTAATCCGGGCACGCCCGTCCTGGGTTTCACTGATGATCTTCTCGAGACCTTCTAGGCCCTTCAGGACCTCCTCCTGACGGTTGACTATTTCGCGTTCGATTTCGGCCGGCGCCGCTCCCGACCAAACCGTCTGCAGGTCGATGACCGGTTTCCGAACATCGGGCGTCAGCTGGATCGGGATGGCGTCGAGTGCCACCAGACCAAACATGACGATCATCAGCACCGCCGCCATGACGGCGGTCGGCCGTTCGATGGCTAGGCGGATCGGGTTCATCCGCCCGCTTCCGCTGATTTCTTGGTGGGCCCTTCGGGCGTTTCCTCGGACGCCCCGCCGTTGAAGCGGATGGCCTGATTGGGTCGAAGCCGTTCATTGCCGCGCACGACGACCAGGTCACCTTCTTGCAGGCCCTTTACGACGACGAAACGGCTGCCGATGGCCTCGCCCAGTTGCACCGGTCGAAAGTTCGCTTTGCCGTCGGCGGCGACAACGACCAGGCGCTTGCCGCGCCGGTTGAGAACGGCGTCCTTGTGTACCGACAGAACGTCTCGAACGGCACCGGCCGGCAGGTAGAGTATGACCGATTGATTGGCCGCCGGCCGGGGTGCTTCTTCCGGCAGAACCGGTGTGAACCGGACGGCGCGGGTTCGGGTCTGCGGGTTCTCTTCGGGAATGACGGCCCGTACGATGGCCGGGTAGCGCGACTTCGTCACCGTTTCCACGTCGACAGGCGTACCATTTTCGATGCCGTCGACCCGTTCGGAAGGCACATCGGCCTCGATCTCGAGCGACTCGTCGTCGATCAAGGTGACCACCGGATCACCGACGTCGACATAGGAGCCGACGGCAGCGTGTTTTTTCGAGACGACGCCGCTGTACGGCGCGCGAATCTCGGCATCGCGAAGATCGATTTCGGTCAGTTTCAGGTTGGCCCGGGCTTTGCGCAGTTGCGCCTCGGCTTCCGTCACCTCGCTTGAGGCAACGATGATTTCCTGGCGTTTGTCGTCAAGGCGGGCCTGCGAGAAGGCTGGTGATTTCTTCAGCGATTCGAGGCGCTTCAGTTCCTGTTGTAGGAGGCCGATTCGTTCCTGCTGGGTCTTGACCTGGGCCGAGTAGTTGGCGACCTCGGCGCGCTGCAGGTTGCGTTTCCACTCGAGGCGATCGCGGACCAAGATGGCGATGACGTCGTCCTGGCCGACCCGGTCACCGACGTCGACGACGATGGTCCCAACCGCACCCCTGACGCGCGTCGCGACGACCCCGGTCTGGCGGACGACGAACCGCCCGATGACCGGGACCGTCTGCTTGAAGGGTTCGGACTTGACCGCATCGACCTTGACCGCCGTTGCCTGCTCGCCGCCTTGTGACTGGGCGTCGGCCGGGGACGCCAGGATGAGCGTGACAGCGCCGGCGAGAAACGTCATTCCAATACGTTTCGGCCCCCGCGACACGAAGGATCCAGATGCTGTTCGTCCGGGGTTCCCCCCTTGTATTCCCTTGTGGGTCATGTCGTTTCCGTTTTTGTATACCGACCGTCGATGGACAGTTGCACGATTTTACACCACAGCGAAAGCCGGTCGTCGCGCACTCTGAACCTCGCGCTGTAATTTAGTGTTGGCGTGGTTGCGCTTCAACTAACGACTGTGTGACACCTTTGCCCGTATTCCTAGTTCTAAATTGTATCGGAAATTTGTCAGGTGCCGGACAAACGACGGTGAAATTGTATCGAAAGTCTGTCAAATGCCGGAAAGACGGCACCAAGGATTTCGACATTCCCGCCGAATCCATTAAAAAGGACCCATGACGACACTTTTTTATACGCACCCCGTGTGCATTGAACACGACCCGGGCAGCTATCACCCGGAATGTCCCGATCGGCTGCGCGCCATCCTCGACGGCCTCGAGGACGAGGAGTTCCAATTCCTGCATCGCCACGAGGCGCCCGAGATCGACATGAAGCGGGTCGAATTGGTCCACAAGCCCGACTATGTCGAGCTGATCATGGACAATGTCCCGAAATCGGGCCTTGTCTCGTTGGACCCGGACACCGCCATGTCGCCAGCCTCCGGCGAAGCGGCGAGGCGGGCCTCCGGTGCCGCCGTCACCGCCGTCGACGAGGTCGTCGAGGGCGACGCCCGCAATGCCTTCTGCGCCATCAGGCCGCCCGGCCACCACGCCGAGGCGTCACGGGCCATGGGGTTTTGCCTGTTCAACAGCGCCGCCATCGCCGCCTATTACGCGCGCGCCGCCTACGGCATGGAGCGGGTTGCCGTCGTCGACTTCGACGTCCATCACGGCAATGGCACCCAGCACAGTTTCGAGAACGACCCGGGAATGTTCTACGCCTCCAGCCATCAATGGCCCTGTTACCCGGGAACCGGATCGACGAGCGAGACCGGTGTCGCCGGCAACATTGTCAATGCGCCGCTGGCGCCCGGTTCCGGTTCGGACAAGTTCCGCGCCGCCTATACGGAGACCATCCTGCCGGCTCTCAGGGATTTCGACCCGGAACTGCTGGTCATCTCCGCCGGTTTCGACGCCCATCGCCGCGATCCGCTGGCGCAACTGAGCCTGGAGACGGAGGACTACGCCTGGGTTACCCGCGAACTCCTCGAGGTCGCCGCCGATCACTGCGACAACCGCGTGATCTCGCTGCTCGAGGGCGGTTACGACCTCACCGCACTCCGCGAAAGCACCCAGGCCCATATCAAGGCGCTGATGGAGGCGTAGGGGCGACAATCCTTCGCCCCCAAATCCTTGCTCTTGCCGATACCCGCCATTAGACTCCCGCGCCCATTGAAAGAGGTGGTCATGGCCGACGACAAAATCCCCGCCGACATCAAGAAAATGAGCTTCGAGGATGCCCTCGCGGAGCTTGAGGATATCGTGCGCGAGCTCGAGTCGGGACGCGGTGCGTTGGAAGATGCCATCAACGCCTATGCTCGCGGCGCGGCGCTCAAGAAACACTGCGAAAACAAATTGAACGACGCCCAGGCGCGCATCGACAAGATCGTCGTCGATGCGAGCGGCAAGGTCTCGACCGAGCCGGCCGACCTGGACGGCTGACCACGGGCTAATGACGCCGAACCGGCGAAGGTAAACAAAATAAGAAGATAGGGGATTCGATTGTCAGATTTCGAACAACGACTGAGCGACAACGCGGCTGCCGTCAACGACGTGCTCGACGATCTGCTGGGCATCGCCGAGGGGCCGGAGAAGGTTCTGGGTGAGGCCATGCGCTATTCCAGCCTCGGTGGCGGTAAGCGGGTCAGGCCGTTCCTGGTGACCGCCAGTTCGGCGCTTTTCAACGTTGCGGAGCGCGCCGCACTGCGGGTCGCCGCGGCGGTCGAGATGGTGCACTGCTACTCCCTGATCCACGACGACCTGCCGGCCATGGACGACGACGACCTGAGGCGCGGCCGTCCGACCTGCCATGTCGAATACGACGAAGCCACCGCCATCCTCGCCGGCGATGCGCTTCTCACCAAGGCCTTTGAGGTCCTCGCCGAGGACGATACGCACCAGGACGCCAAGGTCAGGGCCGAGCTCTGCCTGGCGCTGGCCAAGGCGGCCGGAGATCACGGCATGGTCGGCGGCCAGATGCTCGATCTGGTGGCCGAGGACCACGAACTCGGTGTCGCCGAGATCACGCGCCTGCAACGCATGAAGACGGGCGAATTGATCGCTATTTCCTGCGAGGCTGGCGGTATCCTCGGCAAGGCCTCGGAGCATGCCCGAAATACGCTGCATGCCTATGCCCATGACATCGGACTCGCCTTCCAGATCGCTGACGATCTCCTCGATGTCGAGGGTGACGCAGACGAGGTCGGCAAGAAGACCGGCAAGGACGCCGAGTCCGGCAAGGCCACCTTCGTATCGCTATTGGGCGTGGAAAGAGCCCGCGAGCAAGCCAAGATGTTGAGCGAGCAGGCGGCCTCGCACCTGGAAGTCTTTGGTGACGATGCCGAGCCGCTGCGCCAGATGGCACACTTTATTGTTCACAGAAGTTCTTGAGCCGCATATTCAGAACTCTTAAACTACTCGGTTAAGTCCGAGGACGCGTGTCCTTGAGAATCCAAGGGTTTAAGCCCTTGGGAGAAGAGGGGCGGAAATTTGACAATTGCTCACGAGACGCCGCTGCTGGATTCGGTCAACGATCCGGCGGACATCCGGGATTTTACGCCCGATCAACTGAAACAATTGGCCGACGAGGTGCGCAGCGACACGGTACGTTCGGTGTCGATCACCGGCGGTCATCTGGGCGCCAGCCTCGGCGTCGTCGAACTGACGGTGGCCATCCACCACGTATTTGACACGCCGAAGGACCGTTTGATCTGGGACGTCGGCCACCAATGCTACCCGCACAAGATTCTGACCGGGCGGCGCGAGCGGATGCATACGCTGCGCCAGGGCGGCGGTATTTCCGGCTTCACCAAACGCAGCGAGAGCGAGTACGATCCCTTCGGGGCCGCCCACTCGTCGACCTCCATCTCGGCCGGCCTCGGCATGGCCGTTGCCTCCGATCTCATGGAAGCGCCGCGCAACGTCATCTCGGTCATCGGCGACGGGTCGATGACCGCCGGCATGGCCTATGAAGCCATGAACAACGCCGGCTCCATGGATGCGCGCCTGATCGTCGTCCTCAACGACAACGACATGTCCATCGCTCCGCCGGTGGGGGCTTTGAGCGCCTACCTGTCGCGCTTGATCTCGTCGAAGTCGTTCCGCTCCATGCGCCACTTCGCCAAGGACGTCGCCAAGAAATTCCCACGTCCCATCGAGGAGGCGGCGACCAAGCTCGACGAGTACGCCCGCGGCATGGTGACCGGCGGTACGCTGTTCGAGGAGCTCGGCTTTTACTACGTCGGCCCCATCGACGGTCACAATCTCGACCACCTGCTGCCGATCCTCAAGAACCTACGCGATGACAAGGAACCGGGGCCGGTGCTGCTGCACGTGGTCACCGAGAAGGGGCACGGCTACGGACCGGCCGAGCAATCGGCCGACAAGTACCACGGCGTCTCCAAGTTCGACGTGGTCACCGGCAAGCAGCACAAACCGAAGGCCAACGCGCCGTCCTATACCGGCGTCTTCGCCGATGCGCTCATCCGCGAGGCGGAAGAAGACGACCGCATCTGCGCCATCACCGCGGCCATGCCCGGCGGTACCGGCATCGACAAGTTCTCGGAACGGTTCCCGGAACGCAGCTTCGACGTGGGAATCGCCGAACAGCACGGGGTGACCTTCGCCGGCGGATTGGCCTCCGAGGGCATGAAGCCGTTCGCCGCCATCTATTCGACGTTCCTGCAGCGTGCCTACGACCAGGTCGTCCACGACGTCGCCATCCAGAAGCTGCCGGTCCGTTTCGCCATGGACCGGGCCGGTTACGTCGGTGCCGACGGTTCGACCCACTGCGGCGCCTTCGACCTCGCCTATCTGTGTACGCTGCCCGACTTCGTCGTCATGGCACCCAGCGACGAGGCGGAACTGCACCACGTCACGGCAACTGCAGCACAGATCGACGATTGTCCGTCCGCCTTCCGGTATCCGAGGGGCGAGGGCGTCGGGATCGAGCTGCCGGCCCGCGGCGAGGTTCTTGAGATTGGCAAGGGTCGAATCATCCGTGAAGGCAGTGCGGTGGCGATCCTCAGCCTGGGCACACGGTTGGCCGCCTCCCTGCAGGCGGCTGAGGAACTGGCCGCCATGGGACTGTCGGCGACCGTTGCCGATGCCCGCTTCGCCAAACCCCTGGACGTGGATCTGATTGCCAGGCTTGCGCGCGAACACGAGGTTCTGGTGACCATCGAGGAAGGGTCGGCCGGCGGTTTCGGAGCGCACGTCGCCCAGTACATGGCCAACAACGGTCTCCTCGACAACGGCCTCAAGTTCCGCATCATGACCATGCCGGATCGTTTCCTGGAGCAGGACAGTCCGGCCAAGCAGGTTCAACAGGCCGGTCTCGACACGGCGCACATCGTCGCCAACGTGTTGACCGCGCTCGGCCGCTTCGACGAAGCTGAGGAACTGGTTCGGGCCGAACCGGCCTGACCGTCGGTAACGCGCGCAGTGTTGTCCCCGCCCTTGAAGGCGGCGGTAGGTTTCCTGTTCTGATCCCGGGTGACAATGCCTAGACCGGACCGCCGACGCCTCGACCAGCTTCTCGTCGACAGGGGCTTGGCTCCGTCACGGACCCGGGCGCAAGCCCTGATCATGGCCGGCGTCGTCTATTCCGCCGGCGAGCGTCTCGACAAGCCGGGCCGAACCGTCCCCGGTGACACGGAAATCGAGGTGCGCGGCAAGGACCATCCCTGGGTATCGCGCGGTGGGGTTAAACTGGCTCGCGCACTCGATCATTTCGGCCTGTCGCCGCAAGGGCGGGTCTGTATTGACGTCGGCGCCTCGACGGGCGGGTTCACGGACGTCCTGCTGAACCACGGCGCCGTGCGCGTCTATGCCGTCGACGTGGGGCGCGGACAACTGGATTGGAAACTGCGCAACGATGCGCGTGTCGTCGTTCTCGAAAAGACCAACGCCCGCAACCTCAGCAAGGATATGGTTCCCGACCCGGCCGGCTTCATCGGTTGCGATGCCAGTTTCATCGGCTTGCGAACGGTGTTGCCGGCCGCCCTCGCCCTGGCGGCGCCGGGCGCCGTCCTGGTCGCCTTGATCAAACCGCAATTCGAAGTCGGCAAGGGCCAAGTCGGCAAGAAGGGCGTCGTGCGGGATCCGGCCCTGCACGCCGAGGTTTGCGCGATGATCGAGGTTTGGCTCGATGGGCTCCCAGGTTGGTCGGTTGTAGGCATAACCGAAAGCCCCATCGAGGGGCCCGAAGGCAACAAGGAGTTTCTCATCGCTGCCCAATTCGAAGGGAATACGGTGACAGTGGAGTAACGCTGAGGTGGGAATGGATAGGTCTCTCGATCGCCGGCGTGACGCTCACGCAGTCGTGTTTCCGGCTATTACGGGTCTCACACTGGACGGTCCCGTGAAGCGTTTTCTTGCCAACGGAGGGCAAACCCTCCTGCTCGGTGAAACGCGAGAGGAATATCTCGCACGCGACATGTCGGCCGAACGAAAAGCCGCGGAAACCCGGGACGATTTTATCGATACCGTCGATATTGCGGAAAGTCTGGCAGGCGAAATCATCGTCGCCGTCGATCAGAAGATCGGTGGAATTTCCCGCCTTCATGCCCTCGTTCCCCCCTTTTTTTCGACCGGTGACTGGCGTTCGGCCGAACCCGAAACCATCAAGGCCGAGGCCTTCGCCTTTGGTGAAGCGGCATGGCAACTCGGCATCAACTGTATTCTCGGCCCCGTCCTCGATGTTGTGACAGGGGACAACCCGTGGCTATTCGGACGCACCGTGTCCACGGACCCGGCTATCGTCACCCATGTCTCGACTGCCTTTATCCGCGGCGTTCAGGCGGCTGGCGTCGCAGCGACGGCAAAACACTTTCCTGGTCATCATCACATCCCTCTCGATCCGGCGGAGAACGAAGCGGCCTCGGTAACCGGTGATGCCGGGAGTTTTGAAACCGGATTCGGGCCCTTCGAGGACGCCATTGCCAACGGCGTCGAAGCCATGATGGTGGGGCCAGCGCTCGTAGAAGCCTTTGACAAATGCAATCCGGCGTCACTTTCTCCAAACGTCATCAATCTTCTGCGCGGACGGTTCGGATTCCGAGGGCTTGTCGTGAGCGATGGTCTCGACGCACCGGCGGCCTCGAAAGGAAGATCGATTTCCGACGTGTCCGTTGATGGCTTGAAGGCCGGGTGTGATCTGGTTCTGCTCGCCGCTGGCGATCACCTGGATCACGTGGTGGAGAGTATTTTCCAGGCCGTCGAGCGCGGCGATCTCGAAGAAATGCGGCTCGCCGAGGCGGCGTCGCGGGTGCGGGCAGTGGCATCGAAATACTCGCGGACCCGTTCCGCCCTATAGGCCCTGCTCGATTCCGGGGAAAGCCCCTCGTTAATGTCGGCCGGTCGAAATCGAACCTGCCTGCCCCTCGTCACGACCGAGGACGGCTTGCTGACATGTCGGCGAAACCCCGACCGGCCGAGTACCGCCGTTCCCGGAACCGTGCTACCGTCACCCCATCGGCTGGTGACGAGAGGCCCCATGTTTCGCATCATTCCCATTATGATCGTCCTCTTGTTGACGACTCTGGCCGGGGCCGAAGCGGAGGAGCGGGACGTTCTGCGCCGTTTGATGGCCGAACCGGTGACCTTGTTCGACTGGGGCCTGGCGCAACTGGACCGGGATATCGCCCGTGCCGCCCAGCGCACCTTGCCGATGAAGATTGGTGCCTCGGCGAGGCCGGTCACGGGAGCGATCTACGATTGGCGGACCAACATAGTGACCCTATACGTTTCCACCGCCTTGCCGCCGGCCCGGCGGACGGCTGAATTCTGCACGGCGACCTTCAAGGACATCGTCGCCGACTTGACGGCGCTGGCGCCGCAGGGCCCCAACGCCGCCGGCTGGTATCTGACGAACGCCTTCAAACCGAAGGGCCATTTCTGGGGAGACCGGTACGAGGACGTCGGCGCCAAACTGCTTGAAACGGTCCAATTGGAGGTCTCGTTTATCCCGGCCACCTACGAGGCCCTGCGTGGTGATGACAAACGGGTCCGTTGCGTCGGCCGCCTCAACGCCGAGCCCAACGAACTGATTTTCGAATCGACTTCGTGAGTATCTTTGATCGTCGCGCCTTTAGGGGCGCTGAATCGTCGCGCCTCTGGGCGCGCTGAACCATCGCGCCTCTGGGCGCGCTGAACCGTCGCGCCTTTGGGCGCGCTGAATCGTCATGCCTCTGGCGCGCTGAATCGTCGCCCCTTTAGGCGCGCTGAATCAACGTCCCGGCGCCGCCGGCGGTGAACAATTCGACGAGGATGGCGTGCGGCACCCGACCGTCACTGATGACGGCCGCCTCGACGCCGTTCTTGACCGCATCCAGGCAGGTTTCGACCTTGGGGATCATGCCGCCGGAGATGACGCCGCTGTCGATGCCGGCCAGGGCTTCCTCGGTGGTCATGTCGGAGATCAGTTCGCCGTCCGGGTCGAGGACGCCGCTGACGTCCGTCAGCATCATCAGGCGTTTGGCCCCCAAGGCCGCGGCCAGTGCACCGGCGACCGTATCGGCGTTGATGTTGAGGGTCTCGCCGTTCGGTCCGACACCGATCGGCGCGATCACCGGTGTGATGTCTGAATGTTCGAAGCTCTCCAGGATATGCGGATCGATATGACTGGGTTCACCGACCAGGCCGAGGTCGAGGACCCGTTCAATATTCGATTCCGTGTCACGGGTCTTGCGCTTCAGGCGCTCGGCCCGGATCAGGCGCCCGTCCTTGCCGCACAGCCCGGCGGCACGGCCGCCGGCTTCGTTGATGTTGTTGACGATTTGCTTGTTGATGGAACCAGCGAGGACCATCTCGACCACAGCCACCGATTCTTCCGTCGTCACCCTGAGCCCGTCGACGAATTCGCTTTCGACTCCCAAACGCTCCAGCATGGAGCCGATCTGCGGGCCGCCGCCATGAACGACGATCGGATTGAGCCCGACCTGGCGTAGCAACACGATGTCGCGCGCGAAAAAGCGCGCCAGATCGTCATCGATCATGGCGTTGCCGCCGTATTTGATGACCACGGTCTCGTCCGAATAGCGGCGCATGTAGGGCAGCGCTTCCGACAACACCTTGGCCTGGCTGAGCCAGCGGTCCTCGTAGTTTCCGAATGCCGTATCCATAGAGGGGAAATTACTCCACTTCGCCGGGAGCTGCCAGCCCAGGATGGATATACCTGATGGCCTTATTTGGGAATGTTCTTTGACTAGTGAAACCAGAAGCCCTGGCAATATATTGTGGCACCTAACACTCTGTAGTACTACATATAGAACAGCATTCGAGCCGAGTTGCTCTGCACTCTAACCATTAGGCGCAATCAACCGCGATTTCGGAGCCAATTATGGGAAGGCAAGCGTCGACAGAACAGATACACTTCGCTCGCGCATTGATCGACAGGTATTTCCTCGATCCACCAAAGGATTGGGAGTATGACGCGGAATACATTTCAAGCGTAATAGAGGCATTCAAATTCGAGAAAGACGACCCCAATACTGGGCATCGTAGAGTCGATTCTGTCAGGTGGGGTGTCTATTACGGTATGGATGCCGAACACCTGGCGAAGAAACACGATGCACCTATCAGCGAAATCAAATTCATGATTTCGGTTCTTCAGCAGAGCAATCGCATTCCGAAACAAGAATACAGCGACGCTTAAAGCTCCTTACGATCGCTGAAGGCATAAATTAACGAAGTGCCGTGGGCTTCTCGGCGAGTTCGCACAAAGACGCCCGGAGTTCGGGGATTCCAGTACCTTTCCGAGAACTGGTTACCGCGATCTCCGGGTGGGCGGCCGGATGTTTGGCGAGTTCGTTGCCGGTGCGTTCGACGAGCCCCGAGAGCGGCCCCGCCTTCACCTTGTCGGCCTTGGTCAAGACCACTTGATAGGGCTGGGCCGCCTTGTCGAGCATGGTCATGACCGCCCGGTCCGAGTCCTTGAGGCCGTGCCGCGCATCGACCAGCAGGCAGGTGCGCCGCAGTTCGGCGCGACCCCTCAGGTAGGCATCGACCAGTCCGGTCCATTGTTTGATCGCGCTTTTCGGCGCCTTGGCGTAGCCGTAGCCGGGCAGGTCGGCCAGCATCAAACGGCCGCCGAGATCGAAGAAGTTGATCTCGCGCGTGCGCCCCGGCGTGTTCGACGTGCGGGCTAGAGCCTTGCGCCCGGTGAGCGCGTTCAACAGGCTCGACTTGCCGACGTTGGAGCGCCCGGCGAAGGCGACCTCGGCGACGTCGATCGGCGGTACTTGGTCGAGGCGCACACAGCCGATGACGAAATCACACGGACCGGCGAACAACACCCGGCCCTGTTCCAGGAATGCTTCGTTGTCGATATCGGTTTCGGGTGCCATTTCCGGGGGTCCCGATGTGCAGGGGTGTTACTTTAGGGCGTCCCTGGCGGTGATGCCCATGCGCTTCATGATCACCCATTGCTGGGCGATCGACAGCAGGTTGTTCCAGGCCCAGTAGACGACCAGTCCGGCCGGGAACTGCGCCAGCAGGAATGTGAACATCAAAGGCAGGAACAGGAAGATCTTGGCCTGCACCGGATCGGTCGGCTGCGGGTTGAGCTTCTGCTGCAGGTACATGGAGCCTCCCATGATCAACGGCCACACGCCGATCATTAGGAAATCGGGCGGCGTCCACGGGATCAGGCCGAACAGGTTGAAGATCGTCGTCGGATCGGGCGCCGACAGGTCCTTGATCCAGCCGAAGAACGGTGCGTGGCGCATCTCGATGGTGACGAACAGCACCTTGTAGAGAGCGAAGAAGACCGGGATCTGCACCAGGATTGGCAGGCAGCCGGAAGCCGGATTGACCTTTTCCTTCTTGTAGAGCGCCATCATTTCCTGATTGAGCTTGACCTTGTCATCGCCGTAACGCTCGCGCAGCTGCAACATTTTCGGCTGCAACTTCTTCATTTTGCTCATCGACACATAGGATTTGTTGGCGAGCGGGAAGAAGGCGATCTTGATGATGACGGTGAGGATCAGGATGGCGACGCCCAGGTTGAGCACGTGGCCGTTGAGCCAGAGGAGCCCATAGAAAATGGGTTTGGTGAGGAAATAGAACCAGCCGAAATCGATGGCCAGATCGAAACGGTCGACGCCGAACTCCTCGGAATAACCGTCGAGCAGCAACACTTCCTTAGCGCCTGCGAAAAAGCGATGGGTGCTTTCGACGGACCCCTTCGGCGCCAAGTCCTGGCGCGGGCCCAGATAATCGACCTGGTACTTGTCGACGCCACTGTCGTTTCGATACTTGTAGCGCGTCGTAAACGTTACGTTCTGGTCGGGCACCAGGGCGGCCAGCCAGTACTTGTCGGTAATGCCGATCCAGCCGCCGGTCGCCGTCTGTTTGATTTCCTTGGTTTCCTGGATGTCGTCGTAGCCGATTTCCGAGAGCGTCCCGTCGGTCACGCCGAGAAGGCCCTCATGCAGGATGTAGAAACCTGTCGTCTCCGGCGTGCCGCGCCGCGAGACCAAGCCGTAATCGTAGAGTTGCGCGGCCTTGTCGCCACTGTTCTCGACCCGTTGCGTGACCGTGAACATGTAGTGTTCGTCGACCGCGAACGTGCGCTTGAAAACAACCCCTTCGCCGTTGTTCCAGCTCAGCGTCACCGGCGTTTCCGGGGTCAATGTCGAACCGTCCGCCGTCCAGATCGTCTCCTGATCGGGCGTCGTGACGCCGCTGGCGACCCAGCCGAACTGCGCAAAATAGGCGCCTTCGACACCGCGCGGCGACAATAGGATAATCTCGGGGCTGTCCTCCTGGAGCGTCTCGCGATAGTCGGCCAGGGTCAGGTCATCGATACGCCCGCCACGGAGCGCGATCGATCCATGCAGGCGCGGCGTATCGATACGGATGCGGTCGTTGCGCGCCAGAATTTGTGCGCGTGTCATACCGACCGTCGGTGTCGCGCTTCCCGGCGGGACGGGCACGCCCTCTTCCATCGTCGTCGGCAAGGAAGGTGTGCCGTCGGCGCTTTGAACGGGTTGCGGAACGGCGCCCGGCGCGGCCTGTTGCTCCGTCGTGTCCTGTACGGGCGGCGGCGGACGCGTCGCGTCGAAATACATCTGGAAGCCCATCAGGATGGCGATCGAGAGAACGATCGCCAAGATCATATTGCGGTTGTCGATCATTTGGCGGCCAGCACTTTCTTGTCTTCCCCATGGACCGCACATGGGCCCTTTTCATTCCGTTCCGGCACCGGGTCGTAACCGAATCCGCACCACGGGTTGCAGCGTGCGATCCGTTTCAGGGCCAGCCAACCGCCGGAGAACGGTCCATGGGTCTCGAGGGCCTCAAGTGCGTAAGCCGAACAGGAGGGGTGGTAACGGCATGAACCGGGCAATATGGGCGAAATGAACAACTGGTACCCGCGGACGGTCCAGCGCAACGGCAAGCTCAACACTGCGGCCAACCTGTTCATCGACTTTACCTACCCGTTCCCCGTTCCTATGCCCCGGCACCGGGCCGGTCGGCATCAAGTTTCCGCAAGGCCTGGCGAAGATCGGCAACAAGCCCATCAAACGGCCTCGCCAAGGTCGCGGCGCGGCCGATAATCACCAGATCCCGTCCGCCCTGACATTCGCCTGGGAGGACGGCACCGGCCGCCGCCTTCAACCGCCTGCGTACCCGGTTTCGCGTGATCGCCCTACCGATCTTCTTGGTGACGGTAAAGCCGACGCGGACCGTGTCGCCGTCGACCGCCGACGATACGTCACCGGATCGACGCCATGCCTGCAAGACCAGCCCCCGGGCCGCCCATTTCTTACCCCGTTTCGCCACCCGAAGAAACTCCCAGCGTTTCTTGAGCCGTTCGATAGCCCCGGCCGGGCTGTCCTCGGGAGGTTTCGGAAAGGTCAATGGGCAGCCGCAGCCGCCGTCAGGCGGAGAGGCGCTTGCGCCCCTTGGCACGCCGGGCGGCAAGGACCCGACGACCGGCAACCGTGGCCATGCGGCTACGAAATCCGTGGCGACGCTTGCGGACAAGCTTGCTTGGTTGATACGTTCGTTTCATGGGACTCTTCCACCTGAATTTGCCCGCTGTATAAGGTCTCGATTGGGTGAAGTCAACGCCGCCGGTCGCCTTTGCCGAGTTAATTTTTTTGCGGCCTCGGCGCTCGCGCGCGGCTCACGCAATCGTTATGAGCATTTGCTCACCCATACGGTACGAAACGGATACCATGAAACGGCACGAAACAGCCTAACCATCATGCCTCGACCGAAACCGACCACAGACACGCCGATGTCCGAATCTCCAGCGCTCGCCGCTGAAAACCAGAAACAGAGCTTCTCGTTCACGCGTCTGCTGCCGTTGCTCGTCATCGTGCTTGCAGTCGTCGGCGTCTTCGCGACGGGGCTCGACGACTACCTGTCATTCGAGATGCTGCGCGAGCATCGCCACTGGCTGCTCGACTGGTATGCGGCGAACCAGGTTCTCGCCGTCGTTTCCTTCGTCGCCATCTATGCCCTCGTCGTCACCTTGTCGCTTCCGGGCGCCGTCTGGATGTCGCTGGCCGCCGGTTTCCTGTTCGGTACTTTGGCCGCCACCGTTTGGGTCGTCACCGCGGCCACCTTGGGGGCCTTCGGCATCTTCCTGATCGCGCGTTACGCGCTCGCCGACTATTTCCACGCCAAGGCCGGCAATGCCGGGCGAAAGATGGAGGCGGGATTTCGCGAAAATGCGCTCAGCTACCTCCTATTCCTGCGCCTGGTGCCGCTGTTTCCATTCTGGCTGGTCAACCTGGTGCCGGCGCTCCTGGGCGTGCCGGCCCGCACCTTCGTGATCGGCACATTCTTCGGGATCATCCCCGGGAGCGCCGTGTTCTGCAGTATCGGTGCCGGCCTCGGTGCCGTTTTCGAGCAGGGAAAGACGCCGGACCTGGGCATCATCTTCTCACCGGAAATCCTGTTCCCCATACTCGGTCTCGCGGTACTCTCTCTCGTTCCCATCGTTTACAAGAAGACGAAGGGCAGAGGGAGCGTCGAGCCGTAGCATGGCCGAAAAGCTGGACGTCGATATCTGCGTCATCGGCGCGGGGTCCGGAGGGTTGAGCGTCGCCGCGGGCGCCTCACAGATGGGCGCGTCGACGGTGCTCATCGAGAAGGACCGTATGGGTGGCGATTGCCTGAACACCGGCTGTGTGCCGTCGAAGGCCCTGCTGGCCGCCGCCCACGCCGCCGATGCCGCGCGCCAGGCTGGCCGCTTTGGGGTCAGGGTCGGTGAGCCCGCGATCGACGGCGAGGCCGTCTTCTCTCACGTCCACCGGACCATCGCCGCCATCGAACCAAACGATTCGGTGGAGCGCTTCGAAGGGTTGGGGGTGCGGGTCATCCAGGCGGCCGGTCGCTTCACCGGACCGCAGGAGATCGTCGCCGGAGACTGTGAGATCAAGGCTCGGCGCATCGTCGTCGCCACCGGCAGCCGCGCCCTGGTGCCACCGATCGACGGGCTCGACCGCGTTCCCTTCATGACCAACGAGACCGTCTTCGAACAGACCGCCGTCCCGGAGCACCTGATCGTCATCGGCGGCGGGCCGATCGGCATCGAGCTCGCCCAAGCCCACGCCTCGCTCGGCGCCAAGGTCACCGTGCTGGAGATGTTCGCGATCCTGCCCAAGGACGATCCCGAGCTGGCCGACTTCGTCCGTACCCGCCTCGTCGAGGACGGCATCGACGTCCGTGAAGGCGTGCGCGTCACCGGGGTCGCCGGGACGGATCGGGGTCTCACCGTGGCCTTCGACAAGGACGGCGTGGCGGAAACGGTCGACGGCACGGCGCTGCTTGTCGCCGCCGGGCGCCAGGCCAACGTCGACGGGCTCGATTTGGAGAAGGCCGGTGTCGAGTATTCTGCCAAGGGCATCACCGTCGATGCCCGCCTGCGCACCTCGAACCGCAAGGTCTTCGCCGTCGGCGATGTCGCCGGCGGCTACCAATTCACCCACGTCGCCGGCTATCACGCCGGTGTCGTCATCAAGAACGCGCTGTTTCGCATTCCGGCCAAGGCCGACATGCGGGTCGTGCCCTGGGTCACCTATACGGCGCCGGAACTGGCCCAGGTCGGATTGACGGAAGCCGAAGCCCGCAAGCAGGGCGGCGATATCCGCATCCTGCGCTGGCCGTTCCACGAGAACGACCGGGCCCAGGCGGAAGGCGAGACCCGCGGCCTGATCAAGGCGATCGCAACGCCGAAGGGCGAGATCCTCGGCTGCAGCATCGTCGGTCCGCAGGCCGGCGAGCTGATCCAGACCTGGGTCCTGGCCATGAGCCAGAAGATCAAGATCGGCGCCGTGGCCCAGATGATCGCGCCCTACCCGACCCTCGGCGAGGTCTCGAAGCGGGCCGCCGGCAGCTTCTATACGCCGAAGCTGTTCAGCGAAAGGACCCGCCGGATCGTCCGTTTCCTGGCCCGGTTCGGGTAGTCGCCGTGGCCGACAAGCCGGACAGTCGCAAGAGCCGCCTGATGACCGGCCTGTCGGCGCGCCTTTTGATCCTGACCATGCTCTTCATCATGTTGGCCGAGGCCCTGATCTGGACGCCGTCGATCTCGCGCTTCCGCAAGGTCTATCTGGAGGAGCACATTGTCCGCGCCCAGCTCTCGACCCTGGCCCTCGAGGCGATCCCCGAGGATGCGGTCGGGCCAAAACTCAGGGACGAACTCCTTTATCACGCGGAGGCCTACGGCATCGTGCTCAACCGCCCCGACCAGCGGGTCCTCATGGTCTCCAAGGCGATGCCACCCAAGGTCGATCTCACCGTCGATCTGACCAAGGGCCGCTTCCCCATGTGGATCTTCGACGCGTTCGAAACCCTGGCCCAGGACGAGAACCGCATCCTGCGCGTCATCGGCATGTCACCCCGTGACCCCGACGTCGTCGTCGAGGTGGTCATGGACGAGACGCCCATGCGCGAGGCCATGTACGGCTATTCGGCCCGCATCTTCAACCTGTCGCTCGTCATCTCGCTGTTCACCGCCGGCCTCGTCTATCTCAGCCTGCAGTGGTTGATGATCCGGCCCATGCGGCGCATCACCGAGAGCATCTCGGCCTTCCGCCGGGCTCCCGAGGACGCCACCCGCGAGATCCGCCCGAGCGGCCGCGACGACGAGATCGGCATCACCGAACGCGAACTGGCCAACATGCAGGACGAGGTGCGCCAGGCCCTGCAGCAGAAGACCCGCCTGGCGACCCTCGGTGCGGCGGTCGCCAAGGTCAACCACGATCTCCGCAACAGCCTCGCCATCGCCGTCTTGGCCTACGACAAGCTCGCCGTCATCGACGACCCGGAGGTCAAACGCACGCTACCCAAGATGTACGACGCCATCGACCGCGCCGTGAACCTGTGCAGCCAGACGCTGAACTTCGTCTCCGACCAGACGCCGCACCTGCAGCTCCAGCGCTTCGAACTCAAGGGCCTGATCGGCGAGGTCGGCGCGGCGCTGGACGAGACCGAAGCCAACGGCCCAGACGACAGCGCTGACAGCGGTTTCGACTTGCAGAACGACGTGCCGGCCGCCACCGAGGTCACCGCCGACCGCGAACAGCTGTTCCGGGTGTTCTCCAACCTCGCCGCCAACGCCCGCGAGGCCGGCGCCCGTCGAGCGCGCATCACCGCCGAACGCCGGGTCGGCCGCATCGAGATCGAGGTCGCCGACGACGGCCCCGGCCTGTCGGAGAAGGCCAAGGCCAAGCTCTTCGAACCCTTCGCCGGATCGGCCAAATCGGGCGGCACCGGTCTCGGCCTGGTCATCGTCCGCGATGTGATCAAGGCCCATGGCGGCGACGTCCGACTGCTCGATGCGGAAGAAGGGGCCGCCTTCAGGGTGACCCTGCCGCTGACCCGCCGCGAGGCCTGATCGCCCAGTCCCCGCCCGTCAATCGCTGCCCGTCAATCCCCAATCGCCACGCCCTCGCGGCGTTTGTCCGCCCCGCCTTCCAGGCCCCTCTCGGTGACGCGGATGCCGTGCAAACCGCTGGCCCGGCTCATCAGCCGGACCTCGTGACCCATGGCCTCGAGGGCCGGCTTCAGGGCTTCCAGCTCGGTCCCGGCCTCGAGGTCGGTGGCGCCGTTGCGGTTGACGAAGTTGGGGGCGTCGATGGCCGCGTCCATGCCCATGTTCCAATCGAGCGCCGCGATCAGGGTCTTGGCCACGTAGCCGATGATGCGCGACCCGCCCGGCGAGCCGACGGCCATCACCAGCTTGCCCGACCCGTCGAAAACCAGCGTCGGCGACATGGAACTGCGCGGCCGTTTGCCCGCTTCCGCCCGGTTGGCCACCGGCGCACCGCCGACCTCGGGCCTGAACGAGAAGTCGGTGAGCTGGTTGTTGAGCAGGAAGCCGCCCGACATCAACCGCGACCCGAAGGCGTTCTCGATGCTCGATGTCATGGAAACGCCGTTGCCGTCCCCGTCGATGACGCTGAGATGCGTCGTCGACAACCCCTTCTCCTGGGCGTCCGGCGCGAGCCTTAAATCAGCGCTGGGGCCGGGCATGCCCGGAAAGCGCGTGCCGCCGGCCATCGCCGGGTCGATCTCGGAGGCGCGCAGTTGCAGGTAGGCCGGATCGAGGAGCCCGCCCGAGGGCACCGGCACGAAATCCGGGTCGGCGATATAGGTGTTGCGGTCGGCAAAGGCCAAGCGGCTGGCCTCGGCGATCAGGTGCACGGCCTTGGCCCCGAAGGGCGTTTCGGCGGCAATATCGAAGGTCTGCAGGATACCGAGGATGGCGGCCCCATGCCGCAGATCAGCCACACCCGATAGGGGATGCACACCGGCGGGCGCTTCTTGGCCGCGTAGGCGGCAAGGTCGGCCATGGTCATGCCGCTCGGATTGTGCTCGGCGGTCAGGACCGTGCCGACGATGTTCTCGGCGACGGTGCCCGTATAGAAGGCATCGGCCCCGCCCGCGGCGACCGCCTTCAAGGTCGCCGCCAGGTCCGGATTCTTCAGGAGCGTGCCTTCGGTTTTCGGATTCCCGTTCGCGTCATGGAAATAGGCCCGCGACACCGGGATGTCCGTGATGAACTTCTCCTTGGCCAGCAGCCCGGCGAGGCGCGGCAAAATGGCGAAACCCGCCTCGTAGAACTTCTTCGGCGTGCCGTCGGCCTTGAGGAACATGGTTGGCGTTGCCGATTTCGGCGCCGTCTCGCGGCCGTCATAGCTGTCGATGGCGCCGGTCCCGGCGTCGTAATGCATGAGGAAGGCACCGCCGCCGATGCCCGAGGATTGCGGCTCGACCAGGGTCAGCACCATTTGGGCGGCGATGGCCGCGTCGATGGCGGCACCCCCGGCTCTCAGCATCTCGCGGCCGGCCTCGGCGGCCAGCGGGTTGGCGGCGGCGATCATGTGTTTGGCGGCGACGGCCGTCGCAGCGGTCTCGGCGGTCGGGGCGATCGTCTCGGCAGCGGGTGTTGCCGCGGCGGTCTTCGTCGTGGCGGGCTTGGCGGTGGGCGTTGTGGCGGTCTGGGGCGACCGCGTTTGAGGCGGTGCCTTCGCTGGTGTATGGGCCGGCTCGCAAGATGCGAGCACCGTCACAACGAGGATCGCAGTCAAACCGGCGGCGGTCCGCCGGATCAGGATTTTACCGAGTTCCATGTCAGCCGTTCCGCCTGTCCTTTTGCCCATCATATCCCGCACCGCTTTTCTTGTGGACCCGTCAATTTGCCGATCACGGCGATTTGCTTGGGGCTTCGGCCCTGCCATAATCCCGAATCGAATCCTGCGCCCATTTTGACGCTCGCAATGCTGCGAGGCAAATAGGGCACTTTGGAGGCGATGAAGGGGAAGCCCAAGTGGATGGCCTGACCGCGTTCATCAAGGAAAACGCCGTCGTCGTCATGATGGTCCTGTTCCTCGGCATCCTCTACTGGGCCTTCCGGCCGCGCTTCCGCCGGCGAAAGCCGCCGGTCGACGGGGACGGCAACTGATCCAGCCGACAATTGGGATTCCTTCCCATTGTGCAGTGCAGCATAATTTGTTAGGGTGCGCCCCGCTGATCCGGCAAGGGCCGGGAGCATCAATCCGGCAATGGCCGGGATGGAAAGCTGGAGCCCCGTCATGCAAACCGTGCCGACACCGCCCAAGCGCCTCCGCGCCGAAGATCTGAGACAAATGAAGGGCAAGACGCCGATCGTGTCCCTGACCGCCTATACGGCCTCCGTGGCCGAGCGGTTGGACAATCACGCCGAGCTGCTGCTGGTCGGCGATTCCCTGGCCATGACCATCTACGGGCTCGACAGTACGGTCGGCATCTCGCTTGACACCATGATCGCCCATGGGGCCGCCGTCGTCCGCGGCTCCAAGCGGGCCTGCATCGCCATCGACCTGCCGGCCGGCACCTATGAGGAGAGCGCCCAGCAAGCCGTCGAGGCGGCCGGTGCTTTCGCCACCGTCGTCGAAGCCACGGTCGAGCCCCTGGCCCGCGCCATCACCGAGACCATTTCCATCCCGACCATCGGCATCGGCGCCTCGGCGGCTTGCGACGGCCAGATCCTGGTCGTCGACGATATCCTCGGTCTCTATTCCGCCCTCAAGCCCAAGTTCGTCAAGCGCTACGTCCAACTCGGCGAGGCCGTCGAGAGGGCCGCCGCCGAGTACGCCGCCGATGTCCGCGCCCGGCGTTTCCCGGGGCCCGACCACGTCTACGGCGACGGCCCCGGTGCCGCGGCCAAGGACGAGACGGTCAAGGGGGCGCTCTGAAGAATGGACACGGTGCGGACCATCGCCGAGCTGCGCGCCCGGGTGCGCGACTGGCGCAAGGAGGACCACACGATAGGCCTGGTGCCGACCATGGGCGGGCTCCATGCCGGCCACCTGTCCCTGGTGCAACTGGCCTCGCAGCGCGCTGACCGGACCGTGGCCACGCTCTTCGTCAACCCGACCCAGTTCGCGCCGCACGAGGATTTCGCCACCTATCCCCGCAACGAGGGCGACGACAGCCGCATGTTCGTCGACGCCGGCACGGACCTGCTGTTCGCCCCCAACGTCTCCGAGATCTACCCGGACGGCCACGCCACCAAGGTCGAGGTGCAGGGGCTCTCGCAAATGCTGGAAGGCGAGTTCCGCCCGCAGTTCTTCATCGGGGTCGCCACCGTGGTCAGCAAGCTTTTGCTGCAGGCGCTCCCAGACGTTGCCGTCTTCGGCGAGAAGGACTACCAGCAGCTCTGCGTCATCAAACGCATGGTCCAGGACCTGGACATCCCGGTCGAGATCCTGGGCGCGCCGACCATTCGCGAAGATGACGGCTTGGCAATGTCCTCCCGCAACCAGTACCTGACCGAAAACGAGAGGAAGGCCGCCCCGGCCCTCTACGAGACCATCACGGCGGTCGCCGCCAATGTCAGAAAGGGCGAGGACCCGGCGGCGCAACGGCGCTGGGCCGAGACCAAACTGACCGAGGCCGGCTTCGGCGCCGTCGACTACGTCGCCGTCCGCGATGCCGAGACCCTGGAACCGGTGCGCGACGCCTCCAAACCGGCCCGCGTGCTGGCCGCCGCCTGGCTCGGCAAGGCGCGGCTCATCGACAACGTCGCCGTCTAATTGTCGCTTAAAAAGGCGCCCGTCAAAAAAAGTGACGGAACGAAGCCAATCCGCCCACCCGGAATGTCGACTTTTGAGACGCCAGGACGACTTTTGTCGACCCGTGAGGAAAATTCCTGGTGGACATCGGTCGACATTGCGGGCGGTCGAGACGGTGGTGGGATGTCTAGGAATGTCCATGGATGTCTTTGTTTTTTCGCAGGGGGATGGGCAATCCGAAACCAATGGTGTTCACTCAACCGTCATGCCCGCGCTTGACGCGGGTATCCACTTGGACCCCCGGGTCAAGCCCGGGGGTGACGAGAAAAGGGATGTTATGGAACACACTCACCTGTTTAGTATCCATCAACAAATATAGGAATTAATACCATAATTAGACATAAAAAGTCAAGCCTTTTGAGCCCGACCCGGCGCCTGTTCACCGCCGCAACCCTCACCCTCTGCCTGCTCGCCGCCCCGGTCAGTACCCCCGCCGCCGACCCCCTCTTAGACCGCCTCCACGGCATCACCGCCGCCCAATCCGGCGACCACGAGAAGGCCATCCAACACTTCACCCGCGCCCTCGAAACCACGCCCGCCGACCAAGCCGCGCCCCTGCTCACCGCCCGCGCCGGAAGCCTCAATGCCTTGGGCCGCTACCCGGAAGCCTTCGAAGATGTCGCCCTTCACGTCGGGGCCGAGCTTGCGGAATTCGATCGAGTCGATCTCGTCGACCACTTGCTTGAGGACGTTGGGATCGAGGATTTCCAAGATGGCATCGCGGAAATACTCGGCGACCTGGGGCTCCTCCTTCACCAGCGAGGCCATGTAGGGGAACACATCGTCGCGCAGGAAGTCGCGCAGATCGGTTCCGCTCTTGAAACGCCACCTCTGCCAACGGAAGCGTGCCGCCTGTTGGGGAAACAGGGACGCGCCATTACCGTTCTTGCCGGTCAGTCGGGCAAGTTGCTCACGGTTCGTTTCCTCCTCGTCGAGCAGCTTCAGATAGATCAGATACGAGATCTGCTCGATATAGAGCACATTTGACGAACGTTGAATCCTTTTTAACCGATGTCTGATTCCCTGCCCTGGTGTTTTTAGCCAGGGAGGTTTTCATGGGCTGGGCGTACGGGATTGATCTTCGGCAGCGTGT
>Ga0056134_10000036_pt1 | contig 32342 bp, 31 predicted proteins | sample WorMetGr2BELIZE2_FD_71115 | JGI IMG/M metagenome (GOLD analysis project Ga0056134, IMG submission 71115) | Marine gutless worms symbiont microbial communities from Max Planck institute for Marine Microbiology, Germany - Inanidrilus... ...
AACCGCCAACCAAAGCCAAAAACCGCCGCAGCATCTGCCAGTGGCGGCGAATAAACGTCCGCTCTTAATAGAAGCGGACGCCCAAAACACTCTTTCGGACGAGTTTATCAACGATATCTTACGTAAACGGAAACTTGATCGCGCGCTTTGCTTTCCTCTTGAGTACGGCATCAACGTCGCCCATTATCGCCGACGAAAAACAAGAAAGGCGGAGAGGAATTGGATGCCCTTCGCCGAAAGCGGAAGAAAGTGTTCCTCCGGGGGCCTTTCAGGGAGTGAAACTTCATGAGTGGTGGCGCGGCCAGTCGGTCGGACTTGGACACGTTTCCGAAACTACTTGTCGAGAACGCCCGCATCTGGGGCGATCGCCCGGCCAGCCGGGAGAAGGACCTCGGAATATGGCTTTCCTGGACCTGGGCCGAAATGGCCGGCGAAATCCGGGCGCTGGCCTGCGGCTTGAAGGCGCTCGGCGTCGAGCGTGACGACAAGGTCTGCGTTTGCGGCGACAACCGGCCGCATCTCTATTGGGCGTTCACGGCGGTTCAGGCGGTCGGTGCCGTACCGGTGCCGGTCTATCAGGACTCGGTGGCCGAGGAGATGCAGTACATCTATGAACACGCCGAGGCCAAGTTCGCCATCGTCGAGGACCAGGAGCAGGTCGACAAGCTCCTCGAGATCAAGGACCGCCTGCCGGCCCTTAAACACATCATCTACAAAGACCCGCGCGGCATGCGCCACTACGACCAAGATTTCCTCGACCTCTATGCCGAGGTCCAGGATCAAGGCCGCGCCTACGACCGGGACAACCCGGATTTCTACGAGGCCAGCGTCGCCCAGGGAACCGGTGACGACACCTGCATCATGCTCTACACCTCTGGAACCACGGGCCGGCCGAAAGGCGTCATCCTCAGCTTCTCCAACATGATCGAGACGTCGCGCAACAACATCGAACAGGAAGGCCTGTCGGAAAAGGACGATATCCTCGCCTACCTGCCCATGGCCTGGATCGGCGACAACATCTTCTCGTTCGCCCAATCCTACGTGGCCGGCTTCTGCGTCAGCTGCCCGGAAAGCTCGGACACCGTGCTCGACGATCTCAGGGAGATCGGCCCGTCCTATTTCTTTGCGCCGCCCCGGATCTTCGAGAACATCCTGACCACCGTGATGATTCGCATCGAGGATGCGGCCAAGATCAAGCAGCGCATGTTCCACTACTTCATGGATGTGGCCAAACGGGTCGGCATGGACGTGCTCGACGGCAAACCGGTGCCGTTCAGCCAGAAACTGCTCTACGGCATCGGCAATCTACTGGTCTATGCACCCTTGAAGAACGTGCTCGGCCTATCGCGCATCCGTTTGGCCTATACGGGCGGCGTTGCCATTGGCCCGGACATCTTCGTCTTCTACCGTTCGCTCGGCATCAACCTGAAACAGATCTACGCCTCAACCGAGGCCTCGGTCTTCATTACCGTGCAGCCGGACGGCGAGGTCTACCCGGATACGTCGGGCAAGCCGGCCCAGGGTGTCGACGTCCGCGTCGAGGACGACGGTGAGGTGATGTTCAGCGGGCCGGGCGTCTTCCAATCCTATTACAAGAACGACGAGGCGACGCGCGACACGAAGACCGCCGACGGCTGGGTCCACACCGGCGATGCCGGCTACTTCGATTCCGACGGGCATCTCAGGATCATCGACCGCTCGAAGGACGTCGGCAAACTGACGGGCGGCACCATGTTTGCGCCCAACTTCATCGAGAACAAACTGAAATTCTTCCCGCACATCAAGGAAGCCGTCACTTTCGGCCATGACCGCGACTATGTGGCGGCCTTCATCAACATCGATCTCGAATCGGTGGGCAACTGGGCGGAACGGCGGAACTTGGCTTATTCCGGTTACACGGATCTGGCCGGACGGCTCGACGTCTATGACCTGATCCAGGAGTGTGTCGAGAAGGTCAACCGCGACCTCGCCGAGGACGACAACCTGAAGGCTTCCCAGATCCGCCGTTTCCTGATCCTGCATAAGGAACTGGACGCCGACGACGGGGAATTGACGCGGACCCGGAAGGTTCGCCGCAACATCATTGCCGAGAAATACGACGAACTCATCGATGCACTCTATTCGGATAAGACAAACTGCCCGGTCGAGGCCGTGGTCACCTTCGAGGACGGCCGCACGGACACGGTCAAGGCGGACCTGCAGATCCGCGACACCCGCACCGAAGGCGGGTCAGTGGCGGCGGCCGCGGAATAAGGGCGGGGTTGGATTTACATGGGTTATGAACGCAAGATCGGCGACGTTGTCCTGAACGTCGAGGGCATCAGCCTTTCCTTCGGCGGCGTCAAGGCGCTGAGCGACGTGTCGTTCGATGTACGTGAAGGCGAGATCCGCGCCATCATCGGACCCAACGGCGCCGGCAAGAGCTCCATGCTCAACTGCATCAACGGCTTCTATCACCCGCAGGAAGGCCAGATCACCTTCAAGGGCGAGACCCGCAAGCAGATGCAGACCCACCAGGCGGCCGAACAAGGGATCGCCCGGACCTTCCAGAACATCGCGCTGTTCCGCGGCATGTCGACGCTCGACAACATCATGACCGGCCGGAACCTGAAGATGAAAAAGAACTTCCTCTTGCAGGCGCTCTATTACGGACCGGCCCGCGAGGAGGAAATGGAACACCGCGCCAAGGCCGAGGAGGTGATCGACTTCCTGGAGATCGAAGCCATCCGCAAGGTGCCCGTGGGAAAACTGCCCTACGGCCTGCAGAAGCGGGTCGAGCTGGGCCGGGCACTGGCCGCTGAACCGGACATGCTTCTGCTCGACGAACCGATGGCCGGCATGAACCATGAGGAAAAGGAGGACATGTGCCGCTACATCCTCGACGTCAACGACCAGTTCGGCACGACCATCGTTTTGATCGAGCATGATATGAGCGTGGTCATGGACATTTCGGATCGCGTCGTCGTTCTCGACTACGGCAAGCTGCTGGCCGACGGCACACCGGACGAGGTGCGTTCCAACCAGGACGTGATCGACGCCTACCTCGGCGTCAAACACGATTGAGGACGGGGATACGGCTCACATGGACCTTCTCATCGCAATCTTCGTGACCCCGTTCGCAGACATGGCCGACGCGCCGATCTTCTTCTTGGAAGTCGTCGTCACCGGCTTGCTGACCGGGGTCATGTATTCCCTGGTGGCACTCGGCTTCGTCCTTATCTTCAAGGCCTCCGGCGTCTTCAATTTCGCCCAGGGGGCCATGGTGCTGTTCGCCGCTCTGACCCTGGTCGGGCTCATGGAACGCGGTATGCCCGTCGCGCTCGCCATCGTGCTGACCCTGGCCATCATGGTGATCCTGGCCATCGCGGTCGAACACCTGATGCTGCGCCATCTGGTCAACCAGGAAGGCATTATCCTGTTCATGGCAACGATCGGTCTCAACTTCGTGCTCGAGGGCATCGGTCAGATCGCCTGGGGCTCGGACGTCAAGAAGCTCGACGTCGGCCTGCCGGACGCGTCTTTCGACTTCGCCGGCATGCTGCTCAACCAGCTCGACCTGTCGGCGGCCGCTATCGCCGCCGTATTGGTCACCGGGTTGGCGCTGTTCTTCCAATATACGGCCGTCGGACGGGCGTTGCGCGCCGTGGCGGACGACCATCAGGCGGCGCTTTCCGTCGGCATTCCCTTGAAGACCATCTGGATCATCGTGTGGTCGGTGGCCGGCGGCGTGGCGCTTGTCGCCGGTATCATGTGGGGCGCCAAGTCGGGGGTTCAGTTCTCTCTGGCGCTGATCGCGCTGAAAGCCCTTCCGGTGCTGATCTTGGGCGGCTTCACGTCGGTTCCCGGCGCCATCATCGGCGGCCTGATCATCGGCGTCGGCGAGAAAGTGGCCGAGATCTATTGGGGGCCGGTCTTTGGCGGCGCCATCGAGGGCTGGTTCGCCTACATTGTCGCCCTGCTGTTCCTGCTGTTCCGGCCGCAGGGTCTGTTCGGCGAAAAGATCATCGAAAGGGTTTGAGGCGATGTTTTACCGCGAGGCGGGCCAGTTCAAAACGACCTACGAGGCCGACCAGGGGGTCTTCCCGATCCTCCAGGACCGCTGGTTCATCGGCCTCGTCCTCGTCCTGGCCTACGCCGTGATCCCATTCATCGCCAACGAATACTGGTTCCAGGCGATCCTGATTCCGTTCTTCATCTACGCGCTGGCCGCCATCGGCCTCAATATCCTGACCGGCTACGCCGGCCAGGTCAGCCTGGGAACCGGCGCCTTCATGGCGGTCGGGGCCTATGCCACCTACAAGATGACCACCGCCTTTCCCGAGCTTAACATCGTCGTCGTCTTCATTTTCGCCGGTTTCTGGTCGGCCGCCGTCGGCATGATCTTCGGCGTTCCCAGTTTGCGCATCAAAGGTTTCTACCTTGCCGTCGCAACATTGGCCGCGCAGTTCTTCATCCTGTGGCTCTTCAACAAGGTCGGCTGGTTCTACAACGACAACCCGTCGGGCACGATCACCGCGCCGCCGAGAGAGCTGTTTGGCATCCTGATAACCGGTCCCGAAGCGACGGCGGTGACCCGTTATTACGTGACCCTGATCTTCCTGACCGTCTTCGGCCTGGCCGCCAAGAACCTGGTCCGTGGCCGCATCGGACGCTCGTGGATGGCCATCCGCGACATGGACATCGCGGCCGAGATCATCGGCATCGAGCCCCTGAAGACCAAGCTTCTGGCCTTCGGCATCAGCTCGTTCTACTGCGGCGTCGCCGGCGCGCTCTATATCTTCTGCTGGTTGGGCAGCGCCGAGACGGAAGCTTTCGACATCTTCTTGTCGTTCACGATCCTGTTCATGATCATCATCGGCGGGCTCGGCAGCATCATGGGCTCGATCATGGGGGCCGCGTTCATCACGCTGCTGCCCATTTTCCTGACCAATTTCCCGCCGATGATCGGCCTACCGATCTCGACGGACCTGTCGAAACATATCGAAGAGATCATTTTCGGTTTTCTCATCGTCTTTTTCTTGATCGTCGAGCCGCACGGACTGGCGCGGCTTTGGCAGATCGCCAAGGCGAAGCTGAGGAAATGGCCGTTCCCGTATTGACCGCGGGATCGGCCGAAACCGCGTTGGCCCCCAAAAGGGCCGCGTGTTAAGGTCGGAAACCCAATAAAACCTCAGTGGGGGGTTCATTTGGTTTCTAGGGAGAACTCAAAGGGAGAAGCAACAATGAAACTTCGCAGTCTGCTAATGGCCGCCGCCGGCGCCGCCGTGCTGGTGACCGGTGCCTGGGAGGCCAAAAAAGCCGCGGCCGATGAACAGTTCCTGCCATTGCTCGTCTACCGCACGGGCCCCTACGCCCCGAGCGGCATTCCGTTGGCCAACGGTTTCACCGATTACTACACCCTCATCAACAAGCGTGATGGCGGCATCAACGGCGTGACCCTCACCTTCGAGGAGTGTGAAACCAAGTACAACACCAAGCTCGGCGTCGAGTGCTACGAGAAAATGAAAGGCAAGGGCCCGACCGGCGCTTCCGTCATCAACCCCTATTCGACGGGTATCACCTATCAGTTGATCCCGAAGGCTCCGGTTGACGGCGTTCCGATCCTGTCCATGGGTTACGGCCGCACCTCGGCTGCCGATGGCCGCGTCTTCGAATGGGTGTTCAACTTCCCGACCACCTATTGGAGCCAGGCGTCCGCCATCGTCCGCTACATCGGTCAGCAGGAAGGCGGCCTGGAGAACCTGGCCGGCAAGAAGATCGCCCACGTCTTCCACAACTCGGCCTACGGCAAGGAAGCCAACCCGACGCTGCAGATCATGGCCGAAAAACACGGCTTCGAACTGATCCTGTTGCCGGTCGATCACCCGGGTCAGGAACAGAAAGCCACTTGGCTGCAGATCCGCCGCAAGAAGCCGAACTGGGTGTTCATGTCCGGTTGGGGCGTCATGAACCAGGTCGCCATCAAGGAAGCGGCGTCCGTCGGTTTCCCCATGGACAAGTTCATCGGCAACTGGTGGTCCGGTTCTGACGCCGATGTCATCCCGGCCGGTGACCATTCGCTCGGCTACCGTTCGGCGGCCCTGCACGCGGCCGGCACCGGTTTCCCGGTGTTCGACGACATCGTCCAACACGTCTACGGCGGCGACCGCAAGAAGGCCATGGAAAACAAGATGGGTGAGGTCCTCTACAACCGAGGCGTCATCAACGCCATGTTCGTGGTCGAGGCGATCCGCACGGCGCAAGGCAAGTTCGGCAACAAGTCGTTGACCGGAACGCAGGTGCGCTGGGGTCTCGAGAACCTGAACGTGACCAAGGACACCCTCAAGAACCTGGGCATGGAAAACTACACCAACCCGGTCAAGGTCACCTGCGCCGACCACGAGACCGGCGGCCCGATCTTCATCCAGCAATGGACGACGGAAGGCTGGAAGGTCGTTTCCGAGCCCTTGTATCCGTACAAGGACATCGTCCGCCCGCTGATCGAGAAGGATGCGGCGGCCTATGCCAAGGAAAACAACATCACGCCACGTAGCTGCAGCTGAGGAATGATATGACAGCTCAAACCGCTGAAATACCAGCGGGGGCGGAAGAAACCGCGGGCCCCCTTCTCACCGTCAACAACATCGAGGTGATCTACGATCACGTCATCCTGGTGTTGAAGGGGGTTTCGCTCGAGGTTTCCGAGGGGGGCGTCGTCGCCCTCCTCGGTGCCAACGGCGCCGGCAAGACGACGACCCTGAAGGCAATTTCGAACCTGCTCCGCGCCGAACGCGGCGAAGTGACCAAAGGCACGATCGAGGTCAAAGGTCACCGCGTCGACGCCCTGTCGCCGAATGAACTGGTGCGCCTCGGCGTCATCCAGGTCATGGAGGGGCGCCATTGTTTTGAACATTTGACGGTCGAGGAAAACCTGCTGACCGGTGCCTATACGCGTACCAAAGGCCGCGGCGCCATCGCCGCCGACCTTGAGAAGGTTTACCACTACTTCCCGCGACTGAAGGAAAGACGCACGAGCCAGGCCGGCTACACGTCGGGTGGTGAACAGCAGATGACGGCTATCGGACGGGCCCTGATGGCAAATCCGAGGATGATCCTGCTCGACGAGCCGTCAATGGGGCTCGCCCCGCAACTGGTTGAAGAGATCTTCGAGATCGTCCGTGACCTCAACCGAGAGGAAGGGGTGAGTTTCCTGGTCGCCGAACAGAACACCATGGTGGCGCTGCGATATGCGGAATACGGCTACATTCTGGAAAATGGCCGCGTCGTCATGGACGGGGATGCAGAACAGTTGCGCGAGAACGAGGACGTCAAAGAATTCTACCTGGGCCTCAGCTCCGGAGGCCGCAAGAGCTTCCGTGACGTCAAACACTACCGGCGCCGCAAGCGTTGGCTCTAAGCGCCGACACCGACTAACCGAAAAGTTATCCGACATGGGCCAGACCACATCCTATTTCGATGCCCTGGAAACGCGTTTGCCCGAGGAACGTGAGGCCGCGAACATGGCGGGCCTGTCCGACCAGGTTGCCCACGCCATGGACAAGTCCCCGTACTTCGCCGAGCATCTGGCCGGGATCGACGCCGGCGGCGTCACCGGCCGCGAGGCCCTCGCACACCTGCCTTTGACCCGCAAATCGGACCTCATCGAAATTCAACGCAAGTCACCACCTTTCGGCGGCGCCATCACCTGCGAGCCGGGGGAATTGAAACGCATATTTCAGTCGCCCGGCCCCATATACGACCCTGAGGGATATGGCGACGACCGCTGGGGAACGGCGCGCGCGCTCTATGCCGCCGGATTCCGCGCCGGCGACATCCTCCACAACAGCTTCGCTTACCATTTGACCCCGGCCGGAGCGATGCTCGAGACGGGGGCCGCGGAGATCGGTTGTGCCGTAATCCCCGCCGGCGTCGGCAACACGGAACTACAGGTCCGCGCCATGGCCGACATCGGCGCGACCGGTTACACGGGAACGCCGTCGTTCCTGAAGATCATCCTCGACAAGGCGGAAGAAATGGGCGAGGACGTATCACGGTTGAAGATGGCCCTGGTCGGCGGCGAAGCGCTGCCGCCGGCGCTCCTCAATGACATCGAAGGCCATGGCGTCTCCTGTTTGCAGGTTTATGCCAGCGCCGACCTCGGCTGTATCGCCTACGAATCGGAGGCCCGAGACGGTTTGATCGTCGAAGAAAGACTGATTATCGAAATCGTCCGGCCAGGGACCGGCGATCCGGTCGACGAGGGCGAGGTCGGCGAGGTCGTGGCGACATCGCTCTCGCCCGAGTACCCGCTGATCCGGTTCGCCACCGGCGACCTCTCAGCAGCGCTGCCCGGCATCAGCGCCTGTGGGCGCACCAACATACGTCTTAAGGGCTGGATGGGGCGAGCCGACCAAACGACCAAGGTGAAAGGCATGTTCGTACATCCCTCCCAGGTGGCGGACATTGTCAAACGCCACAGTAAAGTGATGAAAGCCCGCCTGATCGTCGATCAACGGGATGGCAAGGATGTCATGACCCTGTCCTGCGAGGTCGAGGACCCGGAGGCGGCGACGGGTCGGACCGATGGGCTTATTGCCGAAATCACCGACAGTATCCAAGCCGTGTGCAAACTCTCCGGCGAAGTCGGTTTCGCCCATCCGGGCAGCTTGCCCAACGACGGCAAAGTCATCGACGACATCCGAAAATACGACTAAAAGATAGCCCCCCTAAAGTTCGCGGAGAAACTCATGTCCCTCGGTCACGCCAGTAACGTATATCCCCTGAGGATTGCCGATGCCCGCAATCAAGTCCGGCACGTGTTCATCCGCGACCTCCGTCTCGATTGCTCGATCGGTGTTCATGCGCACGAGAAAGACCGCCGTCAGCGTGTGCGGATCAACCTCGACCTCGCCGTCCGCGAGGGCGATGAGCCGATCAACGACGATATCCGCAATGTCATTTGTTATGAAAAGGTCGCCCTTGGTGTCGGCCGCATTGCGGAAGAAGGGCACGTCAACCTGGTCGAGACCTTTGCCGAGAAAATTGCCGCGATGTGTCTCGCCGACGACCGCGTGTTTTCAGTCCGCGTCCGCGTGGAAAAACTCGACATAATGAATAATGCAGAAAGCGTCGGCGTAGAAATCGAACGGTACAATTCGGAAGTATAAAACCGGGATTGATTAGCGTACGAAAAGACCGCGATTGATCGCTCACAAGGATTCGAGTTTCCGAAGTTTTTCACAGGCCCCGAAACGTTTCGGTGATGTGATGCATTTATTTCACAATGATTTCGAAAACCGATAGATTATATAAATTCTAATAATTTTTCTTATTTTTCAATGGATTAGCTTGATCGCAATTTATTGCAATCCAGACCGGTTGTCGAACAGATCATTTTACGACCGATACAGGTCGCGGATTTTCAACAGAGTTATCCACAAGAATCGTGGATAGTTCTTCGGGTTTCGGTACCATTGCCGAACACCCTGGGAACGGGTTCACAAGTCAAGTACATCTTGGTCGAAAATTGAGCGAAAATTCGTCACTCCAGGCGGCCGATAACGGAAACGACGACACCAACCCGTCCGACTCCCGCAAACGTGGTGCGGCGGTGATAGAAGCCCACCTGAAGACGGCCCCATCGACGCCCGGCGTCTACCGGATGCTGAATGCCAGGGGCGACGTCCTGTATGTCGGTAAAGCGAAGAACCTGAGCAAACGGGTTAGCGCCTATACGAAACCGGAGCGCCAGTCGGTGCGCATCCGGCGCATGATCTCCGAAACCGAATCCATGGAGTTCGTCAAGACCCATACAGAAGCCGAAGCCCTGCTTCTCGAGTCCAACCTGATCAAGCGCTATGCGCCGCGCTATAATATCCTGTTGCGCGATGACAAATCCTTTCCGCATATCCTTCTCACCGGCGATCACGAATTCCCCCAGGTCCTCAAACACCGGGGCGCTCAGAAGCGGAAGGGTGATTACTTCGGACCCTTTGCTTCCGTGTGGGCGGTAAACGAGACGCTGACCGTATTGCAGCGGGCCTTTCTTCTGCGGTCGTGTTCCGATTCGATCTTTGCCAACCGTTCGCGCCCCTGCCTGCTGCACCAGATCAAACGCTGCTCGGCGCCTTGTGTCGATCGAATCTCGAAAGAAGATTACGCCCAGCTGGTCGCCCAAGCGCACCAGTTCCTGTCCGGCGGGTCGAGCGAGATCCAGCGCCACTTCTCCGAACTCATGCAGGAAGCGAGCGACGCCCTGGAATTCGAGGTCGCGGCCCAGTACAGGGATCGTATCCGGGCCCTGACGCGGGTCCAGGCGCGCCAGGACATCAATGTCGCCAGCTTGAACGAAGCCGACGTCATCGCCGCCCACCAGGCCGGCGGCAGCACCTGTGTCCAGGTCTTCTTCTTCCGGACCGGCGCCAATTACGGGAACCGGTCCTATTTCCCGACGCAGACCCGCGATGAAGACGTGGAGACTGTACTCGAGGCCTTTATCGGCCAATTCTATGCCAAGGCCCTGCCGCCGAAGACGATCCTGCTAAGCCATGATCTGCCCAACCGGGATCTGGTCGCCGAAGCGCTCTCCGTCCGCGGCGAGCGCAAGGTCACGGTCCTGACGCCCCGGCGCGGCGAAAAGCGCCATCTCGTCGATCACGCATTGGACAATGCGCGGGCCGCCCATGCCCGGCGCCTCGCCGAAAGCAGTTCACAGAGGAAACTCCTCAACGGCCTGGCAGACCTCTTGGGAATGGAGGCGGCGCCCGAGCGGATCGAGGTCTATGATAACAGCCACGTATCGGGTGCGCGGGCCGTCGGCGCCATGATTGTCGCCGGACCAGAAGGTTTGATCAAGAACGCCTATCGCAAATTCAACATCAAGGGGGCGGCGAACAACGGCGGTGACGGCTTCTCACCCGGCGACGACTACGCCATGATGCGCGAGGTCCTGACAAGGCGCTTTTCCCGGGCACTGAAAGAAGACCCGGACCGTGCCGGCGGACAGTGGCCGGACCTTTTGCTGATCGACGGCGGCAAAGGACAGTTGGGTGTGGCCCTCGAAGTGATGGAGGAATTGGGCATCGACGACCTGACGATCGCCGCCGTTGCTAAGGGAGTTGAGCGCAACGCCGGGCGCGAGAAGATCTTCCTTCCCGAACGCGACCGACCGTTGGAACCGCCGGCGCGCGACCCGGTGTTGTATTTCATTCAGCGCCTTCGTGACGAGGCCCACCGCTTCGCCATCGGCAGCCATCGTCAGAAACGCTCCGGTGCCATCAAACGCTCCATTCTCGACGACATCCCGGGGGTCGGTGCCGGGCGCAAACGCGCGCTCCTACACCACTTCGGCAGTCCGCAGGCCGTCGCCCAAGCCGGTCGCGCCGATCTCAAGGCCGTCGATGGCATCAGCCAGGGCTTGGCCGACAAGATTTATGATTGGTTTCATCCGGATGGATAGTGGGTTAAAACCTTGGCGCGCCCTTCCCGGGAACGCGGCAAAACCACGACCAAGGAACGACCGAGGCACCGAATGCTGAGGACCCTGCCGAATATCCTGACCGTTTCGCGCGTGCTGGCAATCCCGGTGCTCGTCGCCCTGTTGCTGTTCGTCCCGGACCCGGCCGGCAGCTGGCTGGCCTTTTCGGCTTATACCTACGCCTGCATCACCGACTTCTTCGACGGATATCTGGCCCGTGCCTGGCATCAGCAATCGGCTTTCGGGCGGTTTCTCGACCCGATCGCCGACAAGCTCCTGGTTGCCGCCGTACTCTTGGTTCTGGTCGGTATCGACCGTTTCCACGGTCTCACCGTACTCCCGGCGGCCGTCATCCTGTGTCGGGAAATCCTGGTCTCGGGGCTTCGCGAGTTTCTTGCCGAAGTGCAAGTCGGTGTTCCCGTGAGCAGCCTCGCCAAGTGGAAGACGACGATCCAGATGTTGGCCCTGGGATTTCTCCTTGTCGGTCCCAATGGCCCCGATTTCGGACCGCTGTCGACTACAGAAGTCGGTATCTACGGCCTTTGGGGTGCGGCGGCCCTGACCCTGATCACCGGCTACGACTATCTGGTTCACGGGCTCCAGCATATTCGCGAGACCGACGAGGCGCCGGCACCGAAGACGCCGAAGAAACATGCCTCGGAACCGAAAACCGACGGCAGTTGAAAAAACGCCGCCATTAGCCAATATGATGATCCCGAAATCGTCAGGAGAAGACAACCGGATGATGACCTTCGGATTGGTCGGCTGGAGCGGCAGCGGGAAGACGACTCTCCTGACCAAGATCCTTCCCGAACTCATCGGTCGCAGCTATAGCGTTTCGACGATGAAACACACGCACCATCGGTTCGACATCGATCGCCCCGGAAAGGACTCCCATGAGCATCGGGTCGCCGGCGCCACCCAGGTCCTGATTACGTCAAGCAGCCGCTGGGCACTGCTCACGGAAAACCGCGACGAAGTGGAACCGGAAATCGACGATCTGATCCAGCGCATGGACCCCGTCGACCTCGTGCTTATCGAAGGGTTCAAGAGTTACCCGCACGCCAAGTTGGAAGTCTACCGGCCGTCCGTCGGCAAGCCCAACCTGGCCAGGGACGACGACACCATTGTTGCCATCGCGACTGACGAAGAGGTCGACGTCAACGGACTTCCCGTGCTCGATCTCAACGATATTTCGGCGATCGCCGATTTTATCGAGCGATTTTGCGGGCTATCCTCCGCCGTCGCCGCGGAAAACAGCCGATGACGCAGCTCAAGGATGATTGTTTCGCCTTCGGCGGTGAGCTCCTATCGCTGGAAGACGCGTTGGCCGACCTCAATACGCGCCTGGAGCCGGCCGTTGAAACCGAAAGCGTTGCGATTACCGAAGCGGCCGGCCGGTTTCTGGCCGAGGACATCGCCGCGCTGCGCGACGTGCCGCCGCATGACAATTCTGCCGTCGACGGTTATGCCGTTTATTTCGAAGATCTCGACCCCGAAGCTGAAACCCGCCTTCCGGTGACCGGACGGATTGCCGCTGGCCATCCGTTGGAACGCGACGCGGTCCGCGGAGAGGCGCTCAGGATCTTCACCGGTGCGCCCATGCCGGGCGGCGCCGAGGGTGGTCCCGACACCATCTTTATGGAAGAGGACTGCGCGGTAGACGATGATTTCGTCCTCTTTCCTCCGGGCCTGAAACGCGGCGCCAACCGACGCCTCAGAGGTGAGGACATCGAGGAAGGCGCCATCATCCTGGCCCGGGGCGCGCGGCTCAGGGCTCAGGAGATCGGCGTCGCCGCCTCCGTCGGCCGCGCCGACCTGACCGTCTTCCGACGACTCAAGGCCGCCATCTTCTCGACCGGCGACGAGGTTCGCGACCCGACCGGTGAGGCGCCGGAGGGCTGCATTTTCGATTCGAACCGGTTTTCCGTGATGAGCCTGCTCGCCGGTCTCGGCTGCGAGATCACCGATCTCGGCATACTGCCGGACGACAAGGCGACGATCGCCGGCACGCTCGGCGAAGCCGCGGGATCGCACGATCTCCTGGTCACCTCCGGCGGCGTCTCGGCCGGCGAGGAAGACCACGTCAAGGCCGCAGTCGAAGGCCAGGGGACGCTTCATTTCTGGCGTTTCGCCATCAAGCCGGGCCGCCCCGTGGCCCTCGGCCAGGTTGGCGCGACGCCTTTCATCGGCCTGCCGGGCAACCCGGTCGCCGCCATGGTCACCTTCATGGTCATCGCCCGGCCGATGATCCTCAGGCTTTCCGGTGCCCGGGACGTCGAAGCGCCGCGTTATCCGGTCGAGTCCGGGTTCGATCACAAGAAAAAGACCGGACGCCTCGAGTGGGTGCGCGCCGCCCTGTCGACCGGCTCCGACGGCCGGCCCGTGGTCCGCAAGAACAAGGCCGGCGGGTCGGGCATCCTGACATCGATGGTCGAGGCCGACGGTCTCGTCGAGTTTGGAGAACAATCGGCCGGCTGTGCCCGAGGGGATACGGTTCGGTTCCTACCGTTTAGCGAGGTTGCTTGATGAAGATCCTCTATTTCGCCTGGATCCGCGAAAAGACCGGCCTCAGCCAGGAAGACCTGTCGCCGCCGTCGGACGTCGCCACCGTTGGCGACCTGGTTGGTTGGTTGAGGGGGCGTGGCCCGAATTACGAGGCCGCCTTCGCCGACAAAACGGTGGTCCGCGTCGCCGTCAATCAGGAATATGTTACACTCGATCATGCCGTCTCGACGAACGACGAGGTTGCCTTCTTTCCGCCTGTTACCGGCGGCTGAACCGGGGAGATCCGAATGATCCGTGTCCAGGAAGAGGATTTCGACGTCGGCCACGAACTCGACACCCTGACCGCGGGCAAGACCGGAATCGGGGGCTTGTGCTCTTTTGTCGGGCTTGTCCGCGACATGGCCGGTGACGAAGCGATCTCGGCGATGACCCTCGAGCATTACCCGGGCATGACCGAAAAGGCGCTCGCCGAAATCGAGGCACAGGCCCAAGAGCGGTGGCCGCTCGATGCCACCCTCGTCATCCACCGTTACGGCCGCCTGGAGCCTGGTGACCGCATCGTCCTGGTTGCCGCCGCCTCGGCCCATCGTGAGGCCGCCTTCGAGGCCTGCCACTTCCTGATCGATTGGCTGAAGACGAAAGCCCCCTTCTGGAAACGTGAGGACGGCCCCGAGGGCGGGAACTGGGTCGATGCGCGGGACAGCGACGACGCAGCCGCCCAACGCTGGGGCCATGCGACGAACGACGGCAAGGACGCGGCGGAGTAACGGTCATTCGGCCCAAGGCGATCTTCTTCGACTTCGATGGTGTCCTCGCCGAATCGGAAGACATCAAGACCGATGCCTTCCGTCGTCTTTATGCGCCCTACGGTGAAACGGCATGGGAACGCATCGGACCCTATCTCCAGGAACGGGCTGGCATCTCGCGAGTCGTCAAGATCGCCGATTGCCATCAGCGTTTCCTTGGGATTTCATTGACCGAGGAAGAGCTGGCGGCGCTTTGCGAGCAGTACAGCGCCGACGTCGTCGACCGCGTCATCGCCAGCAATCCGATCGCGGGATCGCTGGAGTTCCTTGAGGCCAACACGAACGGAACGCCGATGTACGTGGTCTCCGGAACGCCCGAGGACGAGCTCCGCCCCATCGTTCAGGCTCGCGGCCTCACCGATTATTTCGAGGGCGTCTTCGGGTCTCCGAAGACGAAAGACGTCATCGTCCGCCGGGTGTTGGCGGAACGGGGTTTCGGAGCTGACGACTGCGTATTCATTGGCGACGCCCCAACGGACCACCGGGCAGCAGCTGACACAGGGCTCTATTTCATCGGGCGCGTCGGCCCCGGCCGCGACAACATGTTTCCTCCCGACACCGTGATTATCGAGGATCTTTGCGAACTGGCGGCGGCCATCGAGGGCCTGTAGTCTTTCTCCGATACCAGGCTATCGGAGGCACCCGAACCATGGATGACGACCGTAGCGGTCCGATCAAGGCCTATCGCAATGAGACCTTCATCAACAGCCCGGAAGCCCGGGAATTGCGTATCCTCGCCGAATACGTGGAACCGGCGGCGCGTTTCGAGACAACGTCAGCGACACCATCGTCTTTTTCGGTTCGGCGCGGGCGCTGCCCCGCGACGAGGCGAATAAGCGTCTCGAGGCAGCCCGCAATCACGGCGGCGACGTCGCACGGGCCGAGCGCGACCTGAGCCTGTCGCGCTATTACGAAGAAGCGCGCACCCTGTCCGGACGCCTGACCGAGTGGTCGAAAGGTCTGGAAGGTACCAAACGACGGTTTTTGGTCTGCACTGGCGGCGGACCGGGAATTATGGAAGCGGCCAACCGTGGTGCCTCCGAAGCCGGCGGCATCAACATCGGGTTCAACGTTTCGTTACCCATGGAGCAGAACGACAACCCGTTCATCACCCGCGAACTTGATTTTGAATTTCACTACTTCTTCATGCGCAAGTTCTGGTTCGTTTACCTGGCCAAGGCGATCGTTGTCTTCCCCGGCGGGTTCGGAACGCTTGATGAGTTCTTCGAGGTGTTGACCTTGATCCAGACCCAAAAGACTCGGAAACGCATCCCCATCGTGCTCTTCGGCAAGGACTTCTGGGGCGACGCCCTGAACCTGGAGGCGCTTGTCCGCCACGGCACGGTTTCGGCGGGAGATCTCGATCTCTATTTCGAGACCGATTCCGTCGATGAAGCTTTCGACCACATCGTCTCCAGCCAGACCGAACATGCCCTCGACCGCCCGGGCGGATTCATGTGAACGAAACAACGGTGCACAGTTGCGACACTTAAACGGCGTGCCAATACCAGGAAAGGAAACATAACGAAACACTCGAACACATGATTCTGTGGCAGTTTGGACCCTGATTTCGTTGGTTATATGGTTGAAGGGTTCAACAGTTGCCGATAAATGCAGCGGTTTGGCAGTTTATTGGCCGAACGGAGGTCGGGCCAAACCATATCGTCGAGGCATTCGACCAGCTTTCCCAGGGTGTCACCGTCGTCGATGAGAACCTCGATCTGGTTGCCCGGAACAAGGCTGTCCAGAATTTGCTCGACCTGCCTGGCGAGATTTTCAAGGTCGGTACCAACCTAGCCGACGTCTTCCGCTATAACGCCGAACGGGGCGAGTATGGACCCGGCGCCATCGAAGACCTGGTTGTCGAACGGGTCGCCCAGGCGCGGAAATTCCAACCCCATCGGATGGAACAGGTTCGTCCCGACGGCACGGTGCTCGAAATCATCGGCAATCCGCTCCCGTCCGGCGGTTTCATGACCACCTACACGGATATTACCGCGCGCAAAAAGACCGAGCACGATCTCGTCACGTCGCGTAACCGGCTTGGCGCGCGGGTTGCGCGGCGCACCGTTCAACTAAAGGGTCACCCAGGACCGCCTAGAGGACGAACGCGCGCTGCTCGAGATCACGCTTGAAAACATGAGCCAGGGGATCACGCTTTTCGACGAGAACCTCAATGTCCTTGTGCTCAACCGGCGCTACAAGGAACTGTTGGATTTCCCCGACGAATTAGCGATACCGGGAACCCACTTGTCGGAATTTTTCCGCTACAACGCCCTGCGGGGCGAATATGGTGACGGCGACGTTGAGAAGCTCGTACGTGAACGTATCGAACTGGCTGAAAGATTCGAACCCCACCGATTTCGTCGCTCGCGGCCGGACGGGACGGTTCTGGAGATTGTCGGCATGCCGCTCGAGGACGGCGGTTTTGTGACCACCTATGAGGACGTCACGGACCAAGTCCGGGCCGAAGAAACGATCCGCGCCAGCGAGGAACAACTCGAACAGTTGGTCAGCCATCGGACGCGCGAGTTGGCAGCAAGCGAACGCCGCTTCCGCTCCCTCACCGATATGCTACCGATGGCGATCTGCGAAACCGACGTGTCGGGACATATCACCTATGTTAACCGACGGGCGGCCGAGACCTTCGGCTATCCTTTCGACGACCTCGAAGGCTATCCGGACCTGCCGGATATGGCGGCGTCCGAAGAACGGGACCGGGCCCGAAAAAACACGGCCAAAGTATTGGAGAGAGGCGAAGAACGCTCGTCCGGAACGGAATATCTCATGCAGCGCCGCGACGGAAGCCTGTTTCCGGCACTGGTCTGTTCGGCGCCCATCCTAGAGGGTGACAAGCCTATCGGCATGCGTAGCGCCATCGTCGACATTTCCGACCGCAAAACTGTCGAGCTCCAGCTGATCGAGGCGAAAGAGGAGGCGGAAACGGCCAATCAAGCGAAATCAGATTTTCTTGCGAGTATGAGCCATGAGCTCAGGACACCGCTCAACGCGGTCCTCGGCTTCGCTCAGATTCTCCAACTTGACCGCCATAATCCCCTGACGACGACGCAGAACGAGTATATCGACGGCATCCTCGACGGCGGTGAACACCTGCTGGAATTGGTCGATGAAATCCTCGACCTCGCCAAAATCGAGGCCGATCAACTGGTCCTATCACCGGAAGACGTCAATGCGTGCGAAATCGTAGCCGATTGTATCGCATTAAGCATCCCGCTCGGCGAATCGCGCGGGATCCGGATCGTCGACAATCTCTGCCAAGGACCACCGGTATTCCTCCGCACCGATCGTCTGCGTTTTCGCCAGGTCCTCCTCAATCTGCTGTCGAATGCTGTCAAATACAATGAGACGGGCGGCTCGGTAACCGTCCACGGGAAAGTCATAGGCAACGGATTCGTGCGTATTTCTGTCACCGATACCGGCGTCGGTATCGCCCAGGAAGACTCCGGCAGTGTTTTTCACATGTTTCACCGTGTCGGTGCCGACCCGATGAAGGCGAGCGAAGGAACGGGAATCGGGCTGACGGTGACCAAACTGCTAGTCGAAAAGTTGGCCGGGCGCACCGGTTTCGACAGCGAGGTTGGGGTCGGCAGCACCTTTTGGGTCGAATTGCCATTGGCCTCTAACGCCGAAGTTCTCATTTGGACCGAAGACCTGCGTGTCGCCATCGACGCCATCGACCGCGACCACCAGGTCATATTTTCGCTTTTCAACCGCGTCACCCATCATTTTCCCAACGAACGGGAATTGGATGACATCATCGGTGAACTGATCGATTACACGCGCGCCCATTTCAAGCGCGAAGAGGCAATTATGGAAATCTGCGGCTATCCGGAAACGGAAAAACACCGCGGCGCGCACCAAATCCTGACCGAACGCGTCGTGGCGCTGTCCGATACCTGGCGCAGAAACCGTGATCCGGAGGATTTCTACGAATTGCGAACCTTTATCAGGGACTGGTGGGTAGGCCACATCCTACACCTCGATTCCACCCTAACCGACTATGCGAAGGGACGTGAATCGGACATTCGGGCGGCTTTGGAATCGCTGAGTTGACGGTGGTCGGCGGCGTCGTGCCGTTGATTGATCGACACCGGCGGAAGGAAGGGCGGGCGGTCAGAGACCCCCGACATGCTGATCCCGGAACCGGTTCCAAGCTTGGTCAGGCGGCCGTTCGCTCTCCTCGATGGTCAGCACGTTGGTCACCCGGTCGCGAAAATCGCAATAAGGTAAGCGCAAGATCACATGCGTTCGAAACAGGCCTTCGGTCTGGGTTGGGATATCGTTGAGGAAAGCCATCGGCCGTCGGCTTTCGATGATCATCAAATGTTGATCGACACACAGTTTGCGGAAACCGTCCGGATCGATCTGGTCCGTCGTCTTGTTCGTCAACTCGAAGGTGTGCAAACGCGCCAGACCGGATCCAAAAAAGCGGTAGGGAAACGGCGGTTGGCCGTTACCCACGTCGATAACGTTGGCGTAGGGGACGATCTCCGCCGGCAGGTTTTCGATCTCGGTACCGTGCCATGTTGGAGCCCCGCCCACCCCTGCGTTCTTGTTCCAACCCTCAAGGACCCCGAGCAGGATCGGCGAGTCGATTTGTTCAGTGTCGATGGGTTGCCATTTGAACGGGTCGTAGCGTTTGTTGTTATTCATTGTATTTGATCCCGCACGGACCCGGTTCGTCTGTCGATCCGAGCCAATTCTAAATGGGTATCATGAATTTGCGGTCAAGTTCGACAACGAGTTTTGTATTAATTCACAACCCGGGTACTGCCATGGAGAAGGGTTCGGCCTTCACAAAACCCGAAGTCACACGCCGTCTTTGGCGAGATGGCGTGCCAAGTTGTCAAAGCGTTGCGACCAAAATGTACGGTAGTCCTGTAACCAGTCCGAGGCCTCCTTCATGGCGCCGGCGGTGAGACGGCAATAGCGGGTGCGGCCGCGTTTTTCCATGGTCAGCAGTCCGGCATCCCGGAGGATGCGGACGTGTTTCGAAACCGCTGTCTGCGACATCGGGAACGGTTCCGCCAGATCGGACAGCCGCGCCTCTCCATGTTTCAGTTGTTCGAGGATGGCGCGGCGTGTGACGTCGCCCAGGGCGCTGAACGTTGCATCAAGGTTTTGCATCTGAATTCCGTGGAACCGTCAAAGTCGACTATTTGGTTGTTTTTATATCATAAGCAATATGGTAAACTAAATAGTTCACCAATGAAACGATAAGCTTTGGAACAAATTGGCGAAGAAACGATGGTCTACGACGAAGGACTCGCCGACAGGATGCGCGATGCCATTGGCGAAGAGGCGAACCTGACGGCCAAACGGATGATGGGTGGGGTTTGTTTTCTGATCAACGGCAACATGGTGAGCGCTGCTCACCGGGAAAAGACGGGCGAAGGCCTATTCATGTTCCGCGTCGGCAAGGAAAACGAAGCCGCGGCCCTGTCGCGTCCAGGCGCCCGGCCGTTCGCGCCCGGTGGCCGGCGTATGGGTGGGATCATATTCGTGCCGGAAGGGGATTGTGACCACCGTATCTATCGTCATCTGGCGGTCGAGGAAAACATGCTGGAAGCGCTCGGCTACGTGAATGCGGCCGAACACAAGAGTTCCCATGTAAAACTGCTCGATCAACTGGATGATATCTGGGATGACATGCTCGCCGACTTTGCCTTCCGGCCCGACGATGCGGCACGGAAATGGCTAGAATCCTGGCTCTTCCAACACGTCCGCTCCGAGGATTTCCAGTACCGCGACTGGATCGTCGCCGCCGGCCTCGAGGCCGAGGCGGAGCAGAAGATGAAAGAATAGGCACCGTCCCGGCGCGGATTTTTGTGTGGATTGGGAACGATTGCCACCTCCCTTAGGTTAGAAAGCTTGTACCCTGTCAGGGATTTGTCAGGATTCTATAAGACTTTAATCTGACAAAGGAAAATGGAAGCCAGATCGCGATGAGTCCCGGCACCGCCGACAGGGATGGTGAAACACAAAAGGGGCGCCTCTCGCTATGATTTGGCTTAAGGTGTGCAATTGTTGAAGCCAGTCAATCACGATAGGCCCATCGGCGAGGCCACTCGAGCCGAACGGAATCCTGTCAAGTCAGTCCCTTCGGAGGCGTTCCGGGGCGACGATATCAGCGCGTCGGATTTGGGAGAACTCGCCAGGATGCGGAAGATCAAACGAATGGAAGTGATCCGTGGCGTCTATTGGGTCGAGATCCCGGATGCAGAGCTCTACATGCTTTGCGGCTGCCCGGAGGACGCCACCAAGCATCTGATGCGCCTCCGCTTAATCGTGCCACGTGAAAAGGACGGCGTCACTTTCGAGACCGGTCCCAATGCCGTATTGCTTTCCGACGTCGCTCTTCAGAACGGCAAGTTCTGTAACCTTGCTGAATTCCCGGTCCTACAGATGCTCTACCGCCAGGGCATGTTGATACCGGGCCACCCCAACAACACCGGCCTTAAACCGATGCTCATCGGTGCCAAAGACCAGATCGACGCGCAGATGGAATACATCTACCGCGCAAATATGACCGGCCAGGCCCAAGGCTCGGCCAACCAACAAATCCAGAACGCGGATGACGGCGTCATTGAAGTCGTCAATCGGGCTCAGCAACAGGCCCAACAACTGGCGAAGAACTTGAACCAGAACGATCGTGTCCAGGTCAATGTCAGCGTCGACGATGAGGGAGAGGCTTTGGTCTCCAGGCCTGGCTCAACGTTGAGTAATGCTTCGTCTGTAGCGGGCGCCAAGAGCGGTGGTCAAGCGAACGCGTCACAGAACGCGGCATCTAACCAGGCCGGCAACAGCCATAATCCGAATCCAATGGCCGCCGCCGGGCAGGCGCAGATTAATTCGGGTCAGGCCCAGGCACAGCAAACGGCTTCCGCGTCGTCACAGGTGCAAGCCGCGATCCAGGCCGGCATGGACGGCAAGGGCGTTGCGAACGCCGCTCAGTCGGGCGTTCATTCCGGTGGATCGGCAGGCGGCGGCGAGACGGCCCAGACGAGCTCCACGACCGGCAACGGACAAGTCCAACAGGGCGAGAAGCCGGATCAGGCGGCCCGGGCTCAATCCCAAAACGCCAACCGCCCGACCCAAATGGGGCAATCCGTTGTTGAACAGGTTTCGGTCAAGATCACCAAGGCCCTGCAGTCCGGGAGCGATCGCATCAATGTTCAACTGAAACCGGCGGAAATGGGGCGCGTCGACGTCAAGATGGAACTGACCCACGACGGACGCGTTATGGCCGTCGTCACCGCCGACAACAAAGATACGCTCGACCTACTGCGCCGTGACTCGTCGGAATTGCAACGGGCCTTGGCGGAAGCCGGCATGGACCTCGACTCGGGCGATCTGAACTTCAACCTGCGCGGTCAAGAAAACGAAATGGCTGAAGATTCGCAGGGACGTGGCGGGCTTGGCGAGTCCGGTGAAGAGGTAACCGGCGACGACCCGGAAGATCAGGTTGACGACGGTGTCATGCTCGCTCACGAGGGCGGCCTGTTGGCCAACGGAAGGATCGACGTCCGGGCCTAAGGCCGGAAGTCAGCGGTTGAGGAGCAACGAAGATGTCCATCATCAGCAACGTCGACAACAACACGGCTCTATCCGGTTCCAATTCGGAGCAGGCGCAAGCCAAGCTTGAAGACGACCTCAACCAATTCCTCAACCTGTTGGTCACCCAGTTGCAGAACCAAGACCCGCTGGACCCCCTGGACGCCAACGAGTTCACCTCGCAACTGGTGCAATTCGCCAGTGTCGAACAGCAGATCTACCAGAACTCGAACCTGGAAAAACTGCTGAACCTGCAGGAAACCAATCAGATCTCGCAGATGGTCGATTTCATCGGCAACAAGGTCGAGTTCTTCGGACAGAAGTTACCGCTGGAGAACGGTATGGCCGAGCTCTCTTACGTGATGCCGGCCGGCGTCAAGGAAGCGACGGTCAACATCGCCAACTCCAACGGCATCAACGTTTTCTTCGCCGATGCCGACACCAGCCAAGGCAAGCACACCATCGTCTGGGACGGAATGGACAAGAACGGTCAGCAGTTGGCGGACGGATACTACGCCGTACTGGTCAGCGGCAAGGACCCATCGGGCAACCTGGTGCAGGTCGAACACTTGATGACCGGCCATGTCTCGGGTGCCGGTGTCGACGATGGCGTGGTCAAGCTGTTCATCGGAAACGGCCTGACCATCGAGCAGGACAATGTGCTCTCGGTTCGCAAACCGGAAGAGCAATCGGGCAGTTGACGAGGCCCGGACGGGAAAGAATTTTGACCGGCTTCAAGGCCGGCTGATGGAAGGAGAAAGAAGATGACGTTGTTTGGTTCGTTAAGCTCGGGTGTTTCGGCTGACCGCACAGTCCAGTCCGATGGGCGCGACAACATCACGAACGTCTCCACGGTCGGTTACAAGAACACCCAGGTCGACTTCCAAACCTTGGTGACCGCGCAGACATCGACGACCTTCTACTCCGCCGGTGGCGTGCAGTCGAAACCGCGCCAGGACACGGGTGTCCAGGGCCTACTGGCGGCCTCCACCTCGCAAACCGACATCGCCCTTTCCGGCCGCGGTTTCTTCATCGTCAACGAGGCCAACGTGCCGACCATCAACAACGAGTTCCTGTTCACCCGGGCCGGCTCCTTCTTCCAGGACAACGAAGGTTATCTTCGCAACACGGCGGGTTTCTACCTCCAGGCCTGGCCGACCGATGCCAACGGCAACGTCACGCCTAACAACACGTCGCTTTCCATCGCCAACCAGAACGTCATCTCCACGGATTATCTGGGCACGGTCAACCTGAACCGGGTCGGTGGCACAGCGGCGGCGACGACGACCATCGGCATCGGCGCCAACCTGCCGTCCAACGACACCACCGGCCAGACCCACAAGACGGACGTCCAGTTCTTCGACACGCTTGGCAACGCCAACACCATGAGCGTCGTCTACGAAAAGACGGCCCGCGACAACCAATGGGACGTTTCCGCGCAGCCGCCGCCCGACACCGGGGTCCTGACCCTGGAAGATTCATCGGGCAACGCCTATGCAAGCGTTGGGCAGCTCGAGTTCACCTCGAAGCCGAACGAGAGCTCGACGGTCATCATCGAGGGTCAGACCTACGAGTTCGACACCAATGCCACGATCACCGCCGGCAATGTCCGCGTCACCGTCACTTCGACCTCGACGACGGCACAGGACGTCGCCTCCCTGATCGCCCGGGTCATTTCCAACGACACCGACTTCGACACCATCAACAACCGCATCAAGGTCGATCCAGGCAACTCGGCGACGATTCTCTTCAGCGAGGACGGCACCCGCGACATTGGCGTCGATCCGACCGGCCTATTGAACTCTTCCGGCGCCGCCGCGGCCAAGATCATCTCGACGGCCGACGAAATGCTTGAAGAACTGCTGCGGACGAAACGTTAACGAGTTCCACAACCCACCGTCCCAACCCAAGGAGCCCGGTGGTGGTCTTCGGACCGCCGCCGGGTTTCCTTTTCGCGCGCTATGGCGTCTCTCCTTATTTCTCAAGGAGATCGAAGAGAGGCTTCAGATGGCGTTCATAGGGGCGCCAACTGCCAACGGCACTCGTGTAGATCGGTCGCCGGACCTGCAGGTTGCTGGCCGTTCGAACGGTCCGTAAGCCCGCATGGAACTCGAGGCACGTCTCCTGCCAGGGCAGATTGCAGAATGCGAGAATCCTTTTCGCCTCACCCTCCAGATCTTCAACCACTTGTTCGTAGTCGACGTCGAGGATCCGATCCGGCAGCACGCGATGCCAGTGTTTCATCAGCCGGGTGTAGAGACCGTGGTAGCGCGCAAGTTCATCGAAATCGTAGGTGAACTCGGGGCCGGTATGGGAGAAGAGCTGACGGTAACAGGAAAAGCAGAGGTCGCGTGGGTCGCGGCGGCAATGAATGATCCGGGCATTGGGCAAGGCCAGGGCGATGAAACCGATATAAAGGAAATGCATCGGCGTCTTGTTTGTTGGCCGGCCTCGCCCTTCGGCCTGATCCTGCATCTTCTGGGAAAACCGCTCAGCGATCGCGTTTATCGTGCCATCGTCGGCGTTGCGCAAGGTCTCGGGAAAGGCGTCACCGGTCCCGCCGAGCGGCGAAATCCTCAACCCCTTTGACATCGTACGAGTAAGTACCGCGATGGAGGCGGTTTGCCCGGTCCAGGTGGTCGAACGCCCGGTCGACGTCGCCTAGATCATCGAAGGCCTTTGCAAGGGCAAAGGACAGATGCACCCGATCCATCACCGATGCCTCCGGCCTCAATAACAAACCGAGCATGCGCACTACGTCGGGATCGTCGGCTCGCTCGACCGTCCTCGTCCGGAGGAGAGCCAGATTGGCCTTGGCGGACTCCGGCGCCTGGTCGACGGCCTGGCGAAACCGTTTCGCCGCATCTTCGATGCGTCCCTGGATCTGATCGATCTCGCCTAGAACGAGCAGGGACTTGGCGTGGCCGGGTTTATCCCGCAACACCGTTTCGAATGTCGCTTTGGCGTCATCCAGCCGGCCCAGCTCGAAAAGCGCTTTCCCGCGATTGGTTCGCGCCTCGACCGAATCCGGTTGCAACGCCAGCGCTCGGTCAAGGGCATCGAGCGCTTCTTCGTGTCGTCCGAGGCGTATGCGCGATGCACCGAGACCAACAAAGGCCTCGACGGATGACGGATTGAAGACGGCGGCCTGGCCGTATTTTTGCTCGGCGCTTTGCACTTCTCCTGCTGACAACATGGCATGGGCCGCGAGAAGGTGGCCGTTTGCCTGTTGCGGCGCCAACCGGATCAGTTCGGCGGCGAAACGCCGACCCGTTTCGGTATCTCCCACCTCCAATGCCGCGGCGGCTCCGACGGCCAGGATGTCTTTATCATCAGGATCAACCGCCAGAATGCGTGAACATCCATCAAGCACATCTGGGAAGTTTCGTGATCTATAGTTACGAAGGACTTCACGAACCAATGTATTGACCTTATCGTCCGATGGGTCGCCCTCCGGTGCCCTATCATGCTGGAGCCGGAATGGCGCTGGTGCGGTGGTCATGTCGTCGTCTGTTGATGTTCGTTCCCTTTTCTGTTTTTCCGCCCATTCTTCGAGCTCACTGCGAACCGCCTTGATGACGGAATTCCAACTACCGGACTGCTGCTGACGAAACAACCTCGCCGACCGATACCAGGGACTGTCGTCGCGCCCCGAGAACCATCGCCACAACGGCACCGCCGACAGCAATACCCAGGTGGGCATGCCCAACGCGCCGGCCATGTGCACCGTCGTGTTGGAGATGGAGACGACGAGGTCCATGGCCGCCACCTGGGCGGCAAAGGCGTCGAGATCCTTCAGCTGGTCCACCTCGTCATCGTGGAAGATATGAACGCCCGTGTTTTTCTCGAAATCGCGTCTTTGGGTCGACGTATCGCCATATTGCAGATCCACGAAAGTGACGCCCGGAAGCGTCAGGAGCGGCGCCCAGTCGGCAAGATCGATGGTCTTGTCCCAACCCATTATCGGATTTCGACTGAACCAGGACACGCCGACAACCGGCCCCTCGCCTAGATTTCGGTACTTATTCCGCAGGTGTCCGGTATTGGCGTGGTCGGCTGTCAGAAATGCGCGGCGCACTGGGAAATCGTCAACATGACGCAGCCAGCGGCCAAGGTTGCCGGCCGGCGTGTTGTAATCGACGGTCGGGTCATTGGTTTCCGCGACCGGGGGTGTCTCGCGAGGGACGACCGTCGCCTTCGGGAAAGAACGCCGGCACAGAGGGACCAGTCGCGGTTCGCATTCGAATATCACCTTGGCGCCCCGCTCGATGAGATCGGGCACCATGCTGGCATAGAGGATTTCCTCGCCGATCCCCTGCTCTCCCCAAACGACGACAGTCTTGCCCTTGAGGTCCGAGCCATCCCACGCGGGCGACGGGAAATTCCGCCACTGGCCGGCGAATTCCTTTTTCCGCCAACGCCATCCATGTTCCCGCCACCCCTCGGCAAGCGATCCGCCTTCGAGCAACAAGACCTCGGAAACGTTGAAATGGGCATCCGGATAATCGGGATCGACCTCAAGCGACCGGCGGAAATAATCCATCGCGCGGTCCTGCTGGTCCCGTCTGTGATAAACGGCTCCGAGGTTGGCGAGCACCGGCGGGTAGTCGGGATCGATATCGAGCGCTCTATTGAAGCACGCCTCGGCCTCGTCGAGCTTGCCTTGGCGTTGGTAGATGGAACCAAGGTTGTTGTGTGTTTCACCACTTTCCGGATTGAGTTGCAGGGACTTGTGGAAACTTGCTTCCGCAGCGTCGGGTTGGTTCTGGTCGCGAAACACGCTGCCCATGTTGTTGTATGCTTCCGCATAGTCCGGATCGCACGCGATCGCCGTTTTGAAGCAATGAAATGCGCGCTGGTTTTCGCCTTTCTCGTGGAGGATTGTGCCCAGATTGTTGTGCGCTTTGCCCTCCTTTGGCGCTAGTTCCACCGCCTTCAACGCCATCGCCTCGGCCGCCTCGAGTTCACCCAAATCGCGGAGCACTGTCGACAGGTTGTTAAAGGCGGGGTAGTAATCGGGTTGTAGTTCGACGATCCTCCTGTAGCTCCGTTCAGCCCCTTTAAGGTCCCGTAGTGCCTGCAAGGCCGCGCCCAGGTTGAGGTGTGCCTCAATGAGGTCGGGTTCGATCTCGACGGCGCGTCGGAAACAGCCAATCGCGGCGGTTAGTTCTCCGAGCCCCTGGTGGACTGTGCCCAGGTTGTTGTGGCGAGTTGCATGGCCCTCGCACAGAGCCAAAGATCGGGTCATCAGATCCTGCGCCAGGGCGAGCTCGCCTTCCCCCATTTTCAACCGGCCCAGGAAATATAGAGCGTCCGCATGGTCCGGAGCGGCATCGAGGACTTGCCGATAGGCGGCTTCCGCCTCTTGCAGCCTTCCCGCTTTGTGGGCAGCCAGCGCTTCTTCGAACACGTCCTCCGGAATTGGCAGTGATTTTCTCCTGGTTGACGTTCCGGCCGGGCCCGGCCGGCCGGTAAGCAGATTAAAGCGATTTTCCCCCGAATGAAAACGTTGGCACTTCCTTGGTACGGATTCGGGTCTGCGGGCAGGGCATTGGGAATTCGCCGAACTCATATCCGCATCGCGGCTGTCCAAAAGGCCGAATACGTTGCCTTTCCAGCGGCGAAACCAAAGAATGGCGATATGGACGAGGACACCGCCACACTGCGCCGCCTGTTGGAAGAAATGCCCGGAGAGGGAGACCGTTGGATGATTCTCGGCTGCTCGTTGATCCGGCAACAGCGCTTCGAGGAAGCCCGCGACGCTCTCGTGAAAGCGACTGAACTCTCTCCGAGCAGCGCGCCTGCATGGAACAATCTGGCCAGCGCGTTGCGCCGTCTGGGCCAAATTGAAGAAGCCACCAAGTGTTGCGAAAAGGCTCTGGCCATCGATCCTGAGCATGCCGAAGCCTGGTTTCACCTGGGCGACTGCCGAATGCTCCTCGGAGATTTCAAAGGGGCATACGAGTGTTATGAGTGGCGCAAGCGCATCCCGGAAGTCGAAATGCCGGGCGCCAACCTCGAACAGCCGGAATGGACGGACGGCAATCTCGATGGCCGGACGGTTCTGGTCATCGCTGAACAGGGATTCGGCGACAGCATCCAATACTGCCGGTTCGTACCCCAGCTCAAGGATCAGGGTGCCAATGTTTATCTCGTTGTTCAAAGCCGGCTGAAGGCACTCTTCCGCTCACTTGACGGCGTCGATTTGGTGATCGGCAGCGGGGAACCGCTTCCTGTTTTCGAACTGCGGATACCCCTTCTCAGCCTCCCCTATTTACTCGGAACCGACTTTGACAGCCTGCCCGCAACGGTTCCTTACCTATCGCCCACACGAGAAGCGAGTGCCCGGGTTGGAGATCGGATCGGTGAACCAGGGGGCTTCAAGATTGGACTCGTGTGGCAAGGCGCCGAGGGGACTGCCGCTGACCTCGGTCGGTCGTTTTGCCTAAGCGATCTTGGCGATCTCGCGGCAATTCCAGATTGCCGCTTCTACAGCTTCCAGAAAGGTCCGCCACGGGCCGAAATCGCCGGTTGGCCATGCGGTTCGGAAATCATGGACTTGGGCGGCGAACTCGCCTCCTTCGATGACACCGCAGCCTGGCTCCAGAACATGGACCTGATTATCGCTTCTGACACGGCGGTCGCCCATTTGGCTGGTGCTCTCGCCCGGCCAACCTGGCTGGCGCTCAGGTATGTGCCGGCAGCGAGGTGGTTGCTCGGACGGCCGGACAGTCCCTGGTATCCAACCTTAAGGCTATACCGCCAACCTCAACTGGACGATTGGGCCTCGGTTTTCGCCTCTATCGTGACCGATGCGCGGAAATTGGCTTCGACAGGCGGCCAGACGGAACCGTCAACTCCTCATTAACCCTGTTCCTTAGCTTTTCTTTAAGGGGCCCTGGCTAATGTGTTCTTGGGGTTTCCCAGGGAGTGGAATTCACGCGATCAGAACGATGAGCGAATTGAAAAGCGCGACAACTAGAAGCGAAAATCAGATTTCAACTCGGTCCGGCCTCGTGCTTGGCCCGACCGGCAAACCGTTGACCCTTGAAGACCTGCCGCCGCCCGGAACGCAACGCTGGGTCATTCGCCGCAAAGCGGAAGTCGTCGCCGGAGTCAGGGGCGGCCTCATCACCCTCGAAGAAGCTTGCCGGCGATATAACCTGTCCATCGACGAATTCAGGTCCTGGCAAAAACTGCTCGACTCGCATGGCATGCAAGGGCTGCGAACGACCAAGATCAAGAATTATCGTCAAAAACGCCCCCGTAACTGATTGGCTCGAAGGGATTTCCGATAGGCAATAATTGCCTAGCGTTAACCTCTTATTCAGAGTCCGGATTCTAGCATCATAGTCGACTTGTTGCCTTTTGCCGCCAGGGCCCGGCGGCGGGACCGGCGCATTCACGCGCCAAAAGAACAAAGAACGGGGAAACCAAGTGGAAACGCTCGCGCAAGCACTCAGAAATATCGGACCGATGCGCCTCGTCGTCGTCGGCGGCGTCGTACTCGGCCTTCTGGTCTTTTTCGCCGTTTTCATCACCCGGCTGACGTCGCCGACTACGGAGCTTTTGTACGGAGCCCTTGATGCCGGTGACTCGGCGCGCATCGCCGGCCAGCTACAAATCATGGGCGTCAAATACGAGATGCGCCAGAACGGCACGGAGATCTACGTCGGTGGCCAAGATATTTCCCGCGTTCGTTTGGCTCTCGCCGACCAGGGTTTGCCGGGTCATGGCTCGGTCGGTTATGAGATTTTTGACGAAAGCGAAGGCCTGGGCACGACCAAATTCATCCAAGACGTGAATTTGTTGAGGGCCCTTGAGGGTGAACTGGCCAAAACGATCCAGGGCCTGAGCCCCGTCAAATCGGCACGCGTTCATCTGGTCTTACCCAAAAGGGAACTCTTCAGCAGGCAACGCCAGGAGCCGAGCGCGTCCATTGTGTTGACGATGAAAGGCGCGGTCCGCTTGAACGCGGAACAGGTCGCCGCCGTCCAGCATGTTATTGCTGCCGCAATTCCCGGGCTATTGCCGCGTCGTATTTCGATCATCGACAACAAGGGCAAGCTGTTGGCGGCAGGCTTCGATGAAACCGACCCGGCCCAGGCCATTATTACGAAAGCCGAGGAGAAGCAACGAGCTTTGGAATCGCGGTTGGCGCGGACGATCGAGGAGCTTCTCGAGAAATCCGTCGGTTTCGGCAAGGTCCGGGCTGAGGTCCACGCCGAGATGGACTTTGACCGTATCAGCACGCAAGAAGAGTCCTTCGACCCGGACGGCCAGGTGGTCCGCTCTACCCAATCCATCGAGCAGACCTCTTCGGCTCGCGATGCAGAAGGTACGCCGGCGGTGACGGTCGGAACCAATCTCCCCGACGCCAACGTGGAAGGTGGCGAAACGCAGAGCAGCACATCGGCCGACAGCCGCGTCGAGGAGACGGTGAACTTCGAAATCTCCAAAAAAGTGACCAACCACGTTCGCGAGGCCGGAAACGTCAGAAAACTCTCGGTTGCTGTGCTCATTGATTACAAACGTGTTGAAAACGAAGATGGCGACTTCGTATTCGAACCCCGTACGGAAGACGAATTGCAGCTGTTGGAAGGCCTGGTCAGAAACACGGTCGGATTCAACGGAGACCGTGGCGATTCGATCGAGATCGTCAACTTGCAGTTCGCCGAATTCGAGGAAGAAGAAGAGGAACTGGAACTGTTCTTCGGTTTCGGAAAAAACGATCTCATCAAGTTCTCGGAAGTCCTTGTGCTCGGCATTGTTGCCCTGCTGGTCGTCCGCCCGCTGATTTCGAAGGCCTTCGAAACGCTGCCTTCCGCCGCGCAAGCCGCAAGTGAACGCCTGCTGGCCGACCAAACGGGCGCCGCGCCGGCTCTGGCCGGCCCGGCCGCACCTGGCGTTCCGGCGCCGGCGGAGGCCGCTGAAGAAGAACAGTTCGAAGAACTGATCGACATTGACCGCGTCGAAGGCCGGGTCAAGGCGTCGTCCGTGAAGAAAGTCGGCGAAATCGTCGACAAACACCCGGACGAGGCCTTGTCAATCATCCGGGCTTGGATGTACCAAGAAGCTTAAGGAGCTTCGCTAATGGCCCGCGTCAAGGACGATTTCCGGAACCTGTCCGGCATGCAGAAGGCGGCGATCTTCATGCTCGCCGTCGGCGACCGGCATTCGGCGGTGATGTTCGAGAAGATGGACGACGAGGAGATCCGCGAGCTGTCCCAGGCCATGTCGTCCCTGGGCTCGATCAACGCCAACGTGGTCGAGCGCCTGTTCGTCGAGTTCGCCGACCAGTTATCGACGGCCGGCGGCCTGGTCGGTTCCTTTTCGTCGACGGAACGCCTGCTCATGAACGCGCTCCCGGAGGAACGGGTCAGCCAGATCATGGAAGAGATGCGGGGTCCGGCCGGGCGCACCATGTGGGACAAGCTGGGCAACGTCAACAAAGCGGTGCTCGCCAACTACCTGAAGAACGAGTACCCACAGACGGTGGCCGTGGTGCTGTCCAAGATCAAACCGGACCATGCCTCACGGGTGCTCTCGATCCTGCCCGAGAACTTCTCCATGGAATGCATCATGCGGATGCTGCGCATGGAGGCGGTGCAAAAGGAGATTCTCGATCACGTCGAGCGCACGCTGCGCAGCGAGTTCATGACCAACCTGGCCAGGACCGCGCGCCGGGATAGCCACGAACTGATGGCCGACATCTTCAACAACCTGGACCGCAACACAGAGAACCGGTTCATGATGGCGCTCGAAGAGCGCAACCGGGAGAGCGCCGAGCGCATCAAGGGCCTGATGTTCACCTTCGACGATCTCGGTAGCGTTGATGGGGCAGGCATCCAGATGCTGCTGCGCCAGGTCGAGAAGGACCAGCTGGCGCTGGCCCTGAAAGGCGCCAACGAGGAGGTCCGCGAGCTGTTCTTCGCCAACATGTCGGAACGCGCCGGCAAGATGATGAAGGAAGACATGGAGGCCATGGGGGCGGTCCG
>Ga0056134_10000038_pt1 | contig 32167 bp, 32 predicted proteins | sample WorMetGr2BELIZE2_FD_71115 | JGI IMG/M metagenome (GOLD analysis project Ga0056134, IMG submission 71115) | Marine gutless worms symbiont microbial communities from Max Planck institute for Marine Microbiology, Germany - Inanidrilus... ...
GCCAAAAACCGCCGCAGCATCTGCCAGTGGCGGCGAATAAACGTCCGCTCTTAATAGAAGCGGACGCCCAAAACACTCTTTCGGACGAGTTTATCAACGATATCGGGGGAAAGCGGCGGTTCTCCGTGTGAAACGTCTTGGTCCGCAATCCGGACCAAGCGCCTCCGGCCAGCGGGCGGCAGAATGTTCTCCTGATGGCGCCGACTCAGGACGTTTGCTGGTAATTCTGCGAGCACCCACAATCGCACACGCTGCCGTCGTTTACAGGCAAAACGCCAGCGTCGTTGCCAAGGCACCGGACAATGGAATGACCAGGGAAATTGACGGCGATTGCAGCCAGCTGACGTCTCATTAAGTCGGACCCGCATCTCATTAGAGAGAAAGTTGCTGGCGCCGTAAAATAAGGGTGTTTGGTGCTATCGCGCTTGCCAGAATCGGCCTAATCCAACCCTCGGATTGGAGGGACGAATTCGGTCCAGATGTCAGCGTTTCCGCGGCCTCTCCGGGGGGCGGGAAAACGTCTAATTGTGCCGATCGCAAACTCTCACTTGTCAAATATAGCAAAAAGCGAATATGTTCTCTCCCCAACGTAACCGAGCCTTCTGACAACATACCTCGGCAGGTACAAATGCTCTCCATTAATCCCTTCGCAGAACTTGCGACAATCATCCCTTCGTCCGTCATTCAATTGTACGTCGTCCTCATGGTCGTCTTCGTCGTCGGCGGCACGCTGATCGACGTGATCCACAAGAAAAGCGCCAAATACTTTTTCGAGAACGCGAAAAAGGCCGAAAAAAACAGAAAGCGTGAACTCGGCGGCGGCGAAAAAATGTCGATCGCCGTTCAAACGGTTGCGGCCGACGTTTTGACGTCCGCCGAATTCTGCAACCCGCATCGCCGCATGTCGCACTTGCTGACCATGTACGGCTTCGTCATCTTCGTCGCGACGACCGCCATCCTGGTCTTCGCCTATCCCGGCAATACCCCGGCCCCCGCCATCCTGCCTCTGCTCTGGCATCTGGGCGCGGCCATGGTCTGCGTCGGCGGCTACTGGTTCTGGTTCTTCATCCGCGTCGACGTCGCGGCCGAGGGCAACCCCTGGAACCGAATCGTTCGCGCCGACATGTTCATCCTTTCGCTCCTGGGCACCGCGACCTTCGGGTTGATCTGGTCGGCTCTGCAGGCCAATGGCGCCGGCGTCTGGACGACCATTTTCCTGGCGCTCTTCATCATCGCCAGTACGGTTCTGTTCGGCGGCGTCCTGTGGTCGAAGTTCGCCCACATGTTCTTCAAGCCGGCGGCGGCCTACCAGAAGCGCATCATCAAGGCCGACGGGTCCAAGGAAAACATGCCCGAGCTGGGTGACCTGACGGACCCCGAAGTGCAGAAACGCTATCCCGATATCCCGGAATACATGGGCACCAATCCGCCCAACATGGGCCTCGGCATCAAGCGCGAACAGCCCCGCCACTACTGATCACACGAACGCCAATCCTCACGAGTACAGAGGGAAACGGAAATATGCCTACTTTCGTCTACATGACACGATGCGATGGGTGCGGACACTGCGTCGACATCTGCCCGTCGGACATCATGCACATCGATAAGACCTATCGCCGTGCCTACAACATCGAGCCCAGCATGTGCTGGGAGTGCTATTCCTGCGTGAAGGCCTGCCCGCAACATGCGATCGATGTGCGCGGTTACGCGGACTTCGCACCGCTCGGCCACTCGGTCCGTGTGGAGCGCGACGAGGAGAAGGGTGTGATTGCCTGGCGGATCAAGTTCCGCAACGGCAAGAAGGACCTGAACCTGCTCGCTCCGATTACCACCAAACCCTGGGGCAAGGACATCCCGCAGCTCAGGAGCGTTCCGGCGCCCACCCAAGAGATGCGCGACAGCCAGCTGCTGTACAACGAGCCGAAATACATCTGTTTTGATGATGGCGGTTTGCACACCCTGGGGTCGAGCGGCCTCAAGATGAAGAAAGGGGTGGCATACTAAAGGGGTGGCATACTAATGGCTTACAAAACTGTCGTCGAAGACAACATCGACATTCTGGTCGCCGGCGCGGGCCTTGGTGGCACCGGTGCCGCCTGGGAAGCCCGGTTCTGGGGCCAGGACAAGAAAATCGTCATCGCCGAAAAGGCCAACATCGACCGCTCCGGCGCCGTCGCCCAGGGCCTCTACGCGATCAACTGCTACATGGGAACACGGTTCGGCGAGAACAATCCGGAAGATCACGTGCGCTATGCGCGCATCGACCTGATGGGCATGGTCCGCGAGGACCTGCTGTTCGACATGGCCCGGCACGTGGACTCCACCGTTCACCAGTTCGAAGAGTGGGGCCTGCCATTGATGCGGGACGCCAAGAAGGGCACCTACCAGCGCGAAGGGCGCTGGCAGATCATGACCCACGGTGAGTCCTACAAGCCGATCGTCGCCGAGGCGGCGAAGAAATCGGCCGATAAGGTCTACAACCGGATCTGCCTGACCCACCTGTTGATGGACGAAGCCAAGGAAAACCGGGTCGCCGGTGCCGTCGGCTTCAACGTCCGCACCGGTGACTACCACGTCTTCAAGTCAAAGACCGTCGTCGTCGGCGCCGGTGGTGCGTCAAACATCTACAAGCCGCGCTCCGTCGGTGAAGGTGCCGGCCGCGTCTGGTACGCGCCGTGGTCGTCAGGCTCGGCCTACGGGCTCCTGATCGGTGCCGGTGCCAAGATGACCCAGATGGAGAACAAGATCGTTCTGGCGCGCTTCAAGGACGGTTACGGCCCGGTCGGTGCCTATTTCCTGCACCTGAAGACCTACACCCAGAACGCCTACGGCGAAGAGTACGAGTCCAAATGGTTCCCCGATCTGCAGAAGATGGTCGGCAAGGAGTACCTGGATCCGGAAGTCTCGCACCTGACCCACAGGCCGATCCCGACTTGCCTGCGCAACCACGCGCTGATCAACGAGGTCAACGCCGGTCGCGGACCGATTCACATGGTGACGATGGAGGCCTTCCAGGACCCGCATCTCGAGGAGATCGGCTGGCACAACTTCCTCGGCATGACCGTCGGCCAGGCTGTTCTTTGGGCCGCCACCGACGTCGATCCCAAGTACGAGAACCCGGAACTGACCACGTCGGAGCCCTACGTCATGGGTTCCCACGCCACCGGTTGCGGCGCCTGGTGCTCGGGCCCCGAGGACGTCTCGCCGCCGGAATACTTCTGGGGCTACAACCGCATGACCTCGGTCGAAGGCCTGTTCGGTGCCGGTGACGCCGTCGGCGGCACGCCGCACGCCTTCTCGTCGGGCTCCTTCACTGAAGGGCGCCTTGCCGCCAAGGCCGCTTGCGCCTACATCGATGACGGCAAGGCGGAAGGCATCAAGGTCACCGAAAAACAGATCAACGACCGCAAGGAAGAGATCTTCAAGCCGATGGAGCACTACACGACGTACCGCAACGAAATCGTCGCCGGCGACGTCAACCCCAACCACATCAACCCGAGGCAGGGCCTCGACCGTCTGCAGAAGATGATGGACGAGTATTGCGGCGGGGTGACTGTCAACTACATGACCAACGATAAACTCTTGAACATCGGCCTCAAGAAAATGAAGGCCATGGAAGAGGATCTCGAGAAGATCGCGGCTGCCGACCTGCACGAACTGCTGCGGGCCTGGGAGTTGAAGCACCGCCACCGGACCTCGGAAGCGGTCATGCAGCACACGCTCTTCCGCAAGGAAACCCGCTGGCCCGGTTACTACTACCGGGGTGACGCCATGAAACTGGACGACGAGAACTGGCACGTACTGACCGTATCGCGCCGGGACCCGGAGACCGGTGAATACACCATGGAGAAAGCGCCCTGTTATCACCTGGTCGGTGAGGACGAATAAACTAAATCCGAACAGGAGTTCACCGCGAACTCCTGTTCGGGCATAAAAAAGGATCAACACATCCCATGTTGGTCTTTTTTTATGCTCGGCAATACCGGGCGCTTGGCGCCACAGAGACGTGCAAATGAACATTATCGAACTCACCGACGACGAGATTCTTGAAATCGCCAACCCGTTGTGGAGCCACCTCATCAAGGCCTCCAACGACGGCAAGTATGGCGAGTTTGTCCGGCATTTCTCCTACAGCCTGATCAGAGGGTTGAACGAAGTCGAGGTTGGCAATCAGTTCGCCAATAGCGAACTGACGAGAAATCTCGCCGAATCGGTCGAGTTCCTGGGCACGATCCGCCGCGGCCAACACGTGACGGTGCTCTATCGCACGCGGAGCACCAAGAAGGACGGCGAGTGGCTGGGCCGGCTGGTCCTCGGTTACGAAGAGGACGAGGTCAAGATTTTCGGGGCGTCGATCTTCTGATCACTGGATGCGGATTTGAGATGAGTGACACGATCCAGGACGGCAAGTATGTCGAGATGACATACACGGTGATCGACCAGAAATCGGGCGAGATCCTGGTCACGGTCGACTACCCGATCGGCTACGTGCACGGCGCCAACGATATGCTGGCCCCCATCGTCATCCAGGATCTGGAAGGCAAGTCCGTCGGAGACGTCATCGAGACGCCGATCGACTGCAATAACCTCTACGGCCCGAGGGACGAGTCGCTGGTCTTCACCGATCAGATCGAGAACGTTCCCGAGGAATACCGTGAGGTCGGCACCACCATCGTCATGGAGAACGAGAAAGGCGAGGCGCGTAGCTTTCTCGTCACCCGGATGGACGACAAGACGCTGACCGTCGACGGCAACAACCCGCTGTGTGGCCGGATCGTCATTTTCAAGCTCGAGATCCTGACCGTGCGCGACGCGACCCCGGAGGAGATTGAGGCCGGCGGGCCGGTCGGCGCCAAGGCGGACATCGACGAAAAACTGATGATGCCGCTTCATTAGGATGCCATCCCATCACCGAGGAAAGACAGAACCCGATTTTTATGAACCCGCCCTACCAACCCCAATGTGAGAGGTGACTTATGAGCGACGCACCGAAAACCAGACCCAAAGTTCCCACGGGTGAGACCGAATACGTGACCACCCGTCAGATGGAGCCCAATGAAAAGGGGTTCGTCGGCTACGAAACCACGTGGAAGCCTTGGCAGAAAGAAGCCGAGTACGTCACGCCGAAAAAACCGTAAGCGGGCCGGCCGCGCGACCATTCAGGTATGCGCGGCCGAACCGTACAGACCTTCCCAAGACACCGGCCCAAGATACCGGTCCGTGAATTCGCTTTGATTCACGGCGTTCTTCTTTGCACATTAGGGGACAGTGGCGGGATCGGACGGACCCCGAATAGAGGGGTCCGGATTTCCGGCCGCCGCGACGCGGTAGGATTTCAACGGATAGGACCATGCCCAAGACTCCCGACGTACCCGAGAAGGACACCAAGGACGACGGCACCATCGAGTGGCGTCTCACAGGCGAGTTGCACCGCGACGACGGTCCGGCGGTCGAACGGCCGGACGGCTCGAAGGTCTGGTTCAAGGCCGGAAAACAACATCGCCTGGACGGACCGGCCGTCGAACACCCGGACGGCACCAAGGAATGGTGGGTCGAAGGCGCGCTCCACCGCGAGGACGGCCCGGCCATCATCGAGGCGGACGGCACCCAGGAATGGTTCATCAACGGCCAATGCCATCGCGAGGACGGACCCGCGGTGGTGAGATACGACGGCCAGAAACAATGGTGGATCAACGGGGTCCGGCACCGGGAAGACGGCCCGGCCGTGATCGACGAGGGGGAAATGAGCCAGTGGTGGACGAACGGCGCGCTGCACCGCGAAGACGGACCCGCCATCGAGTATGAGGACGGCTCGAAGGACTGGTTCCTGCTTGGCCAGGAGGTCACCGAAGAGGTCGTCATGGATGCGGCGCGCCGCGAGGAATTCGTCCGCAAACATCGAAGCCCCGATTAGACTGCTCGGCAGGTTCCGGCGAAAGGGAATCCGGGCCAACCGGGGCCGGTGGCGAAGCCGGCAAAGGCTCCCGTCGAAACTTCCTAGGATGCCGTAAGGCAATTGTCGACCGAACGGGCCAAATCCTCGGATGTGAACGGTTTCAACAGGACATCGTCGGCTCCGAGAATGCGCGCCGCATCGGAATACAGTTGACTGCTTGCCCGGCCACCGCCGGTTATCGCGATGATTTTCATTTCGGGAAGGCTCGCCTTGATCTCGAGTATCGTTTGAATGCCTTCCTTCACCGGCATCAGGATATCGGTAACGACGAGGTCAAACTTGTCGTCCCGCATCAGCATCATGGCATCGGCTCCGTTTTCGGCCTCAGCGACATCGTGTTGAAGCAGTTCCAGCGCCGTCCGCACGGAATAACGGACGATCTTTTCATCGTCGACGACAAGGATACGGGCCATAGCCTATTCGGATTCCCACTTACCGTTATACACCGGCATTAGAATACCCGAATTGGGAGCGGTAAACCATTAGTTGGTTTATGGATTCGCATTCTCATTTCAGTTGATCAAACTGTCCTTGCCGATTCGCTGGCGATGGTCCCCATCGTTGTCCGAGCCCGCCTTGTCCAAACGGCGGCCTTTGATCCAACTCTGCGCCGCATTAGAGCGTCGACACCGATTCCGCAATTCCCATCGCGAAGGATATGTGTTTAAACGAAACAACAGTTGGTAGCGGACCGCGTCTGGCACCAAACGAGGGGTGGACCGATGGCAAAAGGATGGATTTCCTGCGCTTTCAGCGTCGTTTTGGCGGCGCTCGCTATGATGCAGCCGGCGGCGGCATCGGCTGACAAACTGGCGATCTCCTGCGGTGCCGTCGGCACCGAACTGAGACTGTGCCGCGAAGGGGTCGAATCCTGGTCCCAACAAACCGGTGTTGCCGTCGAGATCGTCTCGACGCCCAATTCGTCGACGGAACGCCTGGCGCTCTATCAGCAGTTCCTCGCCGCCGGTGCCAGTGATATCGATATTATGCAGGTCGACGTGATCTGGCCGGGCATTCTGGCGCCGCACCTTGCCGATATTAGTCAATACATACCAGGAGCGGCGTCCGGGCATATGCCGGCATTGATCACTAACAATACGGTCGACGAAAAACTCGTCGCCCTGCCCTGGTTCACGGCGGCCGGTGTCCTCTACTACCGCAAAGACCTGCTCGCCAAACACGGCTTCGCACCACCTGCCACCTGGGGCGAGATGACGCGGACGGCCAAGGCTGTCATGGAAGCGGAACGAGCCGCCGGCGACATGGGTCTGTGGGGTTATGTCTGGCAGGGCAAAGCCTACGAGGGTTTGACCTGCAACGCCCTCGAATGGCTCGACAGTTCCGGCGGCGGCACCATTGTCGCCGCCGACGGCTCGATCACGGTCGACAATGAGCGCGCCGTCGCCGCCCTTTCAATGGCCGCCGGATGGGTTGGCACCATCTCACCGCCGGGCATCCTCAACTACGACGAGGAGGCATCGCGGGGCGTCTTCCAAAGCGGCAACGCGGTGTTCATGCGCAACTGGCCTTACGCCTGGTCGCTGTCGCAAAGCGATGGCAGTGCCATCAAGGGCAAGGTTGCGGTCGCCCCGTTGCCCAAGGGCGACGGCGCTGGGCGGCACGCAGCAACCCTGGGTGGCTGGGGCCTGGCGGTTTCAAAATACTCGAAGGATCCCCAACGCGCCGCCGAACTCGCCGCCTTCCTGACCTCGTCGGCGGAACAGAAACGCCGCGTCCTCGCTGCATCCTACAACCCGACGCGGCCGGCCCTTTACGCGGATCCGGACGTCCTCGCCGCCAATCCCTTCATCGTCACACTTGAGGCGGCCTTCGCCGATGCCGTGGCCCGTCCGTCGACGGTGACCGGCGACAAATACAACCGTGTTTCGGCTCAATTCTGGGCTGCCGTGCACGGCGTGCTCGCCGGCCGTCAGAAGGCGGAACCGGCGCTCGCGGACCTCGCCGCCGGCCTCGATCGGATTAGCCGCCGGGGTCGTTGGTAACATCCGCGGCAGTTACCGTCCCATGGCCGTCGCAACCGTTTCCTACCGCAGCCGCCGTCTCCTGACCGCCTGGTTGTTTCTGATGCCGATGCTGGCGGCGCTCGTCGTCGTTGCGCTCTGGCCATTGGCCCGAACCATTGGCTACGCCTTCACCGATGCCTCGCTGAGCGCCCCGGGGGCGGAGCGTTTCGTCGGTCTGCTCAATTTCCTGTCGATAGAGGAGGGCCAGGCATATGGATTGCTCGCCGATCCCTTATGGTGGCGATCGGTCGCCAATACCATCGTCTTCGCCGTCGGATCGGTGTCCATCGAGGTCCTCTTCGGCGTCATCCTGGCCCTCGTCATGAACGCGTCCTTTCCCGGCCGGACCCTGTTCCGGGCCGCCGTCCTGGTGCCCTGGGCCATTCCGACCGTGGTCTCGGCCAAGATGTGGGCGTGGATGCTGCATGACCAGTTTGGCGTCGTGAACCACGCGCTTGCCGGCCTCGGGCTGATTTCAGGGCCGGTCGCCTGGCTCGCCAGTCCGGACTTGACCATGCTCTCCGTAATCCTCGTCGACGCCTGGAAGACGACCCCCTTCGTCGCACTCCTCGTTCTGGCGGCGCTTCAGATGTTGCCCAAGGACTGTTACGAAGCGGCGCGGGTTGATGGCATCCATCCCATCCGCGTGTTCTTCGGCGTTACGCTGCCATTGATCCGCCCGGCCCTCATCGTCGCCGTCGTCTTTCGGCTCCTCGACGCACTCAGGGTGTTCGATGTCATCTACATCATGACCGGCAACGCCGAGACGACCATGAGCATGTCGATTTATGCCCGCCAACAGTTGGTCGACTTCCAGGACACGGGCTACGGCTCGACAGCGTCGATGGCTTTGTTCATGGTCATCGCCCTAATGATGGCGCTCTACCTGACGGCAATTCGCGCCGACAGCCTCAGCGAGAGGCCCAGATGACCGGGTATGTGATAAGGCGGGCCGGTTTCTGGCTGTTGGTGTCGATTCTGACCCTGGTCCTGCTGTTTCCCTTTTATTACGCGCTGATCACATCCTTCAAATCGGGGCCGGCGCTTTTCGCTGTCGATTACTTGCCGACCGCGTTCGATTTCGAGAACTACCGAGCCGTCTTCGCCGAACAACCGTTCGCGCTCAACATCCTCAATTCGATCATCGTGTCGATCGCCGTGGTCGGACTGTCCCTCGGGTTTGGGTTGACCGCGGCACTTGCTTTTGGCCGTTTCCGGTTCCGCGGGCGCCGATTGCTGCTGTTGGCTGTTCTCGCCGTCTCGATGTTTCCGCAGGTGGCCGTCCTATCGGGAATGTTCCAACTGGTCCGCGCGCTCGGCCTGTTCAACGCGCCGGCCGGGCTTATCCTGTCATACCTGATATTCACCCTGCCCTTCACCGTTTGGGTGCTGACCAGTTTCATCGGTCAGCTGCCCAAGGAAGTGGAGGAGGTGGCGATCCTTGACGGTGCCGGTCCGTGGACCCTGCTGACCCGCATATTTTTGCCGATGATGGGACCGGCGATCGTAACCACCGGTTTGCTGGCGTTCATCGTCGCCTGGAATGAGTTCCTGTTCGCCCTTACCTTCACCCTGAGCAACGACCAGCGCACGGTGCCGGTCGCCATCGCGCTGATCACCGGCGCCAGCGAGTTCGAGGTGCCCTGGGGGCGCATCATGGCCGCTTCGGTGATCGTCACGGCACCGCTGATTATGCTGGTGCTGTTTTTCCAACGACGCATCGTCGCCGGCCTGACGGTCGGTGCCGTCAAGGGGTGAGGACCGCCCATGACCGCCGTCCGCGTCCGTAACCTACGAAAGAGCTTCGACGGCGTCGAGGCTGTCGCCGGTATCGATCTGGATGTGGCTGAGGGCGAATTCTGCGTCCTCGTCGGGCCATCTGGCTGCGGCAAGTCGACGCTGTTACGCATGATCGCCGGACTGGAGGACATCAACAGCGGCGAACTTGAGATCGACGGGCGACGGGTCAACGACGTGGCGCCGGCCGATCGCGGGGTATCCATGGTCTTTCAGAGCTATGCCCTCTATCCGCACATGAGCGTCTACGACAACATCGCCTTTGGCCTGAAGTTGAACAAGGCCGACGCCGGGAGCGTTGACGAACGGGTCCGCGAGGTGGCAGCCATACTGCAGTTGCAGGATCTGTTGGAGCGCAAGCCGAAGGCACTTTCCGGCGGTCAGCGCCAGCGCGTTGCCATCGGCCGTGCCATCGCCAGGCGGCCGCGGGTGTTCCTGTTCGACGAGCCGCTTTCCAACCTGGACGCGGCGTTGCGCGTGCAGATGCGCCTGGAGATCGGCCGCTTGCACCGGCAACTGGGGGCAACCATGATCCATGTCACCCACGATCAGGTCGAGGCCATGACCATGGCCGACAAGATCGTCGTTCTCAACAATGGCCGTGTCGAGCAGGTAGGAACGCCGCGTCAGCTTTATGACCGGCCGGCCAACACCTTCGTCGCCGCGTTCATCGGCTCACCGGCCATGAACCTTCTGGCGGCACGCGTCGACGGGGACGCGCTCTGCATCGATGGCATCGACCGGCCGTTTGCGTTCACCGGCGCGATGACGGCAGCGGACGGCACCCCGGTGACCGTCGGCATTCGCCCGGAGCACTGGCGGATCAGCGACGGCGGCGACGGGCTTTCGTGCATCGTCGAAGCGGTCGAAGACCAGGGTGATTTGCGGGTTTTACACAGCATCGTGGAGAACGACACGGACGGCGGGCCGACCATCACCCTACGCGAGACGGTGACCAAAGACGTCACGCGGCGACGCGGCGACCGCCTGATCGTGATCGCCTATCCCGATGACCTGCACCTTTTCGACACGAACGGAGACCGGATGCCATCGGATCGGCTAACGGAAGATTGACCCCGGCCTTCCGGCCGGAGATAACGCTGGCGAACCGCCCAGCCCGACCATCACCGACCACCATTGTCCGGCGAGGCTGCCGGTTCCTCGGTTACCCTTTGATCCAACAAGGCCGCCCGGTCCATGGCCATGTCCGGTTCGCCGGCATGGGTCAGGATGTGGGTGCGGGCGGCGGCGCGCAGCGTCAGGGCCTGCTGCCAGGTCCCGTCGGGTGTCGTGTCCGGGACGATCGGTGCACCGATGGCGGCGCGGATGCGCCCGCGGCGTGGGAACCAGCTGCCGTCGACCAGGATCCTGCGCGTGCCGCGGATGGCGATGGGCACCACGGGGGCGCCGGCCTCGGCGGCGGCGGTGAAGGCGCCCAGTTGGAAGGGCATGATGCCGGGGCGGTTGGTGAAGGTCCCTTCCGGGAAGAACATCAACGCCCGGCCGGCCCGCGCTTCGTCGACCAGGTGGCGGGCGTCTTCGAGGCCCTTCTCCCGGTCGAAGCGCTCGACGAACAGGCACCCAAGTTTGGTCAACAGGATGCGCGGCACCCAGTGGCCCAAGAGTTCGCGCTTGGCGACGAAGGCGACGGGGCGGCCGAGGGCCAGGGCGAGGACGAATCCGTCGAGGTAACTTCCGTGATTGGCGACATAGATGACCGGCTCGCCCGGCGGCGGCAGCCTGTCGCCGCCGTCGACTTTAACCCCGATGCCGGCGAGTCCGAGGATCAGGCGGCAGGCGGCCCGGGCCAGGGGCCAGGCCAGCGATTGCGGAAGGATGGCGATGAGTCCCCAGGCCGGCGGCGCGATGACGGCGGTCACCGCCCCGAAGTAAGCGGCGTAGAGACTGGCCAGGACGGCTTTGGTTCCCCGGCGCAGCGTCGGCACCAGGGTCATCAGCGACAAGCGCATGACCTGCAGCCAGGGCGGCGCGCCTTCCTTGCCGAGCAGGCCTTTTTCGTAGGCCTCGCGGCAGGCGGCGCGGCGGACTTTGCCGCTCGACGTTTTCAGGACTGTGTTGGGTCGCGCCAGCACCACGTCGTCCGGCGGCTGGCCGGTCAGGTCGACGGCGTGGGCCTCGACGGCGCGGGTGATGCGCTCCTCGGTCGCCGCGTCGAAGCGCCGCGTTTCGGCGAGGACGACGAGGCGTTCGGTGCCGCTCGCGGGGTCGGCGCTGGCGAATACGGCGACGTTGCCCTTGCGCACGCCCTTGATTTCACCGACCGCGTCCTCCAATTCCTGCGGATAGATATTGCGTCCGGCGCGGATGATCATGTCCTTGGCCCGCCCGGTGATGAAGACCTCGCCGTCGACCAGATAGGCGCGGTCGCCGCTGTTGCGCCAGGGCCCGTCGATCAGGTCCGCGGTCGCTTCCGCATTGCGGAAGTAACCCGCCGTCGCCGAGGGCCCTTGGAACTGCAGGCTCCCCTCGTGGCGCCCCGGCATATCGTGGCCGAGGGCATCGACGACCCTCATCAGATGGCCGGGGAGCGCCAGGCCGCAGCCGACCACCGGCTGCGCCGTCTCGTCGTCGGCATCGACCGGTCGCGCCTCGCCGTCGCGACTGAGCGCCCGGCGGTCCACGTGGTCGATACGAGGCCCCCGGTCCAAGGGCGGGAAAGCGAGTCCGACCGAGCATTCGGCGAGGCCGTAGACCGGGAACATGGCGGTGCGCTTGAACCCGCAGGGCCCGAAGCGTTCGACGAAGCGCTCGATGGTCGCCGGGCTGACCGGCTCGGCGCCGTTGCAGACCACACGCAGGCTCGTAAGGTCGAGGCCGTCGAGCTTGTCGTCGGATATCCTTTTCACGCAGGCCTCGAACCCGAAGTTGGGCGATGCGCTGAGCGTGCCGCCGAAACGGTGCACCGCGTTTAGCCAGCGTTCCGGGCGGGCCAGGAAGCGCAACGGCGACATGATCACCAGTTCGACGCCGTGATAGAGGCTGCCGAACCAGGCGCCGATCAAACCCATGTCGTGATAGAGCGGCAGCCAGCTGACGAAGACGTCGTCGCCGGTGGCACGAAGCGCCCGGCCCATGGCGCGCACGTTGACCAGCAGGTTGTCGTGGCTCAGGACCACCCCCTTGGGCTGACCGGTGCTGCCCGACGTGTACTGGATGAAGGCGATGTCGCCGGGCGCCACCGCCGGCAGTGGCGGCACGTCCGTTCCCTGACCGAGTTCGGCCACGGTGGTGACCCAGCCGATGGTCTCGACGCCGCCCTTGAGCAGCGTGGCGACGGACGCCATTTCCGGTCCGGCGATCAGGCCGCGGGCCCGGCAATTGGCGAGGATCGAGAAATGGCGGCGGATGTGGTCGCTGATCAAACTGATACGCGGCGGTGGATAGATCGGCACCGGCACGCCGCCGGCGTAGAGCACCCCGAAGAAGGCGGCGAAATAGTCGGTGCCCGTGGGCAGCATCAGGGCCACCGCCTCACCGGGCTTGAGGCCCTCGGCGGCCAGTCCCGCCGCCACCCGCCGGGCCGCCTCACGCAGTTCTCCATAGGTCAGCGTCGCGCCGGGACCGCCCTTTTCGCAGTCCTCGTCATAGAGCCGGATGTGCAGGCGATCAGGTGTTGCGGCGGCATGGAAATCGAGCACGTCGAGAAGGGTGCGGGCTTGGCCCGGCAGGGAAACGGTCCCGCGCGCCTCCGGCCCGGTCGCCGATGGCGGTGTGGTACTAGCAGCGGGCGATAGGGGTACCGCCCGATCGGCGGAACCGCCGACGGCGGCCATCAAGTCGCGCGGCGTTTCGGCGTTGGCGATGCGCTCCTCGGTCAGCGAGACGCCGAAAGCGTCCTCGATGCGCCCGGCCAGTTCGAGGCGGCCGAGGCTGTCGAGCGCGAAGTCGCGGTCCAATGGTGAGTCCGGCCCGGCATCGGCCGGCAGCGGCCGCCCCGGATGCATCTCCGCCGCCACCTCGCGCACCAACGCCATGACGACGTCTTCGGTTGTTGCCTGTTCCGCCATGCCTTTATCGGGTTTTTCCGGCTATCCGAGAATGGTACTCCCATCCGCCAGGGTATTCCATGGCCGGGTACCACTCTCCGGGTTCGGCGGCGCTACGGCTTTACTCCGTCTCCCTGTCTGCTGCCTGGAAATCGCCGCACCAGTCGGAGGCCGCCGTTTCCATCCACACCGTGGTTAGGGCGCTCGCCTGGGGTGCGTAGCGGCGACACAGGCCCTTGTCGGATTTCTTGCGGAGCCCCGACGTGACGCGCGGGTTTTCGATCTCGGCAGTGGTGTTGCCCTGGTGGTAGCTGCGTTCCTTGCGGAACTTCCACCTGGGGTCCCAGAACCGGCAGTCCTGGCAGAAATTGGTCTCGCTCATGGTTTGGCCTCGCCGTCGCTGATCATCCACGAACCCGAGTCTCAATTGTAGGCGATTTTGAGGCCGAAGGTTGAGCCCGTCTTACCCCCACGCCGCTGACGGTACCGTCTGCCACCGCCAGCGGCGCGTCGGAAGCGTATCGATGGGGCATCCTAGCTGTTGACTTCGGCTACGGCGACGGAGCGCATGCCCGGCCATTTCATGCGGGCGTTGGCCAGCGTGCCCGGCTTGTCTTCCTTGTATTTCTGGAAAACCGCATCGTTGACGAAGACATAGAGCTTGCCGTCGACGATATCGGCGTAGCGCGGGCTGCCGTCGAGCTTCTTGCCGAGCGCCACGCCGAGCGCACAGAAACCGCCGAACTGCGGCATGTAGCGCGACGGGTCGGCGGCGAAGCGCTGCTTGGTCGCCTTCGAGGAGAAGTAATAGGCGACGCCGTCGTGGACATGGGTGTACCTGGCCTGGCCCGACGTCACGTCGAGGCCGGTGGCTAGCGCCACCACGTCGTTGCCGCGGACAGCGACGCCGTGGCCACCGACCGTGGTTCCGTTGGGGACGTTGTACTCGTCGACGGCGAAGACCGCCGGAGCCGACGAGACGGCGGCGGTGAAAGCCGCCGCGGCGGCCATGGTTTTAAGTATCCATTGGACAGTTCCTTTTCGAGTTGCGGCCGGTCACGGCCTGTTGATGATTTCCTTCGGGATGGCGCCTAGCCGGTCAGTCCCTGGATACGTTCCACCGCTTCGTCGGTGGCCCAGACAGCATTGGCGATCATGCGGAAGTTGATCAGCGCGGCCAGGTAGCCGTCGCCCTCGGGCACTTTGGCGCCGGCGGTGGCGTCGCTGACCACAGCGACCTCGAAACCCTGTTCGAGGAACTCGCGCATGTGGCTCTCGACACAAAGGTTGGCCGACATGCCGGCGAGGATGACCTGATCGACCTTGAGCTTGCGAAGCTGCAGGCCGGCGTCGTTCTGCTCGGGGCCGTAGACCTTGTGCGGCGAGGCGATGACCGTCTTGCCGTCGTAGATGTAATCCTTGTACTCGGGCATGAAATCGGCGCCAGAGCCCTCGAAGCCTTCGGTGACCAGCGGGCCCGGACGGTCGAACATGTTGATCTTGTGCATGACCTTCTCGAGCGCGCCTTCGAAGCGCCAACGGTGGTCCTGCGGGTAATAGTAGTGGGGCGAGATCACCACCGGCATGTCGGCGGCCTTGGCGGCATGGAACAGGCGGCCCAGGTTTTCAACGACATTGTGCTCGGTAACGCTCTCGCCGACCACGCCCCAGGACACGCCCTTCGGACTCAGGAAATCGATCTGCGGGTCGACGACCAAAAGCGCGGCGTGGCCTTTCTCGAGGGACATGGTGGACGGCGGCAGGGCCGGTTCGGCCGGCTCGGCATAGGCCGGGTTGTCGGAGGCCCGGACCGGTGCGGCGGCGAGGCCGACGGCGGCAACGGCGGTGGCGGCGGCAACGGCGGTCAGCAGGTCGCGCCGCGCGATGCCGTTGCCTTCGTCCTCGCCGGGGTGGTCGTGGTTGTGGTGGTGATGATTGCAGTTGGTCATGGTCTTTCTCCTGTCTGTCGGGGCCTGCGCCCCGTCTCCTGTGTTGCGGGGCCTGCGCCCCGTCTCCTGAGTTCAGGGGGCACTTGCCCCTGGCTAATGGTCGCCGACCGAAAGGGACCGGCGGTACCCGTGGGTACTCGGGTGGCCTGGCGATCCGCGCAGATGCATCGCGGGTCGCGGCGGGTCGTTGCGTTGCCGATCAGAGATCGAGGTCGGACAACCCTGGGTGTCCGTCTGGCCTGGGGCCGAGCGGCCAGCGGAACTTGCGTTCGGTCTTGTCGATGGCGAGATCGTTGATGCTGGCGACGCGCCGGCGCATCAGACCGCTCGTGTCGAACTCCCAGTTTTCGTTGCCGTAGGAACGAAACCAGCTGCCGTCCCCGTCGTGCCATTCGTAGGCGAAGCGCACGGCGATCCGGTTGCCGGCGTAGGTCCAGAGCTCCTTGATCAGCCGGTAGTCGAGTTCTTGCGCCCATTTGCGGGTCAGGAGGGCCTCGATCTCGCCGCGGCCGTTGATGAACTCGGAGCGGTTGCGCCAGCGGCTGGTCGGCGAATAGGCCAAGGCCACCTTTTGCGGGTTGCGGGTGTTCCAGGCGTCCTCGGCGGCCTGCACCTTGGCGCGGGCGGTGTCTTCGGAAAACGGCGGCACGGGCGGGCGGTTCATTTTTCTGTCTCCTTTCGGAAAAAGCCCCGCCCCGGCCGCACGGGGACGGCCGGGGAGGCGGGAGGGAGCAGCCAGGGCAGCTGCGGGGGAGAGGGAATCGGCGTGACGGCGGCGCTCTGAACGGCCTCGGGTCCGGCCGGGGAGGCGGTCACGGGGAGCGGATTTCCCTGACCGTCGGGCATCGCCAGAGGCGCCGCGCAGGCGAGTCCGAGGGTATTCAGGGACAGCAGGGTCGATAGGGTTGGCATCCTCGTCTCATCCTTTGCTTGCCGTTCCCGGTGTCGGTATCCGGGGGCTCGGTTAGAGTGTACCGATCTGTTAACTTATGGCTCCGAGTATATGTACAGATCGGTTAACTTTGTCAAAGGTTTTTTCGATAACATTTTGTGATGAGAAAATTGATGTATTTAATACGTTGAAATTAAACAATAAATATTGCCAACCTTTGCAAAGACCGCATATTCCTGTATATACCGATCTGTAACCTTTGGAGGTGAATATGCGACCCACCAAGCGCGATGAGCTGGTCCGCAAGGCCCTGTCGATCTTCTACCGCGACGGATTCCATGCCACCGGCATGGACACGCTGGCGGCCGAGACCGGCGTCTCGAAGACTTCCATGTACAAACATTTCCGGACCAAGGAGGAGCTGATCCTCGCCGTCCTGCGCTTGCGCGACGAGCAGTTCCGCAACCGCATCTTCCGGCGCATGGAGGAGTTGGCCGACACCCCGCGCGCGCAGCTCTTGGCGCTATTCGACGCCCTGGCCGAGTGGTTTGCCGAACCGGGTTTTCAGGGGTGTATGTTCGTCAAGGCGTCGGCCGAATACCAGAAACCGGATCACCCGATCCATGTGCAGTCGGCCGAGCACAAAAGACTGTTCTTCCAGACCGTGCGTGAAATCGCCAGGGAGGCCGGCGCTCGGGACCCGGACGGGCTGGCGCGGCAACTCCTCCTGCTCAAGGAAGGCGCCATCGTCACCGCGCACCTGGGCCATACGGACGCCCCGTCCGACGACGCCAAGGAAGCGGCGCGGGTTCTCCTGGAACAGGCCGGGATCTGAGCGGAGCGACCGCCCCTTCTCATCGGCCGATCCGGCCATCCCTTTTCAAACGCGTTTGACAGACAACCGCTCACACTTTACAAAAATCGAATATGAAAAAGCTGCGGAAGCCTATAAGTCGTTGCGATAAGGCTGTCGAACCGACGTCCTGAGGACGTTGGCGGTTAAGACTCAATCAAGGCGGAAGCGGTGATCCACGTACTCGGTCAGAACACTCAATGTTTCGGCGACGGTAAGGGCGCCGGTGTCGAGCCTCAGCTCCGGGTTCTCCGGCGCCTCGTAGGGGGCATCGACACCGGTGAAGCCCTCGATTTCGCCGGCTCGGGCCAATGCGTAAAGCCCGTCCGGGTCACGCGCCTCGCAGACTTCGATGCCGGGGTCGAGATGAATCTCGTGGAAGTACTCGCCGGACGCTTTTCGGGCTCTGTCCCTGTCCGCCCGGTAGGGCGACAGGAAGGCTGCCAGGACGATGAACCCGGCGTCGGCATAGAGCGCGGCCAGTTCGCCGACCCGGCGGATGTTCTCGCCCCTGCCCGCGCGCGAGTAGTCGACGTCGGCACTGAGGCCCGTCCGCGCTTCCCAGCCGTCGAGGGCCGCGACCTGGTATTCCATCTCGAACAGCACCTTTTCGAAACGGCTGACCAGGGTCGACTTGCCGGAACCGGGAAGTCCGGTGAACCACAGGACACCGCTTTTGTGCCCGAACCGGTCCCAGCGGTCCTCGAGATCGACAAGTCTTTCGACGCGCGTGATGTTCTTGGATTTGACGCCCATGACGCTTCCGAGCCCGCCGACGAGTGGAAAAACCATCCTCTTCAGGGCAATCGTAGCGGGGAGCGGAAGCCATGGCCAGACCCGGGTTTCGGAAGCGTTCGCGGGTCTGGCGGCGGCGGCCTGTATCGGTAGAATGCCCCCATGATCGTCGCCCAAATTACCGATACCCACCTGATGACGCCCGGCAAGGGCGGCGCCAAGTCGAAGCTCCGGCGCAAGGCGCTTGAGCGCTGCGTCGCCGACATTCGAAACCTCGATCCGAAACCCGACGTGGTCATCCACACCGGCGACATGACCCAGCATGCCAAGCGCAAGGAATATGCCCAGGCCTTCGAGATCCTGGAACCCTTGGGCATCCCGTTTTTCGCGGTTCCCGGAAACCGCGACGACGGGCGCAAGATGGTCGACGCCTTCGATTTTCCGGTGCGCAACCTGATCGGCAGCCATACGCCGGTGCTTTATGCCGTCGAGGAATTTGCCGTTCGCCTGGTCGCCGTCGACAGCCGCAGTTTCGTGGCCAACAAGGGCAACTTCACCGACGATCGGCTGCACGACCTCGATGCCCTGTTGAGCGAGCGCCCGGATGCACCGACGGCGATCTTGCTCCATCATCCGCCGTTCCGGGTCATCAGCCCCACCGACGACTATCAGTACGTGACGGACACAGCACCCGTCGCGTTCGCCGCCACGATCGCCAAGCACCCGCAAATCGCCCATGTGTTTTGCGGACATTCCCACCGCTTCGGCCGCGCCGAGGTCGGCGGCCGGCCGGCGACGACCATGCCGAGCGTCGCCGTTGACGTCCGCCAGGGCGACTACCCGAAACGCCTGAGGAAGACCCCGATCTACCTGCTGCACAGCTGGTCCGAGACCGGACGTTTCGACAGTTTCGTACGCATCACCGACGGCCTATGATCGGCCTATGATGTTTGGGCGGTGTTTCCGACGGCTGTTGCCGGGGGCCGTCGTAGCCGTGGCCTTGTCGGCTTGCGTGACGACGGGCTCCGTGGCACCGACATTCGAGCGGGCCGATGTGCGGATCGCCGGAAACGTGGTTCGAGACTTCGGTCTTGATTTCCCGGCCGCCTATGAACGGGCCCGGCGACAGGCCAATCGCGACCGCCCCAACTTTTCCGGCGCCCGCCTCGAGGAACTGACGGCGAAGGCCCGACCCGGCACCAAACTCCCGGTGATCGTCTACTTTCACGGCTGCGCCGGAATCCGCATCGCCAGCCGGGGCCATCTTGATCAGCTGGCGACCCTCGACGATTTTGTTGTTTTCGCCCCCGACTCTTTCGCGCGCGCGCGTCCGCAATATTGCCTCGCCAACCACACCGTCGACGTCGCTTTGGCCCCGCAGGTGACCGCCATGCGCCGGGCCGAAATCAACCATGCCCTGAAGCGCATCGCCGCACTGACCTGGGTCGACCCGGCCAACATCTTCCTGATTGGCCACTCGCAGGGCGCCGGAACCGTCGCCGGCTATGCCGGCCCCGTCAAGATTCGCGGCCGAGTCCTGATCAACGGCTCGTGCAACGGGATGCTGGGCGGCGACGCCATGAATGACGATGAAGCCTTACTAACCCTCGATTCAGGACGCGACCCGTGGTTCGCGCGCTATTCGACCCGTTGCCGGGAGTACGTGCTCGCCCACCCCGAGGGCCGCTCGATCTACGAGGCGGGTTCGACCTCGCATAACCTGATGGTCAACCATTGGCCGGCCGTCGAACGGTTTTTAAAGTCTAACCGCCTCCCCTAAATCACGAAAATCGATTCGAAAATCACCTTACACGGGTTAATAACCGTACACGATGTGAGGCTTCCATCAGTAGTGGGACAGCGATAAAATGCGGCAACGAAAACGATAAAAACGAATCGAAACGCCGGAACGACTGGTAAGGGTTTGGATGATGAGCATTCCCGAGGTCGTCGGTCTGGCCATAATCACCATGGCAACGGCTTATGCGTTGCCCGGCTTCTATTTCTCCCTGCAACGAAACCTCCGGGAAGCCCGCTATCAAAAGGAGCGGCTCGATCTTTTCCGAGAACGGGCCCGTATCCGATTGGATGTGGAGCGGGCCGATCGGGACCGGGAACGAATGTCCTGGAACGGCTGGCGGAAGTTCACCATCGACAAAAAAGTGACGGAAGCGGATAACATCTGTTCCGTATACCTGGTGGCGCACGATGAAAAACCACTGGCGCCCTACCTGCCGGGTCAATTCCTGACCTTCAACCTGCGTATCCCGGGTCAACCAAAACCGGTCACGCGCTGCTATTCGCTGTCCGACAGCCCCGATGACTTGTCCCGCTACCGGGTCACCATCAAACGGCTGGCGCCGCCTGCAGACGCGATCGATGCGCCACCAGGTCGAGGGTCCAGTTTCTTCCACGACGATCTCGGCGAAGGCGACATCGTCGACGTCAAGGCGCCGGCAGGTCAGTTCCACATCGACCCCGGTTCCTCTCAGCCTGTCGTCCTGGTCGCCGGCGGTGTCGGTATTTCACCGGTTCTTTCCATGCTCAACGCGATCGGCGCCTCCGATGACCGCCGCGAGACGTGGCTCTTTTACGGCGTGCGCAAACCCTCCGAACTGGTCCAGTTCGACCACCTTCAGGAACTCGAAAGACAGCACCCAAACATCCGTGTCGTCATCTGCTACAGCCAGCCTGTCCCGGACGGCACTTTGCGCGACCAGGACCACCTCGGACATGCCTGCGTCGAGCTGTTTAAGCAGCGCCTCCCGTCGAACAACTATGTATTCTTTGTCTGTGGACCACCGCCGATGATGGAGACCCTGCCCCGCGATCTTGAAGCCTGGGGCGTTCCCGTCTCGGACATCCATTTCGAAGCCTTCGGACCGGCCAGTGTACCGCGAAAACGCGACCCCGGGGCTGGTGGTGCCGCCGGTGACGAGGCGTCAAACGTCGTCTTCGCACGTTTCGACAAGTCGGTCGCGTGGAGCGAAGATCATGACTCCATCCTCGATCTGGCCGAGGCCAACGGTGTCCCCATCGATGCCGGATGTCGCGCCGGCAATTGCGGTACCTGCGTCACCGCCATACGCAGCGGCAGCGTCCGGTATCTCAATGAACCCGGTTCGGAACCGGAATCCGGCACCTGTCTCGCCTGCATCTCGGTTCCCGACGGCGAACTGATCCTCGACGCCTGAGGAGACCCGGCCAGGCGAAAGAAGGGCAATGACAGACGTAGATTCGACAACGCCGCCGCCTGAAGGGACCCGGTCCAACGTGGTCCGCCCGAAACGCTGGGAGAACCCGTTCGATCCGGAGATATCCGAGCCCGAAATCGAGAAGATCCTCGACCTGCCCCTGTTCCGCAAGATCGATGCGACAGGTTTTCCGGCGACCGGGTCGCTCCGCGATATCGTTGCCAATGACACGCGTATTCTCAACTACCGCCGCGGCGACATCATCGTCCGCCAGGGCTACTACGGGAACTCGGTCTTCATCGTTATCAAGGGCAGCGTACGCCGTGTCGCCGACGCGGAGGGCGAACGCGTCCTGGCCCCTCGGCGCGTGGCAAGACGCCTTTCCTGGTTCCGTGCGTTGGCCCAGATCTGGCGACGCCCCAAGTATCCCGAAGTCCGCTACACGGGCGCTGAGCGGCGCCGGCGACAGGTCCAGTTGCGTAGCGTCGACGGCGCCGACGCCCGAGCCGTGATCGACGATGTCGACGGATTTCTCGAACGATATGCGACAACATCGTTGACGGCCGGTTCGATCTTTGGAGCCGTAACGGCTTTGTCGCGCTCGCCTCGCATGGCGACCGCATTTGCCGATACCGATACACAGCTGATCGAAATGCGGTGGCAGGGCCTGCGCGACATCCGACGCCGAGACCGTTGGTTCCACGGATATATCGACGGGCTCTACCGTCTCCACGGGCTGCGCCGACGGCTCGAGGCATCACCGCTGTTTCGCCATCTGGACGGTGACACCCTCGACGTGATTGCCGAGCACACCCAGTTCGAGGCCTTCGGTGATTTCGAGTGGACCCACTCCTATAAGGATGCCGTGGCCCGGGATTCGTCATCGGTCATCGAATCCGAGCCGGTGATTGCCGAGGAAGGACAGGACGCCGACAGCCTGATCATGATCAGCTCCGGGTTCGCGCGGGTCAGCCAACGCCGTGATCATGGCCACCGGACAATCGGCCATATGACGATGGGCGAGTTCTTCGGGCTCGACGAGGTTTATGGGAACTGGCGCAACGACGAGGACAGAAGGCTGCGCTTCAGCCTGCGTGCCGTCGGTTATGTCGACGTTCTTCGCGTACCCATAGATGTTCTCAAGACCCACGTCTTTCCGGCCCTGTCGCCGCATCGGATCGACCAACAAACGGGATGGGTCAAGGACGGCGGCGCAGCGCTCAGGATCCGCCAATCGGTGACCGACTTCCTGGTCGACAACCGGGCCATCAACGGTACCGCGACCATGCTCATCAATCTGGACCGGTGCGTCGGATGCGACGACTGCGTCAAGGCCTGCGCTCTCGCTCACGCCGACAACCCGCGTTTCGTCCGCCACGGACCCGACCACGGCCCCCTGATGATCGCCAACGCCTGCATGCATTGTGCCGATCCCGTCTGCATGATCGGCTGCCCGACCGGGGCCATATCGCGCAATCCCGACGATGGCCGCGTCCTCATCGATGACCCGGCCTGCATCGGATGCGCGACCTGCGCGAATTCGTGTCCCTACAACAATATCCGAATGGTGCAGATACGGAGCCACGAGGGAGCCAGTGTCATCGACGAAGCGACGGGTTCACCTGTCCTCAAGGCGACGAAATGCGACCTCTGTCTCGGGCAGCTGGGCGGTCCAGCCTGCCAACGCGCCTGCCCGCACGACGCCCTCATCCGCATCGACATGAAGGACCGCCGGAAACTGGCCGCCTGGATAAGCCGCTGATGACCTTTCGTACGCGCCGCCTGCTGTTCGCCACCCTTACCGTTTTCGCCGTGGCCCTCGTCGTCCTGGTGCACGACACCTACGGCTTGTCCTTGCGCAACGCGGCTTTCGTTGACGGCTGGATCATGGTCACAGCGATCGTCTTTCTGTCCCTGTTCAATCTCAGAAAGGCGGTGTCGGTGGCGCCCCTGTTCGACGCCTGGTGGTGGTTGCAGGCCCATGTCTACGTCGGCCTATTTGCCGCCGCATTGTTCATCCTGCACACGGGCGGGCGCCTTCCGACCGGCGTTTTCGAAGTCTGTCTGTGGAGCGTGTTCGTGCTGGTGGCCGCGACCGGGGTCGTCGGAACCGTCCTGTCGCGGCGGATTCCTCCGCGTTTGCGCCAACGGCCCCTGCCCCGCGTACGCCTGACCCAGGCCAAGATCGCGGCCGGTCTTTCCGAGTTCGGCGATCGCCGGCAAAGCAACGAGCGCGTCCTTTTCGAACGAATCCCGCAACACCGGGCGATGCTGATGAACCGCGCCGAGGAACTCGCCCTCGAAGCGGCGCAGGTGGCCGGCGCATCGACGATAGCCGATTTCCATACGACCCGCCTGGCCCCCTACTTCCAGCGACCGCGCAACATGCTGTCGCACCTCATGCAGTCAAACCGCGGCGTTCACCAACTCATCGAAGACTTGCGCCCGCTGGAGCGATACCTGGAGGAACGCGGCCTCGAGATCCTTGCCGAGATCGAGGAGCTGGTTCATATGAAAGCCAATCTCGATTACCAATACGCCCATTTCCTGATGTTGCGCGGCTGGCTCTTCATCCATGTTCCCTTGGCCTTCGCCATGTGGGTGCTGATCGCCTTGCACGTCATCTTCGTCTACGCCTTTTCGAGCGGAGCGCCGTGACGCATGCGTTTCCAGACCTTCGATCACCCATCCAGCCCCTACGAACGCCCGACCCAGGCGTGGCGCTGCGGCCGTAGCGGCGACGGAAAGGCCTGCCTCGCCGGCCCCGACGCCCGCGGCCGCTGTCAGGGCACCGCCGAATGCGTTCCCCATCGCCGCGGCGACCGCTGGGTGTGCACGCGGGCTGCGGCCGAAGGCGGGCGCTGCGAACCGGGACCAATGCCCGACGGTTCGTGCGGTTGTTCGTCACCGCCCTGCGTTCCGGTTCGCGCCATGTGGAGCCTTGGGCGAATGACGGCGCTTTGGGTCGTTGCGGTGACCCTCGGCTTGGCGATCTGGGGTCTCTCCGGAGAGCGGTGGAGCGCCGTGGTCGCACCGGGACCGCTGGCCTCTGCTCATGGGGAGATCGAGGCGTGTTCGGCCTGTCATGGCGCCGCCGATCAATCGCCGCTGGCGTGGAGCCTGGCGGTCCTGTCCGAAACCACCGGACATGCGGAGTCCGAAAAGTGCCTGAAATGCCATAGCCAAGGCGCGACGCCGCTACGCCCGCACGCGCTCCCGAAAGAGCGTCTAACGGCAGTGGCGATCAAAGACCACGGGCCGACCCCGATTTCCGCCCTGTTCCGCGCACCGAAAGAACTCCAGGAAGCGACACCCTGCGCCGTTTGCCACCGCGAACACGAAGGGAAGCGCCATGCCTTGACCGATATGGCGGACCGGCGATGCCAGGCCTGCCACGCGACCCAGTTCCGGAGCCTGGAAGACGGCCATCCCGACTTCGGTTCCTATCCGTTTTTCCGGCGCACGCCGATCATCTTCAACCACTGGGGCCATTTCGACAGCCACTACAAGGACGTCGACGATCCGCCGCGATCCTGTGCCGCCTGCCACGAGATCGAACCGGTGACCGGCGCTATGACCATCAAAACGTTCATAGAGGCCTGCACGGATTGCCATATCGGGCAGATTAACGGCAGCGAGCGGCCCAAGCGCAAACACCTGCCCTTCATCTCCGTGCCTGCGCTCGACCTGGAAAGCCTGCGCCTGGCAGGCGTGGCCATCGGCGAATGGCCGAAGTCGGCCGAGGGCGAGGTGACGCCGATCATGCGGGTCCTGATGCCGGAGCTGGACCCCCAGGTCGTCGGCCTCTATCTGGAGGAACTGCGCGGATCGAGCCCCGGGGAATTCGAGGCCGTCGAAAAATTGGCGTGGCAGATCAAACGCCTGATCCACGATCTGATGGCGAAGGGCAGTGCCGGCTTCGAAGCGCGGCTGCGCGCCGCCTTGGGTGAGGACATCGACGATGAGATGGTGATGAGGGCGGCCGCGGCGTTTCCCCGCGACGCCCTGGTTCAGTTCCAACGGCGCTGGTTCCCCAACCTGGCCGACGAGATGGACGTCCTCGATAGGGGCCAACCGCCGCCGACCACTGCGGTTGTCAAAACGGGCAACGAGATGGATGACGACGGCGTCAATCTCGCCCGATGGTCACGCCACGGCGGTTGGTACCGCGAGGAGTCGGCCTGGTCTACCGGATCAACCGCCACGAGGACGACTTTATGCGGGCATGGTTCGAGATCGGCATCCAGCTTTCCGATGGCGATGAGTGGCATCCGCTGCTCGAGGATTTCACCGGCAAACGCGGCGCCGGCCAGTGCGCCAAGTGTCACAGCATCGACCAGCGGGCCGACGGTCGCCTCCAGGTCAATTGGACCGCCAGGATGGCGGCGTCGGACCCGGCCCGCTTAACGCGCTTCGACCACGGGCCGCACTTCAGCACGACCGGCGACGAGGGTTGTCTGACCTGTCATCCGCGCGACAAGTCGGACAGGAATCTGGAGACTTACGAAGAACTCGACGTCACCGATTTCGACTCCAACTTCAAACCGACCTCACGACAGATTTGCCTGAACTGTCATGTGGCCGGCGAAACCGATGATCGATGTGTCCTCTGTCACCGCTATCACGTCGGCCGATCGGGTCCCAGCGGCGGCACACTGGGCGCGGTCGCCAAGAAGACGCCTTTCCCCGGAAAATAGCTGGCCGCCCTAAAAAGCGGTCCGGCATCACCCGTAGCGGCCCTCGATGTAGTCGGCGGTTTCCTTTTGCGCCGGCGTCACGAACATATCCTCGGTCAGCGAGTGTTCGACGACCCGGCCCATCAGCATGAAGATGCACTCTTCGCTGGCGCGCCGGGCCTGGGCCATGTTGTGAGTGACGATGAGGATCGTGTACTGCCCGCGCAGTTCCCAGATCAGTTCCTCGACCGCCTCAGTGCCTTTGGGATCGAGGGCGGAACAGGGTTCGTCCATCAACAACAACGTCGGTTTGACCGGCAACAGGCGGGCGATGCAGAGCTTCTGCTGTTCCTCGAGGGACAGCTCCGTGGCCTTGCGGTCGAGGTGGTCTTTGACCGCATCCCACAACAGGACCTGTCGCAGCGCCGCTTCGACGATCTCGTCCTTCTCGCTCTTGTGCAGCCGCTTGGCATCCTCGGTGTGCAGGTTGTAGCCGAAGATGACGTTGTCGCGGATCGAGATGGGCAACGGATTGGGTCGCTGGAAGACCATGCCAACCTGTTTTCGGAGCTGCGCCAGGTCGACGCTGCGGTAGTAGATATCGTGGCAGAGGACGTCGACCGAACCGGTGATACGCACGTACCCGAGGCGCTCGTTGATGCGGTTGACGCTCCGCAGGAAGGTCGACTTGCCGCAGCCCGACGGGCCGATCAGCGACGTGATCATGCCCTCGCGGATCTTCAGGTTGATGTCGAAAAGGGCCTGGAAGTCGCCATACCACAGATTGAGGTCGCGGGTTTCGATGGCGTGTCCGTTGGCGCCGGTTTCGATGGTTGTTGCTGCTTCGCCCATGATTTTTCCCTCAGCCGAAACGTCCGGCGATGTAGTCGGCCGTCCGTTGGTCCTGGACATTACCGGTGAACAGTTCTTCCGTATCACCGACCTCAACGCAGCTTCCGGTCAGGAAGAAGGCCGTGCGGTCTGCGAGACGCCTTGCCTGCTGGACCAGGTTGGTGACCAGGATAATGGTCATGTCGTGGCGCAACTCCTTGAGCACGTCCTCGATTCGCATGGTGGTTACCGGATCGACGGCGATGGAGAATTCATCGAGCATCAAGAGGTCCGGGTCCTGCGATAGGGCGCGTGCGATGGTCAGGCGCTGCTGCTGGCCGCCGCTCAACAGACTGCCCAGCGTGTTGAGCCGGTCCTTGACCTCGTCCCAGAGCGCCGCCCGGGTCAGGCACCGTTCGACGATGACGTCGAGATCGGCCTTCGATTTCGTACCCCTGAGGCGCGGCGCCAGAGCGACGTTGTCGTAGACGCTCATGGGCAGGCCGACCGGAAGCGGGAAGACGACGCCGATGCGGCTCCTCAACGCGTAGATATTTCGCAGCTTGCTGATGTCGTGGCCGTCGAAAATGACATCGCCGGTCACCTTCATCTGCTTGTTGAACATGTCCATCCGGTTGACCGCCTTGAGGAACGAGGTCTTGCCGGAGTTGGCTGGGCCGATGATGCCGAAGATCTCGTTCTCGCGGATATCGAGATTGATGCCGCCAATGGCGAGAGTGCCGCCGTAGCTGATCGAGAGATCGCGGACTTCGAGCTTCGTCGGCGACTGGCTCAGGTCTTCCTGCGGAACCGGCGCGGGCGCTTCGGTTTCGACTGCGGCTGCCGTGTCTACCATTTCTTCTGCCCCCTCAGATACATGCGGAAAGCGATCGACAGGGCGTTCATCATCAGAACCATGCCGATCAGGACCAGGGCGACACCGTAAGGCAGGTGTTCAGGAACATGCGGAACCTGGGTCGACACCACGAACAGGTGAAGCGACAGGGCCATGGTCTGGTCGAACACGCTCTCGGGCAGGAACGGCAGGAAGAAGGCCGCACCCGTGAACATGATCGGCGCCGTTTCGCCCGTCGTCCTCGACACCTCGAGGATGACGCCGGTCAGGATGCCGCTCACCGCGTTCGGCAGCACGACCCTACGGATCGCCTGCCAGCGGGTCGCCCCCATGTTCCAGCAGGCCTCGCGGAAGGCCAACGGAACCGCCTGAAGGGATTCACGGGTGGCGACGATGATGAGCGGCAGGGTCATGATGGCCAACGTCAGGCTGGCCGCCAGGATGCTCGTCCCGAAGCCGAAGAAGATGACGAAGGCGCCAACCCCGAACAGCGCATGGACGATCGAAGGAACACCGGCCAGGTTGATGATGGCCAGATTGATGAACCGCGTCAGCCAGTTATCGGGCGCATATTCGCTTAGGTACAAAGCGGCGGCGACGCCCAGCGGCACGGAAATCGCCAGTGCCACCAGGACCAGCCAGATGGTGCCGATCAGGGCCGGGAAGATCCCGCCTTCGGTCATGCCGTTGGTCGGGTTGGAGAACAGGAACTCCCAGGAGATCGCCGGTCCGCCCTTCCAGATCAAGGTCGCGAGGATGATCAGGACCGGGATGATCAACAGGATGGTCATGCCGAAGAAGATGACCTGGACCATGAAGTCCCGATGCTCGTTGCGCTGGTTGTGGGGCGTTGCCCTGAACATGGATGTACTTGTGGCCATGACCCCTCTCCTAGCTCTTCTTGATGCCGCGGACGATGAGGTCCGCAGTCAGGTTGATGATGAAGGTGATGATGAACAGGAAGATGCCGATGGTGAACAGCGCCTGGTAGTGGTCCGACCCGACCGCCGTTTCGCCGAGCTCGGCGGCGATCGTGGCCGTCAGCGCGCGAACCGAGTCGAAGATGCTGTCCGGCAGGTTGATGGAGTGCCCTGTCGCCATCAGCACGGCCATGGTTTCGCCGAACCCGCGCCCGACGCCAAGCAGCACGGCGCCCAGGAGCCCGTTCTTGGCGGCCGGCAGAACGACCTTGAAGATGACCTGGCCGCGTGTCGCACCGAGGGCCTCGGCGGCCTCGCGGTAGCGGTCGGGTACGGCCTTAAGAGCGTCCTCGGCGATCGACGTCATGATCGGCGCCGCCATCAATCCCAGTATGATGCCGGCGTTCAAGACGTTGAGACCGACCGGCACGTCGAAGATGTCGATGATCAGCGGGTTCATGATACTGAGCCCGATGAAACCCCAAACCACTGACGGGATCGCCGCCAGCAGCTCAACCAGCACTTTCAGGAACTCGCGGAGCCGGCCGGTGGCGAATTCGCCGATGAAGATCGCCGCGCCCAGCGAGAACGGGATCGCCACGATCATGGCGAGGCCCGTGACGCTCGCCGTTCCGGCGATCATGGCCAGGATGTTGTAGGTCGGATTGTACTCCGACGTCGGCCGCCAGCGGGGCGATGTGAAGAATTCGCTCCAGTCCAACTTGAAGATGGCGAAATCGAAGCCTTCGCGGCCGATGAAGATGAAGATGCCAATGATGAAGATGATCGCCGAGAAGCCGCCGACAAAGACCAGAACCTGGATGACCTTGTCGATGATCCAGTCGGTGTTGATACGGTCGAAGTCGGCGTCGCGGTCGCTCGGCGGCAGCGATTGCATGTCTTTCGGATCGGCAACTGCGGGAGAGGTGCTATCGTTCATCTCACGGCTCCTCACCGTGCAGCGTTTCGACCAGGTCGCGGATCTGCACGGTCAGTTCGCGGTAGATGTCGTAATAGCGATTGACCGTTTCCGTCTTCTCGGTACCTTCCGGCAGCGTGCCGACGTCCCAGTCGAGAAAAACCGTACGGAACGGCTGGCTGGAAATATAGGAACTCGCCGGCCCGTCGAGGGCGACGACGACGTCGTATGTCGCCACTTCCTCCGACTTCGGATCGATGGCCCGCGGCCCGGTGCCGTTCGTCACCAGGCCGTGCGCCTCCATGAATTCCGGAAGCCCCGGGTGCATACCGCTGGCGGCACTACGCCCAGCACTGGAAAAGGAACAGACCTCGCGGGCCATCTTGTTGCCGACGGCTTCGGCGATGCGGCTCTGGCCGTTGTTTCGTTCGTCGAGGAACAGGACGTTGAACTTTTTGCGTTCCGGCGTCTCGCCGGTGGTGGCGAACACCGTTTCTTCGCAAATGTTCTCGGCCCGGGCGCTGATGCGCTCCAGCTTGCTGTAGACCACGGAAAGATAGAGCAGGTCCCGGGCCTTTTCAGGCGCCTCGGCGGTGGCTTCCGCCAAATCGTGGAACACCCGATCGAACTCGGTAACGACGCGCCCGACCAGGGACATGGTTTCGCGGGCCGCATCGGCGTCGTTTTCGTTGAACGCCTTGACTGCCCGGCGCAGCATGTTCTGTGAATCGCCGGAGATTGTCTCGAGGACCGCCTTGAAGCTCTGGTCCGGCGGCTCCGACATCTGCAGGGCCTCGCGGGCGATGGTCGCCGCATGGTCGCCGATCCGCTCCATCTCGCCGTTCATCCTGAGAACGGATGAAATCAGGCGCAAGTGTCCGGCCGTCGGCAGATGGAGGGCCAGGAATTTGTGACACAGGCTGTCGATGTCGGCGAAGGCCCGGTTGACGTTGTGATCACCGAGAATGACGGCGTTGGCGAGGTGCCTGTCGCCGGTCATCACCGCCTGGACGCCGCGCTTGAGCGCATCCTCGACCAGGACACCGACGGCGGCGACCTTTTCCCGGATTTTCGCCAGATCTTCGGCGAGGCGTTTTTCGTAAACTGCCATGACTAAGTGCTCCACCCATGCAGGTACGGATCAGGACCGATCCGTGGTGACGCTGTTGAGAAAACGGTTTGGGTTCGCGCGGCCCGTCCCCCAGGAATGGCTAGGGGAGACAGGGAACGGGCCGGACGAACCCGGGTACGAAATGGATCAGTCGCAGCTGACGTTTTTCATCGGCGCATAACCCTTTTTAAGGATGATGCACTGGCCGACGTCGCTCTTGATCCAGTCGAGATAGGCCTTGATGTCGCCCGTCGGTTCGCCGTTCGTGTACATAAACAGCGGGCGCGCGATCGGATAGCTGCGGTCGCTGGCCGTCTCCACCGAGGGGGAGACGCAGGAACCGCTGCCGTCCTTGTCGATACAGGCCATCTTGATGTGGTCGTTGGCGTAAGCGAGGCCGCTGTAGCCGATGGCGCAGGGCGTCTTCTCGACCAGGTCGACGACATCCTTGGAGCCGTGCATGTCCCGCGTGCCGAGCTTGAAGTCGCGCCTGGCGCCGAGTGCGGCCTTGCGGAAGTAGGCATAGGTGCCGGAGTTGTTCTGGCGGCTGACCAGAACCATTTCCTGACCCTTGCAACCGGGAACCTCGACACCGATGTCCTTCCAGTTGTTGGTCTTGCCGTCCTCACCGTAGATCTCGGCCAGTTGCGGGATCGAGAGGGAATCGAGGGGGTTATCCTTGTGCAGGAAAACAGCAAGCGCGTCGTAGCCGACGATATGCTCGACCGGGTTCTGCCCCTGCTTCTTAGCCAAGTCGATCTCTTTTTTCTTCATGGCGCGGCTGGCGTTGGCGATATCGACGGTGCCGTTGATCATGGCGGCGATACCGGTGCCGGAGCCACCGCCGGTGACGGCGACGGCGACGTCCGATTTCACTTTCTGATATTCCTCGGCCCAGGCTTGGGCGACGTTGACGAGGGTGTCGGAGCCTTTGTTCTGGATCAGGGTGCGGGCTTCGGCCGTGGTGCCCAGGAAGGCGATGCCGGCGGCAATCGCCGTGACAGCAATTGTGGTTTTCATCTCTCGGGTTCCTCAGGTTTCGCGGATAATTTCTGCTCAGTAGGATGGAACCCTAGGCCCCTTGTTTAAGGGCCGTTTAAAGCGATTGTTAAGTTTCTGTTAAACTGAAGTTTTGGTTTCATGATCATTTCATGACGTTTGGCTGCCTGGGGATTCCGCCCATGACCATCGGCGACGGAGAAGACGGGGCTTCTTGGCCTGGAGGACGTGCGGGGTTTAATTGGCAGCGGAAAACGCCGCGAAAGATCGTCCGCCACTAAACGCTTCAAATAAGCGTGTCTTGGCATATAGAATGCGGTTGTTCCGGAAAGGGGGGATACTGTTGATAAACCCCTGTTGATCGGTTTCTGAGATCGTGATTCCGTTTCCCGAGTGATTCGGTGGAGGGCGGAACGATGATGGGGCGGTTGTCGGACGACCAGGGCAA
>Ga0056134_10000044_pt1 | contig 29097 bp, 29 predicted proteins | sample WorMetGr2BELIZE2_FD_71115 | JGI IMG/M metagenome (GOLD analysis project Ga0056134, IMG submission 71115) | Marine gutless worms symbiont microbial communities from Max Planck institute for Marine Microbiology, Germany - Inanidrilus... ...
AACCGCCAACCAAAGCCAAAAACCGCCGCAGCATCTGCCAGTGGCGGCGAATAAACGTCCGCTCTTAATAGAAGCGGACGCCCAAAACACTCTTTCGGACGAGTTTATCAACGATATCATACGGGGGCTGAAACGCGAAAAACAAGAACCAACTGAACCGGCGGTCGTCATATTCCGGACAAACGCGTTCGGCCGATTTCTAGAGGGGACAAGGTAATGAACCGACTATCATCGTTTTTGGGACGACATAAAGGCTTTGCGTGTCTGGTCCTGTTGGTTATCGCAGCCGCCGCTTTTACCGCGAGCCCGGCTTACGCCGCCGCCGCCAAACCCATCAAATGGGGCTTCATGGCCATGAAGCTGGCCGGTGGTCTTGCCATCTTCCTTTACGGCATGGAGATGATGGGCGACGCCCTGAAGGTCGTCGCTGGCGATCGCATGCGCGACATCCTCGGGCGCCTGACGACAAACCGGATCATGGGCGTCATCACCGGTGCCGGGGTCACCGCCGTCGTCCAGTCGTCGTCGATCACCACCGTCATGCTGGTCGGCTTCGTCAGCGCCGGTCTGATGACGTCGGTACAGTCGATCGGCGTCCTCTTCGGCGCCAACATCGGCACTACGATTACGGCCCAGATCATCGCCTTCAAGGTCACCAAGTTCGCACTCGGCATGGTCGCCGTCGGTTTCATCATGTGGTTCGTCGGGCGTCAGGAGAAGATCAAGCAGTATGGTGCCCTGATCCTCGGCCTCGGCCTCGTCTTCTTCGGCCTTTCGGTGATGAGCGGTGCAATGAAGCCGTTGCGCTCCTACCAGCCGTTCATTGACCTCATGCAGCAGGTCTCGAACCCGGTCGTCGGCATCATGGTCGCCGCTGCTTTCACTGCCTTGGTCCAGTCGTCGTCGGCGACGACCGGTGTCGTCATCGCCATGGCGACGCAGGGGCTGATCTCGCTGGAGGGTGGCATTGCCCTGATCCTCGGCGCCAACATCGGCACCTGCGTGACAGCGGCTCTGGCCGCCATCGGCAAGCCGAGGGACGCCGTTCGGGTCGCCGTCGCCCATGTGACGTTCAACATCCTAGGCGTCGTCCTGATTGTCTGGTTCATTCCACCGTTCGCGGAACTGATGCGATCCATCTCGCCGGCGAGCCCGGAGCTTGCCGGCATGGAACGCCTGGCCGCCGAGACGCCGCGCCAGATCGCCAATGCGCATACCGTCTTCAACGTCTTCTTCTCGCTTATCTTCCTGCCTTTCGTCGGGATCTTCGCGCGGTTCACCGAATTCGTCGTCCGCGACAAGGCGGTGACAGTCGAGGAGAAGGCCCTGGCCAAGTTCCAGGCCCGGTACCTCGACGATCTCCTGATCTCGACGCCGCCGATGGCGCTCAGCATGGTGCGCCGCGAGGTCACACGGACGGGCGAGGTGGTCGAGGAGATGTTGGCCTCGGTGCCAAAGACGGTCTTCGTCGGCAATGTGGACGAGGCCACGAAGGTGCGTGAGATGGACGACCAGGTCGACAACCTCTATGCGGCCATCGCGCGCTATCTGTCAAAGGTCGGCCGTGAAACCCTGTCGGAACGGAACGCCGACGAGGCGGTGGCTTTGGCCACGGCCAATAGCGAGGTGGAGAACATCGGCGACATCGTCGAGACCCATATGTACCACCTGGCGACGACCTGCAGCGCCAATTCGATCCAGTTCTCCGAGGGCGATTTGGCAACGCTGAACGAGTACCACAGTAAGGTGCTCGACGTCTTCAAGACGGCGATCGTCGCCATCGAGCACGACCGGCGCGAAGCCGCCGAAAAGGTGCTCGAACGGGAAGAGGAGATCGTCGAAGGCATCGACACCCTGATCTCCGAACGCCAGACCAAGTGGTTGAAGGAAGATCACACGGCCGAAGAGATGGCCGCGTTCAACCTGATGACCGACATTATGGAGAACCTGAAACGCGTCTATGAGCACTCCAAGCGTATGGCGCGCCTGGTCACCCGCCAGGAGTTCAGCACGGCACTCGCCGTCGTTCCGCAGGAGTAGCCATCGGCGGACTCGTCTGTCGGAAATCGACTTCGGGCCCGGGCAGCATTCGCTGCCCGGGTCTATTCTTGTCCCTATTGCCGGATCACTCGTCTGTCATCCAGGCGCGGAGCGCTGGCGGCAGGGCCTTTTCCTTTGGCTTCTCGTCGCTATCGAAATTACCAAGATAGGACTGGCAGAAATCGGCGATGACCTTGGCATCGTAGTCGTCGCGCCCTTCTGAGCGTTTGAGGGCCTGATAGGCCTCGACCACCTCCTTGAACTGCTCCATGCTTTCGGGGTCGGGGTTGACGTCCGGATGCAGCGTCTGTGCCGCCCGCCAGAAAGCCTGCTGGATTTCCTTTTGCGAAGCGCTCGGCGACACGTCGAGGATGGAGTAATAGTCCTTGAGTTTTCGGCGCCGTCTCAGCCAATTCCACATCGCCACCGCTCCTCTCCGATCGACCGTTGTCATCCAGCCGTTGCCGAAATTTCCTTTCGATTCTAACGCATTGGTCAACTTTCGGCCACAAATGTTCCAGTGAGCCGGTCGTCGAAGATTATCTGAAACGGATCACCTTTAAGCGGAAACAGTATTGTCAACTTCGGGTGCCTTCCGGAAAGGCGGTCCGACGCTTTGTCGATTGTGGGATTATCACAAGCTCTCTGAGAATATGGAGGATTTTGGCATTTTCTTTGAGAAAACTCCTCATTGAGTCTGCGCACGCGGCTCCTATCGAGTCGAACTCTATCGAGCTCACAGAGAACCCACATCGGGAGTTCTCGCGACTCTTTTATGACACTTTTGTTGCATTTTTTTGACCTGAATCATGGATGGCTTTTTGCCAATCCATAAAATGCTGAAATCCGAACCTGGTAATTCCGGCTCGGAGAGTAGAGAGAGACGGCCGGCTGGTTAAGGGTCGGTTTGGTTAGGGAAACTGGGGCACCCCAGAAATCAGGTACGAGTATTCGGGACCGTAGTTGGGCTCATGCACTGACGACGGTCAATCGGTATCGACGCCATAGGAGAGGTTCATGTCCGCACTCACGGAAATCAAAGGGATCGGCCCGGCGTTGGCGGCCGCCTGTGCCGCCAAAGGGTTTAAGGCGATCGACAAGGTTGCCTCGGCATCACCGGAAGAGTTTGCCGCGGTGCCAGGTGTCAGCGTAGCACGGGCGGAAGTCTTCATCGCGACCGCCAAATCATTACTGCCGAAAAAAGCCGCTGCTACGGACCAATCGAAACCGTCGGCGTCATCGAAAGACGCGGGTAAAAAGAAAAAGGAAAGGGACAAGAAAAAGGGCAAATTTTTTTTGTCGCCATTCTAGCCTGCTCGATCGGTATGCGATCCCGCGGTGTCTTCGCGAGGCCGGTCGAAGATGTGAGGGGCGTCATAAAAATTTAACAAAAGTTTAACATTCGCTTTAAACGACGCCAAAAAACGAAAACTAGGGTTCCGGGCGCTCCGTACCCTTGTTGGGAACGATATAGTCAGGAGACATGCCCATGGTTGGAAGCAATCCTTTTGCCAGTTTATTCGGGCGATCGCCCTTTAAACCGATGCAGGAACACATGCAGGCCGTGAAAAAGTGCACGGCCCAGGTGACGAAACTGTTCGAGGCCTTGTGCGACGGCAATCAAGCCCGCGTCGCGGAGGTTAAGGACAAGATCTTCGAACTCGAACACGAGGCCGACGCGATCAAAAACGAAATGCGGGCCCACCTTCCGAAAAGCTTGATGATGCCGGTCGACCGAAGGGACCTTCTCGAAGTTCTCGACCTTCAGGACTCCATCGCCGACGTCGCCCAGGACATCGCCGGTTTGCTGGTCGAACGACCCATGGACGTACCCGAGAATATGCGGGAGCCGCTTCTGGTCATGACGCGCCGTTGCGTCGATGCCAGCGAACATGCGGCCAGGATCATCGGACGCCTCGACGAGCTCGTCGAAACCGGCTTCCGCGGACCCGAATCCGAATCCGTCGCCGAGATGATCGACGAGTTGAACAAGATCGAATCGGATACGGACCAGATGGGTCTCGAATTGACGCAGTCCCTGTTCGCTCACGAAGACGAGATGAACCCCGTTTCCGTCGTCTTTTGGTACAACCTGATCCACATGATCGGCGAGCTGGCGGACCTGTCCGAAAAGGTCGGCAATCGCTTGCGTCTGCTGCTGGCGCGTTAAGAGGGGAGACGGAATCATGGAAATTATTCAAGCCCACGGCATGATGTTCATCATTATTGCCGTCATATTCGGTTTCTACATGACATGGGGGATCGGCGCCAACGACGTCGCCAACGTCATGGGAACCTCGGTCGGTTCCGGCGCCATCACGGTTAAGACAGCGATCATCATCGCAGCGATCTTCGAGTTTGCCGGCGCCGCCCTGGCCGGCGGCCACGTGACCAAAACCATCCGCAAGGGGATCATCGATCCGACGCCGATGGTCGCCAATCCGGAAATTCTCCTCTTTGGTATGCTGGCGGCGCTGCTCACCGCAGCCATGTGGCTGATGGTCGCCTCGACCCGCGGCTGGCCGGTGTCGACGACCCACTCCATCGTCGGCGCCATCGTCGGCTTCGCCATCGCGGCCGTTGGTCTCGAGGCCGTCGCCTGGACCAAAATCTGGCAGATCATCGCCAGTTGGGTGGTCTCGCCGGTGCTCGGCGGCACCATCGCCTTCGTGCTGATGATGAGCATCCGCAAACTCATTCTCAATGCCGAGAACCCGTTCAATGCGGCCAAGAAATGGGGACCGTTCTACGTCTTCCTGGTCGGCTTCATCATTGCCCTGGTGACCATGTTCAAGGGGCTCAAGCACCTGAAGGTCGATCTCAGCATCCCGATGAGCTTCTTGCTGGCAGCCATCTTCGGCATCATCGTCGCCGCCATCGGCTGGCACCTGATCTCCAAGGTCCAGGTCGATGAGGAGGCGGACAAGGACTTCCACTTCGCCAGCGTCGAGAAGGTCTTCGTCCCGATGATGCTGTTCACGGCCTGCGGCATGGCTTTCGCCCATGGCTCCAACGACGTTGCCAACGGCGTCGGTCCGTTGGCCGCCGTCGTCGGCTTGGTTCAGTCCGGCGGCGAGGTCGCGCAAAAATCCGAACTGCCGTTGTGGATCCTGATGCTTGGCGGCTTCGGCATCGTCGTCGGCCTGGCCACCTACGGCTACAAGGTAATTCGCACCATCGGTAGCAAGATCACCGAACTGACCCCGACCCGCGGTTTCTGTGCGACCATGGCCGCGGCGACGACGGTGGTCCTGGCGTCGCGGACCGGTATGCCGGTGTCGACCACCCACATCGCCGTCGGCGGTGTTATCGGCGTCGGCCTGGCCCGCGGAATCGGTGCCCTCGACCTGCGGGTCATCGGTGGCATCATCATGTCATGGGTGATCACCTTGCCGGTCGGCGGTGTTCTCGCCGCCATCTTCTACTTTACGCTTCGCGGCATGTTTACGTAATGCCGTTCGCGTAATCAGCGGCCCTCCACGACAAACGGCCTCCGCTCTTGCGGAGGCCGTTTTCTTTGCAGGCACAAAAACCAACCGCAGGCGTCAGCCCGAACCTTCCTCCGGCTCGGCCTCGGAAACCAGGGGTTCGGCGGCATACTCCAAAGGTACGGCCCTATTGCCGATCAAGATCATAACGCCGACCACGTGCAGGTGGGCGGAGTAAACGACGTGGTGCCCGCTAATCTCGGTAACGTCGAGCCAAACCGTATCCTCATTGGAAAGTGGCGTATGGGCGACGATCACCGGCGCATGTTTGGGCAAACCGAGGGTGCGGCGAAATCGTTTGACGCTGCCTTTCGTATAGCCGCCCGGCTGGTTTCCCTGGCGCACCCGGTTCCAAACGATCTCATGCTGGAGTCCCGGATACCGCTGGATGTTGACCAGACTTTCACGGTTGACGTCGGAGCGCGTCGGGGCCCCGTGGCAGGCCGCGAATTGGGCGTTCTGAACGACGAAGGGCAATTGCTCGAACAACGTCTCCACTTCAGACAGGAAGGCCTTTCCCCGTACTTTCTTCAAGTGTTTGCGTAAAAGCACCCCCTGCGCGACGCCCCCTTTCCCAACGTCCGGAGAAAAGCTCTCGTGGTTGCCGCGGATGTAAAATACGTTGGCCGGGAACCGTTCCTTCAACATCAGGAAGGTGTCGAGGATCAGGATCGAAGAGTCCATTTCTTCGAGCTCTCCCGGCTCCTGGGAATGAACCAGGTCGCCGAGCAAGACCAGGCAGGCGTCGTTGCGCTCCAGGGCCTCGACGAACCCTCCCTCGACAACCACCTTCAGCAGGTTGTCGATGCGGGTATGGATGTCGCCGACGATCAACGGTGTCAGATCCTCGGGCAACTCCAGGATGCCGCCGGGGTTGCCGTCGGCGTCGCGTTCCCGGAAGGCCTCCTCGGCGAGAATGCGGTTGACCCGGGTAATGCGCTCGAGAGCGTCGTCACGGTCGAAGGTTTCGAACGGGTGGCCGAGCAAGGCTGTCAGGCGTTCCAGGTTTCGGCGCCGCTGATCGAGGAGCTTTTGCGGCGCGTTGCTTTCGGGAAAAAAGCTGATTGCACACAGCCGGTCCGGATCGAGCGGCTTCAACGTGAGCTCGCCGTTTCGGTTGGTGATTTCCACGTGACGGCGGGCAATGGATTTCGAGTAGTCGAAAATCGCTGTCTGAACGTCATCCTCGCGACCCAGGATGACATTGTCCCCGGGGCAAATGCGCAGGAACCCGGTCAGACTCCGATAGAACTCCTCGCCCGGATGGACGATCCAGTCCCTCTGCCCGCCGCGTTTTCGGTCGTCCGCCTCCGAGTCCGGATGGAGCTCCATCGTCGTTTTCCCGAGTGTCAATCGGAAAGGCCCCGTCGACCACGCAACCCTTACAGGCGCAGAGAGTTCACAAGGTTCCTGCTCCGGCAGCAGTTCGATGGCGTCGCTGGTCCCGTCGAATACCCGCCGCATGCGCTCAATGAAAGAGAGCCGCGGCTTGTCGTCGGTCTCCGGGATCTCGGTCTCGGGTGCTGACGGTCCCGTCATGTGGGCTCTTTACCTACCAGTTCGACGATTTCCATCGGATGACCGTCGCGATCTTGGCGGATGTAAACGGGTATTCCGTTTTTCCAGAAATACCAGGCCATCGTACGGTAGAGATCCATTTGCAACTTCACGAAATCACGGGTCACCTTTTTGTCATGCGGAAACAACCCGCTTTTCCCACGTATAGTACGGCCCTCAAAGATGAGCTGTTCGTCCGGCAGGATAAACTCGAACACGTAGTGCTCCCGCCAGTTGGTGCCGAGAAACCAGGTCTTGGCCGGCGGGATCAGGATCCGCTCGAATTCGATGACCAAGTCGACCGGATTCTCGAGCCACGCCTTATCGAGGACGGCCAGGCCTTCGTCGTACCCGACAAACGGTATGCCAAGGTGAATTTCCCGCGGCCGGAACGTCAACGCCTGGGTCCGCCACCAACGCGGCATTGAAAGGTCGATATATCCTTCGTATGGCCAGCCGTAGATCTTCCCGATCAACGTGCTTTTGCCGACACCGGGCGGGCCCGTAATCAGGAATTGCCTGAACTTCGGTTCCTTCGGGAACGGGACCCCGCGGATGTCCTGGAGGTCTTCAATCGGCGCCAGCTTGAGATCGTTTGCGGAGATCATTTTTCTAAATCTTTTCCGGTTTCTCGGCCCGGTGCGTAGTCCTGGCGCTGAAATCAACCCCGTTTGGTACCCCGTGCGATGGCTTTCGGCCGCCTCAATTCCATCTTCCGGACTTCCTGATGGCGGCTCTCGGCGGCGTCGATCATGGCCTGCTGGCAGCCCCGGCGTTCACCGGAGGCGTCGTCCGGCATGCGATGCACGTAGCTTCCGTCGGGCAGCATTTCCCAGACGTCGCAGGTATCGTTGAGCTGGGCCTCGAGGAACTCCCGCAATTCGTCGCGCATCCGGTCGTCCTCGACAGCGACCACCACCTCGGCACGATTTTCCAAATTGCGCATCATCAGATCGGCCGAGCCGATAAAGAACTCCTCTTCACCGCCGTTGCGGAAGTAGAACACCCGCGTGTGCTCGAGGAACCGGCCGACCACGCTGATCACGGTGATATTGTCCGACATCCCGGGTATGCCGGGACGGATGCGGCAGGTGTCGCGGATGATCAGCTCCACCTTCACGTCGGCCCGCGACGCTCGGTAGAGCGCTTCCGTGATGTCCGGGTCCTCGAGGGCATTCGTCTTCAAACGGATCAGGCTCGGGGAACGGCTGGAATGTTTGGAGATTTCCCGGTCGATCTTGGCCAGAAGCTGGTCCTTCATGTTCCGCGGCGACACCAGGATCTTCGAATAGCGCCGTATCGGCTGGCAGCCCGAAGTCAGGAAGTTGAAGAAATCGACCAGGTCCGAACCGACTTCGTTATCACTGGTCAGCATGCCGAAATCGGCATAGAGCCTGGCCGTACCGGCGTGGTAGTTGCCGGTGCCGATATGGGCATAACGCCTGAGGCCGTTGTAGTCGCGGCGGATGACCAGGACCAGCTTGGAGTGGGTCTTCAGCCCGACGACGCCATAGGTGACGTGGATGCCCGCTTCCTCCAGGCGGCTCGCCCATTTGATGTTGGCGCTCTCGTCGAAGCGCGCCTTCAGCTCCACCGACACCGCCACCTGTTTGCCGTTCTTGGCGGCCTCGATCAAGTAGTCGACGATACCCGTCCCTTCCGTCGTCCGGTAGAGCGTCATCTTGACGGCCATGACCTTCGGGTCCTGGCAGGCCTCGCGGACGAATCGAACGACCGAGGTGTTGAACGATTCGTAGGGGTGGTGAAGCAGGATCGGACCCTTGTTGCGGATGATGTGGAAGATGTTCTGGTTGTCGTCGAGATCGACGTTGTCGATGGGATGGTGATCGGGATCATGGAGATGGGGAATATCGATCCCGGCGATTTCCATGAGGTCCCGTTGACCGAGCATGACATCGCTCTCGAACACGTCTTCGTCTTCGTCCAAACCCAGCTCCGCGGCCAGCATTCCCCGGTGCGTCGGCATGATGCTGTTCGTCGTCTCCAGGCGCACGATGGGGGCGAACTTGCGGTCGCGGACTTCGCTTTCGATCATCGCCAGAAGATCGTCGGCGGTATCCTCGTCGCGCTCCGTGTTGGCGTTGCGGGTGACCCGGAACACCTCGCAGTCAAGAATCTCGACTTCCGGGAACAGGACGTCGAGATTGTTGGCCATGACGTCCTCGAGGGGAACGAACTGGTGCCCGTTACCGACCTGAATGAACCGGGATACCGCGTTGCCCATGGGCACCTTGACCCGGGCCAGCATCGGTGTCGCCTCCTCGGGGGTGCGCAGCGTCACCAGCAGGTTGAGCGACAGGTTGGAGATATGTGGGAAGGGATGCGCCGGGTCCATCGCCAAGGGCGTCACCAAGGGGAAGATGTTCTCGAGATAGTATGCGCGGACCCCGGCCAGTTCTTCCGGTGACAGTTCGGCGCAGGAGGAGATGGTGATGTCGTAGTCGCGCAGCTCTTCCTTGAGGTCGAGATAGACCTTGCGGATGCTGGCTTGGATCTCGCGGACAAGGTCGACGGAGTCGTGAATCTGTTGATCGGGCGTACGGCCGTCGACGGTGAGGTCGTGAACGCCGGCTCCGAGCTGCTGCTTGAGACCGCCGATCCGCTTCATGAAGAACTCGTCCAGATTGGACCCGACAATGGCCAGGAACTTGACCCGCTCGAGGATCGGATTGGCGTGATCCTCCGCTTCGCGCAACACCCTCTTGTTGAAATTGAGCCAGGTTAGCTCACGGTTGAGATAAAGCTCGGGTGCCTTGAGATCGGTGCCGGTTTCGGCCTGGGCACGGGCCGCTTTGGCGGCGGCAGCAGCGGCCCGTTTGGCGGCCCGGTCGGCTTTCGCCTTCGATGCCGCAGCGGCAGCGGCGACAGCCGCGGTCGTTTCCATCTTCTCGGCCGCCTTGGCCGAGGCCCGGGTCGTGTCGACGGCATCGCGGGTCTGTGTGCGGGCACGGCCCGCCGCGGCGGAGGTCGCGGAAACGGTCTCTTTCGCAGTCGCCGGGATTTCCTTCGCCTTTTCTTCGGCCTTGCGCGCCGCGTCCGCGATCCTCTTGACGGCCTTGGCCCCCACCTCGACCTTGGCCGCCGCGGCATCGGCGTCAGCTTTGGCGCGGGCGGCCAGGGCGGCAACGTCCGCGGCCGCAGAGGCCGCTTCCGATTCCGCCGTCTTCGCCAACTGGTCGAGCTTGGCAACACGGGTTTCGATGTTTTTGCGGACCTTTTGGGAAAGTTCCTTGTTTCGTTCGGCCTGCACCGCTTCGATTTCGGCGCCGCGGGCCCGGGCGCGCGCCTTGATGGCGGCGGTTTCCTTCTTGCGGGCGACACCGGCCGCCGCTTCGCTTTCACGGGCCAGTTTGGCGGCGCGTGTTGCGTATTCCACGGCCGCGGCCGCCGCCTTGGCGGTGCTTTTGGCTTCCTTGTCGGCTGACGTAATGGCCTGAGTGACCTTGTTGCGCGAACCTGCCGTTTCCACCTCGGACAGCACCCTCTTCGTCGTTCGTTTGGTCTCGGCGACGGTTTTCGCCGCTGCCGTCGTCTGATCGGCCGCCTTGGTCGCCTTCTTCCGGGCCTTGGTCGCCGCCTTCGATGTCAGGCCGGCGGTTGTCTTGGTCTTGCGAGATTGCGGCGGCAGCAGGTTCTTTTCGAGATCGTCCGCGTTCATCGGTCGAAGCGGGCCGCTGCCTTGATTCGGCATGGTCCTCTCCCAGTAAATGGACCCGTGAGGGCTATTGTATGACTGTTTTTTGACATTCTAACAGGATTGGCCGTGCGATGAACTGAATCATGTCAAGTGATGGAAAAAAAACCGGCGAACCGATTTCAGGCCAACCGCTAGGCCGCACGATTCTGCTCGCGGGCATCGATCAATCACCGGCCGGCCCGTCAGTTCGTCGGTCTCCGCTGATGAATCGAGGCGGACGTTCACCTCGTTCAGAGAGTGATCCAAAAAAGGGCGGCCAGCGTATTACCCACAGTATCCGAGCCTGGAACCTATTATTTGCCCCGTGTTCACCCGTAAACCCTTATTGGTTTTATTCGCTTTCGCCATGTTGTTGGCAGAGCCTCGCGAGACCCAAGCCACCGGGCTCGTTGCCAAGCCCCATGTTTCTCCTCGGGATCTTTACGGCGATGAGATCCAGTTCGATGTTTACCGCGCCGGCGAAAAGGTCGGATTCCATCAAGTGCGCTTCGAACCCGATGGACCGCACTTACGGGTAGATTCCGTCTTTGAAATCGAGATCGATTTCCTGTTCTTCACAGCCTACCGATTCGCCTATCGGTCTCGAGCCAATTGGATCGATGGCGCCCTCAGCAAACTTGTTGCAGAAGTCGATGACGACGGCACTCCTTTTCGCCTGAATGCCGCCGACGACGGTAACGCGTTCACGATCGAAAGCACAGAAGGGACGTCGGCGGCAAATCGCCCCCTGTTTCCGACCAATCATTGGAACTCGGCGGTTCTCGGCCAGACGCAGGTTCTCAATACGCTGACCGGTCGGGTAAACAAAGTTGCCATCACGCCCATCGACCGCGTTCCCGTGGAAACGGAGAGAGGTGACGTTTTCGCCACCCATTACGTTTATTCGGGCGAATTGGATACGGAAGTCTGGTACGACGACGAAGGCCGTTGGGTGAAGATGCGTTTCAAGGGGCGCGACGGGTCGACCATTGAATACCTGTGCCGGCGTTGCCAAGGGCCGGGTCCCAGTCAAGCCGAACAATGATAAAGCGGGGCGAGGCGCGGGGCGATCGGGTCGCCTGGGTCACGGGAGCCGGAAAAGGGATCGGTCGCGGTCTCGCATTGCGGTTAGCGGAGCAAGGATGGACGGTGGCGGCGAGCTCCCGGACCGAGGAAGACCTAGCCCGTCTCAAAATGGATAGCGCAAGCGGCCGGATTCACGGGTTTCCCCTCGACGTCACCGACGCGGCAGCGACGGCGAGAACAACGGCGATGATCGAGGAGCGACTTGGACCGATCGATCTCACCATACTGAACGCCGGAACCCATCAGCCCTTCGCAGCGGAATCTTTCACCGCTGACAAAGTCCGCGGTCTTGTTGAAACCAACCTGATGGGGACCGTGAACTGTTTGGCGCCACTGCTGGAACGCCTCATCGCCCGACGGTCCGGCCATGTCGCCGTCGTCACCTCGCTTGCCGGTTACCGCGGGTTACCGACCGCCGCCGCTTACGGCGCGACCAAGGCCGGCCTGATCAATATGTGCGAAGCCTTGCGCCCTGATCTGGAAGGCCACGGTGTCAAACTGACCTTGATAAACCCAGGCTTCGTCAAAACGCCGCTCACCGACAAGAATGACTTCCCCATGCCATTCCTGATATCCGTCGAGAAAGCGGTCGATCATATCCTCGAAGGCCTGGACAAAGGCGCCTTCGAGATTGCCTTCCCGAAGGGTTTCGCTTTCCTGATGAAACTGCTGCGGATTCTGCCGGATCCGTTGTTTTTCGCCTTGTCCCGGCGGATGATCGGCCCATGAACGAAACTTGCCAGCGTTATCGCCATTATTTGGAAACGTTGACTCCCGAGTCACTCGACCGGTTGAGCGATTACGTCGCCGACGACGTCCGTTTCAAAGATCCTTTCAACGAGGTTCGCGGTGTCGACAAGATGGCTCGGGTTTTCCGGCATATGTTCGAAAACGTTGACGACATCCGCTTCACAGTCGATCACGCCCTGTCAGACGGCGATCGTTGTCTTATGGGTTGGCGGTTCGAGGGCAATTTGGGCGGCGATCCCTGGGTCTTCGATGGCACCAGCGTCTTACGGTTTGGCGACGACGGTCGGGTCATTGACCATGTTGACCACTGGGACGCCGGGCAGGCCTTTTACGAGCGCCTGCCGGTCATTGGATGGATGCTCCGGCGGATACGAAATCGTCTGGCCATTCGGTGATCATCGCGGCGGGCATCGACGTGAGACGTTCGGCCGGCATGAACGCGAGGGTGACGGTGCCGACCTCGACGCCGAGCTTGGTGACCCGGGCCCGATTGAGGAGGACTCCCGACGGCTGCAGAAACATCCAGTCGTTGAAATGGACTCGGAGCGTCCCGTCACCGACCTTGAGGTCCATGTCGTAGCGCCAGTTGAGGGCATTGCCGTAGGCCTGGCCCTCGGCTTTTCCGATGACATCGTCGGCTCGGCCCTCGTATGTGTGCTCGCCGGTTTTCTCTATGGTCCAGACCCGCCGGTCGCGTTCTCCATCGCTGTACTCGAAGCGTTCGTCGAGGACCAGCTCGCGGCCGTCCCAGGTGCCGGTGATATCGACGATGAATTGCCGGCGCAGACGCCCAAACCGGTCTTCGAAAATACCCCAGGCGCGGGTTTCGCCCGCGAAATACTCCTCGATCAGTAACCGCGGGGCGGTGTTCTTGAAATCTGTCGGTTTCATGCTTTCGCATCCACTCAATACAATCAACAACATTGGAACAGCGATCAAACGGGCCATCATGGGGAAACCTCCATCGGCTTTCCGTATCCACCCGCCCTTCGCTCTAGGCGTCGGCGGATAATTGCGTGTTTCTCAGGCGTCAATGGGAACCGCCAGACAACCGTGATCGCGAGTACCTTTATTACGACCGGGACCAGTGCGTAGATCACCACCAGGCTGTTTATTCCGGCCTGCGTCGGCGAGGCCGGGTCGAACCCGAGTGCCTCGACCCCGGGCAGGGCGAGGCCGACGGCGGCAGCGAGCGCCAGTTTCGTGCTCATGCCCCATAATGCGAATTGCAGTCCGGCCCTGGCGCGGCCGGAGCGAAAGGCGCCATAATCGACGACATCGGCCTGGATGGCCGGCGGCAGCGCCAAGTCGGCGCCGAGCGCCATGCCGGTGATCAGGCAAACGATTGCGAAGGCGATCAACGTCCCCGACGGAATCACCGGCACGGCGACGAGGGCGGTGCAGGCCAGGATCATCGCCCAACACCAGATCCGGTGCTTGCCGTAGAGCCGGCTCAGTTTCAGCCACAACGGGATCGCCGCTATCGCCGCAATAAAATAGAGCAGCACGAAAAGGGGGCGCTGATCGGCCGCGGCGCCAAGACCGAATTCCAGGTAAAGGAAAAACAGGGCGGCCGGAACACCGTTGGCAAGGCCGTTGAGGAACCAGGCCGACAGCAGCCTGAGGAACGGCCGGTTGGCGATCAGTGCCTTGACGGTGGTAAGCGTGTGCTGGCGTTTGGCTGGTTTCCTTTGTCCAGCCAAGTCGCCGTCGGGGACGACCCATAGCAGCCATGGCACCGTGACGCCGCCGAGCCCGATTGCCAGCCAGGCGATCGTCGCCGTCGATTCCGTTTCCGTCCATCCCAGTCCCGCCGTCACCGCCGTGACCGCGCCGGCGCCGACGATACCGAGAAGCGCGAAGGTCTCCCGCCATGACGTGATCCGAGTCCGTTCGTCGTAGCCGCCGCTCAATTCAGCGCCCCAGGCCATATAAGGGACGGCGAGCATGGTCCACCCCGCATAGAGGACCAAGGACCAGACCAGGAGGTAGCCGGAATCGACGACCGCAGGTGGACTCAGGATCTGCAGCAAGCCGATCCCGGCAATGACGGCACCGGCGGCGATCCAAGGTTTTCGGCGGTTGCCTTTCCATCCGAAACGGTCGCTGAGCCAACCGATCAGCGGATCGGTCACCGTATCGAAAATGCGGGCGATCAGGAGGGCGTAACCGGTAGCGGCCAAACCGAGCCCAAGTGTTACGCCGTAGAGTGTCGGCAGGTGAATGAACACGGGAATCGTCGGCAGGGCGACGACAAATGCCGGCAGCGAATAGGCGATCAGGACCGACCGCGCCACGGGCGCCGGCGCTTGTTTCATTTGGCTTCGATGATGAACTGGCCGACGTCGATGTGGCCATGATCGAATCCGGCCTCGCAGTAACTCAAGTAGTAGCGCCACATACGCCGGAACCGCTGATCAAATCCGATGCCCTCCAATCGTGACCAATTTAATAGGAAGGCTTGGTCCCAGCGGCGCAGGGTTTCCGCATAGGAGGCGCCGAAGAACAGCTGGTCGGTGACGGCAAGGCCGGATTCGGCGACCACCGCTTCCAAGACCGATGGACTGGGTAACATGCCGCCCGGGAAGATATAGCGCTGGATGAAATCCGGCGTCCTGCGATAGTAATCGAAGCGGTCTTCGGCAATGGTGATGACCTGCAGGCCGGCCCGTCCGCCGGGTTTCAGACATCGCCGGAGGACGTCGAAATAGGTCGGCCAGCGGTCCTCGCCGACGGCCTCGAACATCTCGATCGATACGACCTTGTCGAAGGTGCCGGTGACGTCGCGGTAGTCCTGAATACGGATCTCGACACGATGATCGAGGCCGAGACCCGCCATTCGGGCCCGCGCGTAGGCCGCCTGTTCCTGGGACAAGGTCAGGCAGACGACCCGGCAGCCGTATTCGGCCGCAGCGATCTCGGCGAAACCGCCCCAGCCGCAGCCGATCTCGAGGACACGGTCACCGGGTTGGAGGTCGAGTTTATCGGCCAGGCGCCGGTACTTCCGATTCTGGGCGCCGATCATCGGTTCTTCCGAATCGGTGAACAGCCCCGAAGAGTATGACATGGTTTCGTCAAGCCACAGCCCATAGAAATCGTTGCCGAGATCGTAGTGAAAAGCGATATTGCGCCGGCTGCCGCGCCGTGTATTAGCCCGGAAAGCGTGGCGCAGCCGGTTGACGGCTTTGATGAGACGCGACGCTTGCAGGGCACCATCCAGAGCCTCGCCATTAGTGGCGCCCAAGGCCAGCAGCGACGTCAGGTCCGGCGTGTCCCAATCACCATCCATATAACTCTCGGCGAATCCGATATCGCCAGACAGCAACATGCGGGTGATGACGCGAAGGTCGTGGATCTTCAACAATGCTTGCGGACCGTCCGCAGGCCCTACGAAGGTGCGTTGAGCGCCGGACGGGAACTCGACGGTCAATCTGCCGACCTGAAGACAGCCGAACCAGCGACAGGCTAGTTTCTCGCGAAATCCGACCGGCCCGATGCCAGTGTCGAAGTGCTTTGCGGTACTTGAAAGTGAAGTCGTCATGGGTGGTCTACCGTTTTGCTTGTAGAGGTTGCTGGACGCTGCTGCGGACCGGTTTGGGCGCTGGTTCGTGGGCAAACACGCCGATACCCTTAAGCCAAAGTTTCAACGCTTCCCAGTGGATGCCCGCCATGACCTTGACCGTCAGCAGCGGGAATCGAAGCAATGTCCGGGCCAGCCGCCAGTGGCCGAGTTCGATGCGCCGTCCCTGGAACGAGGCGGCAAGCAGCAATCCTTCTACGTCTTCCTGGCGGATGACGACGTTGACACCGTCGCCCGGCGGCACGATACGGAAGTGATAATCGGCATCCATGCCAATAAAGGGCGAAACATAAAGCTCCTTGGCGCAGTTCTGCCGGATTACGGTGCGGTTCGGATCGTCGACCGGGATGACGTAGGTGTGGCGCTCCTTGAAGGTGTTGCAGACCTCGTAAAGGATGGCCGCCAATTCGCCGTCACGGCGATAGCAGAAATAGACGCTGAGCGGATTGAACACGTAACCGAAGATGCGCGGATAGCAGAGAAGCCGGATCGGCCCGCCGTCCGCCTCCAGTCCGGCGTCGCGGAGACGCCTTTCGACCCAAGGCCGCAAAGGCCCGCCGGTCGTCGGTCCGTGGTCCTTATCGTAGAAAGCAAGCGGCGCCGGGCGATTGTATCGAAAGAGCGTGAACCGGGACTCGAGGTCCGTAAGCTCATCCAAGTCGAGCAGCAATGTGAACACCGAGTGGCGGAGGCGATGGCGTTTCGGGCGCACGCGTTCGTGGACGACCGTGCCCTCGTAGATGGCCGATTGCAGCATCATGCGCCACCGATGCCCGCTTGCCGGTGACGTGAATACGTCCGTTTTCTTCTTCCACCGTCCACGGCCGGCGGATACCACCCAGCTGTTCGGCAACGGCGAGGCCCGACTGCAACGCGTCCTCGTGGAAGCCGTAGCCGAAATAGCTGCCGCAATACCAGGTCCGTCGATGACCCTGCAGACTCCAAAGGTTGCGCTGCGAATTCAATGCCGCTCGGTCGAAGAACGGGTGGGTGTATTCGAACTCCCGGAACACCGTCTCGGCAACCGGTTCGCGAACCGGGTTGAGGGTGACGAAGAGCGATGTTTCCGGATCGATCGATTGCAGCCGGTTCATCCAATAGGTGACGCAGAGTGATGGATCGACATCGCTCTTTTCGCCCTCGATGAAATTCCAGCTCGACCAGACCCGGCGCCGTTTGGGCATCAGGTTGGCGTCGCTGTGCAAGACGGCGCGGTTCTTGGTGTAGCGCCAGACGCCCAAGAGGCTGCGTTCGAAATTGTCGGCATCGGCCAGCATGCGGAAGGCCTCATCAGCGTGGGCGGCAATGACCACATGATCGTAGGTCGCCCGGTCGCCGCCGTGGTCCTCGACGATAACCTTGTTGCCTACGCGTTTGACGGAGCGGACCCCGCAAAGGCGGATTCGCTCCCGGTAGGAGGCCGTCAGCCGGTTGACGTACTCGCGGCTGCCGCCGTCGACGGTTCTCCACTGCGGCCGGTTCTTGACAAGCAACAGGCCGTGGCTGTCGAAGAACCGGATGAAGGCGCGGACGGGATAGTCTTCCATCTCGGGTGCCGTCGTCGACCAAATGGCCGCACCCATCGGCAACAGGTGGTCGTTGATGAAGGCGCGACCGTAATTTTCACGGCGCAGGTACTCGCCGAGGCTGAGGCCGGCGGTCCGCGGGTCGGTGAGGGCCGCCGGCGCTTCCCGGTAAAACCGCATGACGTCGCGCATCATGCGCCAGAACCGGGGCCTGACAATGTTGGAGCGCTGGCCAAGAAGACCGTTGAGGTCGGTACCGGCGTATTCGAAGGCGCCATCGCCGAGCGATGCGGAAAACGACATCTCGCTCGCCTTTGTCGGGACGTCCAGATGATCGAAGAGCGCCATCAAGTTCGGGTAGTTGCGTTCGTTGTAAACGATGAAGCCAGTATCGACCGGCACCAGGCCGCGCCCGCTCGGGGCGTCGACGGTGTTGGAATGACCGCCGATCCGCGGGTTCTGCTCGTAAACGGTGACCCGGTGTCGCTTGTCGAGCAGCCAAGCCGCCGACATACCGGCGATGCCGGTGCCGATGACGGCTATGGATAAATGCCTGCGCTCGGGTGGAGGAATATGGTTCACGGGAAAGGACTCGCTGAATCTGTAAAACAATGCCGACGATTGAATTGCGTTTTCTGAGAGGGGTTACGAGGGTGTGGGGCGATTGGATCACCGGCAACCAAAAAAAGTGGGGGCCTCGGTGATCCAGAGCAAAGTCGATAGCGTAAGACGGGTATGGATGTCACATTGCCCCTGCATAGTGCTACGTTGCCTGGAACGGCAGCTCTCGGGTCCGTGTGGCCGCGCGTCGGCCGGCCAACAAAGGGCGCGAAGGCGAGCGTCGAGGGGTGGAAGACGACGATGAACGCAGCGCAAACGGCGGACGGCAAGGCCGACAGGATGAACGACGCGATCCTTGCCGTCGCCCGCATTGAAGACCGTGCCGCCTTTCAAGAGGTGTTTGAGTTCTTTGCGCCACGCGTCAAGGCCTTTGTCATGCGCCAGGGATCCAACCCGCAAGCGGCCGAGGAGGTCGTCCAGGAAACCATGGTCAACGTCTGGCGCAAGGCCAAGCAGTTCGACCCGACGAAAGCTTCAGCCTCGACCTGGGTATTCACGATCGCGCGAAACCTTCGCATCGATCACCTGCGCAAGGCGAACCGCCCGGAACCAGATATGAATGACCCGGCACTGGTGCCCGACGCGGACCCGCAGGCGCCCGACCGGATTGAGCGGCGTCAGGAGGCGGACCGGTTGAAGGCCGCGCTCGCGGCGTTGCCCAACGAACAGCGCCAGGTCCTGCACCTGGCCTTTTTCGAAGACAAGCCGCACGCCGAGGTCGCGGCCGAACTTAACCTACCGCTCGGCACCGTTAAATCGCGCATCCGACTCGCCATGAAACGGATGCGGACCGAGCTCGGAGACCCGACATGAACATTCACCATCACCCGAACGAGGCGATGCTTCTTGATTATTCGGCCGGTGCCTTGGGCGAGGCCTGGAGCCTGGCCATTGCCACCCATCTGGCCCTGTGTCCCACCTGCCGACTGGCCGTTTCTCAATTGGAAAGCCTTGGCGGCAGTCTTTTGGATTCCCTGGCACCCGAACCCGTGGCCGCAAACGCCCTCGACGGCATTTTTGCCCGTATCGAAGACGATAGCATCGTCATCGAAGAGCCGACCGCACATGCTGTTCCGCGGGCCACCATCGATACACCGGTTCTGCCGCAACCCCTGAGAGGGTACATCGGTGGCGATGTAGACGCCGTGCCCTGGCAACGGTTGGGTCTCGGCGCCTACCAATCCGTGATCCCGACCGAAGAGACCGGCGCCACGGTGCGGCTGTTGCGGATTCCGGCCGGCCGCCCGGTGCCCGAGCATAGCCACGGCGGCCTCGAGCTGACCTTGGTCTTGGCCGGGGCCTTTTCCGATGCCACTGGCCGCTACGGCCGGGGCGATCTGCAGGAAGCCGACGAAACCTTAGAACATCAGCCGCATGCCGCCGACGGCGAGGATTGCATCTGCCTGGCCGTGACCGACGCGCCGCTCCGTTTCAAGAGCCTGGCCGCTAGGATGGTGCAGCCGCTGCTCGGGATCTAGGCCACCCGTGTCAGACGCGTCTCCGCTTCTGGCGAGTTTCGGGGGCGGTCTCAACGCTGCCGTTGTCGGTGCGTCCGGTGGTATTGGCAGCGCCCTCGTCGAGCATCTTGCCAACGACCCGTCCATCGAACGCCTCCATGCCTTGTCACGATGTCGCGCGACGTCGTTATCCGTCGCGGCGCGATGGATTCCGATCGACGTCGAAGACGAGGCGAGCATCGCCGCCGCCGCCAAAACGGCAAGCGAAAGCGGGCCGCTCGATATCGTCGTCGTTGCCACCGGCATCCTGCACAACGGTGACGGGCTTACGCCTGAAAAAACGTGGCGTGCGCTCGATGCCGATGCCTTCGCCAGGGTCTTCGCCGTCAATACGTTCGGACCGGCCTTGGTCGCCAAGCACTTCTTGCCGAACCTGGCCCGGGATCGGAAGGCCGTGTTCGCCGCCTTATCGGCTCGGGTCGGTAGTATTTCCGACAACCAGCTGGGCGGTTGGCATGCCTATCGGGCGTCGAAAGCGGCACTCAACATGCTGATCAGGACCTTCGCCATCGAGCTGGCCTACCGAAACCCGAGCGCGTTTTGCGTGGGGTTGCATCCGGGAACCGTGGACACCAACCTGTCGGCAACGTTCCCGACGGCAAACTCTTCACTCCGGCAACAGCCGCAGCCTCTCTGGTCGAAGTCATCGATTCGCTGGGCAATGGTGACAGCGGGCGCTTGTTTGCCTGGGACGGCCGCCTTATCGAATGGTGATTGGCGCGCCGCCGCCAGGGATCAAGCGAGGACGCTGATCGTGAGGCAGCCGACGACGACGACGGTCAACGGAACCCGAAGCTGCGGAAACCAATGCGGTGCGGCGCCCCGCTTGGCCAGCCACAAGTCGATGGCCAACATGCCGACGAAGGATACGGCCAAGAGCAGAATACCACTTCGCGAGTCGATCAACAGAGCCACCCAGGCGAGCAGCGGAGGAAGGACGCTGAGCGCCAGGAGTCGTGATCGCTCGTCTGCGACGGGCACCGGCGCGTTGTCCATGACCCGGCCCCATAAGATCCCGCCGAGGAAGGACAGGATGACGGCACCGTAGGCCAGGAGGGCGCGGTTCGCCACCTCGCCCCATTCCGCGGGCCCGACAACCAGAAGGACCGCACCGGCGACGAACGGGATCAGCCCGCTCGCGCCCAAGACAAACGCCGCGAGAGGTACGCGATCCTTGTGGATAGTCGTGGAGTTGAACATTGTCGGTTCCGTCAGCCTTTCGGCAATACGGACTCGACGGCTTTGACGACCTTGTTGGACGTCGGCGAGGTTGGCGTCGAGAACCAGTCGACCAGAGTACCGTCCGGACCGATCAGATACTTGTGGAAATTCCACCGCGGTTTGGCCATCACCCCGGCCTCGCCTGCGGCCCATTTATAGAAAGGATGGGCATCAGCCCCCCTGACACGGGCCTTTTCCGTCAGCGGGAAGTCGACGTCGAAATTGACCTCGCAGAACTGTTTGATCTCGGCCTCGGTCCCCGGTTCCTGGCCGCCGAAATCGTTGGAAGGAACGCCGACCATCACGAACCCCTTGTCCCGATATCGGCTCCATAGGTCCTGGAGGTCGCCATATTGATCGGTGAAGCCGCAATGAGATGCGGTGTTGACGACCATTACGGCCTTGCCGGCAAACGACGACATGGGAAGCGGGTCCCCGTCGATTGAGGTAAAGGTGAAATCATGGGCGTTCCGACCTTGCTCATCGGCCGCCTGAGCGAGACCGGGGATCAAGACTGCCAGGACGAGGACGAGCAAACGAAACATGACCGAAATCTCCGTGTTCCCTCTCGGGTATATGGGCAATGACTGTGGTCCGACAAAGAGGCGACCGCAAAGAAAGTTAGGTTCAGGACATACCGACGTTGGCGAGAAATTCACGACGCGTTCGCGAGTCCTCGCGAAATGCCCCCAGCATCTTGCTGGTCACCATGGTGACGCCGGGCTTATTGACGCCGCGGGTCGTCATGCACTGATGGGCAGCCTCGATGACCACGGCGACACCGTCCGGTTCGAGGACGTTTTTTATGGTATTGGCGATCTGCGCGGTCATTTTCTCCTGGATTTGCAGGCGCCGCGCGTAGACCTCGACGACCCGGGCCAGTTTGCTGATGCCAACAACCCGGGTGCGGGGCAAATAGGCGACGTGAGCCTTGCCTATGATCGGCACCATGTGGTGTTCGCAGTGGCTGACGAACTCGATATCGCGCAATAGGACCATCTCGTCGTAGCCGTCGGTCTCCTCGAAGGTACGCTCTAGGATCTCGACCGGATCATCGAGATAGCCGGCGAAGAATTCATCGAACGACCGGATCACGCGCGACGGTGTGTCGACCAATCCCTCTCGGGCCGGGTCATCACCGGCGTAGGCAATCAGCATGCGCACGGCCGCTTCGGCTTCCGCTGTGTCCGGACGATGGGCCGAGGCGCGTTCCCGTTGGCTCTTCAAGTCCTCAACGAGGCTGAGTTTGGCTGGCGACATGATCGTTCTCCGTAATCCGTTCGAAACAACTTATGAGTCGTTTACGAAGCGGACGGCACACTGGATCACGGTTGATCGCCACAGACGTGTTTCGAGATTTCCCTGGCCCGTTGATCCAACTGCTGCATTTCACCGTAAAGCGACTGTTACCATCTCTGCGGAGCAACCGGCGTGATCACCAGACGGGCGCCGGGCGGTGCCTCGGTTGCGGTCGCAGACTATTGTTTTTCAGGATCTCGACCTTGCCAAAACCCCGCCGCATCGTTCGTACTGCCAGCAAAACCTGCGCTGTTTGTCGGAGGCCATTCACTTGGCGACGCAAGTGGTCGCGCGTTTGGCAGGATGTCAAATACTGCTCGGAGCGCTGCCGGCGGCGCCGGAATACCGGAGGAACCGATGTCACCCAAGCCACGACGACTTGAGCCAGGACCCGGCCAGGAGTCGGTCTGGGATTATCCCAGGCCGCCGCGCATTGAGAGAATCCCCGACAGGTTGCGCGTGATGTTCGCCGGCGCGACCATCGCCGACACGACGAGCGGATACCGGGTACTGGAAACCAGTCACCCACCGGTCTATTACCTGCCACCGTCGCATGTGAACGGGCAGTTTCTCGTTCCAGCGACCGGACGGACGATTTGCGAGTTCAAGGGCGTGGCCGAATACTGGTCCCTCGCCGTGGGCGATCACCGATCGGAACGGGCGGCCTGGAGCTATGCGGCGCCGACCGAGACGTTTGCCGGGATAAAGGACTACCTGGCTTTTTACGCCTCTCGGGTCGATGCCTGCTGGGTCGGCGACGAGCGGGTCAATGCGCAGGAAGGTGATTTCTACGGCGGCTGGATCACGTCCAGCATCGTCGGACCCTTCAAAGGCCCGCCCGGCACCTTGGGATGGTGAGCAATGATTGTCGTACTCGACACACTGGGATTGCTGGCAACGGCCGCCCTGTTCGGTTCCATGGCTTTCTTCTCGGCCGTCATGGCGCCGCTCATCTTCATCAAACTGGAGGCCGCCACGGCCGGCGCCTTCATCCGCCAGGTCTTCCCCTGGTATTACATCGTGATCGGCGTGCTGTCGTCGCTCGGCGTTGTGTCTTTCGCCCTGGTCCGCCCAGGGGATGCGGTGATTCTCGGCGCCGTCGCACTCGGCGCTTACGTATCACGCCAACAGATCATGCCCAGAATCAACCGCGAACGCGATCTTGCCAAAGCGGGCGAAGCGGCGGCGGAAGATCGTTTCAATCGCCTCCATCGGGTATCGGTTTGGATCAACGGCGCCCAGCTTATCGGCGTGCTGGCCGTATTGTTGCGGTTCGCCGTCACCTGAGCTTGTCCGAACTCAGGGCCGGGTGGCGATGAGCATGTAATTGACGCTCGTGTCGGCACCAACGCGCCATCGGTTGTTCAGGGGATTGAAAGTGATCCCCGAGACCTCACGCGTATTCAGGCCATGTGGCGCGACCATGCGCTGGATATCCTCCGGCCTTAGAAAACGCCACCAATCATGCGTGCCGACGGGCAGCCAGCGGAGGACGTACTCAGCGCCGACGATGGCCTTGACCCAGGATCGGAGGGTGCGGTTGATCGTAGCGACGATCAGCAATCCGCCCGGCCTGACCAGGGCGCTGCACTCGACCATCAGGCGGGCCGGGTCGGCGACATGTTCGATCACTTCCAGGTTCAAAACGACATCGAAATACTCGTCACCGGCAGCAACATGTTCCGTCAGGCCGTGGCGGTAGTCGATGATGAGCCCACTCTTGAGCGCATGACGGCGGGCGATCTCGATGTTGCGCGCCGTGGCGTCGATACCGACGACATTGGCCTCGACCTCGGCCAATCGTTCGCTGACCAGGCCGGCACCGCAACCGACATCGAGCATATCCAAGCCGCTCAGGCAACCACCGGACTGCTTGTTCCGGTGGAAGTGGCGGGCGACGCGATCGACGATAAAATCGCATCGGACCTCATTGAAGGCGTGAACCATCCGGAATTTCCCCTGCGGGTTCCACCATTCGTCGGCCAGCGCGTCGAAGCGGGCGATCTCTTCCGGGTCGACCGTTGGGGAATGCCCCCACGGTTGATCCAATCGGTCTTTCAGCTGCATTCGTTTCTCGCTCCCGCGGTTCGCGTCGTTGATGGGCGGTCATCCATCTTTCTTTTTCTTACGTATTTCAATCCATACGGATCACTTCGCTAGACAGAGATTGCTTCCTTGCTCGAGAAAACTCGATCTCCCCACCGCATTGCGGTGATCGGCGCCGGAATGACGGGATTGACCGCGGCTCGCCAACTGACGGATCGCGGTTTCGCCGTCACCGTCTTCGAAAAGAGCCGTGGTCTCGGTGGGCGATTGGCAACCCGGCGGACCATCGATGGGCTGACCTTCGACCACGGTGCGCAGTACGTCACGGCGCGCGAAGACCGATTTCGTTCAATGTTGGGGGATGCGCTAGCGGCAAAGGTTGCCAGCCAATGGAGCCCGATCGTGTCGAGTGAAGAGGTGTTTTCGCCGAGCGAATGGATGGTCGGTACCGCGACCATGAACAAACTGATCGCACCGATCGCCGAAGGCATCCCGGTTCAACGGCAAATGAAAGTCACCTCGATCACACGGGACGGAAGCGACTGGCGCCTGGGATTCGATCCCGGAGACGATCGACAGACCTTCGACGCCGTCGTTTGCACGATCCCGGCGCCGCAAGTTCGGCCTCTCTTTGAGGGCGAGGCGGCGCTACTGGCCGATATCGACGGAGTGCGGATGGCGCCTTGCTGGGCCCTGATGTTGACGTTCGAGACACCCCTCGACCCGGGTTTCGACGTCTGGCGTTCCGACCGACACAATTTGGCATGGTTCTGTCGCAACGCGTCACGGCCCGAGCGCAACACCTCACACGAAAGCTGGGTTTTGCATGCCGATGCCGAATGGAGTGAGCGACATCTCGAGGCGTCCCCGGAATTCATTGCCGCCGAACTGATCGAACGTTTGGCCAACGCCCTGCCCTTGCGATTGCCCGCGATTGAACGCGTTATGGCTCACCGATGGCGGTACGCCCGCACGACCGTTGCCCTCGGTCGCCCCTTCTTAGCGACCAAGGACCAGACCTTGTTGTTTGGTGGCGACTGGACCCTCGGCGCACGCGTTGAATGCGCCTACGAAAGCGGATTGGCGATGGCAGATGCTGTCGCCGAGAAACTCGGTGTGTGAGCCGAGGCATCTAAAACGGCCGGATCATGTCCCCTTAGCCGGCTCGGAGACGGGGTTTTGCGCTCCGGCGAAATAGAGCACTTTTCCGCCATCATCGAAGAGCGGCCGGATACGCAGGCGGTTCCAGAAGGGTGTGCCGTCCTTGCGGTAATTCAGGATATCGATCTCGATCGGTTCCTCGGCGACCAGGGCGTCGTTGATCGCCTTGATCGCCGCCGGGTCGGTATCGGGGCCCTGCAGGAACCGGCAGTTGCGGCCCAGCACTTCCTCGGGCGGATAACCTGTCTGCGTTTCGAACTCGTCGCTGACGAAGATCACCGGTGCGTCGGGCCGCGACGGATCGACGATAACGACGCTCTGGTTGCGCTCATCCTCGCTTAGCAGGTCCGCCTTTGACAGGTCTCCGTGTCCACCGTCCGGCATGAAATCGATCCCCTCTTGGCAACATCAACACGTGCTTGTTTCCGCCCCGCATACAATAGGGGGCAATCATGGCGATGGAAACACAGCCGAAAGCAGTAACCGGAAATCTCTAGGGGTCAGCCGATGGCGTTGGCCGCTTTGACGGCGTCATAGCCTTCAAGGGCCAAGGCGCGGGCGGTCGCATGCTCGACGATCGGCCTCGGGTAGGTGATGCCCAAGCGGACGCCGGCCTTGGCCAAAGTTTCCTCCGAGGTGTCAAAGGGGGCGTGGATAACATCGTTGCCGAGGCCAGCCAGTTCGGGGCACCAGCGCCTGACGTAAGCTCCGTCCGGGTCAAACTTGCGGCCCTGGGTGACCGGGTTGAAGATGCGGAAATAGGGCGCTGCATCGGCGCCGCTGCCGGCCACCCATTGCCAGCTTGCGGCGTTGTTGGCCATGTCGGCATCGACCAGCGTATCCCAGAACCAGGCCTCGCCGCGGCGCCAATCTACGCGCAGGTGTTTGACCAAAAAACTCGCCGCCACCATGCGCACCCGGTTGTGCATGTAGCCGGTTTGCCACAGCTCGCGAAGGCCGGCGTCGACAAAGGGGTAACCGGTCATGCCGCGCTGCCAGGCGCGAAGGTCGTCCGCGCAGTCACGCCATGGGTAGGCATCGAACCCCTGGCGCCAATTGTCCCGAGGTAGCGACGGGAAATGATAGAGGAGATGATGGGAGAACTCCCGCCAGCCCAGTTCGCTCAGGAACTTGTCGAGGTCCTTATGCAAATCCGGTCGGCTTTGCTCTGCAGCGCCGGTAGCAGCCCAAATCTGCCGGGGTGAGATCTCGCCGAAATGGAGATGCGGCGACAACCGCGACACGTTCGGCAAGTCGGGCCGATCACGGAGGGTGCCGTAGCCGGCCACACCGTCGGCGAGAAAGGTTTCCAGACGGTCGCGGGCGCCAGCCTCGCCCGGTTTCCAGTGATCCAGCCAACTGGCCGCCCAGTCCGGGTTTCTCGGCAGCAGATCCCAGGTATCCAGGGGATCGCCGGCGCCACCGGAGTCGGCGAGTGTCAATTTCGGTTCGGCGAGTGGTGCCGTGACGGCCCGTTTCTGGGCGGCGCGCCAAAACGGCGAGAATACCTTGAAAGGGCCGCCGCCACCCGTCTCGATTTCCCAGGGCTCATGCAGCAAGGCCCCATTGAAACTGCGCACGCCGAGGCCGTCGGCGCGCAACGACGTTTTCAGCGTCTTGTCGCGGGCGATCGACTGCGGTTCGTAGCAGCGGTTCCAGTGGACGGCACCGGCACCTGTTTTCGCCGCCAAGTCCCTCAGAATTGTCGCCGGGTCTCCGCGCATCAGCAGCAAGCCGCCGAGACTCCGGTCGAGAGCGGCGAGGCTGTGGTGCAGCCACCAGCGGCTGGCGCCACCGAGCGGCCGCGGCGCACCCTCGTTCTCGCCCCCCTCTCCGAGGATATAGACGGGAACGACCGGGCCTTGCGCGGCCGCATGGAAAAGGGCCGGATTGTCGGCGAGGCGAAGATCCTGACAGAACCAGACGATGGTCGTCATTGTGCCGCCCTCACTGCCTCATCGGTGGTATCGAATGTCACCAGGATTCGGGCGGGCCGGTCGCGGCCAAAGGAATCGCTCGCACCGGGACGGCTGGGTTAAGCTCTTTGACGCCAAATGCTTGTCACGTTTCCTGGGCGGGATTGGTTGAGTGATTGATGCGGAGCGCCTTGATGTACTCGTCCTTGGTCAGCTCGCCGTCCCCGTTGAGGTCGACTTTCGAGAAGTCGAGAAACCATTCGCGATGGACGGAAGCTTCGCGTTCAGCCCGGGTAACGATGCCGTTCTCGTCGGCATCCATTTCGGCGAAAAACCAGGCCCCCATGTGTTCGACAGAATGGTGCATAGCCATTAGGTGGGCCTGAGCGGCCTTGTCATCCTTGTTGGCGTGTTCCGTTTCGTTTGAAGACGAGCAGGCGCCCAGGGCGACGGCGGCCGACGTGGCCAGTACGAGTGAGATTTTCATTGGGGGTTCCTTCTCCTAGAGTTGGGTTGGCATCCGGTCGGGCGCGTCACGCATCCAAGACACATGGGCAAGACAGGCCCCTTCAATCGCTACGCTGCGTGATCCGGTGTCTGTGTTCGTGACGTTGATACGTGTCTGATCCACTGGTAGATCACTTCAAAAATTGGTGACCGACCGCCCCGCTTGTTGATTCTCCCGGCAGGGAGTCTTGCGAAGCGCTCTTTTTGGAATAACTCGAAAGAGACAGGCAACCGACGATCCAGAAACGAGTTATTTGCGTAAAAGAGGTATGAAAAATCAGTGTGGATGTGCGTCGCGCAAGGGCGCGACTGATGAACAGAAGGGTTATGAACCATGAAGATCAACGATAGAACCGTGCTGCTGGTCGCCGCCGTGTTGATGACGATCCTGCTACTCGGTCCCATGTTGAGCCCGGGTGGCAGCCGGTCGAGCGAAATGCCGTTCTCCGATTTCCTGGTCGAGGTCGATGCCGGCCGCATCGATGCGGTGACCATCCGCGGCCAGGAGATCCTAGGCACCTATCAGGGCGGCCAGCCGTTCCGGACCTTCGTCCCTGCGGGTACGGATATCGTCGATCGCTTGACCACCAACGGTGTCCGCATCACGGCGACGCCGGAGCCGCAGCCGAGTTTTATGGCCTCGCTCTTCATCTCGGTCTTCCCGATCCTGTTGTTGGTCGGCGCCTGGATCTTCGTGATGCGGCGCATGCAGGGCGGCGGCCCGGGCGGCGTCATGGGCTTCGCCAAGAGCAAGGCCAAGATTCTCAATCAGGACACCAAGCGCATCACCTTCGCCGACGTCGCCGGCATTGACGAGGCCAAGCAGGAACTGGAAGAGATCGTCGATTTCCTCGGTGATCCCGACAAGTTCACCCGCTTGGGCGGACGAATTCCCAAGGGCGTTCTGCTGGTCGGACCGCCGGGGACAGGCAAGACCCTGCTGGCCCGCGCCATCGCCGGCGAGGCCAACGTGCCCTTTTTCACCATCTCCGGTTCCGACTTCGTCGAGATGTTCGTCGGTGTCGGCGCATCCCGGGTCCGCGACATGTTCGAACAAGGTAAGAGAAACGCGCCCTGCATCGTCT
>Ga0056134_10000048_pt1 | contig 27351 bp, 28 predicted proteins | sample WorMetGr2BELIZE2_FD_71115 | JGI IMG/M metagenome (GOLD analysis project Ga0056134, IMG submission 71115) | Marine gutless worms symbiont microbial communities from Max Planck institute for Marine Microbiology, Germany - Inanidrilus... ...
AAGAACTTGCCCTGGTCGTCCGACAACCGCCCCATCATCGTTCCGCCCTCCACCGAATCACTCGGGAAACGGAATCACGATCTCAGAAACCGATCAACAGGGGTTTATCAACAGTATCGGGCGTTTGCCGGCATCGAACGCGGCTTGGCCGCTGAAACGGGTGGGGAATGTCGTTTGCTACGTTACTAGGTCTCATGTTGGCTTTCGGGCTGTTCTTCGGCTCGATCTTTTTCAGCACGGACAATCCGACGATTTTCCTCAGCCTGGCGAGCTTCGTTCTCGTTGTCGGCGGAACCTTGGCGTCAACGTTCATTTCCTATGAACCGCGATACGTCCTGCTATCGTTGAAGCTGATTTATCGAATTGTGTTCTCACCCAAGGTCGGCCGCAATGTGCTGAAGAGCGAAGTCGGCCGGGTCATCCGCTGGGCCTACACCGTCCAGAAAAACGGAATCCCCGCCCTGGAGCAGGAAGCCAAGAAGACAGTGCGCGGCGACAAGTTCCTGCGTTTCGGCGTTGATATGGTCGTCAGCGGCTACACCGGCGAGGAAGTCCGGGAAATTATGACCAACACCATCGAGACGACGTTCGGGCGGAACACGGTGCAGGTCGAGATACTCAGGAACATGGGCAGTGCCGCACCCGCCTTCGGTATGATCGGGACCCTTGTTGGCCTGATAATCATGCTCGACAACATGGGCGGTGACCCATCGAATCTCGGTAAAGGTCTGGCTGTCGCCCTATTGACGACGCTTTACGGCGTCATGCTATCGAGAATCGTCTTAATGCCCGCGGCGACGAAGATCCTTCAGCGCGAGGAAATTGTGCGATTCCGAAATTACCTGATCGCCGAAGGACTGTCGTTGCTGGCCGACAAGAAGAGTCCACGTTACATTCAGGACCGGATGAACAGCTATCTCGATCCGGCCATCCACTTCAACATCGACAAGATGAGAAAGTAGGCGCGCTTGTGTTCCTTTGCCGGTGAGCGTACCGAGGTTTTGCCGATATGCCCATACCCTCGAGAAAACGTGGCCCTACCGCCGAGACTGGGGAAGAATGGCTGACAACATACGCCGACGCCATCACGCTCTTGATGGCGTTTTTCGTCATGCTCCTGACCTTTGCCGAATTCGACGTACCGGCCTATGAGGAAGCGGCCGCCGCCATCAAGGACAATATCGGTCACGGCGAGAAGGAGCAGACGGCCACACAATCACTGAAACTCGACATCGAAGATGTCGTGTATGAAATGCAGGCGGATCAAGCCGTCGCGATTAAACTCGACAAAAAAGGAATCGTCATCGACCTGTCGGGCGAGGCTTTTTTCAAGCCGGCATCGGCAGAGCTCCATGACGGTGCCATTCCGGTCCTCGACAAGATCACACAGACGATCAACGCACCAAAGTTCAAGTTCTACAATATCGAGGTCTACGGTCATACTGATGACGAACCTATCCGCACGGCCATGTTTCCGTCGAACTGGGAGTTGTCATCGTCACGGGCCTCCACGGTCGTTCGCTTTTTCCAGGAACGCGAGTTGGAACCGGTGCGCATGAGGGCCATTGGCATGGCCGATACCGACCCCAAGGTTCCCAACCACGATCTGCAAGGCAATCCGATACCGGAAAACCGGGCGACCAACCGGCGAGTCACCATCCGGGTCTTCCCCATGAACCTGGACGACCGCGATAAGTACAACAAGAAGGCCGACCTGAAATCGATGCTTCAGGACGTCAAGAAAAACAACGAACAAAACCAGGCGCAGTAGCCGGGCGCACGGTGACTTGCCGGATAGGGCCTCGGCTCCGACGCATTAGATCGATCGGTTCCAGATCAGTCGAGGACGATTTCCATTCCCTCGCGACAGACGAACGAATCTTCCCACGCCGCCTTAGACTCCTTGGCGATTTCGTCCATGATGTCGTCCGTATGCTCGGGATCGTGATGGAATATGGCCAGTTGCTTGACGTTCGCCTCTTTGCAAAGACGCATCCCCTCGTTCCACGTCGAGTGCCCCCAGCCGATCTTCTCCGGAAACTCTTCTTCCGTATAGGTGCTGTCGTAGATGACCAGGTCGGCGCCTTCGATGAGACCCAGGATGTTCTGGTCCGGTTTACCCGGAACGTGCTCGGTGTCGGTGACGTAGACGACGGCCTTGCCGCCGTGTTCGATCCGGTAGCCGGTCGCACCATTGGGATGGTTCAAGGGCGCCGTCTTGACGTTGAGATCTTCGAAAAGCTTGAAACTATCGCCGGCATCGAAATCATAAAACTGCAGGTCGGCCTGCATCGCCTCCAAGGGGACCGGGAACATGGGATTGTGCATCTGAGTTGAGAGCACCTCCTGAACACCACCTTGGTTTTTTTAAGTGCCCGGCCTTGATGGTGATGGTCCGTTTCGGGTCGTAAGCCGGCGTGAAGAAGGGAAACCCATTGATGTGGTCCCAGTGGGTATGGGTCAGCAAAAGATAGGTGCGGCGAATATCGTCGTTTAGTACGACCTTCGAGAAATTGCGTATGCCGGTGCCGGCGTCCATCACAAACCGATGGTCCCCCGCCTGCACTTCAATACAGCTGGTATTGCCGCCGTATTTCATATGGTCAGGCGATGCGCAAGCGATGCTACCGCGAACCCCCCAGAACTTTATTTTCAGCACCATTTCACGCGCACTCTTAAACGGCCACCGACGTCATAAGTGTGGATCCGATTCTGGAAACTCGTCCGGGCTTCTCTCCGCCGCGCCCAGGGGACGCAGCCTTCCACTGATGCCATATCCATCGGCATGTGGAAGTGACTGGTATCACAGCTCGGCGATCTCGACCGCTGCCCCCACTTCTATTCCCACGACATCGCTCCCCCGGTCTTTGTTGACGGCTATCTCCATCAAACCATTTGAATTTTCATAACAAAACATATCCCCCGGCGCCACGCTGGTAAAGGTCTTCGCTAGCAATATCGTCTTGCCATTGACTGCCAGAGTTTGCCCGCGTTGGAGGGTGCTGGAGCGCAGGCCAGTGATCGCGTTCCCGAAATGATCGATATAGACGATCTCGGCCAAATCGTCGGGCCAGTCTTGACGCCGTAGAACTTCCGGTGAAACCGACTCAAAGTCCTTATTGCCGCCCTGGCGCGGAAAATCTCCCCTGGCGATTCGCGCCGCAACCGGGGCGAACAAATCGCGGCCGTGGAAGGTCTCCGACAGTTTTTTCGGTCGCCACCGAATGATCCAAGTGGAAACGGATGCGCTCGCTCTTCTAATCAAAGGCTCGAACAACCCGTTATCAGGACCGACGAACCAATGGTCCGCCGTCCGCAAGACGACGGGAGAACGATTTCCGCCGACACCTGGATCCACGACAGAGAGGAAAACGCAGTTTTCGGGAAATCCAGACGAATAGGCGGCAAGCAAATAGGCAGAGGCCTTGGGATCGCACGTCGGTGCGTCAGAGAACAAATCAACCACCGGTACGCCCGGAGCGTCTTTGTATAACACCGCCTTCACCTGGCCGATATAGGGGCCTTCCAGGCCGAAATCGCTGAACAGGACGATCACGCAAGCACTCTCCCAATTCGATCCCCGGCTTAGCGAGTGTTCAAGACCTCTAGTGCCTAACCCGGTCGGGTTCAATAGCCTAAAAAAGAAAGGCGCCCCGTTCGGGGCGCCTGTCCTGGCAAAAAAGGGGATGGGGTATTACCCCGGATCCTTATTGCTCACGCCGGTGCCGGCGCGGCAAGCGCGGACGGCTCGAGGCCGGCACTACGCGCCGCCTCCAGTACCGCCTTTTGAACACGCTTGAATGCACGGGCTTCGAGTTGCCGGACCCGTTCACGACTGATGCCGTAGCGTTCACCCAGTTCCTCGAGGGTCGGCGGGTCTTCCTTTAATCGCCGTTCCCGGAAAATATGCTCCTCGCGTTCCGGCAAGGCCGATACGGCTTGAGAAATGGCCTTAGCATGCCAGTCCCGTTCCTCTCTTGCCGCCGTTAAGGTCTCAGGCGAAGGGCCTTCATCCATCAGGTTGTCCTGAAACTCGCCAGCATCCTCTTCGTTCGACATGGGCGCGTTCAACGACAGGTCGCGGACCGACAGGCGTCGGTTCATATGGATGATCTCCTCCGGCGACGCACCGACCGCCTCGGAGAGTTGATCCGCCTGTTCATTGGTCAATTCACCGCTGTCGAGGACGTTGAGCCTCGCCTTCAAGTTTCTCAGGCTAAAAAACAGCTTCTTCTGGGAAGCAACCGTGCCCAGCTTGACCATCGACCACGACTTCAGGATGTACTCGGTAATCGCCGCCTTGATCCACCACATGGCATAGGTCGACAGCCGAAAACCTTTGTCCGGATCGAACTTCTTGACGGCTTTCATCAAACCGATGTTGCCTTCGGATACGAGATCGGCAACGGGAAGGCCGTACCCCCGGTATTTCATCGCAATCTTGGCGACCAAGCGCAGATGCGAAGTGACCAGTTTGTGGGCGGCATCAACGTCACCCTGCTCCCGCCAGCGAACGGCGAGCATTTGTTCCTCTTCCCGCGCGAGAAGAGGGAACTTCCAGATTTCCCGAAAATAGCTGGCCAATCCTCCGTTCGACGGTATGGCCGGTACGTTTAGACTACTCATGATTCCATCCCCTTGATTGTGATTGACGGACGGTTAAAGGCCTATTCGCCGACAATGGCGAAATTGGGGCAGGCCCGATTTACCGTCGATAACATTTCCGCGATGAAGCCGGGCACACTAAAAGAGGCTCGGACAAGCTCGCGGCATTGAGATTTTGATGGGGATTGTGCAAACGCAATAGAGCGAAGACTTTGTCATCTCCATATCCTCCACAAGAAGCAATATGTCGGCGACCCACATAACGTCGGGTCAAACTCACGTGCAGGGCCCCAACTGGGCACCCAGCATCCTTACAATACATACCCAACTAAAAAAGTCAACAAAATTCGAAAAACGAGGCGTTTAATGAAAAACTGTCACATATCGGTAATATGCCCCTCGACAAAGTGCTCTGCCGCGGATCAAGCGGTTTCATGCCCAGACGCAAGGGCAACCTCAGACGCCTGACACGTCCGCGGGATGACAGTGCAGATCGTTTAGGGGTGACTTATTTGGAAACGCCGAGGGCTTCCGGCCGACCGGCCAGCGGTTGATTGAGGTCCTCGGGCACCATGTCATATCCAAGATCCGGGATCGGCGGCAACTCAAGGGTCTCGCCGTTATTGATCTCGGTCTTCCGCTTCTGCCGGTAGAGACTGCGAATCGCCGCGTAATAATCGACGGATGTCTTGCGAACCTGATCCAACTCATCAACCACGCCGGCGTACTCAGATACCCCATCGACACCCGTTAACGTCCATTCAAGCGTTTCCTGGTCCGTATTATCGAGCCAATGGCCGGAGACGCTGAAACAGGGATCGACCAGGAACTTACCCACCGCATCACGCGGACTAGACGGCCCAAAAATCGGCAGGACGACGTAAAACCCTTCGCCGAACCCCCACACGCCAAGGGTCTGGCCGAAATCTTCCTTCTGTTCCTCGACGCCTAATTCGGCGGCAACATCGGCAATTCCGGCAAGACCGACAGTCGAGTTGGTCATGAACCGGCTAATAGCAATGACGGCACCATCCGTATCGCCCTGCAGGATGTTATTGGCGACCGTGATGGGTGTCGCCAAGTTGGAAAGGAAATTACTTACGCCAGCGCGAAACACGGCCGGAAGGTTCTCGTTATAGAGCCTGGCGATTGGGCCGAGCAGAATGTCGTGGAGAAATTCGTTAAACCGGAATATCGCTCGGTTCACCGGCTCGAGCGGGTCGTTGACATCCTCGTCGTCGGCCTGGGCAACCATAACGGCGACGGCAGGCGGTTTAACGTCGTTTTCGCTGGCCCAGGTGTGACCCGGTACGGAAAGGACGAGAACGGCCAGCAACAATGCGGCGGCGGTAACGGAACCAAGGATTTTTCTGACCACTTTGAACGTCCCGAGACAGTTTCGTTTATCCGCCGACGCGCTAGCCCCCCAGTACGCGGCTTGCAGCTCCGTGGCTTCCTGTTCGTTTCTATGCGACTTTGCGCGACCCCGCAATCCGCTATCTGATAATTTTGTCTCAGTGTTGTATTTATGTGAAACACTCCTTTCGCAGTGTTAACGTTGTTTTGAGATATTTTCGGCGTTAATGTCCGGAAAACCCTAGGCAAACTGCGGAAAAGTCATGACCAGATTTCGATCGTTCCTGACCGTATTCTTGTTCGTAGCCACCGTTTCTGTGGGTGCGGACGATATCGCCGGCGGAAAGTCGCCGTCTGCCGTAGTCGGCAGCTTTCAAGAGATGTTGATCGAGGTAATGAAAACGGCGGAAAACACGACCGTTAAGCAGCGTTACGAGAATCTTGAACCCGGTGTCGGGAGGTCATTTCACATCCCACTAATGATCCAAATCGCCACAGGTAAGTATTGGAAACAGGCGACAAGCGAAGAACGCGTAAATCTTGCTAGCGCTTTCAAAAGAATGAGCATTTCCACATTAGCAACCTTGTTTGATGGGTATAATGGCGAGGTGTTTCATCAGCTCGGCGAGAAAGACGGCCCTCGTAATACCCGCCTCGTCATGACGGAACTGGTGAAATCCGATAAATCGACGGTCTCCATCGCTTATCTCACAAGAAATTTCGGCGATAGATGGCAAATTATCGACGTGATTGTCGATAGCGGAATCAGTGAGCTGCTTGTACGAAAATCTGAGTACAACCTCGTCCTAAAAGAAAAAGGAATTCCCGGCTTGATCGATCTCTTGAACGCCAAAGCAGACCAACTTATTTCCGGCTGACACGGTTGCCGAGCCGCCAGGGCCCTCCAGGAGCGCAATGATCAAAAACATCCGCCGTCCAATAGGTTTTCTACTCGCGCTGGTCTTCCTGTCATCTGTATGGCCGGCACAAGCCGCCGACGACAGCCCCATTCCGATCGTTGAGGATTTTCATACGGTCTTGCTGGCGACGATGAAGGATGCCGAAGCGCTCGGCGTTGACGGCCGGTTCGCCAAACTCGAACCCGTGGTTTCATCGACCTTCCACCTGCCGGCAATGATCCAGGTGGCCTCCGGTTCTCATTGGAAAAAGGCCGATGAAAAGGCCCAGGACCAACTGATCGCGGCATTTTCCCGCTTGAGCGTCGCCACCTATGCGGCCCAATTCGACGGCTATTCCGGCCAGAGCTTTGAAACTTTGGGCGACAAGCCGGGACCTCAGAAAACGACGTTGGTGAAGACCCGTATCGTCAATCCCGGTGACGATCACGTCGCCATCACCTATGTCATGAAAAAGGCCAAGGGGGTTTGGCGCATCGTCGACGTATTGGTCGACACGGGGATCAGTGAACTGGCCCGCAAGCGATCGGAGTACCGGCGCGTCCTGAAAGCCGGCGGCATACCCGCCTTGGTCGATACGTTGACTCAAAAGGCCGACGACCTGCTCTCACCTTGACCCGTCTTCGCCGATCTCCCGCGGTTCGATCCCACCGAACCGTGTCGTGTACCAACCACCGATCACAAACCCGACGGCGATCCAGATGATTTCCCGTAACCGCCTGACGACTCCGAGGGCGAGACCGAGGGTCGACGACCCCGTGATAGTCTGAACGACGATCACGAAGGCGCCTTCCTGGGCACCGAGGCTGAGCGGAATGAAAAACGTACCCGCACGCACCATCTGCGTGACGGCCTCGATCATGTAGGCCTCGGCCCAGGTGATCGGATGGCCGAGAAACCACATGGCGTAGTAGACTTCGGCGACGCCAAGCAGCCAATTGACGAGAGCCAGCAACACGGCGAGCCAGAAGCGCCCGCGGTAGCGCGTGTAAAATTCGACCAGACGTTCGTCGAAATCACGAACGTGATGGAGCACCGACTCGAGTCGTTCCGCCCAGGGAAATCGGCTGAGGAAGGTCCCGGTCAAGGACGTCCAGCGGTAACGCTGGACCGCGAAGAATAACCCCGTCGCAACGAGTATCGCGGCCAGACCAAACGCCGCCACCTCCTTGGCGCCGAAAGACAGCTTCGGCGAGTACAGCATGAGCACGAAACCGCCAATCAGGAACAGGTTCAGGCTGACTAGGTTGATCGTCTTGGCCAAGACAAGAGAAGCGGTTCCGGCCCGGTACCCGACCCCATAATGCCTTTTCAGCAGTACGGCCTTGACGGGTTCGCCGCCCATACCGGCCGCGGGGATCGTATTGTTGTAAGCCTCGCCGACCATGCGAACCGCCCAAGTCCGCCATAACCAGCGTCCGTTGAGCGGAACAGGCACGAGGGCCATGGTCCAGGTAATGGAATCGACAAGAAACGCGGCGAAATAGAGAGCGATCACGACAATAAGGCCGACAACACCGATTTCCGTCACACGCTGGGCGACCTCGGCCAAATCGGTCTCCCTGACGACGACGAAAAGCAGACCGACGCCGAGCGCCAGATAGAGCGCCTTGAGGACCTTGACGGCCCCCGAACGCTTTAACGGCCGGTTCATTCCATTTCGTCCTTGCCGATTCCGATCATCGTCATCAATGCTGGTAGAAACACCAATGTACAGGGCAGGGTCAACGCGATAACGATTGTTAGCAAGATCCCCATGCTCGAGGTTCCCGGGTGGCTCGAAAGGGCGATCGACCCGAAAGAGCCGATGGTCGTCAATGCGCTGAAGACGACGGCCCTCGGCGTCGATGTGGCAAATCCCCTGCCCTGGCCCCCACATCGTCGCTCGCGGATTACCAAGTGAATCGACCCGGCAACGCCAAGCCCGAAAAGAAGCGGTAAGACGATGACATTGGCAAAATTAAAGGCGAGACCGGAGAAAACGACAGCCGCGAGGCTCAACAGCCCCGCAACGATCAGCGGCGCGAACACCAGGACCACGTCCCTGAACCGCCCCAAGACGATGATCAACATGATGGCAATGACGACAAATGCGATACCGCCCGCCTGGAAAAAAGACCGCAACACGGTGGCGCCGGCTTCAAGGATGATTACCGGTGATCCGATCGCTTTCGGCGCTACGGCCCGAACCTCTTCGACGAATTCCTTGAGTTGCTCACGGTCGCTGACATCTCCCTTCGGAAAGACCTCGATCCGGGTTCGGCCGTCAGAGGCGATCTGGCGCAGGCGCAGGTCCTCGGGTAGATCCTCGAGCGCAACAGGTTCAGCTTCAAGGGATCGCTTGAGGATGGCGAGTTGTGGCCTCAGCGCCCGGGTCAACCGCCGCTCCAATTCTTCGAGATTTCCGACGCCGCCTTCGGTCAGGCCCCCGAGCGCCCGAAGCAACCGCTCGGCGGCTTTCCGTTCGCCATCATCGAGCGCTTTGTTTCGGAGGGTTTCGAGATCGGCGAGGAACGTCGCCAGCGCCTCGGCCCGCTCCGTCGCGGTCGGTGCCGGGTCGGTATCCGATGTTGCCAGCGCCGGTCCAAGGAACAGGGCCATGGTCGAGATGACCTCGATCTTCTCGTCCTGGTCGCCGGGCACATAGTCCGCCACCGTTTCAGCGTGATCGACAACGTCCAGTTTCTCGATCCGTGATGCCAATGTGCGGGCGGCATCGAGATCGGCGGCCAGGATGTCAATGGTATAGGGACTGGTCCGGGGGTCTGCCATAAGGTCGACCAACGTGGACATCGATTCGGTTTCACGGTTCTTCAAGTTCAACGGATCGAAATCGAAATCGACCCTTGGCGCCAGCGTCGCACCTACAAGGGTGAGGACAGCGAAAAGACCGATGACAGGGCGGTGCCGGCGGCGAATCGCCGCGTTCAAACCACTGAGCGACGGCTCTTCGTGATGACGCGCGCCTGACGAAACCGGGGCCAAGGTCAACAACGCCGGCAAAACGGACAGATTGGCGAAGAGCGCGATGAACATTCCCGTCCCGGCGATTACGCCCAGTTCGGCAAGGCCCAGATAGTCGGTCGGCAGAAATGAATAGAAGGCGATCGCCGCGCTCACCGCCGTCAGCGTCAAGGCGCCGCCGACGTCCCGCGAAGCATTGAGCAGCGCCTGACGTGATCCGTTCGCCAGCCCTTCCAGGTAGCGCAGGCCATAGTGGATCCCGAAATCGACGCTGAGGCCAATGAACAGGACGGCGAAAGCAACCGAGATCAGGTTGAGCCGGTCCAGGACGAGAATGGCGAATGCCGCCGTCCACACCAATCCCATGAGCAGCGTCACCACCGTGCTCAACACCAACCTGAGGCTTTTCAGGCCGATCACCAGAAGCAAAGTCACAAGCGTCAAAGAAACCAATCCTGCCAGCCCCATGCCCTTCTCGACGCTCTCCAGTTCTTCCTGCTCGAGGGCGGCTGAACCGGTCAGGCGGACCCGGAGTCCATTGGCCGCAGTCATGTTCTCGCCGGCGGCAAGCGCGCGAATGGCGTCCATAACGTCATCGGCCGGGCTGAGGGAATCGAAGTCGAGTTTCGGTTGAACAAGGACGAAGCGGCGATTGGCATTCGGCCCGTCGTCCTCGTTACCCATCATTTGGCGCCAGGAAAGCTCCCTGTAGACTCCTTCTTTCTGAGCCTCGGCGACGGCGGCGACGGCATCGAGAACACCGGCGATGGCGATCGGCGGGCCGGCCGCTTCGTCATCCCGGTATTCGACGGCACGCCCCAACATCTTGAACAGACCGCGCAAAGAAGGGTCGCGCCACAAGGCGGCGAGAAATGGCTGGGCTTCGGCGAGGCGGTCACTGAGATCGAAAAGTTCTTCCGTATCCAGATAGAGGAGGCCGTGTTTGCGGAAAAAATCGTTTCCCGCCAAGTCATAGACCTCGCCGTACATCTGCGGGCGGCGGCGCATTAAATCGGCCAGTTTCAGCGCTGCCCGGTCGGCCTGATCCGGCGTCGATCCTTCGACGACTACGAGGATACTGTCGGAAAATTGTGGGAAGGCCGCATCCATCTCGCGGTCGTATTGCCGGAACGGCAGCTCGGCGGACAACATGTCCGATGTCGAGGTATCGATGCGGATGTTTTGGGCGAGATAGGTGACGGCCGCAGCCGTCAACAAAACAGATGCCAGCACGACGACCGGCGCCAGTCGGATGATCTGTTCAGTCCACCAAACGAGGACGTGCCGGTATTTCTCGGCTAATGACTGAAACACGGTCCGGATTGACCTTTTCCAGCGGGTAGCAACCCTCCCCCGCCGGGCGCTTATACGCCCTCGCTTAGCCGGCGACAAGCGTCGGCGGCCACCGAAGCTTGACAATACCCACCCCGTCCAACAGGTTGCCGCACCATTGCTGAGGTGGGGAAATCGTAGGAGTCCTGCGTGGAGCCCTGGGATCAACGAATCGCACGGATATTGGTCAAACCGCTGGTCCACACGCCGGTGACGCCGAACCAATTGACCCTGTTCACGCTCGCTATCGCTCTGTCGGGCGCGGCGTTGCTTGCCACCGGCGATCCGGGAGACGCCAACTGGGGCGCTGGGCTGTTCGTCCTGGCCCGTTTTCTTGATCACTTCGACGGCGAACTCGCCCGCCAAAAAGACATGAAATCGAGGTTCGGGTATTACCTCGACTACGTCTCCGGCGGCTTCAGCTATGGCGCCTTGTTCCTGTGCCTCGGCATCGGATTCCGCAATGGCCATATGGGCGACTGGGCGATTGCCTTGGGAGCCGTCGGCGCCGCGAGCGCCTTGTTATCGCTATTCACCAACCTTGGCATCGACAAGGCTGACGAAGACATCGATTCGGAGTCGGGTGAGGCGGTCGGTTATCCTGGGTTCGCCGGTTTCGAACTCGAGGACGGCATTTATTTGATCGCGCCGATCACTTGGCTCGGTTGGTTGGAGCCCTTTTTCATTGCCGCCGCCAGCGGCGCCGGCATCTACTTCCTGTGGACGTGTTGGACCCTGTTCAGGTTACGCCGCAAGACGGCCGCCAACGGATAGCGCCGCTCAAAACCCCCAACGCCCGGTCTCTTGGCCCATACGCAAGGCATTCATCCGGCAAGAGGGGCAGGTGGTTCCCCCCGTGGTCTTCGGTTTGAAAATACTGCCACAGTTATGGCAATACTGGGCGCGGCGGCGGTCCGATTTTTCGCGCCTTTCCTTCGCCGACGTTTCGCTTGACGGTCGGGCTGCTCTTCTGTCGCCCTTTCGGCGATCGACGCCATCCCACCCAGGGATCGCTTCTTCGGTCGGGTCATTCATGTTTGATTGGCCTTTCAGGCCGATTTCGACGTCTGCTGTCGCATTTTATGGCGGAAAAACCAAAAGAAGAAAGCGGCGAATAGCGGCGCCCCGATGGCGGCCGCCACAAGAAGGCCTTCGGACATTCCCAGCCAGATGAGTATCGGGACGGCATGGCGTCATCGGGATCGAAACCGGCAATGCTTCCGAGTTCGGCGGAGCCGGCGCCTTCCAGTTCCTCGATGCGGATGACCAACCACAGGATCGTCGCGACCGCACTTCCGGCCAGCAGACCCAGGAGAACCGAATAAAGGCCGTATTCGCCATCCCGCAAACCGATACCGAGACCAACGAAGATGATGGCATTGCAAATGGAATCGGAAATGAGATCGAAAACGTGTCCGTCGGGACTGGTTCGGCCGGTCAATCGCGCAAGATCACCATCGGCCCTGTCGAGGACCATGGCGAGAACGAAGACCCCGGCACCGATGTTCCGCCAAGTCTCATCGCCGAGGGCGAGGAAGCCGGCGGCGGTCAATCCAAGCGTGAGACGTGCCATGGTGATTTGGTTGGGGGAGACCCGGGTCGCCGCCAAGGGTTTTGATACCGTCAATCGCGCGATCTTATGGATCCAGGTATGGTGGCTCATCGGCCGGCGCCCTATCCGGAATTCGCGGTTTCCAGGAACCCTTTGAAGCGCCGTGCGACATCCTGCGGCTTCACCGTGGGACGGCCGAGGTCTTTCGCGGATCCAGGAAGAACCGGCATATGGATAAGGGTCGGGCCGGTGTTATGCAATGCCATTGCGACGGCCTCGACCAAGCCGTCTCGCCCCTGGCAGCGAATCCCCCTGCGGTACCCGGCGGCGCTGGCGGCGGCGGCGAAGTCGACGCCACCAGAAACCGTAGGTTGCCCGCCCGTCGAGTCATAGGTTCCGTTGTCGAGAACGATATGGATCAGATTGCCGGGCGCGTAGGCGCCAATCGTCGCCAATGTGCCCATCTTCATCAACAGGGCCCCATCGCCGTCGAGGACGACGATGGGGTTGGACGCGTTCATCGCCACGCCCAACCCCATGGCCGCCGCACATCCCATGGACCCGACCTGATAGAGATGCTGCTCGCGGTCCGCCAGTGTAAACAGTTCGCGGCCGCATTTGCCTGTCGTCGCGATGACCGCGGCGTCATCCGGCAATCGATCCAACAAGGCGGCCATGGCGTCCATTCGCGACGGTGTGGCCCCGCCTTTCAGGGCCAAGGTCTCACTGGAGCCAGGCGCAGTGACTGCTTCGGCGTCCAGATCACCTGCCGCGACGTCACCCTTTTCCATGATCATGGCATAGGGCAATCCGGTCTCCTCCATATGGACCAGAGCATCCGTCAAGGCACCGGAAACGTCGCTGTCGGTCTTCGGAAACGGCCGATGTCGAATTCTCATGACGTCGAGCAGTTCGGGCGTAATCTCGCCCATCAGTTCGTGTTGCGGTTCGTCCTGGACACCGGGTCCGCCGCGCCAGGTGGTGATTAGCAACGTCGGGATCCGGAACGGAAAGTTCAACGATGTCAGCGGATTGACGGCGTTGCCGAGGCCGGAGTTCTGGCACATGACCGAAGTCCCGCGCCCGGCTAGCCAGGCCCCGGCGGCGACGGCGACGGCCTCCCCTTCGCTAGCGGCCGCGACATAATCGAGGGACGGATCCCCGATCACTCGGTCGATGATCGGCGTCAGGAAAGAGCAGGGTACGCCGCAATAGAAATCGATCCCTCGTCCCCGTGCGGGTTCCAGAAAGGCATCGGCTTCGATCAAAGGAACCGTCCCGCCGCCAGAAGATCGGTCGCGTCGTCAACGTCGAGCCACTGTCCGGGCACGTAGACGACACGCACGGCATGGCCCTTCTCAACCAGCCTGTTGAACAATTCGACGAGGCTGGCTTTTTGAAGTCCACCCTCTTTGATCATGGACTCGAGCTCTTCGCGAACGAGCGCGCTGCCCTTCGCACTCAACCTGGCCAAACCGATCCATTCTCCATGGATCCCGGCCTCTGCGACGTTGGGCCCCATGGCGGTAAGCGAAACGGGGTCGTCGGCCAGATAGTCACCGGAAAACGGCCTCGAACAGGAGACGAAGTCGCGAACCCACTCTTCTGCCTCCGATTGCCGGTCTCGCCACAACGCATCGGCGGCGATGACGATGTCATCCTCGATCGCCAAGAGTTGATCCAGATAATTCTGTCGGAACAGCACGTCGCCATAGGCGATGACGCAATCTCCCTTGATCTGGTCGATCGCGCAGGTAAGGCTCGCCGTTTCGCCGGTGGTTGCGTAAAGATCGTTGTCGACCGTCTTGATCGACGGGAGGTTGATCTGCTCCTTGCGGTATCCGCGGACGACGGTGACATCGCGTATACCCGAGTTCCTGAACGTCCGCACGAGTCGTTTGAGCAGGGGTTCACCACGGACGTCGATCATGCACTTTGGGCGTTCGGCGGTGAGCTCGCCGAGCGCCGCGCCGCGCGACGCGGCGAGGACGATCGCCCGCGTCCCGTCGGAGGTAGACGGAAGATACCGCCTTTCAGCGTCCGCCAATTCGTCGTTGCAGGCCAGTTCGAAGACGTCGCTGACACTGACGACATCGCGCTCGACGCCGGCTATGGAATGGTCCCTGAATATTCGGCGCGACACGTCACGCATCGAAGTAATCGCCGCTCTCAGATTGTGATTGGCCCAAATCGCGACCGAGACCCCCGCCTCCTCGAAGACGGAGGTCGGTGTGTCGGGGTACTTCGTCGGAACGACGACCACGGGACAGCGGCCGGCCCATTCACGCGAGAACGCCAGCACCTCGTCGGCATCCGACTTTTTCGAATGGATGAGAACGGCGTCGGCACCGGCGCCGCGATAGGCTTCCGCCCTTTTCAGCGCTTCGTCCATCCCCCACCCGGAAATCAACGCCTCGATCCTGGCGATGATCACAAAGTCCGGATCCGTTTGACTGTCCTTGCCCGCCTTGATCTTGCCGCAAAACTCATCGATGTCGGCCAGCGGCTGGCCTTCGCCGATGAACGAGTTGGTCTTCGGGAAGATCTTGTCCTCGATACAGATTCCGGCGACGCCTCGCTGGCATAACTTCATCACGGCGCGGCGCATGTTGTTGAAGTTGCCCCATCCGGTGTCGCCATCGACCAGGATCGGGATCGTGGTGGCGTCGGACATGAACTCCAGAACCTCCAGGATCTGCGTCCACGATGCCTCGTTATTGTCGCGGACTCCCAGGGCTGCCGACATCGACAGTCCGGAGGCCCAGATTCCCTTGAACCCCGTTTCCTCGACAATTTTCGCGGAAAGCCCGTCATGGGCTTCCATCAGGAATTCGAGCTGGTCCGAATAGACCAGTTTGCGAAGCTTCGCCGCTTTCGAAATCGGCGCATCCACGGTCTGCGCCGCATCAAGGCCAACCGCCCCCATGTTCCGTCTCCAGATTGTCATGATTCGGTAATGTTGGCGGCCGTATAGCACAGGATTCCGGGTATTACATGCCTCTTCATACCGCAAAACCGGTCACAAATCCTCGGGACATTTCCGCTTCAAAGCAGACCGGTGGTTGATGTGGCCGAATCGAGTGCTTAGACTTCGTCGCCGTTTCTGGACTGACTATCGACAACCCATAGGTTCCCAAAATGTTGACTCGCCCCACGTTGACCGAAAAAGACGTCTCGGATTTTGGGCGCGACGGTTATTTGATCGTCCGCGGCGCATTCCCGGTCGAGCAAATGAACGCCGTCGCCGCCTGGACCGACGAGTTGCTGGCGATGCCGGAGGAATCGGGGAAGCACTGGGTCTATCATGAGCCCAGCCTGAAGGGCGACGGGGAAAACCTGGTCAGCCGGATCGAGAACATCGGCCCCTATCACCCGGGTTTCCGGCAGCTTTCGGATGCCCTGAAGGCGCCTGTCGGCCAGCTGATCGGGAGGAAGCCGTGTTGTTCAAGGAGAAGATCAACTTCAAAATGCCGGGCGGCGACGGTTTCAAACCCCACCAGGACAGTCAAGCCGGCTGGGACCGATACGCCGATTTTTTCGTCAGCGTCCTGGTCACCATCGACGCGGCGACGGAAGAGAACGGCTGCCTGGAAATCTGTGCCGGCCATCACAAGCAGGGCCTCTACACGTCATGGCAACCGCTCACGGACGAGGACATGACGGACATGGATTTCGTATCGGTTCCAACGGAACCGGGCGATCTCATCTTCTTCGACTGTTACGCCCCTCATCAATCGCAACCGAACATGAGCGACAGGACCCGGCGCATCTATTTCGCCACATTCAACCGGCTCTCGGCCGGAGATCACCTCGAGCAATACTACGCCGACAAATTCGAGAGTTATCCGCCCGACATCGATCGCCAACCGAATAGGGAATATGTTTATCGGGTCTAGGCCCGGCCGCTCACCAACCTGGAGGCTCCCCCACTGGACCCATTGGTCCTCATACTCGTCCTTGCCGCCGCCGTTCTCCATGCCTGCTGGAATGCCCTGGTCAAGGACGGAGGCAACCCGTGGGTCCGTTGGGGACCGCCATCGCGGTCAGCGGTTTCTGCGGCTTGACCTTGACGCCGTTCCTGCCGTTCCCCAGCGCTGCATCGTGGCCGTACATCCTGGCCTCCGTGGCAATTCACCAAGTGTATTTCGTGACGGTATGTCTGGGGTACCGGTTTGGCGACCTGTCCCAGGTCTATCCCATTCAACGCGGCATCGCACCCTTGTTGGTCGCCGCAGGTGCCTATCTGTTCATCGGCGAAACCTTGAACCATCAAGGCGTCGCCGCCGTCGTGGCCATCAGTATTGCCATTCTCAGCCTGGCCGGCGGCGGGGGCCCGAACAGGAATTACCGCGCCGTGTCGATCGCTTTCTTCACCGGCGTACTGATCGCCCTATATACGATTGTCGACGGCCAGGGAGGGCGTGTTTCCGGTAACGTCTTCGCCTATATCGCCTGGATTTCGGCACTCGAGGCCCTGCCTTTTACGTTCTTGGTCTTGTATCTGACCCGCAACGTCCCACTCCGAGAAAAGCGGGCCCACATAGCCAGCGGCGTCATCGGTGGCGTGTTCGCCTTTCTCGCCTACGGCATGGTCATATGGGCGATGGCGATCACGCCGCTGACCTACGTGTCCGCGCTGCGTGAAACCAGCGTCGTACTAGCCGCGTGGATCGGCAGTCGCCACTTCGGTGAGCCCTTCGGCTCGCGGCGAATTGCTGCCGCTGTGTTTGTCGCTTTCGGAGTGGTCTTGCTTCAGGCCAGCCGCTCGCTCTAAGGCAGGTGCGGCGTCGTCAGCCGCCGCTAACTTTTGTGCCGCTGCCGGAAGATTCGATCACCGGCTCGGACACCTGCGGCAGGATGATCCTCTCCGCTCGGATCAGGTCGGACGGAAAATCGATCTCGATCCACGGCAGCCCGGTCACGTCTTCGTAGCCGAAGGTGCCAGGCGGTTCCGATTTGAGGACATCACACATGGAATCCTCATAGGCGCCCTCGACTTCGTTTCGCGCCACATACTCGAGTGCCGAGTCGGCAATGCGTGCGGCGATTTCCGGAGCCATCTTGAAGAATCCGGGCCATTCCCCAACCGTATCGTGTGGTTCGGAAACCTGCTTTCCGAAATCGACGACCAAGCCGTCCCGGATACACAGTTTTACCGGTTCCTCGCCCGGTTCGAAATCACGGTCAACGATGAAACAGGTCCGATGTTCGGAGCGGATCAACCGTTCGAGAACGACCGGATGGTAGAGGACATCGGCATCCATGAAGAGGACGCTGTCGCCGCTCTTCAGGACCGACTCGCCCAAGGAAAGCGAAATGACCGGGCCTTCCTTGTAACGCGTGTTTTCGATCGCCCGGATGAAACCCGGCGGCGCAACGCTCATCGCTTCCGCCAGCAAATCGTTCTTTCGGTGCCCGACGACCATAACCAATTCGTCGACTCCGAACTCGACCAGGAATTTGATGTGACGCGCGAGGAGCGACTCTCCGTCGAAGCGCAGAAGCGCTTTCGGCAGTTCGTCATTCTCATCACCATAAAGCCGGCGCCCTACGCCGGCAGCCAACATCAGTGCTTTCATGACCGGTGCACTCGTTCTCTTCGGAAGGTTGATTAACTAGCCGCCAATAGGGGTAAGGGCAAGCGGATTGAACACCCCAGGCCCGACCGCACCGTGATCATGCCAAATACCCGTTGGCACGAAACCAATCGACGGCATCCCGCAACGCCTCTCCGGCCGGCCTTGCCGAGTAGCCCAGTTCGTTTTCGGCTTTCGCCGATGAGAAGAACATCTTCTTCTTCGCCATTCTGACACCGTCGACGGTGACGAAGGGTTCGCTGCCACCGGTCAACCGCGTCCACAACTCGGCGATATGGGCGATCGGCATGATCAGATCATGCGGGATCCGCACGCCCGGCGGTTTTCGCCCACAGATCTCGGCTATTCGGGTCAGGATGTCACCCAGTTCGAGGTTTTCTCCGCCAAGCACGTAGCGTTCTCCGATCCGCCCTTTCTCATAGGCCAACAAGTGCCCGTCGGCGACATCGTCGACGTGGACGATGTTGAGGCCCGTGTCGACGTAGGCGGGCATCCGTCCTGCCGCCGCCTCGACGACCATGCGTCCGGTCGGCGTCGGCTTGATGTCGCGGGGGCCGATCGGCGTCGAGGGATTGACGATGACCGCCGGCAACGACATTTCGGCGATGACCTGCTTGGCCGCTTCCTCGGCCCGGAATTTCGACTGTTTGTAGACGCCGATCATATCCTCGTAGCTCACCGGCGTGTCTTCGTCGGCAACACCCCCCGGCACGATCCCGAGTGTCGCGACGCTGCTGGTGTAAACCATACGCTTGATGCCGGCGCGGCCGACCGCGAGAAGGATTTGCCGGGTCCCTTCGACGTTGGCGCGGAACATCGCTTCGGGGTCCCGTGTCCAAAGGCGGTAATCGGCGGCGACGTGAAACAGGCCTTCACACCCGGCGACGGCATCCACGAGCGTGTCGGGCTTCAGGAGGTCGCCTTCCGTCACATCCACGGAGAGCCCGTCGAGGTTTCGCCGGTCGCTGCCGGGCCGTGCCAAGACACGAACCGTCTCGCCATTGTCGAGCAGGCGGCGGACGATCGCCGACCCGACGAAACCTGTCGCTCCGGTAACAAGGATCATCGGATCCTTCCGGGCTGGGTCCTCAATCGACGCAGGCGCGCCGTCGCCCATCCATGGGGCTGGTCAATCGCCGTCGCATTCGGTAAAAATCGCGCCATTGCGTCTTCACCTTTAACAGGTTCGTACCTATTTTCAATGGCATGCGTCGCGACGAACGGGCGTGGGGCCATTTGCAGACGGAAAACCAATGAGTAGACAGATCAAGGTATTGTTGGCGAGCCCGCGTGGCTTTTGTGCGGGTGTTGAACGGGCCATTGAAATCGTCGAACGGGCTCTCGATTTGTTTGGCCCGCCGGTCTACGTGCGCCACGAAATCGTCCACAATAAGTACGTCGTCGATTCGCTTCGCGAGAAGGGCGCCGTTTTCGTCGAGGAAGTGGATGACATTCCCGAAGGGGCCAACTCCATCTTCAGCGCCCACGGCGTGTCGGAAGCGGTTGAAGAAGCGGCGCGCGATCGCGGCCTTTCCGTCATCGACGCCACCTGCCCGCTGGTATCCAAGGTCCATAAGGAAGGCCGCAACCATGCGGCCAAGGATCGCCAAGTCATCCTCATCGGTCATGCCGGGCATCCGGAAGTTGAGGGTACGCAAGGGCGGATACCAGGCGGCGTTTTGCTGATCACGACACCGCAGGACATCGACACGCTCGATGTCCAGGACCCGGAAAAGCTGGCCTATGTCACGCAGACGACATTGAGTGTCGACGACACTCGAGAGGTCATTGACGCCTTGAAGAAACGGTTTCCGAAAATCCAGGGGCCGGACGTTAAGGATATCTGTTATGCCACGCAGAACCGGCAACAAGCGGTTCGTGAATTGGCGCAACAGGTCGACCTCCTGCTCGTCGTCGGCGCTTCGAATAGTTCCAATTCCAATCGTCTACGCGATCTGGGAGCCGAAATGGGGGTGCCCAGCTATTTGATTGCCGACGCCTTGTCCCTCGAGCCCCAATGGCTCGACGGTGTCGCGAACGTCGGTATTACCGCCGGTGCATCCGCCCCGGAGGAACTGGTCCAGGGCGTTATCACCAAGCTTAGCGATTTTGGGGAGGTCGAGGTGGAACCGCTCATCGGCACAGAGGAAAACATTGTCTTCAAGCTGCCACGAGAGATCACCCACCCGGTGACGGCACCTGGCACGGGAGGAACCTGATCATGGCCGTTCCCGTGATTCAGCAGTTGAGAGTGGGCGCCTATATCGTCAAACAGCGTCTGAAGGGCGTCGACAAGTATCCCCTGGTCCTGATGCTGGAACCGCTGTTCCGCTGTAACCTCGCCTGCCCGGGCTGCGGTAAGATCGACTATGAAGACACCGTTCTGAACCAACGTCTCAGCGTCGAGGAATGCCTGGAAGCCGTCGACGAGAGCGGCGTTCCCGTGGTTTCCATACCCGGCGGCGAGCCGCTGATCCTCAAGAACATCAAGGAAATCGTCGATGGTATCGTTGCGCGAAAGAAGTTCGTTTACCTCTGCACGAATGGACTGTTGCTTGAAAAGAAACTCGACCTCTTTACGCCAACGCCCTATCTGACCTTCTCCGTGCATCTCGACGGCATGAGGGAACACCATGACCGGGCGGTCGATCAGGACGGCGTCTTCGACAAGGCCGTCGCCGCCATCAGGTTGGCCAAGGAAAAGGGCTTTCGTGTCAACGTCAACTGCACGCTGTTCGACCAGATGACGGCGAAAGAAGCTGCCGAGTTTTTTACCTTCTGTATCGACGACCTGGGCGTCGAAGGCATCACGATATCGCCGGGGTACGCCTATGAACGCGCGCCCGACCAGGAACATTTCCTGATCCGGCGCAAGACCAAGGGGTTGTTCCGGGACATTTTCCGCCTGCAAGGCAAGCGGAAATGGCGGTTTTCGCAATCGACCCTGTTCATGGACTTCCTGGCCGGCAACCAGAGCTACCATTGCACACCTTGGGGAAACCCGACACGCAACGTCTTTGGCTGGCAGAAACCCTGTTATTTGATCGCCGAGGGTTATGCGCGTTCCTTCCGGGAGCTCATGGATGAGACCGACTGGGATGCATACGGCACGGGAAAATACGAGAAATGCGCCAACTGCATGGTCCACTGCGGCTATGAAGCGAGCGCCGTTGCCGATACCGTCGCCCATCCGCTGAAGGCGCTTGGCGTCTTTCTCAAGGGCATCGATACGGAAAAACCGATGGCCCCGGAAATTCCCCTCGACAATCAACGCCCCGCCGAGTTCGTGTTCGAGGGGTTGGTCAAGACCCTGACCGAACAGCGCGAAGAAGAACGGCGCCTACGCGAAACGCAGCAGGGGTCCGGCAAGGCCAGCAACGCGGCGTAAGGTCGCGAACGCCGCTTCGCTATCTCTCGATAAGCGGATCAGTCGCCCGATCTCCTTCGGATTGCGCAAAACTCGCGCGAGAACGGTGGCATAGCGGGTCGAGCCATCGGCATCGACCGTCCCGGCGACCCAATCCGGCAAGGCCGCAGACGCGTCGTCCGATATTGCCCGCAGGCAAAGAAACGGAACGCCCGCCTCGGCGGCGACACGGGCGACCCGATGACTTTCCATATCGACGGCCACGGCGCCCGTCGTCGAGTGGAGAGCCGACTTCTCGGCAGCGCCCGGGATCAGCGCATCGGAGCCGAACAACTTCCCGTCCGAGACCATTCCGTTTTTCGGCAGAACCTCGAACAGGCGTGTTCGCCAATTGCTCGCAGGCGCGTAACTCGAGCCGTCGCTCGTCACCACCGTCGCCGGAATCACCAGGTCGCCGGCCGACAACTCCTCGGCCAGACCTCCTGCCAAACCGAAACTGACCAATGCGCGGCACCCCTGGTCGAGGAGGCGGCGCGCATGCTGCTCCGCACGGTCGGAGTCGGCGCCCGAGCACAGGACAAGCAAACCATCCGGTTGAGATCCAACGGGCAAACAGGCCGCTTCACGCTTGAGCCCGGTGACAACGCCGAGCTTCATCCAACCGCGTCACATTCCGTGGCGGGGAAACGGGTTGTTGCGGTTCTGCAGATCACGGTAACGAGCCAGAGTCCAGAGGGGGAAGAAGGCACTGTATCCATGGTAGCGAAGATAAAACACGCGCGGAAACCCGACCGCATTGAAATACTCCTCCTCCCATTTGCCGCCATCGCGCGGTTCACGGAGAAGATAATCGATGCCGCCTTTGACGGCGACACTGTCGACTTCGCCGGCAGCCATCAATCCGAGCACGGCCCATGACGTCTGTGACGGCGTCGACGACTTGACCTCATCGCGGCGGTGCTGCCAATAACTGGCACAATCCTCACCCCAGCCGCCATCCGACTGCTGCCGCCCCTTCAGCCAATCGACGGCCTTACGCACGTATGGCGCATTCATGTCTTCGCCGGCCGTGTTTAGAGCGCACAGTACGGACCAGGTTCCGTAGACATAATTGTTGCCCCAGCGTCCGAACCAGGATCCGTCGTCCTCCTGATCTCGGCGCAGATACTCGAGTCCCTTCACAACCACCGGGTGCGACGTGTCGTAGCCAATCTGGGCCAGCATGCTGATGCAGCGCGCCGTCACGTCAGCCGTCGGCGGATCGAGAAGCGCGCCATGATCTGCGAACGGGATGTGCTGCAGGAAATAGTGCTCGTTATCGGCATCGAAAGCACCCCAACCACCGTTCTTGCTCTGCATGCCGATGATCCATTCGACGCCGCGATCGATCGTTTCTTGGTACTTGTCCGGGTTGGCCCGGTGCAGTGCCATGACAACGACCGCCGTATCATCGACGTCGGGATAATGGTCGTTCCAGTACTGGAAGGCCCAGCCGCCGGGCCGCACATGTCCCTTGTTGGCTTTCCAATCGCCTTTGACATCGAGAATTTGGCGACCGACAAGCCATTCGGCGGCGCGGTCTATCTCGCCATCACCATCCGAAAATCCGGCCTCCAAGAGGGCGTGACCGACGAGCCCTGTGTCCCATACCGGTGACAGGCAAGGCTGGCAATACCCGGTGTCGTTCTCGTCATCGAGGATGAGCAGCTTTTCGATCGACTGACGGGCGATCACGTAATCCGGATCATCATCGGGATAACCAAGCGCGTGGTAGGCCATGACCGCGTTGGCCATGGCCGGAAAAATCGCGCCGAGGCCATCCTCACCGTTGAGTCGTTCTTTGACGAACGCGAGCGCCTTGTCGATCGCTTTCTTTTCGATCGATCTCGGGAAAAGAGGCTCGACGAGATGCATGAAACGGTCCAACTGGATCAAGGCCGAGCCGATCCAATGGCCCGTCGGATTGACCATGTAGTTCATCTCTTCTTCGGGCGGCGTCACGAACAATTCACGGATATTGGTGTTGCGCGGATTGGCGGCCTTTGGCTTGAGGACGGCCAGAATGAACAGCGGCACCATCACGGTTCGCGACCAATAAGCCACTTTGTCGATGTGGAATGGGAACCACTTGGGCAGCAGCATCGCCTCGACCCGCATGACAGGCACCGCCGTCCACGGCACCTGCTCGAACAGCGCCAATGCGATGCGCGTGAATACGTTGGCCTTAGCAGCGCCGCCATGTTTGAGAATGGCTTCGCGAGCCCGGACCATATGGGGTGCTTCGGGGTCGTCGCCGACCAGCTTCAGGGCGAAGTAGGCCTTGACCGACGCGCTAATGTTGAAATCACCATCGTGATAGAGCGGCCAGCCGCCGTGTTTTTCCTGAATTGAGCGAAGGTAGACCGCGAGTTTGGACTCAACCGGATCGTTGATTTCGCCGAGGAAGTGATTGAGGAATATGTACTCGGCCGGAATCGTAGCATCGGCCTCAAGCTCGAACGCCCAATGGCCGTCTTCCGCCTGGCGCTCCAGCAACCAAGTCTTCGCTTCCTCGATGACCCCGTCGATCTCGCGTTCGTCCGACGCTTTGAGTTCGTTCGACGGGACGGCGGCCTTATCGAGCATCACCATGTCTTGCCCCAAGAATCTAGCCGCTCCCGGGATCAGGAAACCCTTCCGGTGGCGGCTTCGCAGTCTTTCGAATATGACCGTTTTTTGGCAAAAATCTTTGTTTTTTGCAAGTGCTCAAGCGCTTTCTAAGATCTTGGCGGCAATGGTCTCTCCCGAGCGAATGCTGCCCTCGATCGTTGCCGGCAGTCCTATATCCGTCCAATCACCGGCGATCAACACATTCTCGAAACCGGTCCCCGGCCCGGACCGCCGCTCCATTTGTTCGGGAGTTTGAGAAAACGTCGCCCGCTTCTCCTTGATGATCCGATACCGCCCAAGCTCGACATCACCCAACCTTAAGGCGGCGAGGACTTCAGGCCACATGCGACCGGCGATTTCGTCGGCTGGAAGCGGAGCAAGATCCCGCGCTGCGCTGACGGTTATCGATGCAACGTCGCCCCGGACGAAAAGCCAATGGCATATCCCGCCGACGAGCCCCAGAAACCGGATCGAGTGAATGGGTTCCGGAAGAAGAAAATGAGCGTTGACGATGGGCTCGAATGCGTTCGGTACCGTCAGACCCGGCAAAAGACTGCCGGCCGCAGGTGCCGGTAGCGCAACGACGATAGCTTCACCCGTGTCGACGGCGATCTCGTCGGATTGCGTCGAAATAGCCCTGACAATGGATTGATCCGTTTTCAAGCCCGTTACGCGTTCGTTCAACTTGAGGTCACCCCCATGCCTCTCGATGTACGAGAGCGCTGGATCGACGAGCGCATCACTCAAGCCTTTGCGGGCCATCAACGGCCGACAGGCCGCTTCTCCCCGGCCGAATGTTTCGCGAACGACCGGCCACAGCAACGCGGCCGAGGCTTCGTCGGCCGGCGTATTCAAGACGGAGACGGCAAGCGGTTCCCAGAACCTGTCGTACAGGATACCACTGTCGCCAAGGCAGTCTTTGACCGTGGCGTTTTGTGCGGCACGGGACAAGCGCATCCCCCGGAGGTAATCGATTATCCGGCTTCCGGGGATTCGATTTCTACGAAATAGAAGAGACCAGGGAATGGCGCCTCGGTCGGGCCGTACGGTCCACCGCTCGCCGGTCTTCAGATCGATGAAGGGATATTCGGCAGCGTCTGGCTGAAAGAACCCGCCTGTCCCTCCAGTGATCCGGAGATAGCGTTCGGCCGACTGATTTCCGCTGAGAATAAGGTGGTTCCCGTTGTCGATCGACCGATCCAGGTGCTCGTCGTAGAACGACCGGCACCGACCGCCGGCGTGTCCAGCGCTTTCGTATACGACGACCCGCCGCCCGGCCTCGGCCAGGTGCACGGCCGCCGAAAGCCCCGACAGACCCGCGCCGATAATATGAACCGTTCCCGTTAAGCGCATCACCGCGTCAGAACAACCCGTGCCGCAACGCCGCCCAGATCTTTTCCAGGGTGCTTAAACCGACCGGTTCTTTGAGGTTCCGCCAGCCGCGACGCCCGAGCTTGCCGAGGATCTTTTCGTAGACGTCGAGCATCATGACGGCGGGCCGCGCGTCGGTCCGGTCACACTGCCCGACGAGCACCCTGGCCTCTCCGTAGCGCCGGCTGGCCACGTCGTAAAGAAGTTCGCAGACCTTTTCGAGCGCCGGGTTGGCGAGAATTGCCGTCAGTTCTTCGCCATCGACATCATGGGCGTGCAGGAGGTCCTGTGGCAAATAGAGGCGGTCGCGGACGGCATCTTCATCGATGTCACGCAGGATATTCGTCAATTGCAATGCCTGGCCCTGGGCGAAAGCGAGCCGAACGCCGATGTCGTCGGGAATGCCGAACACCTTTACCGACAATCGGCCGACGGCGCAGGCGACCCGGTCACAATAGAGCTCCAACTCGGCCATATCGGCGATCCGCAACTTAGGCGCCGCGTCCATTTCCATCCCGTCGATGACGGCTCGGAAGTCCTCCTTATGCAGTCCGAACCGTTCGACGGGTTCGAGCAGCGCCTTGGCAATGGCATGTCGCGGCCGTTCACCGCAGAGGCGCTCGATCTCACCGCGCCATTCACCAAGTTTCGACAACTTCGTCTCGACGTCATCGGACCCGTCGGCAATATCGTCGACCTCCCGGCAGAACGCGTAGATTGCATACATGGCGTTGCGCTTTTCGTCCGGGAGGCGGCGCATCGCCCAATAGAAAGACGTGCCCGATCGCCGCACGATGTCTTCCGCTTGCTGCGCGGCTTCGGTTTGCGGGGCGTCCGCGGCTGGCGTCGTCTGGGTTTCGGCGTTCATGGCGCTATGGATACACGAGGCGAAGCCGGGCGTCACCCGTCAACCGAGCCGGCGGCCGAGTAACTGCGTCCTTTCCAGGCGCCACCGCTGCCGCGCCAATGGCGAATGGCAGACGACAGGGTCATCAGCGAGTAAAGGAAACCGCTCATCGGTAGCGTCAAACTCCATAACGGATGCATCCGATAGAGTTTCAGGGTCGGCCAATAGAGGGTCGCCATCAAGCTCCAGGTCGCCGCTCCGAGAATGCCGATCAAAGGAATGAGCGCGCCGTCGTCGCCTCCGGCCAAGCCAAATACCACGGCGCCCGGCGGGACCAAATAGAGAATGACCATCCCGACCAGCGTGCCGACAAGGTTGACGATCGAATGATCCAGTTGGACGAACGCCGTGCGCGCAACCATGTTCCAGATTTCGGACAAATGATCGTAGGCCCTGAGGCTTTTCGTCCGTTCAGTCAATCCGAGCCAGATCGGGCCCTTATCCTTGACGGCAGCGGCGAGGGCGCAATCGTCGATCAGGCGATTGCGGATTCGCGCAATACCACCGGCCCGGTCGAGCGTTTCCCGTCGAACCAATATGCACCCGCCGGCGGCTGCGGCGGTCCGTTTGACAGGATCGTTGACCTGGGCAAACGGATAGAGCTTTTGGAAAAAGATGAAAGTCCGACACATCAAGCGCGTTGTACCCCTTCCAGCCATCTGAATAAACAATACTGTCGGGCACTACTTTGCGCTCAATGATCGGCATCAAGGTGTTTGAAGAGGCGTCCGGGA
>Ga0056134_10000053_pt1 | contig 26124 bp, 24 predicted proteins | sample WorMetGr2BELIZE2_FD_71115 | JGI IMG/M metagenome (GOLD analysis project Ga0056134, IMG submission 71115) | Marine gutless worms symbiont microbial communities from Max Planck institute for Marine Microbiology, Germany - Inanidrilus... ...
AACTTGCCCTGGTCGTCCGACAACCGCCCCATCATCGTTCCGCCCTCCACCGAATCACTCGGGAAACGGAATCACGATCTCAGAAACCGATCAACAGGGGTTTATCAACAGTATCCCCCTGGCCTTGGCATGGCCCATGAGGACGTCGAGAAGGTCCCCGGAGATTCCTTTCTTCCGGCCGCGATGGTCCTCGTGGACGAACATCTTGCGAAGCGCCCCCTGGCCGCTGCCGATGTCGATCAAGGCGATGGTCCCGACGATGCGCCCGCCGTGGGTGGCGACCCAGAAGTCGCCGGCGCCCTGGCGGTAGAAGCCCGCGATATCGGCGAGGTCCGGCTGGTCCTCCAGAGTGATGGAAATGCCGAACTCCTGGCGCTGGATGGCATTGATCAAGGCGCCGATGGCGGCTTCCTCGCCGGCTTTCGCCGGCCGGACGGCGATCCCGTCGTTCATGATGTCCCGTCGCCCCTCTGTGGCACCACTATGACTTGACCTGGCTCATCGAGGGCACTTGTCAAGGTGGTGCCGCGTCAACGGGTCGCCAGAAGAGCGCGGGCAGGGGGACGGATCAGGCCTCAGTAGCCGAGCGCGCAGCCGTCCTTGCGCGGCTCCGAACCGCCGGTGAGCGTGCCGTTGTCCCAGTCGATCCACACCGCCTGCGAGCCGCCGATGGGTTTCTCCGGCTCGACGAAGGTATGGCCCATGGCCTTGAGGCGCTCGATGGTCTCGGCCGGGATGCCGGTTTCCGCCTCGACGTCGCGTGTCCCGGGCACCGGGAACAGGCGCGGCAGGTCCATGGCCTCCTGGATGTCGAAACCGAAGTCGATGAACTTGGACAAGAGATGCATGTGGCCGAAGGCCTGGTACTGGCCACCCATAACGCCGAACGGCATGACAGCACGGCCGTCCTTGACCAGCATGCCGGGGATGATGGTGTGCAGCGGCCGCTTGCCGGGTGCGATGCAGTTCGGGTGCGCCGGGTCGAGGACGAAGCCCTGGCCCCGGTTGTGCAGCATGACCCCCGATTTCGGCGCCAGGCGCATGCTGCCGAAGCTGTTGAAAAGCGTGTTGATGAAGGACACCGCGTTGCGGTCCTTGTCGACGATCGAGATGTAGACCGTGCTCTCGTGGTTGGGGAAGGTCACCGGCGGCAGGTCGGTCATGGCGCGTTCCGGGTCGATGCGGGCGCGCACCTCGTCGGCATGGGCCTGGGACAACAGCCATTCGACGGGCACCTCGGCCTGCGACGGGTCGGCGAGAAAGGCGTTGCGGTCCTGGTAGGCGAGACGCCCGGCCTCGATCTCTAGGTGCAGGCGTTCGGCCGACAACGGGTCGACGCCTTCGGTCTCGAAGCCGGCCATGATGTTGAGCAACAGAAGCGCGAACAGCCCCTGGCCGTTGGGTGGACATTCCCACACCTCGTAGCCGCGGAAATCAGTCTTGATCGGCTCCACGTAGTTGCCTTCGACGGCGGCGAAATCCTCCAGGGTATGGACACCGCCGAGGGACTGCAGCTTGGCGACGATGTCCTCGGCGACCTCGCCCGTATAGAAGCCATCGCGGCCGTGCTCGGCGATCTTGGAAAGCGTATCGGCGAGCTCCGGTTGGTGATGCCGCTCGCCGGCCCGGGGTGCCCGGCCGTCGGGCAGGAAGCGCGCCGCCGCATCGGCGTCGACGGTGAATTCTTCGGCGGCGCTCGCCCAGTCCGAGGCGACGCGGGGGGCGACCGCATAGCCGTCACGGGCCAGTGCGATCGCCGGCTGCAGCAATTCGCCCAACTCCATGGTGCCTTGATCGCGGATCAACCGGTCCCAGGCATCGACGGCGCTGGGCACGGTGACCGCATGGGGCGAATGGCGCTCGATCTCGGTGATGCCCTGGTCCGCGAAATAGTCCGCCGTGGCGCCGGCCGGCGCCTTGCCGGAGCCGTTGAAGGCGATCAGGTCATCGGAGCCCTCGGGGGAATAGAGGCAGAAACAGTCGCCGCCGATACCAGTCGATTCCGGTTCGACCACGCATTGCACGGCGACGGCGGCGATGGCCGCGTCCATGGCGTTGCCGCCCAACTGCAGGACGTTGACGGCAGCCAGCGTTGAAACCGTATGCGAGGTGGCGGCCATGCCGTTCGCGGCATGGACCGTGTTGCGGCCGGGCAATTCCATGTTGCGCATCGTCGCCTCCCTGATTGACGCCTCGTTTGACGCCTCGATTGAAGCCCCAATTGACGAATGTGGGATTCCATATACCCTCTCCCCCCGGCAAAAGCACTCGCCCAATGGGGAACAACTTCGATGACGGAATGGCCGAACCATCTCTTCGATGCCATGCGGGCCAATGACGTAACGCAGGTCGCCTACGTTCCGGACGCCGGCCACCAGACGCTGATCGATGCCTGTATCGCCGAGAAATCGATGACCGCTGTCCCGCTGACCACCGAAGAGGAAGGCATCGCCCTTCTCGCCGGCGCCTGGCTCGGCGGTGAGCGCGGCGTGCTGCTCATGCAATCGAGCGGCGTCGGCAACTGCATCAACATGCTGTCCCTGACCCGGACCTGCAGATTTCCGCTGGCGATGTTCGTGACCATGCGCGGCCAGTGGCACGAGTTCAATCCGTGGCAGAACCCGATGGGGGAAACCGCCGCCCAAACCCTCGAAACGGCCGGCATCACCGCCGTCGACGTGTCCGAGCCGGCCGAGGTCGGAGCCCAGGCCGGCGCCGCGCTGCATCGCGCTTTTATCGGCGGCGGCGCGGTCGCGGTGCTGCTCAACCAGCGCCTGATGCCGGTCAAGACCTTCAGTGGAGGGGGGTCGGAGGAATGACCGCGGCTGCGCAAGCGTTCGATCTCGAACGTCGCGATGTCGTCAAACGGCTGCTCGCCGGACGGGGCGACCTGCTGGTCGTCGCCGGTCTCGGCTCGGCGGCCTGGGACGTCACGGCGGCCGGCGACACGGACCTCAATTTCCCGCTGTGGGGGGCCATGGGCGGCGCGGTTGCCTTGGGGCTCGGCCTCGCCCTGGCGCAGCCGAAACGGCGCGTGCTGGTCCTGACCGGCGACGGCGAGATGCTCATGGGCATGGGCTCGCTCGCCACCGTCGCCGTCCAGCAGCCGGCCAATCTGGCGATCGCGATCCTCGACAACGAGCGCTACGGCGAGACCGGCATGCAGGCGACCCACACGGCCTTCTCCACCGACCTCGTCACCGTCGCCGCCGGTTGCGGGATTGCCGATGCAGCCTACATTAGGACGGAGGACGATCTTGAGCGCCAACGCCCGGTCCTTCTGGAAAAATCAGGACCCGTCTTCCGCGTCGTCAAGGTCCGCGCCGAAAAACTGGATTTCGTATTGCCGCCGAAGGACGGGGTTCACCTGAAGAACCGTTTTCGGCGCGCATTGTTGGGACCGGATGGTATCGCCTGAGGGCGGTTGCCGATCAACTGGGGGAACTTCTATGGCTGAACTCGAAAAACTGAAGATGTACATCGACGGCGAATGGGTGGAACCGTCATCCGGCGAGTACTTCGAGAGTTTCAATCCCTACACGGGCGAACCATGGTCGTTGGTGCCGCGGGGCACGGCCGATGACGTCGAGCGCGCTGTCGCAGCCGCCAAACGGGCCTTCAACGGCGCAGACTGGGCGGGCATGACGGCGACGGCACGCGGCCACATGCTGAGGCGCCTCGGTGATCTGGTCGCCGAGAACGCCGAACGCCTGGCCGAGATCGAGGTTCGCGACAACGGCAAGCTGATCGCCGAGATGGGCATGCAGCTCAAGTACATCCCGCAGTGGTACTACTATTTCGGCGGGCTCGCCGACAAGATCGAAGGCTCTGTGCTGCCCATCGACAAGCCCGATCACTTCACCTACACGAGCTACGAGCCCTTGGGCGTCATCGCCGCCATTTGCCCATGGAACTCGCCCCTTCTGCTGACGTCTTGGAAGCTGGCACCGGCGCTGGCTGCCGGAAATACGGTGGTGCTCAAACCCTCCGAGTTCACGTCGGCTTCGGCCCTTGAGTTCGTCAAATTGGTCGAAGCGGCCGGCTTCCCGAAGGGCGTCGTCAACGTCGTCACCGGCTTCGGCCCGGAGATCGGCGAGCCGCTGGTCGGCCACGACGACGTCGCCAAGGTCGCCTTCACCGGCGGCCCCATGAGCGGGACGCGGGTCTACGAGAAGGCCGCGGCCGGCCTCAAGAAGGTCAGCCTCGAGCTCGGCGGCAAGTCGCCGAACATCGTCTTCGACGACTGCGACATGGACAACGCCGTCAAGGGCGCCATCTCTGGCATCTTCGCCGCCACCGGCCAAACCTGTATCGCCGGCTCGCGGCTTCTCGTTCAGAAGTCCATCCATAACGAGTTCGTCGACAAGCTTGTCGCCTTCGCCCAGACGGCGAAGATGGGCAACCCCATGTCGCTCGACACCCAGGTCGGTCCGGTGACCACGCAGCCGCAATACGAGAAAATCCTCGGCTACATGGACGTCGCCCGCGAGGACGGCGCCGAATGCGTATTGGGCGGCGGCAAGGCGGAACGGCCCGAATGCGGCGACGGCTGGTTCGTCGAGCCGACGGTGTTCACCGGAGTCAACAACAAGATGCGCATCGCCCAGGAAGAGGTGTTCGGGCCGGTGCTCTCCATCATCCCCTTCGAGGACGAGGAAGAGGCGATCGAGGTCGCCAACGACGTGGTCTACGGCTTGGCGGCCGGCGTCTGGACGACGTCGATCCGCCGCGCCATCGAGGTGCCGAAGCGTATCCGCGCCGGCACCGTCTGGGTCAACACCTACCGGGCGGTGAGTTTCCTCGCGCCCTTCGGAGGCTACAAGCGTTCGGGCCTCGGCCGCGAGAACGGCCAGGAAACGATCCGCGAGTTCATGCAGACGAAGACGGTGTGGATCTCGACGGCGACGGAAACGCCCAACCCCTTCGTCAAGCGCTAGGCCCCCGTGACCGAGCGGCGCTGGGACCGGCTTTGGATCGGCGGCCATCTGGCGACGATGGCCGCAGGCGCCGACACGCCGTTCGAAACCATCCGCGACGGCGCGCTGGCCGCCAAGGACGGTCGCATCGCCTACGTCGGCGCGGCGACCGACCTGCCCGGCAATCCCGAGAGCCTGGCCGAAGAGATCATCGCGCTTGACGGCCATTGGCTGCTTCCGGGCCTGATCGATTGCCATACACATCTGGTCTATGCCGGCAACCGCTCCGACGAGTTCGACCGCCGCCTCGCCGGCGAGAGCTACGCCGATATCGCGCGCGCCGGCGGCGGCATCCTGGCCACCGTCCGGGCGACCCGGGCAGCCGGCGAGAACAGCCTCTTCGAACAGGCACGCAAACGCCTTATGCCGTTCCTCGCGGAAGGCGTGACCACGGTCGAGATCAAATCGGGCTACGGGCTCGAAACGGAGACCGAACTCACCATGCTGCGGGCCGCCCGGCGTTTGGGCGAAGACCTTCCGGTGCGGGTTCGCACCACCTTTCTCGGCGCCCATGCCTTGCCGCCCGAGTTCAGGGAAGACCGAGGTGGATACCTGGATTTCGTCTGTAATGAAATGCTCCCGGCGGCCGCAAAAGAAGGACTCGCCGACACCGTCGATGCCTTCTGCGAGGACATCGCGTTCTCGCTGGAGGAAGTCGACCGCCTGTTCGAACAAGCCCGCTCACTGGGTCTGCCGGTCAAATTGCATGCCGAACAATTGAGCGACAGCGGCGGCGCGGCGCTGGCGGCACGCTACGGCGCCCTTTCGGCCGATCACCTGGAATACCTGAGCGAAACGGGGGCCCGAGCCATGGCCGAAGCCGGCACCGCCGCCGTCCTGCTGCCCGGAGCCTACTACTTCCTCGGCGAGACGAAACTGCCGCCTGTCGAGACGTTTCGGCGCCTCGGCATACCCATGGCCGTGGCCTCTGACGCCAACCCGGGTTCGTCCCCCGTCGGTTCGCTCCTGTTGATGCTCAACATGGCCTGCACCTTGTTCGCCCTGACGCCCGAGGAGGCGCTCGCCGGCATCACCCGAAACGCCGCCAAGGCGCTCGGTCTCAACAGCGAACTCGGCACCCTGGAAACCGGCAAGGCGGCGGACTTCGCGATCTACGATATCGAAAATCCGCCAGATCTCGCCTACGCCATCGGCGCCAACCCGTGCACCTCCGTCGTCAGGGATGGGTTGCCGGTCTACGGATGACATCGGCCGATGAACCCGCTCTACTAGACAGGTCAACAGTCGGTTCCTATACCGATCCTTCAAAGTTACGGATACCAACCAGAGGTCACCGTCATGCGCTATTTGACCCTTCCTATCCTTGTCCTCGCGTTGAGCGCCTGCTCGTCGGCTCATGTCGAGATCGATGACGTTACCGGCCTCTTGCGCGAGACAGGTGCGGCCTCGCGCTCCGTTGCCGAGATTCAACTCGACGAATCGACCGAGCGCTGCCGAAAAATCCGATGCAGCGCCAGCCCGGTGCTCATGTTGGTCATCGGCCGCGACGCACCGACCGAAAAGGTCCGTAGCGCATCCTATTCCGAGGGCCTGAGCCTCAAGGGGTTCACCTTCGCGGGGATGACCACCTACGACGGTCGCATCAAGCCGCTCGACCCCAAGTACCTCGCATACCGGGATCCCGAGGGGAACCTTGTCTGCCAGGGATACTACAGCTGGTCCGGATTCGGCCGCACAAGCGAAGTCAGGCTCCGCTGCTTCGAGGACAGTGCACTGGTCACCGGCAAGATCCGCAATGCCGGGCGGCAGAAGCGAGGCCGCTTCAAGGGCAAAGGTGTCGGCACCGGCGTTCTGGCGTTCGACGGCGGACTGGTCGCAGTCGTCTACGGCGTCGATCCACCGGAGATCGAGGAAAAGAATTTCAAGGAGCTGTGGGTCAAGTACGGCGGTGACACCGGCGAAATCCCCGGGCGCTTCCCGAAACGCGTGAAGAAGGTTCCGCTTCTCAACAAAGGCCGGAGCGCGGAACTCGACGGTTCGTCGACTCCAAAGTCTTAGGCACCCTCAGGAGCGAAGGGCGGACCCACAAGGTAACCGTGAGCGCGCCGCACCGTTAACGGACCACCTCCGGATGGCTCTTCACGAGCCGCTCCGCCAGTTTCTTGGCCTTCTTGTCGCCGAGCCGGGCGGCCCGGTAGTACCAGGCGAATGCCGTTTTGGGATCGGAAACGGTGCCCATGCCCTTCTCATGCATGAGCCCGAGGACCCGTTGTGCGAGCGGATGGTCCTGTTTCGCCGATTCGGTTAGCCAGTAAAGGGCCTTTTCCTCGTCCTTGCGGACACCGCGGCCCTTCGCATACATGACGCCGATGTTGTACTGGGGTTCGGAATACCCCTGCTCAGCACCCTTCATGTACCAGAGGATCGCCTTGGCGATGTTGCGATGGGTGCCGCGCCCCTTCTCGTAGGCGTATCCGATGGCGCTCTGGGCCTGAGGGTGCCCGCTTTTCGCCGCTTTCAGGTACCAGTCGGCGGCGCGTTTGTCGTCGCGGGGCACGCCGTTGCCCTCGGCGTTCAGGATTCCGAGGCGGAATTGGGCTTTGGCATGCCCGCGTTCGGCCGCCTTGAGATACCATTCGACGGCCCGCTCCGGAGCCTTGTCGATGGCCTGGCCTTTCTCCAGCATCAAGCCGGCGGCGAACTGCGCGTCGATATGCCCCTGTTTGGCCGCCAGGCGGTACCAGGCAAGGGCGCTCTTGCCTCTCTTATCGCCCTCAGTTTCCTCGAGGAGGAATTTGCCGATCCGATACTGGGCGTCCAGGTTCCCCTTCTTGGCGGCCTTGTGCAACAAGGCCCGCCCCCATTTGAGTTCCTCCGCGATCTTACTCCTGTTCAAGATGGAATTCCCGACGTTGTATTGTTCCTGCGGCGAGCCCGAGTCGTAGAGCCGGCGTAACGCGGCCCGGCTTATGTCATTGTTGGCCCGAACGCTTTTTGCATAGGCGCCGCTTCTCACGAGAGCCGTGAGGTACTTGTTGAACAGTTCCATCAGTCGCGGAATGTCCGGATCGAGAACGTCGAAAAGGGCCGCGTTCTGACCGAGGGAACGCCGGAAATCGTCGCAATAGTACTCCAGGTGCCGACGGAAACGGACCATCTCGTCGGACCGTTTGTTGAGCTTGAAGTCTTGGAACGCCTTCTCGGTGCGCAGCCAAGCCTCGCACTCCACGTCCAACCCCCGCATGGCCCGCAATCGTCCGCTCTGATGCTGGATGCCGTGACCGATCAATTCATGAACGATGATGGCGGCCAGTTCCCGGGTCGGCCATTTGATGCCGTGCCGCGTTATCGTCGCCGCCAGTTGGTCTTCCGTGTCGGCGATGCCGCTGATCTCGAGAGCCTTCGGGCGGAATGTCGCCGCCGTAATGGTACCGAATTCCTCGCGGGCGTGGTCAGGGTCATAGACGATGACGACGCGGCCCTGGCCCTTGAGGAGTTCCAATCCGTCCCGGTTGAATTCCAACTCGTTGTAAATGACCTTGAGCGCCTCGATGAGCCGCTCCAGTCCCTCCTTCGCCGGCATGATGGAAACGTCATATTTGGCGCCGGCACTCGGGCCGAGCGCGACGACTTGAATGCCCTCGTAACCGGCCGACCGCATTTCGCGCTCGGCCCAGGCATCGTTGGCGCTTCCAACGATCAGCGCCGCCAGCAAAAGCGGCATGTATCTCGAAAACATCGTTCCGTTCCCCATCCGCGTTCGACGTATCGTTGACAAGCGACAACCGGGAAGCCGGCACTCTCTAGGAGCGCAATTGCGTTGCCTTCCCGCCGCGGTTGCAGGAAATAATGACGAATTGGCCGCTAGAATCAAATGAAATTACTTGCCGGTCTATGGGATTGGCGGCGTCAGATTGACCCAAGTTGTATATACATGTATAGGTAACCGGTTCATCAACAGTCCGCAGGGCCGTCTGAAAAGCTCCGCCGCATAACGGGAGCGGGACCGCCCCGGATCGCATGGAGGTATCGATGTCCCATCTGAAAACAGCTCTCGCCCTCGTCCTTGCTGGATCGATCGCCGCAACGGCGGCCACCGCCGCCGAGAAGGTCCGGATCGGTTTCAACGTCCCCCTCACCGGCTTCGCCGCCGCCGACGGAACGTCGGCCTTGACCGGCGCCAAGCTGGCCGTCGAACAGGCCAATACGGAAGGCGGCGTCAACGGCAAGCAGATCGAGCTCGTCATCTACGACGACCAAGCCTCGCCCAAGGAATCGGCGCCGATCGCCGCCAAGTTGGCGACCCAGGACCGGGTCAACATCGCCATATCCGGCAGCTACTCGGGCGCCACACGGGCCGCTGCCAACGTCTTCCAGAGCAATGGTGTCCCTTACATCTCCGCCTATGCGGTGCACCCCGGCATCACCAAGGCCGGCGATTTCGTATTCCGAACGTCGTTCGTCGGCGAGGTCCAGGGCCGGGCCGGCGCCAAGTTGGTCGGCGAAACCCTGGGCAAGAAGAAGACCGTCGTCATCACGCTGAAGAACGATTTCGGCAAGTCGCTTGCCGCCGGCTTCAAGGAGGCGGCCGGCAAGTTCGGTGTCGACGTCGTCAACGAATACGAATACTCCATCAAGGATCGGCAGTTCGGCCCCATCGTCTCCAAGGTCAAGGCCGACAATCCGGAAGCCATCTACGCCTCTGGCTATTTCTTTACCGCCGGACCGCTGGTCAGCCAGCTTCGCGCCGCCGGCATCACCGTGCCGATCATCGGCCAAGAAGGCTACGACTCCGAGAAGTTCATCGAGATCGCTGGCAAATCGGCGGAAGGCGTCATCATCACCACGTCGCTCGACCGCGACTCGACGGTGGCCGAGACCAAGAACTTCATCATGGCCTACGAGAAACTGGCCAAGGCCAAGCCCGATATGGTCGCCGCCTCCGGTCACACGGCGGTCAAGGTCGCCGTCGCCGCCATGCGTGTCGCCGGTACCGACGACCGCAAGGCGATCCGCGACGCCATCGCCGGCCTCAAGCTGAAGGCGTCGACCGGCGACATCTCGTTCAACAAGCTGGGCGAGGTCAGGAAGGACGTCCAGGTCCAGGTCGTGCGCGGCGGCGCCTGGCACCGTCATTCCGTGATCAGCGATCCGGCCCTGTTGGCGCCGCCGACGGAATAAGGTTCTGAAACGCGGTCGGGAAAGGGGGGGAGCCCCTTTCCCCACGCTTCGCGGTCGTTGCGGGCCGGCGATGAGGCTGGGACTCCATGCTGATCTTCGAACTCACCGTTCAGGGACTGGTCCAGGGCAGCATTTACGCCCTGATCGCCGTCGGCCTGACGCTGGTCTACGGGCTGTTGCGCATCCTGCACGTGGCTCATGCCGGCCTGTTCACGCTCGGCGGCTACATCGGCGTCCTCGTTACCAACGCAACCGGCAGCCTGACCCTGGCCCTGCTCGCCGCCATGGTCTTCGTCGGGGCGCTGGGCGTCGGCGTCTACCGCCTCTGCTACCAGCCGATCCTCGACAAACCGCCCTATGTGGCGCTGATCGCCTCGATCGGGCTGTTCGTCGCCATGGAGGAGATCTTCCGCCTTGTCTTCGGACCCTACGGCATCTCCTATACGGCGCCGCCTTTGCTCGACAGCGTCACCGTCGGCGGTATGAACTTGAAGCAGGCGGAGCTCGGCGTCATGGCCGGTACCGTCGTCCTGATCGGCGGACTGGCGCTGCTCGCCGGCAGGACCCGCATCGGTGCGGCCTGGCGGGCGACGGTCACTGACCCGGCCATGGCCCAATCCTTTGGCATAGACATCGTCAAGGTCCGCTATCTCAACTTCTTCATCGGCTCTGCCCTGGCCGCCGCCGCCGGCGTCATGGTGGCGCTCCTCAACAACCTGGTGGAACCGACCATGGGCGCCGTCGCCAGCTACAAGGGTCTCGCCATCATCGTCCTCGGCGGCCTCGGTGACGTGCGCGGCACCTTGATCGCCGCCCTCGTTCTTGGCGTCATCGAGTCGTTCGGCACCATCTACCTGGGCGCCATTCTCGACCGCGATGCTATCGCCTTCGCCTTCCTGATCGTCGTCCTTCTGCTTCGTCCGCGCGGGCTCTTCGGGAGGGCGTGACGAATGGAATACCAGATCACACTGCTGACCATCGTCGCCATCACGGTCACGGCCGCCTTGAGCCTCAACCTGATCACCGGGTTCTGCGGTCAGATCAGCCTCGGGCACGCCGCCTTCTATGGGGCCGGCGCCTATACCGCATCGCTCCTGACCATGAACGGCACGCCCTTCGCCCTGGCGCTCGTCGCCGCCGCCCTGGTCGCCGGGGCGCTCGGTGTCGTCGTCGGTTTCGCCTCGCTCCGCGTGCGTCATGATTTCCTCGCCATCACCACCATGGGGGTCGGCTTCCTGTTCATCGGCATCGTCCGCCAGCAGGATTGGCTCGGCGGCGAAATGGGGCTTTTCTCGATCCCCGATCCGGGTCTCGGCAAGGTCGGCTACATGCTTCTTTGCGTCGCTTTGGCGGGCGCGGTGGCGCTCTTCAGCCTTTACCTGAAAAGCTCGTGGATGGGCTATTGCTTCGACGCCATCGCCGACGACGAGGACACGGCGCGCATGGTCGGCATTGACGTGGCGCGCTACAAACTCGCCGCCTTCGCCCTGGGCACCGCCATCGCCGGCGTCGCCGGGGGCCTCTATGCACACGAGATCAAGTACATCGGTCCCGACAGCTTCGGCTTCGTCGAATCGGTGACCATCCTGGCCATGGTCGTCATCGGCGGCATCGGTTCGGTGCCGGGCGTCGTCGTCGCCGCCGCGGTGCTGACGGTCCTCCCCCAATGGCTGCAGTTCATCGCCGACTACAAGCTGTTGCTCTACGGCGCGCTCCTGTTCGCCGTCATGCGCTTCAGCCCCGGCGGATTGGCCGGCTTGGCGAAAAGCTTGATATCACGCCGAAGCCCGGTTCCCCAAACCGCGGAAGGGGCCGGCCGATGACCACGATCCTCGAGGCTGCCGGCCTGTCGGTCAATTTCGGCGGCGTCCAGGCGTTGGACGGCGTCTCCTTTTCCCTGGACCAGGGTGACCTGCTCGGCTTGATCGGCCCCAACGGCGCCGGCAAGACGACGGCGCTCCGGGCCGTCACCGGTATGGTCGTGCCGGGCGCCGGCACCGTGTTTGTCGGCGGGCGTGACGTCACCCGGGCATCGATTCACGAGCGCGTGCGGCTCGGCCTTGGCATGTCGCAGCAATTGGTGCGGCCGTTCCGCTCGATGACGGTGGCTGACAACGTGACCCTTGCCGCCGGCTTCGCCAAGACCCGTGCACCGCTGGCGGCCCTCTTGCAAAGGCGGCGCACCGACGAACGGCGCCGGGCGCTCGAGCTCCTCGATCTGGTCGGCATCGCCGATGCCGCCGACGCCATGCCGGCCAAGCTGCCGCTGGGATACCTGAAGCGCCTGGAAGTGGCTCGGGCGCTGGCCTTGTCGCCCCACATGCTGCTCCTCGACGAACCGTTGGCCGGCCTCAACCATGTCGAGGCGGGCCGCATGGCCGACACCATCCAATCCCTGAATCGTGACGGTTTCAGCATCGTCCTGATCGAACACAACCTGGGCGAAGTGCTGCGAATCTGCTCGCGTCTCATCGTCCTCGACAACGGCCGCAACTTGAGTGCCGGCGATCCCAGGCAGGTCATGGCCGAACCGGCCGTGCGTGCGGCCTACCTGGGCGAGGGGGTGGCCGATGCTTAGGCTTATCGATCTCAGTGTCGGATACGGTCCCTTTACCGCCGTCCACGACCTTACCCTGACCATTGATGAGGGATCTGTCTTCGCCTTGATCGGTGCCAACGGCGCCGGCAAGTCATCGACCATCATGGCCATCGCCGGGCATGCCGATGTCGCTGGCGGGCGGATCGATTTCGATGGCCGCGACATCACCGCTCTTGCCGTCGAAGACCGGATCGGCGCCGGCATCGCCCTGGTCCCCGAGGGGCGGCGCCTGCTCCCCGACCTCACCGTCGCCGAGAACCTGACCATCGGCGGCTATAGCCGTCCGCGATCCGACGAAGCGCGCAACCGCGACAAGGTCATCGATCTGTTCCCGCGCCTGGGCGAGCGGCTCGCCCAACAGGCGGGAACACTTTCGGGCGGCGAGCAGCAGATGCTGGCCATGGGCCGAGGCCTGATGGCGCAACCCAGGTTCCTCATGGTCGACGAAGTCTCCCTCGGCCTGATGCCGAAGGCCGTCGACGTCTGCTATGAAGCCATCCGGCGCCTGAAGGCGGACGGCATCACCGTTCTTCTGGTCGAACAGAACACGACCCGCGCGCTCGACGTCGCCGATCGTGTCTGCGTCCTCGAGTCGGGGCACGCGGTTTGGCAGGGCGGCGCCGAAGAGGCCCGCCGCGACACGTCGATGATCGACGCCTACATGGGCCTGACGCGAAACGGAACGGAAGGCTGACATGACACCAGTGCCGCTCTACCAGAAGATCAAGGACGACATCCTGCACCGCATCGGCACGGGAGACCTCAAGCCGGGCGACCAAATCCCGTCGGAAAACGCTTTGGTCGATGAAACCGGCGCCAGCCGCATGACCGTCCACCGGGCGCTCCGCGAACTGACCCAGGACGGCGTCCTGCAACGCGTCCAGGGGACCGGCACCTTCGTCGCCGAACCGGTGCCGGCGGCCGACCTCCTGGAACTGCGCAACATCGCCGAAGACATCCGCGCCGGCGGCAAGACACACAGCAGCCGCGTCGTCCGATTGGACGCGGAGGCGGCAGACGACTCCATCGCGCTGGCCATGGAATTGGCGCCGGGTTCGCGCGTGTTTCATTCTATAATCGTCCACATGTCCGACGGCGAACCGGTGCAGGTGGAGGACCGTTTCGTCAATCCGGCCTGCGCGCCCGGGTATCTGGACGTCGATTTCGTGACGGTGACGTCGAACCAGCACTTGATGGAGGCCGCACCCTTGAGCGACGTGGAACATATCGTCGAGGCGGTCATCCCCGAACCGTGGATCCGCGACCTACTCTCCATAGGCCGCGCCGACCCCTGCCTGGTTCTGCAACGGCGTACCTGGTCCGGCGGCCGGGTCGCGTCTTTCGCCAGGTTGACCCATCCCGGCGACAAACACCGTTTCGGCACCCGATTTTCCTATGGCCGGGACCGCAACCGGCCCAACACGAGGCGCTGACAGGGAACGGCGACGATAGGAGGACACCCATGACCAATCCCGAAGACATATCCAACGTCAGGGACATCAAGAGCCCGCACGGCACGGATCTCAGTGCCAAGAGCTGGCTCACCGAAGCGCCGCTGCGCATGCTCATGAACAACCTGGATGCAGAGGTCGCCGAGAACCCGCACGAACTGGTCGTCTACGGCGGCATCGGCCGGGCGGCGCGCGACTGGGACTGCTACGACCGCATCGTCGAAACCCTCAAGAACCTGGAAGAGGACGAGACGCTCTGCGTGCAGTCGGGCAAGCCGGTCGGTGTCTTCAAGACGCACCCGGAAGCGCCCCGCGTCTTGATCGCCAACTCCAACCTGGTGCCGCACTGGGCGACCTGGGAACATTTCCGCGAGCTCGACCAAAAAGGCCTGATGATGTACGGCCAGATGACGGCCGGCTCGTGGATCTACATCGGTAGCCAGGGCATCATCCAGGGCACCTACGAGACCTTCGCCGAGATGGGGCGGCGCCACTACGGCGGTGACCTCGCCGGCAAATGGATCCTGACCGCCGGTTTGGGTGGCATGGGCGGCGCGCAACCCCTGGCGGCGACCATGGCCGGCGCCTCCATGCTGGCCGTCGAATGCCAGGCCAGCCGCATCGAACGGCGCCTGGAGACCGGCTATCTCGACCGCCGCGTCGACGATCTCGATGAAGCCCTGGCGGTCATCGAAGACGCGTGCGGGCGTGGCGAAGCGCTGTCCGTCGGGCTGCTGGGCAATGCCGCCGAAGTGCTGCCCGAGCTGGTGCGCCGCGGCGTCAAACCGGACGCGGTGACCGACCAGACCAGTGCCCATGATCCCTTGAACGGCTACCTGCCCATCGGCTGGACCTGGGACGAGGCGGAGCGTCAGCGTCAGACGGATCCCGACCGGGTCGTCCGCGAAGCCCGGGCTTCCATGAAGGTTCACGTCCAGGCCATGCTCGCCTTCCATGACCTCGGCATCCCGACCTTCGATTACGGCAACAACATCCGCCAGGAAGCGGCCGACGAAGGCCTGACCAATGCCTTCGCGTTCCCCGGCTTCGTGCCGGCCTATATCCGCCCGCTGTTCTGCCGCGGCAAGGGACCGTTCCGCTGGGCCGCCCTCTCCGGCGACCCGGAGGATATCTACAAGACCGATGCGCGCATGAAGGAGCTGTTCCCCGACGACGCGCACTTGCTCAACTGGCTCGACATGGCCCGCGAGCGCATCCATTTCCAGGGTCTGCCGTCGCGCATCTGTTGGATCGGCCTCGGCGAACGGGCCAGGGCCGGCCTCGCCTTCAATGAAATGGTGCGCAGCGGAGAGCTCTCGGCACCGGTGGTCATCGGCCGCGATCACCTCGATTCCGGATCGGTCGCCAGCCCCAACCGGGAGACGGAGGGCATGAAGGACGGCTCCGATGCCGTTTCCGACTGGCCCCTGCTGAATGCCCTTCTCAACACCGCGTCCGGCGCCACCTGGGTCAGCCTGCATCACGGCGGCGGCGTCGGCATGGGCTTCTCGCAGCATGCCGGCATGGTCATCGTCTGCGACGGCACGGAAGAGGCCGATAGACGGCTTGAACGGGTGTTGACCAATGACCCGGCGACCGGCGTCATGCGCCATGCCGACGCCGGCTATGAGGACGCCGTCGAATGCGCCCGGGACAATGGTCTCAACCTGCCGATGATCGGGGACTGAACGTGGTCGATGCCATCGAAAGGGCGCCGGGCGGCCTGACCCTGCCGGACCTGAGCCGATTGCTGAGTGAGCGGCCGCCGCTGGCCCTTACCGGCGACTGGCGGACCGCCGTGCAGACCGGCGCCGATACGATCGCCGCCATCGCCGCCAGCGATGAGCCCGTCTACGGTGTCAATACCGGCTTCGGCCTGTTGGCTCGGGAAAGCATTCCGCAGGACAAGCTCCGCAACCTGCAGCGCCGCCTGGTGCGCTCGCACGCGGCCGGTGTCGGTCCGGCTTTGGACGACGGCTGCGTGCATCTGATCCTGGCGCTTAAGGCCAATGCCTTGGCGCAAGGGCACTCAGGCGTCCGCCCCGTCGTCGTCGAGACCCTGCTCCGGTTGATGGAAGCCGGCGCCTATCCGGTGATCCCGGCGCAGGGCTCTGTCGGTGCCTCGGGCGACCTGGCACCGCTGGCCCACCTGTCGCTGGCCCTCATCGGTGAGGGGGAAGTCCGTATGGGCGGAACGGTTCGGCCGTCAACCGATGTATTAGACGAACTCGGCATCGCGCCCCTCGATTTGCAACCGAAGGAAGGCTTGGCCCTTCTCAACGGCACCCAGGTGTCGACGGCGCTGGCCATTGCCGGCTATCTCCGCATCGAGGCCTGCTTCCACGCGGCCCTGGTCGCCGGCGCCTTGTCCGTCGACGCCGCCAAGGGTCCCACCGCCCCCTTCGATCCGCGCATCCAGGAGCTACGGCGCCACGGCGCCCAGGCGGCGGTGGCCGCCCGCCTGCTGGACCTGCTCGAGGGCAGCGAGATACGCGAGAGCCACGTCCATTGCGACCGCGTCCAGGACCCCTACTCGATCCGCTGCCAGCCGCAGGTCATGGGGGCTTGCCTGGAACAACTGGACCATGTCGCCGCGATCCTCGAGCGCGAGGCCAACGCGGTGACCGACAATCCCCTGGTCTTCGCCGACACCGGCGAGGTCCTCTCCGGCGGAAACTTCCACGCCGAACCGGTGGCCATGGCCGCCGACATCCTGGCCATCGTCGCCGCCGAGATCGGCAACCTGTCGGGCCAGCGGACGGCACTCCTGGTCAACCCGGCCTTGAGCGGCCTGCCGCCTTTCCTCATCGAGGAAGCCGGCCTCAATTCGGGTTTCATGCTGGCCCAGGTGACGGCGGCCACCCTGACCAGCGAGAACCGCGGCCTCGCCCATCCGGCCAGCGTCGACAACGTGCCGACATCGGCCGACCAGGAGGACCACGTCTCCATGGCCACCCACGCGTCCAGGCGGCTGCTCCTCATGTCCGACAACCTGGCCGGCATCGTCGCCATCGAGTTGCTGGCCGCCACCCAGGGCCTCGATCTGCACGCGCCCATGAAGACCTCGCCGAAGCTCCAGGTCCACCACGACGCCATCCGCGCCCGGGTGCCGTTCTACGACAAGGACCGCCCCTTCGCGCCGGACATCGAGGCGATCAAGGCAGCGATCCTGGAAGGCGCCTTCGGTCTCGGGGAAATCTCTTCTTAGGTCTACCCAGTTTACCTAGGCGTGAATGGGTCCCGTCAAAGACCTTCGAAACGTCCTGGGCAGGTCGGCGATTGGTGCTTGTTGCCCAGTCGCCTCAGGTAGTGAGAATTGCCGCGCCCTTTGCTTTTTCCCTTACCCCAATCGTGATAGGTAAATAGCAAAATACCATCGCATTCGGCGGGGAGGATAGCCGTTGACCGAAGAGCATATTTTCGAGCGTGGCCTCGGGCATCACGCTGCCAACTACCAGCCGCAGACGCCGCTGACGTTTCTGGAATGGGCGGCGTCCGTATACGCCGGGAAGACCGCCGTTGTTCACGGCGAGACGACCTATACCTATGCCGAGCTCTATGCCCGTTGCCGGCGCCTCGCCTCGGCGCTGACGGGACGCGGCATCGGCAACGGCGATACGGTCGCCGTCATGTCGCCCAACGCACCGGCCATGTTGGAGGCCCACTACGGCATCCCCATGGCCGGCGCCGTTCTCAATGCCCTCAATTTCCGGCTCGACGCGGCGACCATCGCCTTCATCCTGGAACACGGCGAGGCCAAGGCCTTGATCACCGACCGTGAGTTCTCCGGTGTCATATCGGAGGCCCTGGGCAAGCTCGACCGCAACATCCTGGTCATCGACGTCGACGACCCGCTGGCCGTGGGCGGCGAATTGATCGGCGAGATGGATTACGAGACATTCCTGACCGAAGGGGATCCGGACTTCGCCTGGAAGATGCCCGAGGACGAATGGCAGGCGATCTGCCTCAACTACACGTCGGGTACGACGGGTAATCCCAAGGGCGTTGTCTATCACCACCGCGGCGCCTTCCTCAACGCGCTCGGCAACGCCCTGGTCTTCGGGCTCAACCACCGTTCCGTCTACCTGTGGACGCTGCCCATGTTCCACTGCAACGGCTGGACCTACACCTGGGGCGTCACCGCCGTCGGCGGCACCCACGTGTGCCTGCGCTCCGTCGACCCGGCACTCATCTTCCCGTTGATCCGCGATCACCACGTCACCCACATGTGCGGCGCGCCGATCGTCTTAAACATGCTGCTGCACGCGCCCGACGAGTCGATCGTCACCTTCCGCCAAACGGTCGAGGTGGCGACCGGCGGTGCCGCACCGCCGAGCGCGGTGATCTCCGGCATGGCCCGCATGGGCTTCCGCGTCACCCACCTCTACGGGCTGACCGAGACCTACGGACCGTCCACCTTCTGCGCCTGGCAGGAGGAGTGGGACGACCTGGATCGGGCCAGCAAGGCGTCGCGCATGGGCCGCCAGGGTGTGCGGTATCCGACGTTGTCGGGCCAGGCCGTCATCGATCCGGAGACCATGGAGCCGGTGCCGGCCGACGGCGAGACCATGGGCGAGTTGATGCTCAAGGGCCATACGGTCATGAAGGGTTACCTGAAGAACCCGGAGGCGACGGAGAACGCCTTCGCCGGCGGCTGGTTCCACACCGGCGACCTCGCCGTGCTGCATCCGGACGGCTATGCCGAGATCAAGGACCGGGCCAAGGACATCATCATCTCCGGCGGCGAGAACATCTCAAGCCTGGAAATCGAGGAGACCCTCTACAAACACCCAGAGGTCATGGAGGCCGCCGTCGTTGCCAAGACCGATGAGAAGTGGGGCGAGGTGCCCTGCGCCTTCGTCACCCTGAAACCGGCTGCCGAAGAGGTCAGCGCCGAGGACGTCATCGGCTACTGCCGCGAGAACATGGCGTCGTTCAAGGCACCGAAACACGTGGTCTTCGGCCCCCTGCCCAAGACCTCGACCGGCAAGATCCAAAAATACGTTCTCCGCGAACAGGCGGAGGCCATCTAAATGGCCGCGGCAACGATGTTATCGCTGGATGGCGCTGTCGCGCTGGTCACCGGCGCCTCCGGCGGCCTCGGACGACATTTCGCCGGCACTCTCGCCCGAGCCGGGGCTTCCGTCGCCGTCGCCGCCCGCCGCCGCGACAAGGTCCAGGAGACGGTCGCCGCCATCGAGGCGGAAGGCGGCAAGGCGTTCGCCGTCGATATGGACGTAACGGATGCCGGCAGCGTCGCCGAAGCGTTCGGTCGGGTCGAAGACGAACTCGGCACGGTCTCGATCGTCGTCAACAACGCCGGCATCGCCTCTCGCGGCGCCCCCCAGGATATCGAAGAGGCAGAATGGGACCGGGCCATGGACACCAATCTCAAGGGCGTCTGGCTGGTCGCCACGGAAGCGGCGAGGCGGATGATCGCGGCCGGCAGGGGCGGCAGCATCGTCAACATCGCCTCGATCATGGGCCTCAGGATTACCGCCGGATTGTCGCCCTACGCCATCTCCAAGGCGGGCGTCGTGCAGATGACAAAGTCATGCGCGCTCGAATGGGTCCGCCACGGCATCCGGGTCAATGCCCTGGCACCCGGCTATTTCGAGACGGACATCAACCGTGAATTCCTGAAGACGGACGCCGGCCAGGCGATCATCAAGCGCATTCCCATGCGCCGCACCGGCGACATGAAGGACCTCGACGGACCGTTGCTGTTGCTCGCCTCCGAAGCCGGCGCCTTCATGACGGGGACGGTCATCCCCGTCGACGGCGGTCACATGGTCAGCGGACTGTAGGAGGCGCAGCCATGCCTTTCGCCAATGCCGACGGTACCAAACTCTATTTCGAGGAAGCGGGCTCGGGCACGCCGATCCTGTTTCTCCATGAATTCGCCGGCGATCACCGCAGCTGGGAAGCCCAGGTCCGGTTCTTCGCGCGCACGCACCGCTGTATCGTCATGGCGGCCCGGGGCTATCCGCCCTCCGACGTGCCGGACGACGAAGGTGCCTACGGACAGGACCGCGCCATTGCCGATGCGCTCAGCGTGCTCGACCATCTGAACATCGACAGGGCCGTCGTCGTGGGCTTAAGCATGGGCGCCTACACGGCGCTCCGCATCGCCCTTCACCACCCGGACCGGGTCATCGCCTGCATCTCGGCCAGCGGCGGTGCCGGCTCGCCCAAGGATACCCAGGCGGCCTTCGTCCGCGACGCCCAGGCGACCGCGGACCGCATGTTGAAAACCGGCGAGTTCCCGGTCGACGGTATCGCCTTGGGCCCGACACGCACCCAGCTGAAACGCAAGGACCCAAAGGGTTGGGCCGAGTTCCGCCGACACCTCGCAGAACATTCGGTCGCAGGATCCGCCTATACGCTTCGCCAGGTCCAGGCAGCCAGGCCGTCGCTTTACGATTTCGAGACCGAACTCCGAGCTACGACGACTCCCAACCTTTTGATGGTCGGCGACGAAGACGAACCCTGTCTCGACGTCAACCTGTTCCTCAAGCGCGCCATGCCGAGCGCCGGACTGACCATGTTCGAACGCTGCGGACATCTGTTGAACCTGGAGGAGCCAGCACTTTTCAATGCGCGCATCGCCGCCTTCCTGCAGGCGGTCGAAAACGATGCCTGGCCACTGCAGGACCGGCCGGACCAGGCCTTCGGCGGCATCGGCCTCGGCGACGCCGCCGAGGCGGCCGATTAACGGGAGAATTGGCAATGGACTTCACACTGACACCCGAGGTTGACGAAACGCGCCGCAATATCCGCGCCTTCGTCGCCGATCGGATCCTGCCGCTGGAGGATGATCCGGCCTCCTATGACGAACACGAGAACATCGACGAGGCGCTCTTGCAGACGCTCCGTGCCGAGGCCCGGGCGGAGGGCCTGTGGGCGCTATCCATGCCGGTCGAACGCGGCGGCCGCGGGTTCAACACGGTCGGTATGGCGGCGTGCTACGAGGAGATGAACCGCTCCATCTTCGGCCCCGTCGTCTTCAACGCCGCCGCGCCCGACGACGGCAACATGTTCGTGCTCAACCGCATCGGCACAGAGGAACAGAAGGAAAAATGGCTGCAGCCGATCATCGAGGGTCAAGTGCGTTCGGCCATCGTCATCACCGAACCGCACCCCGGGGCGGGATCCGATCCGGCCGGCATGATGAAGACGACGGCCGAGAAGAAAGGCGACACCTGGGTTGTTCACGGCCGCAAGTGGTTCATCACCGGCGCCGACGGCGCCAGTCACTTCCTCCTGGCGGCGCGCACGTCCCATGAGCCCCGGCGCGAGATGACCGCCTTCATGTTCCACAAGGATCAGCCCGGCTGGCGGGTCGAGCGGCGCATTCCGATCATGGGCCCGGAAGAGCACGGCGGCCATTGCGAACTGGTCTTCGACGGCCTCGAGATCTCCGATGAGAACCGCCTGCTGGAACCCGGACGCGGCATGAAGGTGATCCAGACGCGCCTCGGCACGGCGCGGCTGACCCATTGCATGCGTTGGCTCGGCTTGGCCAAGCGCGCGCTCGAGATCGCCGACGAATACGTCGCCGAACGGGAAGCCTTCGGCAGCAAGCTCCGCGATCGGGAAAGCGTGCAGCTGTTACAGGGCGAGGCGGCCTTGCAGATCCACATCGGCCGCCTTCTGGTGACGAATGCCGCTTTCCGCCTCGATCGCGGCGAGTTCGCCAAGAAGGAGATTTCGGCGGCCAAGGTCCACGTCGCCGACACGCTGCACAAGGCGGTCGACACGGCGATCCAGCTGTGCGGCGCCAAGGGCTACTCCAAGGACACCAAGCTCGAATGGATGTACCGCTACGCCCGCCAGGCGCGGCTGGTCGACGGTGCCTCCGAGGTCCACAAGATGGTCCTGGCCCGCAATTTCCAGGAACAAGGGATCGACTTCTGGTCATGGGACTGACGGCGGAAGACCTGAGAGCCCGGGTCGGCACCTTCATCACCGAATACGCCGGCTGCCCGGTCGAGATCGAGCGCTTCGAACGGCTGTCGGGCGGCGCCATCCAGGAAAACTGGGCCCTCGACCTGACCGTAGCGGCCGGCGATTGGGCCGGGCGTCACAAATTGGTCCTGCGCCGGGATTCCCAATCGACGGTCGCCGCCAGTCACGGACGCCGCGACGAGTTCGATCTGCTGAAGGCGGCCCATGCGGCTGGCGTCACCGTCCCGCAGCCCTGTTTCTGCTGCGACGACCCAGAAGTGATCGACGGTCCCTTCTTCATCATGCACCGGGTCGAAGGCGTCGCCGCCGGATTCCGCCTTGTCAAGGCCGGACCCGACCCGGACCTGGCGACCCAGCTTGGCCGGGACCTGGCACGCATCCACTCGATCCGCCCGCCGCGCGACGACCTCGCCTTCCTAGGACCCGCCCCCGAACATCCGGCCCGGGAGACCGTCGAGCGGTTCCGCCGTTATCTCGATGCTCTGGCGGCACCCCATCCGGTCCTCGAATGGGGACTGGACTGGCTCGATCGCAATGCACCGGACGCGGAGGAGGTGGTGCTCTGCCACCGCGACTACCGCACCGGCAACTACATGGTCGCCGACGGTCGGCTCACCGGCGTTCTCGATTGGGAGTTCGCCGGCTGGAGCGATCCCCTGGAGGATATCGGCTGGTTTTTTGCCAAGTGCTGGCGCTTCGGCGCCTGGGACCGCGACGCCGGCGGCATTGCCGGGCGGGAAGATTTTCTGTCGGCCTACGAAGCGGAGTCGGACCGACAGGTCGATCGCGCGGCCATCCCCTATTGGGAAGTGATGGCGCACGTGCACTGGGCGGTGGTCGCCTGCCAACAGGCCGAGCGTCATGTTTCCGGCGAGGAACCGTCCCTGGAACTGGCTCTGACTGGCCAAGTGGTGCCGGAGCTGGAACTGGAGATCCTGTCCATGACGAAAGAGGGCTGACATGCGCAACCAACCGGATGCCGCCGCCTTGCTGGAAATCGCTCGCGAGACACTGCGCGGCGATCTCATTGATGCGCTGCCCGCAGACAAACGCTACGAAGCCCTGATGATCGCCAATGCCATGGCCATCGCAATACGTCAGATCGACGCCGGCGACGCTCCCCTTTTCAGCGAAGCGGCCGGGCTGCGTGAAATCCTCGGCTCGGAAGGCGATCTCACGGAGCTCAATCGGGAACTGGCCCGGCGCCTCCGTGCCGGCGACTTCGCTCCCGGCACGCCGGACCGCGGTTGCGTCTATGATATTCTGTGGCAGGCGACCGAGCAGAAAGTCCGCGAGAGCAATCCGAAGTACCTGGCGAGCCTGGGTGACGCCTGACCGCGTCGAGGAGAGGCCATGATGAGCGAAATTCCGCAACCCAAAACACAGGACCCGCCGGTCCTCTCCGAAACCGACGCTCGCGGTGTCGGCACCGTCACCCTCAACCGGCCCGGCGTCAACAATGCCTACGACGCCGACATGATCGAGGGGCTGCTCGACGCGATCGGCCGACTCGGCGCGGACCCAGCGGTAAGGGTCATCGTCATCCGTGGCAACGGCCGTCTGCTCCAGGCCGGAGCCGACCTCAACTGGCTGGCCCAAGTTTCCGAGGCCGGCGAGGAGGAGAACCTCGAGGTTTCCCGCAAGACCACCGATGCGGTGCGCTTCCTCGACACCTGCCCCAAACCGACTCTCGCACTTGTCCACGGCGGATGCTTCGGCGGCGGCATCGGCATCCTCGCCGCTTGCGACGTGGTCATCGCCTCGGAAGAGGCCCTGTTCTCCATTTCGGAAGTGCGCTGGGGCCTGATCCCGGGACCGATCGTCCCCCAGCTCGCCGCCAAGATCGGCGTCGGGCAACTCAGGCGCTATGCTTTGACCGGCGAGCGTTTCGCTGCCGCGGAGGCGAAACGCATCGGACTCGTCAGCGAGACCTGCGACACCGGAGCCCTGGATCAGACCGCCGCGCCGATCATCGAGTCCTTGCTCAGGAACGGGCCGCAGGCGAGAAGACCATCGCCGATACCGCCGGCGAGGCCGTCGACGATGAACTCGCGGAGACCCTGGCCCGGGCCCATGCGGCCAAGCGGCAGACGCGAGAAGCGGCGGAGGGATTGGCCAGTTTCCGCGAACGGCGCGAGGCGAACTGGTATCCGGAACCATCGGCCGATGGCGGAGAGGACACCTGAATGGAGCTCTTCCCCGGCACCTTCGTCCGCCACCCGACCGAGGAACGGCTCGGGCCGGGTCGGGTGCAGAGCGTCGAGGGGTCGAAGGTCGTGGTTAACTTCATCAACGCCGGCAAGGTCGTCATCGATTCCGACCGGGTCAATCTGATCGTCATCGACGATACCGAGTTCGAGACGGGCGGATGACGACAGGGATGACGGAGGCGATGAAGGGCCGGCCATGATCCGCTACCTGACGACCGCTCTCGCCCTTGCCGTCCTGGCGCTCACCGTCATCCTCAGGCTCAACGACCCCGTCGAGATCGCCGGGTTCCGCCACCAGGTCTTCGACCTTTACCAACGCTGGCATACCCGGCCGCCCCAGAACGTCCCCATTCATATCGTCGACATCGACGAGGAAAGCCTGAAACGCCTTGGCCAATGGCCGTGGCCGCGCAGCCTGCTGGCGCAACTGGTGACCCTTCTCGGCGAGGCCGGGGTATCGACCATCGCCTTCGACATGGTGTTCTCGGAACCGGATAGGACCTCGCCCCGTCAGGTCGCCGAAGAGCTGCCGCTCGACAACGACCTGCGCCGGAAACTCACGGAACTGCCGGACCACGACCGGATGTTGGCGACCGCCATGTCTAAGACCCGCGTCGTTCTCGGACTCGCTTTGTCCGATGCCGGCGACAGCGAAACCGTCCCGGCCGTCAAATCAGGCTTCGCGACGGCGGGCACCGACCCCAGGTCCTATCTGATCGTTTTCGACGGCAACATCTCGCCGTTGCCTATGTTGACCGAAGTGGCGCTCGGCAACGGCACCCTCAATTTCTCGCCCGACGGTGACGGGGTCGTCCGCAAGGTACCCTTGGTGATGCGGTTCAAGGACACCATCGTGCCCAGCCTGGCGGCCGAAACTCTGCGAGTTGCGCAAGGGGCCGGCTCCTACATCATCCGCTCGTCGGACGCCAGCGGTGAGGCCGGCTACGGCCTGCACACAGGGGTCACCCAGGTCAAGATCGGCGCCTTTGTCGTGCCGACGGACGCCAATGGCCGCTTGTGGTTCCACGCGGCAAAGCCCGATGACCGGCGCATACCGGCCTGGAAGGTGCTGGCCGGCCAGACCGATATGAGCCGCTTCGCCGGCTCCATCGTCCTGGTCGGGCCTTCGGCGACCGGCTTGCACGATATCCGCTTCACGCCGCTCGGCGCCGCCATTCCCGGGGTCGAGATCCAGGCCCAGGTCATCGAACAGATCCTGACCAACGGCTTCCTGGTGCGTCCCGACTGGGCCAAGGGCGCCGAGGTGGTGTTCATGGTGGTCATCGGCCTGGCGCTCATCTTTCTCATCGACCGCCTCGGCGCCATGCCGTCGGCCCTTGCCGGCTCCACCTTCCTGATCGCGTCGCTGAGCATCTCGCTGGTCATGTTCAAGGAGCACCGCCTGGTGTTCGATCCGGTCTATCCGGCCTTTTCGATCATCGTCATCTTCGTCCTCTGTTCGGTGCTGCGTCACATCCGGGTCGAGAGCGAACAGCGCTGGATCCGTTCGGCCTTCTCCAGCTACGTGTCGCCCAACCTGGTCGACGAACTGGTCAACAACCCGAAGATCCTCACGCTCGGCGGCGAGCGCCGCGACCTGACCTTCCTGTTCACCGACCTCGCCGGCTTTACCACCCTAGTCGAGCAATCGAAACCGGGCGCTCTCATTCCGAAAGCTTTGCATAAATCCGTTTGGTGTGATTCCTTCGATTGAGGATAGAGGTTGATCGGGGGTTGTGATGTCGCATCGTCTGACGGGTCAGTTGGGTTTTTCGGAG
>Ga0056134_10000058_pt1 | contig 25478 bp, 26 predicted proteins | sample WorMetGr2BELIZE2_FD_71115 | JGI IMG/M metagenome (GOLD analysis project Ga0056134, IMG submission 71115) | Marine gutless worms symbiont microbial communities from Max Planck institute for Marine Microbiology, Germany - Inanidrilus... ...
ACTTGCCCTGGTCGTCCGACAACCGCCCCATCATCGTTCCGCCCTCCACCGAATCACTCGGGAAACGGAATCACGATCTCAGAAACCGATCAACAGGGGTTTATCAACAGTATCCCCCACTCGCCGGTTGCCAATTTCCATATTTCCAATATTATAGAAATATGGAAATTAAAGCCGCCACCGAAGCCTTCGCTGCGTTGTCCCAGGAGACGCGGCTCAACGTCTTTCGCCTGCTCGTGCAACTGGGACCGGAGGGCCGCCCGGCCGGCGAGATCGCGGACGAGATCGGCGTATCGCCCTCCACCCTGTCCTTCCACCTGACCCAGCTGGAGCGGGCCGGTCTCGTCACCTCGCGCCGCCGCCAACGACACATCTGGTACGCCGCCGATTTTTCGGGCGTGCGCGGATTGGTCGACTACTTGGTCTCCGACTGCTGCCAAGGCCGCGAGGAGATTTGCGGTGTTACCGTCTCGCGTACTGCCTGTTCATAGCCCCATCGAGGATAATCCAATGAAATGCCTCCATGTTTCACTCACCGTCCGCGACCTCTCGGAGTCCGTGCGGTTTTATTCGGCGCTGTTCGGCGAGGAGCCGAGCGTCTTGAAGGACGATTACGCCAAGTGGGCCCTGGAGGACCCGGCCGTCAACTTCGCCATCGCGCCGACCGCGGGCGAACCGGCCCTCAATCATCTCGGCATCCAGGCCGAGACCCATGCCGAACTGGCCCTCGTCCGCGACCGCATCGCCAAGGCCGACGCGCCCTCGGAGGACCAGGACGACGCCGCCTGCTGCTATGCCAAGTCCGACAAGACCTGGACCGTCGATCCCCAGGGCTTCGTCTGGGAGGCCTTCCACACCACCGACACCCACGAGACCTTCGGCGAGGACACGCTCAACAAGGTGGCGCTCTGCTGCGAGCCCGGAGAGGAAGCGGGCGAGCAGGCCTCCGGTTGTTGTAGCTAATAGCATCATGAGCCAACCCGACCTCAGCCGCCGCCTCGTCGCCGAGGCCATCGGAACCGCCTTCCTGCTGGCCACCGTCGTCGGCTCTGGAATCATGGCCGAGCGGCTGGCCGGCGGCAACGTGGCCATCGCGCTTCTCGGCAATACCCTGGCTACCGGGGCCATCCTGATGGTGCTGATCCTGATCTTCGGGCCCATATCGGGGGCGCACTTCAATCCGGCGGTGACTCTTTCGTTCCTGATCCGCCGCGAGATCACGGCGGCGCACGCCGGCATCTATGTGATCGTCCAGGTGATCGCCGGCATCGTCGGCGCCGCCATCGCGCACCTGATGTTCGACCTGCCGGCCCTGATGGTCTCGACGACCACGCGGACCGGCGCCGGCCAATGGATCGGTGAGATGGTCGCCACCTTCGGCCTCGTGGCGACCATCCTGGGCTGCCTGAAGGCGCGGCCGAGCGCCGTGCCCTATGCCGTCGGTCTGTTCATCTCGGCCGGCTACTGGTTCACCTCCTCGACCTCCTTCGCCAACCCGGCAGTCACCGTGGCGCGCACGATGACCGACACCTTCTCCGGCATCCTGCCGGCCCACGCGCCGGCTTTCATCGCCGCCCAGGTCGTCGGCGCCGTACTGGCGACGGCTGTCTTCGCCTGGATGGGGGGTTCAAACCCGGTGCCGCAGCAAGGGGACGACTGAATACGAAACCATCGGCAAAGCCGATCTCCGACCGAGGCCGTCCAACGGTTGCCGGCACTTGACAAGCCAAGGCCGTCTCAACATCTCCTGAGTCCCAGACAACGGATCTCGGACCCCCTGTTCCCATGGCTTTCGGTGGATACAAAGGCCCCCGCCCTGACCGCGGTTACGGCCTGAGCGCGGTCATTGTCCTGGCCGCAATCCAGTTGTTCGGCTTCTTCGGTTACCTGGGGGGCCATTTCGAGAGGACGGACGCCGGCGATCTCCAATGGCGCCCATTCAGCTGGGATACCGAGACGGCCCTCTATACGGCAGCCATGGTCGTCGCCTGGGGCCTCTCCATGGTGATGATCGTCCTCTCCAAGGAAGACGAGAACACCAAGATCGGCGGCGGTTTTTTCATCAGCCTGCCGATGATCGCCTTCGTCACCCTCTTTTTCGAACTGGTCACACTGGGACCGACGTGACCGATCCCATTTGACCGAAACGGCGGACTTGCCGCGGCGCGTCACGGGATACAGACTGGCGCCGACGACACGGATTGCGAGGGGGATACCGGCATGAACGTCTTACCGGCCATGGACGACGTCGACCTGACGACGCGCGACAGTTTCCGCTTCTGGACGCCGGTAACCATCCGTTTTTCCGACCAGGACCCGTTGGGCCACGTCAACAACGTCGCCTTCGCCGCCTATATCGAGGCGGCCCGGACCATGCTGATCGGCGGCCTCATCGACGGTCAGGCCCATCCCGGCATCGACTTCGTCCTGGCCAGCGTCACCATCGATTACCGCAAGGAGATCCACTATCCGGGCACCGTCGACGTCGGCGCCCGGGTCCTTAAGCTCGGCAGCAAGTCGATCACCACTGGCTACGGCGTCTTTTTGGATGATCTCTGCACGGCGACCTCGAGCAGCGTCAACGTCTTCTTCTCGGTGCCCGAACGCCGGACCGTCGAGATACCGGCCGACGTCCGCGCCGCGCAGGTGATCCACATTGCTACGGGTGCAGGTCACCAGCCATTCCATATGCGCCAACTTCTCGGCCTTCTCCCACTCGGGCGAGGTCCAGATGTCCTTGGCGTGGGCCGAACAGCTCCATGGCAATCCCCTGATCTCGGCGCAGTAGCGGGCCACGGATGCCGGCGTGTGCAGGAAATGGGCGTAGATCCAGGTTACGTCGTCGGGCAGTTCGGCGGCCATGACCAGGGCCTGGCCGAACCGACGGACCCGATTCGGCGTCAGGTCGCGAAACAGATCGCGGAGAAATGCCCCGCGGGCGGCTCCGTATCCAGGCCGCTTGCGCACCCGCAGCCAGGCGCGCATCACCCGGACCGGCGCCTCGTAAAGGTACTCCGGCAGATAGTCGACGGCGGCGGTGATCTGTCCATGGATGGGGTGGGTCTTCTTGTCGGTCGGCCGGCGCAGGGACACTATCCGGTAGCGCAAACCGGATTTCTGTAGACTGAGGATTTCCTGAGCGATGAATGTCTCGGAAAGCCGGGGATACCCCTTTACGACGATGGCGACGACGTGTTGCACGGGCGCTCACGCATCTTTGTGCACCAGGCGCAGAGACGGTTCTCCCGGTTGCGCCGCGCTCAGCCACTGATCGACAGTCGCATTGATGTGCGAGAAACCGTCCAGCAACCCTGGCAAATGCACCTCCAACGGTTTCGGCCGGGCCGGCAGGGTGCGGATGGCCTCGGCCATCTTGCGCGGATCCCGTTCGCCATCGTCGACGACCATACTGACGAGGCCGAGATCCTGGGCCCGCGACGCCCGGATGTACTGCTCGAGCCTCGGGACCGTGCGCGGCACGACCAGGCTCGGCTTGTCGAAAGAGAGAATTTCGCAGAACGTATTGTAGCCGCCCATGGCGACGACGCCGGAGGCCTTCGAGATCAGGTTTTCCAGGTTCGATCGAAGGTCGTCGAATGGACGTTCGGCAGCATCTCGACGCGGTGTTTGAATTCGCTTTGCAGGTCGAGATGCATGAACGGACCGAAAACGATGAGCGCCGGGTGGGGGATGCCGGGATCATGTTCGTAGGCGCGCAACACCCAGTCGACGAGGCCGGCGCCGTCCCCTCCGCCGCCGGGCGTGACGATGATGAACGGGTCCTGCATATCGATCTGTTCAATGATCGACGGGTTGATCGCCGTTGCGGAGCTGCGGCGCAGATAACCGGTGTAGGTGATCTTGTCGAGAATGCCGCTCGGCAGCGATACCCCTTCGAGGGGGTTGCAGATTTCCGGCAGGCCGTAAACCCATATGTCGTCGTAGAAGTCACGCATGGCCGGCACCGCCATCTTGCGCTCCCATTCGTCGGTCAGCTTGCCGGGGTCGTCCATGACGTCCCTGAGGCCGAGCACCAGGCGTGTCCCATTGCTCTTCAACAGGCGTAGCGTCGACTCGACCTCACCGCGAAGGCCCGTCGGCTCCTTGTCGGTCAAGAATACGTTGGGTTTGAAGACCTCAGCCGTGGTCCGGACGATCGACTCACGAATGGCCATCGCCTCTTCGATACCGATGTCGAGGCCGAGCGAGGTATAACCGCCGTTGCGCAGTTTAACGACACCGGGAATACGCACGAAATCGACCCGTGACCGGAAGTCGAAGCTCCCGATGATCGGCGAACCGGACAGGATCAGCACGGAGAGGTCCTGGCGGTGATCGACCAGCGAGTGCGCGATCGCCCGGCACCGGCGCAAGTGGCCGAGCCCGAAGGAGTCATGACTGTAAATCAGGAGCCGTGTGTGGCCTGAATCCACCAGCATCGTCGTGCGTTCCGTCCTGCCCAGACGACAAGACTATTGCTAAGTTGCCCGAAAGACCACCTCAAACCGACCTTGGAAACCGCGCCAACGTGGTCCAATAGAGGTGGCTATTGGGCGACGCGCAACAGTTTGGCGCGGATGTCCTTGAGTTTTTCGCCATTGCGGATACGCGAAAACTCGAGGTACATGCCGTCATCGATTATCCGGCGTTCGTAGGTCTGGATCTCGTAGCCACCCTCGTCGAGAATGATCAAGGTATTGACAGTCAAAACGCCGCCTTCGATGACGGCCCAAACGTAGGGGTCCCCTTTCAAAGGATCGAGAGGACGGGCATTGCCGAACTTGTCCTTCCGCATGGCCGAGGAAAACACCCCGTCTTGCTGGGTCGGTCGGAAGTTGATGGAAAATGCAGCTCGCTTGACCTTTCCGGACGACCTGTGGATCGTCGTCGTCCACTCGACATTGAAACCGTTCTTGTAGGGACGGATGTGCACCTCAAGGTCCCGGTTCTCGATCTCATCCGCCCCCTGGTCGATGGCCTTGCCGACGAAATGGCCATAGAACGCCTCGGCCGGACCACCGGCAAGCGCCGGCAAGGACGTGGCGGCAACCGAAAACACGATCAATACGTATAGTAGTCGAAGGACTGGCATCGGTTGATCCTCACTCCATTCAGGGCCGTATAACGGCCGGCCCCAAACCGCAGGCAATCACTAGGCGGCACGGCTCAAGGCCGCTTTGCGCCGTTTTTTGAGGTTGACCTTGAACCCGAGGCTTTCCGCATTGCCGTAGGAACACCCCTGGCAGACTTCAAAACTCTTTAAAAAACCATTCTTGCGCGCCCGCAACGCTTCCTTCGATAGGTAGGCCTGCATAAAGCCGTGCTCGGCGATGTTCGGCAACTGGATCATCTGATCATAGTCGATGCAACAGAGACCGAGGTCGCCGTTCCAAAAGACCACCGTCTGGAAAAGCGGCGTCCGGCAGAGCGCGCGTTCGACGCCGGTCGGATGGCGTTTGAATTCTTCCTTCTGCGGGAGGAACTTCGCGTTTTCCCGTTTTTCCTCCTCGGAGGTGTAGGAGCCGACGCTGAACGTCTTGAAGCGGACCCGGTCGAAACCGACGTCATCGGCCCACTGGGTGATTTCCTCGACCTGACCTTCCGAATAGGCCGTCAGCAAGGTCTGCAGGACCGTGAACGGGTTTTCCGCACCCAGTTCGCGGCGCACGCTGAGAAAGGTCTCGATGTTGTTCTTGACCTCGTCGAAGTCGGAATTGATGCGGTAGCTCTCCTGGGCCTCCTTGGAGAAACCGTCCATGCAGAGGTTGACCCTCCCCAACCCGGCCTCGATGAGGCGTCTGGCCATCTCGGCATCCAACTTGGTTGCGTTGGTGCTGAGAAACGTGTCGTGGCCATGTTCGTTGGCATAGGCGACGAGGTCCGGCAGATCCGGATTGAGGGTCGGTTCGCCGGAAAAGTTGAAGTAGATGGCGGGCTTATCCGTGGCCTCTTTGAAATCGTCGATGATCCGCTGGAAGACGTCGAGCTTCATCAAGCCGCGCTTGCGGGTCATCGCGAAAGTCACCGGGCAAACCGGACAGCGGAGATTACAGGAATTGGTGACGTCGATGATGATGATGCTGGGCGGTTTCTTGAAGTAGGAAAGCGGCAGGAATCGCGCGAACGCGTGAGCGATCCTGGACCCGAGGGGAATTGCGCTCTCCGTCATGACAATACGATCCGCGTCATTTTCCGATAAGGTGTTGTTTCGGCAAATTTGTGGTGTCGACGGACCTTTTACAAGAAACAAATCGGATACGGGCGATCAATCCTCAACACGGGGACGTGAGGGCACGGGCGTCGCAAAAACGCCTTGCGCAAGGTTTGTCGTTCAACCTTTAATATGGATCGAACAAATCCGGGAATAACCGGACACAACCGAATACGGGGTCTCGTCGAACGCCTATGGAACCGACAATTTTCGGGTATATCTGGCGCTATTCCCGGCGCCAGCAGTTGATCCTGCTGACGGTCACGCTGGCGTCGTTTCCATTCCTTTACTATTCGCTCGACCTGCCCAAAACGATCATCAACGAGGCCATCGGCGGCGATGAATTCCCGCAGGTCTTCCTCGGCTTCGAGATGGGGCAGACGCAATATCTCCTGACGCTCTGCTTTATCTTTCTGTCCCTGGTCCTGATCAACGGCGGCTTCAAGCTGTGGATCAACATTTACCGCGGCGGCATGGGCGAGCGCATGTTGCGCCGCCTGCGCTTCATGCTTTTCGGCCGTGTCCTCCGGTTCCCGATGCCGCAATTCCGCAAGACCTCCCAAGGCGAGATCATCTCGATGATCACCGCCGAGGTCGAACCCTTGGGCGGGTACATCGGCGAGGCGATCTCATTGCCGGCCTTCCAGGGCGGGACGCTATTGACCATCCTGGTATTCATCATGATCCAGGACCCGTTCCTGGGCATCGCCGCGATCGCGCTCTATCCGATCCAGATGTATTTGATCCCGAAATTGCAGAGACGGGTCAACGAACTCGGCAAACAACGGGTACGGGCCGTCAGGCGCCTGTCCGAACGCGTCGGCGAAACGGTCACCGGCGTCCAGGAAGTCCACACACACGACACCTCAGCTTTCGAATTGGCCGATATCTCCAGTTGGCTCGGTAAGATCTTCTTCATCCGCCTGGAGATCTTCAAACGCAAGTTCTTCATCAAGTTCCTCAACAACTTCATCGCCCAGGTGACGCCGTTTCTGTTCTACTCGATCGGTGGTTATCTGGTCATCGAAGGCGACCTCAGTTTCGGCGCCCTGGTCGCGGTGCTCGCGGCCTACAAGGACCTGTCGCCGCCGTGGAAGGAATTGCTGACCCATTACCAGATCGCCATGGACGCCCGCATCAAGTACGAGCAGTTGATCGAGCAGTTCCAGCCGGCCGGCATGTTGCCGGAAGACATGCAGCGCGGCCCGGTCGGCGACAAACTGACGCTCGAAGGCGATATCGGAATCTCCAACATCGTCGTCGAGGATGACAGCGGCATCAAGACGCTCGACGGCGCCAACGCCCAGATTCCGCTCAAGGGGACGACCGCCGTCGTCGGCTCCAGTGAATCCGGGCGCGACGACCTAGCCAGGCTCCTGGTCCGCCTCGTCTCGCCGGACAGCGGGCGGGCCAACATCAACGGCCGCGAGATAAAGGACATCCACGAAGGAGTGCTCGGCAACCAGACGGTCTACGTCGATCAGAGCGGCCACATGTTCAACGGAACCATCCGCGACAACCTTTACTACGGCCTCAAGCACCGCCAGGTGGGCGACTCGACGGCGGAGAACGCGGAAGGACGCACCCGCGGCGAGTTGGAAGACGAAGCGGCACAGTCGGGCAACACGAAAGACGACGTCGACGCAACCTGGTTCGATTTTCCGGCCTTGGGTCTTGCTAGCGATGGTGCCGTCGCCGATCACACGCTCGAGATCCTCAGGGTTTGTGGTCTCGAGCGCGACATGCGCGAAATCGCCCTGCAGACGAGCGTCGACCCCAAGGCCCACCCGGAACTGACGGGACGGATATTGGATGCCCGCCGGGAACTGGTCAGCCGGCTTCAGGACCCCAAACTGGCCAGCCTGGTCGAGCCTTTCGACAAGAACGAATACAACAACAACATGACGGTCGCCGAGAACATCCTGATGGGGACCCCCGTCGGCGACACCTTCAACACGGTCAATCTCGGAACTCACCCCTACATGCTGGAAGTCCTGGACAAGGTCGGAATCCGGAATTTGTTCCTGGAGGCAGGTGCCAAGGTCGCGGAAACGATGATCGAGCTCTTCCAGGACCTGCCGCCGGGACACGAGTTCTTCGAGCGCTATAGTTTCATCCAGGCCGATGAATTGCCCGAGTTCCAGGGCATTCTCAGGCGCGCCGAGAGCGGCGGCATCGACAATCTCGAGGAAGCCGAAAAGGCGCAACTCATGGGGCTCACCTTCGTCCTGGTCCCGGACCGCCATCGATTGGGCCTGGGAACGGAGGAAATCAAACAACAGCTCCTGCAGGCGCGTCGGTTTTTCGCCGACGACCTGCCCGACGACCTCAAAGGCGCCGTCAAGTTCTACGACGTCGAGGACTACAACGACGCCGCCTCGGTCATCGATAATATCCTGTTCGGCAAGATCCGCCATGGCCGCGCCCAAGCCCACCAGGAGGTCAATCAGATCATCAACGAGGTCATCGAAAAACTCGAACTGTGGCCGATCCTCATCGAACACTGGGCCTCGATTCGCAAGTCGGCGTTGGCGGTGGCCGGCTCTCCGCCGTACAACGGCAGAAATTGTCGCTGGCCCGGGCTCTCATCAAGAAGCCGGAACTCCTGGTCCTCAACGACCCGCTGAGCGCCCTCGACCCGGCCTCACAGGATGAAATCACCGATGGCGTTCTCGACTCCTATCGGGAGCGGGCATTGATCTGGGTGGTCAACCGGGCCGAATTGGCGAAACGGTTCGATAACGTCATCGTCATGGACAGTGGCAAGGTCATCGAACAGGGACTGACGAGGGAACTCGACAAGGAAGGGTCCGAGTTCCACAAACGACTGACAGCATAGGATCGATTTGGGACGCGGCACCCGAAATCGATCGGGAAAGGAACCGAACAGGTTGATCGGGGGTGGAACCCGATTTTTGGATTGGGGCTGGGACCCCAAGGAGGAAACCGAATGGACGTCGAAGAAACAGCAAGAATGCTCAAAGGCATCCCGCTTTTTTGCAACCTCGATGCGTCGAAACTGAAGCTGCTCGCCTTCGTCAGCACCCCGATGGTCTACGAAGACGGCGAGGATGTTTTCAGCATGGGTGAATCCGCCGACTGCGCCTATCTGATCGAGGACGGCGAGGCCGAGGTCTTTCTCGAGGAGGACGGCAACCGCGTCAAGGTCAACCATTTGCGCGGCAACGACGTGTTCGGTGAGATGGCCCTGTTTCTGAGCAGCGGCCGTTCGGCGACGGTGACCGCGAAAGGCACATTGAAGGCCTTGAAGATTGACGGCGAGATGTTCCTCAAGATGGTCACCCAGAACCCCGACGCGGCGCTCGGCACCATGAAAGCCCTGAGCGAAAAAATCATCGCCGCCAGCGAACAGGTGGCGCGGTCCTGAACATCGTCACGCCGCCCGAAGCGACCTGCCAACGCCTTTGGCCAAGAGGATGAAGCCCCAGGAAACCGCTCCTTTTCGCTTGCCGATAACCGCCGTTCTCGTCGTCGGATTCGGAGGCTTGGTCGCCGTCGCTGTCGCGGTCGTTCTCTATCTTGGTGTCGCGATCGGCCGCCAGAATACACTCGACCTCCTTTCCGACAAGGCCGAAGCCGCCATTGACTCGATGGTTTCACACATCGACCGTCGTTTGCGGCCGATCGTCGCACAGGCGCTTTGGATTTCGAAAGAAGTTTCCCGCGGCAGCCTCGAAATCGGCGACCGGGGCAATCTGGATTCCTTCATGCTCGGCGCCCTGGCGGGCACGCCGCAAACGGCCGGCATAGCCCTAATACAGCGCAACGGCGAATACCTTCGCTACATGCGCGACGAGCGCAATGTCGTCGAAGCGATCACGGAGCACAACGCCGATTTCACGGCCTGGTTCGCGGAAGTCGAAAACGCGGAAGGGCCGAAATGGCGGCAACCGAATTGGGACAACCCGCTGAACGAACCAATCCTGATACTCGAAACGCCGTTGCGGCGTGACGAAGTTCTCTTAGGCATTCTCGTGCAAGTCGTTCCCGTCTCCAGTTTTTCCCGGTACATCGCCAATAAAGTGTCCGTGACCGGTTTCGATACGCCGTTCATATTGCTCGAAAAGTCGCGGGTTCTGGCGCATCCGCTGCTGGCCAGCCTGACGCCGGAAGCGCGCTCCGAGCAGAACCTTCCCACCGTCGAAGAGATCGGCGACGTCATACTGGAAAGCATGTGGTCCGATACGCATTCGGAAGAGTCGTTCCTAAAGATGACCCGCTCCGAGGTGCGCATCGTCAATTTGGAGAATTATTTTGCCGTGCTGTTCCGAACGGTCGAGGGCTACGGTGACAAACCCTGGACCGTCGGCATCTACTTCAACACGGTCCACGGCGGGTCGGAGGTTGTCCGCCTACGGCACGCGTTCCTATCGGGCCTGATCATCCTCCTGGTTTCCGTCATCGTTGCCATCGTCTTCGCCAAAACCCTGGCCAAGCCGGTCCACCGCATATCGGAATCGGCGCTGACGGTTCGCAGCGGCGATCTCGGTGCGGTGGAAGACCTGCCTTCGAACCATATTCGCGAACTGGATGACGCGTCCCGCTCGTTCAACGAGATGGTCCACGGGCTCCGCGACCGCGACATGATCCGCGAGACGCTCGGCCGTTACGTGCCGGAACGGGTCGCCGAGACCCTGCTCAAGGGCGGCGGTGAACTGTCACCGGAGGAAACAGTGGCGAGCGTACTGTTTTCGGACATCGAGGGTTTCACGGCGATGATCCAGGACCTGGGACCGCAGGGTACGGTCGAGGTGCTGAACGCCTATTTCTCGGCCATGGTGGAAATCCTGGAAGAGCACGGCGGCGTCGTCACCCAGTTCCAGGGCGACGGCATCCTGGCCACCTTCAATGTGCCGATCGTCGCCGACGACCATGCGGAAAAGGCGCTCGGTGCCGCCCAAAAGATGATCGAGGCCTGCCGCAGCCAAAGCTTCGCCGGGCGGCGCCTCGGATGCCGGGTCGGCATCAACACGGGCTCCGTCATCGCCGGCGCCGTCGGCGCCAACGACCGGCTCACCTATACGGTACACGGCGACGCCGTCAATCTGGCGGCGAGGCTGGAAGCCCTGAACAAGGACCTCGGCACCAGGATCCTGGTTTCCGGTTCGACGGCCGCCTTGGTCCAATCGCACGAATTGGCCGCGCGCGGCACACAGGCCGTGCGCGGCGTCGCCGCAGACGTCGAGATCTTCGAACTGGTGGTGCCGGAGAGCGGCTAGGGCCTAGGGCCGGTTGAGAAAGGCGCTCCGAAAGACGTTCTTCATGGAGCCGTCGAGCACGCCCATGGACTGAGCCGCGCCGGATTTGACGCCAGCCGCTTTCTTCCTCGGCTTGGCCGCTGTTTTAGCCGCAGGTTTTTTCGCAGCCGGCTTCTTGGCGGCGGGCTTTGCAGCGGCTTTCGCCGCCGGCTTCTTCGCAGCGGCCTTGGCGGCGGGCTTTTTCGCGGCCGGTTTACGAGTGGTTCCGGTGGCTTTGGTTGCCATGATTTCCTCTTGCAGGTCGGTGAGTCTCTCTGGGCATTCGATTAACAAGATCGAGGCCGTCTGGCAATCCCCCACGCAAATGCGCACCCGTTGGAATTTGCGCTCGCGTAAAACCGCGGGAGACCGCAAGCATCACGTCGTCGGAATTTAGCTCCCCCCGCCTCTCAGCATGTCCCCAATCGTATTCGCCACCGCCGCCGGCGGTTCGTCGAACTCGAAAAACCCCAGGTAGGCCCCGCCGGGTCGATGACGTAGACGCCGCCCGAGTGGTTGATCAGGTAGTCGTCGCCCTTGGTGACCTTGTCGTAGGTGACTTCGTAGTTGGTCGCCATCTGCTTAATCTTGTCGCGTCCCAGGCCTCGCGAAGCAGCCAGTCGACGAACGGGTTTTCCTTAACGCCCGACGGGTCCGTCCGGACGGCGGAGCGTTCATATTCGTCTAGGGGCTTGCCGTCGACGAACCAGCTGTCCATGCGATCGCGATAAAACGACACATAGCCGCCGATCTCGTGGACCTCCGGGAAGGGCTCCTCGTATCCCCAGAGCGCGTTCTCGGCGCTGTGTTCGCCGACCCGCACCGTCCAGTAGCTGGCGTTGCCCTTGAAGGGACAGAAGGTACTGTGATCGGTCGCTTCCATCAGGTCCATACGGACGTGGGCTTTCGGGAAATAGTAGGTCGGTTCCAGCCTCGTTTCGTGCAGCACCAGGACCTCGTCGCTGTCAGCGATGGTGACCCCACCGAGAACGATCCTGTGATGTTCGACGACGGCGTCGACCGATATCCGGTAGTCCGGATCGGGCGCAAACGAATCCGCTAAGCGGACGACGCGTTCAGCCATGGCCATTTGCCTTTCCTCCTCCGACTCCGAGCTCTCTAATGAAGGTAGAACACGGGGCCGTTTGCGCAAGGGCTGCGTGGCGGCTGTGTCCGTCGGGAAAGGCGGATCTTCTGGGAAAAGACGCCGGATCGGCTGTCTTCTCTGGTCCGTCACGATGTCTTAAGGCGAACGCGATGACGCGCCGCCGCCATGGCGCCGCGCGACCGCCCCGGCTCGAACCTGCCGGGGCGGCGTTTGTTTCTTTGGCGCGGTCAGGCGGCCTTGATGTCCTCGAGGAAGGAATCGACTTCGTCGCGCAAGGCACTCGCGTTTTCCATCAGTTCCCTGGCCGCTTCGAGGACCTCATTCGACGACTGCCGGGTTTCACCGGCGGCTTGGGTGACGTCGCTGATGTTGGCTGTCACTTCCTGCGTGCCGCTTGCCGCCTGTTCGACGTTGCGGGCGATCTCCTGGGTCGCTGCGCCCTGTTCCTCGACGGCCGACGCGATCGTCGTCGAGATCTCGCTGATCTCCCGGATGACGGCGCCGATCCCCTCGATCGCCGAGACGGCGTCGTGCGTCGCCGTTTGGATACCGCTGATCTGGGAGCCGATCTCATCAGTCGCCCGGGCCGTCTGGTTGGCCAGATTCTTGACTTCGGAGGCGACGACGGCGAAGCCCTTGCCGGCGTCCCCGGCCCGGGCCGCTTCGATGGTGGCGTTTAAGGCCAGCAGGTTGGTCTGCTCGGCGATATCGGTGATCAAGCTGACCACTTCACCGATCTTCTGAGCCGCGTTGGCAAGCCCCTGAACCTGGTCGTTTGGCACCCTCGACCTGGTTGACAGCGTTCGCTGCGATCGTCGTTGATTGGCCGACCTGACGGCTGATTTCGGATATGGACGAACTCAGTTCCTCGGCCGCCGAAGCGACTGTCTGAACGTTGGTCGACGCCTCTTCCGCCGCCGCGGCAACGGCCACCGTTTGCGTATTCGTCTTCTCGGCCGTCGCCGACAGGCTCTCCGAAGAGGCCCGCATCTGGGTCGATGACGCGGTCACGGTCTCGATTGCGCTCGACACGACCTTGTCGAATTTGTCCGTACGCGAGGCAATGGTCTCGGACCGTTTGGCTTGCGCCTCGCGGACCTGAGATTGCTCGGCCTCGAGCTTGCGGTTCTGGACCATATTGTCCTTAAAGACCTGCACCGATTTCGCCATGTCGCCGATTTCATCGCGACGGTGAAGATCGGGAACCTCGGCCTCGACGTCGCCTTCGGCCACGACGTTCATGACCTCGGTCATGCGGCGCAGCGGCCGGATAATGCCTCGCGACGAGTAGACCGCGATACCGAGAAGAACGGCGAGCGTCACCATCATCGCCGCTATATTGGAGAAACGGATCAATGTCTGCTTCTGGTTGGCGAGTGCCGAATACTGCACGACCAGATCGTTGCTGACCTTCCGCAACCTGTTCGATTGGCCTAAGATTTCGCCGATCGCCTTATGTTGGTCTTGTCTCGCAACGCTGCCGTTCGCGATGGCATTGGCGGTTTGGCGGAATCCGGCCAGTTCCTCTTCGACGACGACGATCGCCTGCTGGATTTCGTCATCGTCGATGGCGACCGCCGTTATTGATTTCTCCATAGCGAGATCGGCCGGGTAGTCACCGCCGGACTTCATTGCCGCCAGCGTCTTGGTGAAAACAGCCGCTGCCGTTTGGTATTCCTTCAAGGTCGGGTTCAAAGCCTCGTACCCAGCGGCAACATCTGCGGAAAACGGCAACTCGTAGCGCCGGATGCCAAGCATGTCGCCGACCTTATAGGCCTCATCTTGCATTTCGGAATGGCACGTCGCACAACCTTTGACGGTTGCCAGGTCGGCCGTATAGAACACCAGGCGAAGGCCGCCGTCGGTTTCCAGCGGCTCCATGTAGGTCTTGTCGGGGTTCGCCTTGAGGAATTCGTTGGCCTTGACGTCCATCTCTGTCTTCAGGCCCTGATCCGGGTTGATCGGCAATTCTGCGACGACGTCGACCGAAACTTCCGCGACCTTGGAATGGTTAAAATTGACGGCGCGCGTCAGGGTCGCGGGGAACGGGACTGCCGGATGCGGCTCGTTTTGTGGGTCCATCGACACCGTCATTCCGGCCGCCTTGGCCGATCCGATCACCAATTGCGTATAGGACTTCCGCATATTGGTAATGTAGTTATCCAAATTGACGATGTTCTCGCGGATATCCGTGACCAGGTTCTTCTTCATGGCATAACCGAGGACCGATTTTCCCATGGCCTGAGACAGCATGCGCTGGCGGCCGAGCGCGTTGACGACGCTGGTATCGCCTTTGGCGCCTTCCATCAGGATCCAAATGCTCGTGCCCGACACCAGACCGACGACACCGATGGCCGCCAGCAATAGATAAATCTTTGTCTTGAGAAGTAACGATTTCATGATTTCCTCTCCGGTACCCTACCGAGTCCCGCGCCGCAAAAACGCCGTCCTATCTCGGCGCGGTTCTGCCTTCATCTCTGTCCCTTGGTCGACGATGTTAATCGTCGTCAAAGTTTAGGGCCGTCGTGTTGCCGCTCGATTTCGGAAGTGTTTCGGAATGTTTCTAATTCTTAATCTACTTCTTTTGAGTGTTTCGCGTTTTGGCCGCGATCCGACCACACGGTTGGCGATTTACAGCGAACGCGAGGGGTAATAGGTTGTGCGCCGGTTCGGGGCGGCATATTGCTGACGCCCAGGCAACATCATCAGGAGTTGGTTTGAGGGCGCCGACAGATGGGCGACACGACAACGGCATCCGTATTTCCGCTGATACGGCAGGTTTCCTTAAGGGTAACACCGCTTCTGATCCGCTTGCCGATAACCGCTAACCAAGTGACGACGGCGTCTTTTTTATGCGGGCTCGGGACCTGTTGGTTTCTATTCCAAGGAACCTACCTCGAAACGCTGATTGCCGCCGGTTTGTTCTTACTCTGCTACGTACTCGACAACTCGGACGGTGAAGTGGCCCGGGCCAAGAATCAGTGCTCCGACTTCGGCGAAAAATACGACACCTTCGTCGACTGGGTGGTTCACGCCGGGTTTTTTGCCTCTCTTGGCTGGGGCGTGAACCAGGAGACAGGCCAGGACTTCTGGTTTTGGCTCGGACTGGTCGGCGCCGCCGGCGGAACGATCAACTATTTCGTCGGTCTTTACGTCGATTCGCGGTTCCGTACGGAACTGGCGGACGAATACGACTCCACGGGGCGGTCCCATCATGAGACACAACCGGTTCCAGAAGGCATCAAACAATGGCTGGTCTTTATACTGCGCGAATTGTCGCGGGCGGATTTCTGTTTCATCGTCCTCGTTCTGGCCCTGTGCGACTTGACTTGGGTCCTGCTGCCGACCGCCGCCGTGGGCGCGCACGTCTATTGGATGACCCAGTTCGTGAGAGGCGCCCGGGATTTTCACGTCTGAAGCCGGGCCGGTCACCTTCCCGTCGCCACGAAATCTTCATGGTGATTCAACCGCGAATGCCTTATTAATGAGAGAGACACATTCGAAAAATCTTAATTATTAGGTGACCCCATGCTCCGTTTCTTCTTATTGGCCCTCGCCGTCATCGTCCTCGGCACCGGAACCGTTTCGGCGCAATTTTACGGCAACCCTTATGGGATGAATCCGTATTACTCCCGGGCCCCGCAGCCCAGGGTCCAGGCACCGCGTCCGCAGGCCCAAACGCCGGAGGTGCTGGTACACCAGGGCATCGCCAAGCTACGCCGGTTTCTGTCGCAAGGTAAGGGCCGCGACAGCAACGCTTTGAGCGGTTTCGTCACCAAAGAGATCGCGCCCTATTTCGACTTCGACTATATGACGAAGTGGGCCCTCGGCCCCGCCTGGCGAGCCATGCCGGCCAACGCCCGCAGCCAGGCGGCAACCCGCCTGCAAGGGCATTTCCTGAAATCGCTGGCCCAGAAAGTCGGCGACGCCCGATTCACGCGCGTCAATGTCGGACGGTCCTACAGGGGCAACAGCCACAACGAATTGGTCGTTCCCCTGACTGTTTACCGGCACCGTGGATCGGCGACCCGGTTGAACTTCCGGTTCTACCGCGCCAAGTCGGGTTGGAAGGTCTTCGACATTTCGGCCAACGGGCAAAGCGCCGTCGTCTTCTACCGAGGCTACTTCCGCCGGATGATGCAACAGGCCCGTTAGGGCCCGAATAGGCTACGCCTCGCCGCCGGCCCGGGTGATGATCTCGTGGAATCCGTCGGCGAGCGTCGGCCGGTCTTCCCGGTAGTAGACGCCGAGCGCCGGCGTGGCCGTGTCCCTGGCCTGAACCATGGCCGCCATCAGGTCGGCCGGGTCGTGGTCTTCCGGCAGATTATCGACTGTCATATCCAGGTTGCCGTAGGTCTTCGTCGTCTTGTCGAAAGTGACGCAGGGCGACAACACGTGAAGGTACGAGAACCCTTTGTGCGAGATCGCCTCGACGATCAACTCGGCCATGTGATGGGGTTTCCCGGCATAAGCCTGTCCGACCCATGAAGCACCGTAAGACAGCAGCATCATCAACGGGTTCAGGGGCGCGTCCTCGTTCTCGTAGGGCGACGTGGATGTCTTGAAACCGAGGACCGAGGTCGGCGATGTCTGCCCCTTGGTCAGTCCGTAGATTCCGTTGTCGAACAGGATGTAGGTGATGTCGATGTTGCGCCTTGCCGCGTGCGGAATATGGGCACCGCCGATGGCGAAGGCGTCGCCGTCGCCGCCGACGACGATGACGTTGAGGTCGTCGTTGGCGACCTTGATCCCCGTCGCCACGGGAAGCGCCCGGCCGTGCAACGAGTGGAAACCGTAGGTGTTGATAAAGAACGGGAACCTGGACGCGCAGCCGATGCCGGATACGACAACCGTGTCCTCGTGCTTGAACGACAGCCGGTTGAGGGCATCGGTCACCGCTTCGGTGATCGAGAAATAACCGCATCCCGGGCACCAGGTCGGCAGGGACGCCGTGCGGAAGTCGAGACGGCCGCTGTCGCTGACCTCCTTGAGCTTGTCTTCCAGGTAGACCGGTTCTCTCATGTTGGACATTCTTTATCCTCCAGCTCGAGCGCTCATTCCGCCACCATCCGTTTGCCGGCCTCGGCGAGGCGGCGGATTTCATCGACGATCTCGTTGACGTCCATCGGCGTCCCGGTCACCCGGTTCAGCCGTTTCACGGGGCGCCCGAGCGCACCGGACACCAGGTTGGCGAATTGGCCTTCGTGATTGGCTTCCGGCACCAGCACCTCGGCGCAATCGTCCATGAAGGCCGACACAGGTTCCACCGGCAACGGAGACAACATGACCACTTTCATGGCCGAACAGCGGATACCCTCGGACTGGACGATGAACATCGCCTCCAGGATCTCGCCGAAGGTCGAGCCCCAGCCGAGAATTCCGACATCGACCTCGCCGGTGTCGCCGAAGCGCTTGAAGTTGGTTATCCCGGGGTGACGAACCGCCGCATCCAGCTTGCGATGACGTTTGTCGCTCATGGCCTGGTGCATGTCGGGACTGTCGTTGGGCCGGCCCAACTCATTGTGTTCGAGCCCCGTGACGGCATGTACGGCCCCTTCGTCACCGGGAACCGCCCTTGGACTGACGCCGTCCTTGGTCAGTTCGAAGCGTTTGTAGGGACCCTGCACGCGCCGTTTCGGGATCTTTTTCGAACAATCGGCGGCGAATGGATTGCGGGTCGGCAGGGCCACCGCCTCGTACCGGTTGGAAAGGTAGAGGTCGAGCAGGACAACGACCGGTGTCTGGTATTTTTCCGCCATCTCGAAGGCCTTGCCGGCGCATTTGTAGCATCCCTCGACGTTGGTCGGGGCCAGAACGATCCTTTGGCCGTCGCCGGCGGCGCCGAAAACGGCCAAATTGAGGTCCGATTGTTCGGTCTTCGTCGGCATGCCGGTGCTCGGTCCACCGCGCTGGGATACGAATATGACCGACGGCACCTCGGCGATGGCGCCGAGTCCCATCATCTCGGTCATCAGCGCGAAACCGGGGCCCGAGGTCGCCGTCGCCGCCCGCGAACCGGCGTAGCCGGCACCGATGGTGGCGGCGATGGCAGAGATCTCGTCCTCGGTCTGCAACAGCCGCCCGCCGCGTTTCGGCATTTCGGTAGCCAAGCGTTCCATGATGGTCGTTGCCGGGGTGATCGGATATCCGAAGAATGTGTCGATCTCGGCGTCGAGCGCCCCTTTCACGATGGCCGCGTTGCCGCTCATCATGATCAAGTCTTCCGAGGACTTGCCTTTCGGAGCCGCACCGACATGGCTGATGTCGAGGCGGAAGGTCGACACCCCCGTATCGTAACCGAGATCGAAGGCGGCCAGGTTCGAGGTGGTGACGATTTCCGCCTTGGTTCTGAACTTCTTGGCGATGATCTGGTGGAAGACTTCGCGCGGCATGCGGTAGAGCCCGGCCAGGTAGCCGACGGCAACGATGTTGCGGGACCGCGCGCTCGATGTGGTGCGTTCCGACATCTCCCGGAACTCGACGCCATAGGGTATGTGACAGGGTTTCACATGGGCCGACATGTGGCCCCCTTCTTCGACCTCGGCCATGGGGTTGTCTTCATAGATTACGGCGCCGAAATCGCCGACCTCGCCGACATGCGGTATGGCGTGCGAGTCATCGAGCGAGATGAGGACATCGGACTGCGGCTTCAGGGAATAGACCTGTTTGGAGGTAATGCGGGCGCGTGCGATACACTTGCCGAAGCCGCGGATCTCCGGCGGATAGACGTCAAAGGCGATGACGTTGAATCCGGCCGCCGCCATCGCCTGCTTGAAGATATCGCCGGCAGCGATGGTGCCGTCACCGGCGGATCCGCAGAACGCGATCTGAATGTCCGTCGTTGCCTTCGTGGAACGCCCCATGGTTCCCCCTAATCGTATTCCCAGAACGGCGAGTCGATATGGCCCTGCTTGTCGATAACCAGGTTCTCGTCGGCGAAGGTACCGACCTTCTCCTTGCCGCCGGTCATGTTCATGGCCGCGATCCGGCCCATGTTCTTGACGTTTTTCCAGCCGTAGTAGAAGCGGTATTGGTTCTCTTCCGGCGACCAGATCTGGCAGACGTCACCGGCCGCCCAGATGCTCTTGTCGGTGGTCTGCAGCTTCGGGTCGACGAGCAGTCCGCGTTCGATATCCACCCCGGCGCCGACCATGAACTCCAAGGACGGCATCAATCCGCAGAACGACATCACCACATCGCCGGTAACCTCGCGACCGCCGGTCGTGACCACGGCGCGGCCGGTCCCGTCGGCGTTTCGTTGTTTGATCGCCGTAACCTTGCGTCCGGAAATCACCTTGATTCCCATTTCGGTCAGCGTCTCGACGAAAGTCTCGCGCTCCTCATCGGAAAGCTGGTGCGGCCAAAAAAGGTGTTCCGTCGCTACCACCTTGACGGTGTACCCGTTTCGCACCAGGTGGCGCGCCAGGTCGAGGCCGATCATGTCGGCGCCGATCATCACCACCGTTCCTCGTTTCGGCAGCGTCTTGTAGACACGGATGGCGTTATGGTAGCCGCCGAACGGGTGCAGGAGGGGCGCGTACTCCTTGAGATCCGGCGGCAGGTAACCACCACCGCCGCTGGCGACCAGCAGCTTGTCGTAGTGGAGCTTCTCCTTGTGGCGCAACCCAAGCACCTTGTTTGCGGCATCGACGGATGTGACCCAAGTATTGCGCCTGACGGTGATATCGTGGTCCTCGTAGTACTGGGGCGGATGAACCAGCAATTCCCGCCAATCGTCGACACCGTCGAACACGCGCGGCAATTCGTATCGATTGATGAGAAGCAAACGGCCGGCCGTGATCAATGTGATGCGGCTTTTCGGTTCGCGGCGGCGCAGGTGCCATGCGGCTTCGCTGCCGGCCGCTCCGGCACCAATGATGACGTAATGGGTCTTGGCGGTCATTTTGATTCCGACTCCCCAACGTCCTGATAGAACATCTCGTTCTTGGTGATCGAAATGCACTTGGTCGGGCAGACCATGAAGCAGGCGCCGCAGCGAATGCACTCGTCGTTGTCGATCCAGATCGCGCCGACCTTGTTCCATTCCTTGGCTTCCTGCAGGTCGCCGTAGGTTCCGTCCTCCTTGATCTCGACGCCCTGCACCAGCTTGATGCAGTTGCGCGGCGCCACCTCGATGCAAGCGCGGCAATAGATGCAGTTGTCGACGTCGATTTCGTATTTGTGGTAACAGAGGTAGCAGCGTTTGGCTTCCTCGTAGGCCTCTTCCAGTTCAAGCCCCTTTTCGACCTCGTCCGTCAAGTCGTCGAAGCGCTCGCTCAATACCGACGTCGGCATCTCCTGGCGCGGGATGAAATCGAAGGCGCGCTCGCGCAACGGTTCCTCGACGGGTTCGATCTTGACCACCAGCTTGCGCCGGGTCCGGCCCATCAGCCAGGTATCCATGCCGATCGCCAATTGGCGGCCGTGGCCGACCGCCTCGATCACCGTCGACGCGCCCTTGACGAAGTCGCCGGCCGCGAACAGCCCCTTGACCGTGGTCATCCCGTTTGAGTCGATGACCGGGCTGCCCCAGCGGTCGAGGCTCGGATCGACATCGAGATACTCAGAGACCGGCGACTGGCCGATGGCGACCAGCAGCGTGTCGCATTCCTCCTCGAACTCCGAGCCTTCGATGGGGATCGCCTGACGCCGGCCGTTGGCGCGCCAGCCGCCGAGGCGGTTCTGGGCGAAACGAACACCGCGGAAGCGCCCGTCGTCGTCGGTCAGCAGGCCAACGGGGGTGCGGAGACCTCGGATCGCGACGCCTTCGCGCTTGGCTTCGAAAATCTCCTCCTTGGAGACCGGGATGTATTCTTCGGTCGTCCGCAGGTGGATCGTCACCTCATCGCCGCCGAGGCGGCGCGCCACGCGGGAGCAGTCCAGCGCCGTGAACCCGGCACCGACGACGGCGACACGCTTGCCGACCCTCTTCTCGTCGCCGCGATGGATCGCCATCAGGAAATCGAGCCCATATTCGACGCCGTCGAGATCGTAGACCGGGTCCTCGTCGTCGCCGATTCCTTCCAGCGGCAGCTTGGTGCCGACCATACAGCCGGTGGCCAGAAGCACCGCATCGAAGGTGTCGAGCAGCTTGGAAACGGGCGTCTGGCCGAGGCCGTTGCCGATCTCGACGCCGGTCTTGAGGTCGATGCCGAGGCGGATGGCATTCCTCAATTCCATGTCGAGGGTTTCGCGCGGCAACCGGAACTCGGGGATACCGTACATCAGCATGCCGCCCGGTTTTTCCTCGCGTTCCAGCAGTGTGACGCTGTGACCGAGCGTCGACAGGTCGTGGGCGGCGGCGACGCCGGCCGGTCCGGCGCCGACGATGGCAATGCGCGTGCCAGTCGGGGCGAACAGGTTCTCGGCGATCCGATGGCTCGACGACTTGAAGTCGGCGGCGACCCTTTTCAGGTGGCAAATCGATACCGGTTCGCCGTTGCCCGGCCAGCCGTGGCGGCAGGCGTCCTCGCAGGGTCGCGAGCAGATGCGGCCCAGCGTCCCCGGCAGCACATTGGCCATGCGGTTCAACTCGTATGACCGGCCGAACCGCTGTTCCGTGATCATCCGGATGTAGGCCGGAATGTTGGTCAGGGCCGGACATGCCGTCTGGCAGGGGATGTTCTCCTCGACCCAGCCGATGTCCCTGGGATCGGTGGAATAGCGGACGGGCATGATGACCCGTTTGCCGTACGAATAGGTCGCCGAGAAATCCTCGTCCTCGTCGAGATAGATCTTACGCTTTTCTTCTGCGCTCATGCGTTTACCCGGCTTTCCCTCCCGCCTCTGGCGGGCACATGCTCACCGGACCCCCGTCCTAAGGTAAACCTATGTTTATTAAGGTAAGATGCTCTGTCGGCGGTGGCAAGAAAAGGTGACCACCGGCGAACGATCCCGGCATCACATTCCCGGGAAACGGGTCTAGCCTCCGGGTTCGTTGGAACGAAAGGTGCATTTCGGGGTAATTGCCGGATATTGCAGCTCGCTGGCCCGACGATTCGCCGGTGACCTCTCGAGGTGCCGGACAGCCTCAGGCGGGCGGTTCCGTAGTCGGACCCGTTTTCACTTCCGGCTTGCCGTCGAGCCATTGTTCGATCGCCGATTCCAACGGCTCCCACGGCCGGTAGCCGGTGCACAGAGGTGCGTAGCGCCCGCCTTCGCCGGCGAGCAGGGCCGGAAAGCCGGTGATACCGACCTGCCGCGACAACAGGAAATCGCCACGGGTCTCACCGAAGGCATCGAGGCTTTCATACTCGTCCCGGAAGCGGTCGCGCTCGAAGCCGAACTCCCGGGCGACGTCGAAAAAGGGTGTCGTTGTCGGTCACGTCCCGATTGTCCCGATAGAACGCGCCCTGCAGGTGGGCGAGAAAGGGCAGTGCCCGGCCGGCGTCGAGACGACGCGCGGTGACCACCGCCTGACAGGCCGGCTGCGTGTCGTAAACGAACCCGTCCCGTTCGAAAAAGCCGTAGTCGAACGGCTGGTCGGTGGCCTCGTGCACATGATCCCAGTGTTCGCGGATCGTCGCCTTGGTCTCGTCGTTCAGCACCCGATCCGTTCCCGGCGACAAGCCGCCGAGGACAAGGCGCACCGGCAACTGTTCGGAAAAGGCCTCGACGATGCGCGAGATGACCGGAGAGAACCCCCAACACCAGGAACACATGGGATCGGCGAAATAGGCAAGTTGTTTGGTCACGCTCTACTCCGGCATTTGTCGCAACCGGCTGAGCGGCGGTTTCGATCAGAGGAAACGGGAAACGTCCTTGACGCTAATATAGGCGATAACGGCGCCGAATATCACTGCTCCGTACAAGAATATGAGCAGGACGTAGCGGTGGATGTTCCCTTCCTTGTCCGACTTCAGGTGCCGGACGCCGCGGAACAGGTTTGAGAGCTGCCCGGAAATGGCCCGCATCTTCTTCTGTTCGTTGTGCTGCCAGAACTGGAACAGGGAAACGACGAACAGTGTTCCCATGGCCAGCAGGATCACCGCCCAAACCAGGAGTTTGGCGAAGCCGGGATCGCCCGAGACGAACTTGGCGAGGAAGATCAGTGCGCCCATGCCGATCAGCGTCGCCGCCACCGTCTTCCACTGGGCGGTCTTGGCGTAAAGCACGTTGCGGTTCGCCTCCTCGTAAAGGATAAGCATCTCGGCGTGCGTCAACTCGTCGAGCGACGTCGATACAACCTCGAAATCTTTCGCGTCTTTTGCCGCCATGGCAGTGCTCCTCTACCGTGGTCCCCCACGGTGAGAGTATTTCCAGCCTCTTTATTTTATCTTAACGCTGTTTCAGTACAGAAACCTTACGTCTCACCAGCGTCAATGTTAGCGGAACTTGATTATTATTCAAAATACTTGTTCCCGAGCTTTTCCGCTCTTTCCCCTTTTCTCGTTTTTATAGACTACGCAACCGCGAGCAACGGAAGGGGAGGAACCATGGTCGATCGTCGAAAAAGCGCGTTCATCAGCGGGTCCGGACGCAACATCGGCCGCGCGGTGGCGCTCAAACTGGCCGAAGACGGCTTCAACGTCGTCGTCAACGGATCTTCGAACCGTGACGCCTGCGAAGCGGTCGCCGCCGAGGCGCGGGCACTGGGTGTCGAGGCTCTGGTCGCCATCGGTGACGTCGGCCGGCGTGACCATGTGGTACGCCTCGCCGATGAGGCTTTGTCCGCCTTCGGATCGGTCGACGTTCTCGTCAACAACGCCGCAATCCGTCCGTCGAGTCCGTTTCTCGAAATGGACGAGGCCGAGTGGGACCGGGTTCTCGCCATCGACCTGGGCGCCGCCGTATGGTTGGCCCGCGCCTTTTTACCCGGAATGGTTGATAAAGGTTGGGGGAGAATCGTCAATTTTGCCGGCATGAACGCCATTCACGGATACAACGGCCGCGCCCACGTATCGGTCGCCAAACACGGGGCCTGGGGCCTGACCAAGTCGCTGGCCAAGGAATTCGGACCGCAAGGCGTGACCGCCAACATCGTATCGCCCGGCCCCATCAGCGGCGAACGCGACGACCCGGAGATGGCCGCCCATATCCGCTCCATGGAGGCGCGCGTGCCGGTCGGGCGCCTGGGTGAACCGGACGAAGTGGCCGCCGTCGTCGCTTTGCTGACTTCCGACGCCGGCGCTTTCATCAACGGCCAGATCCTCCAGGTCAATGGTGGCGCCGAGACCTGACAATGGCGCCAGTCACCGATGAGGTGGTTTCTCCTGCAGGTAGGATTGAAGGCGGGTGGTGAAAGTCTTGGCTTCTTGCCGCCGGCCCTCGCTGAGCAGCATTTGGATGGCACGCCGCTGCCGGGATACGGCCTCGTCGAACCGACCCACCGCGGCCAAAGCTGCAGAGAGAGTGCCAGCTATGTAAGGTTCATCCGGGTACAGTCGCGCTGCCTGTTCCGCCAGGTCGACGGCACGAGCCCCGTCGCGATTGGCCGGATCCGGCGCCGTAGCCAAACGCCACGCCTTCCCGTTGAGCGCAATGGCCATGTTGCGACGGGCGTTTACGTTTCCCGGGTCCAAAGCGAAAGCCGCTTGCGCATCCTCTATCGCCCGGTCCCATTGGCGCTTGCCGTTATAGGCGTCGGACCGCGCCGCATAGGCCGGCGCGGATCGCGGGCTAACCCGAATGACCTGATCAAAGGCCGCGATCGCTTCGTCGAAGCGCCCACCCAATAAGTGCGCCGAGCCTTGTCGGAAGGCATCTGCGGGGTTAACCGCGGCAACCTCGTCGGCACCGGGGGGATACTGTTGATAAACCCCTGTTGATCGGTTTCTGAGAGCGTGATTCCGTTTCCCGAGTGATTCGGTGGAGGGCGGAACGATGATGGGGCGGTTGTCGGACGACCAGGGCAAGTTCTTCTACGACTTCGATCTCGATGAGCAGGTGCCGGCGGATCACG